>Ga0182024_10001505_pt1 | contig 59958 bp, 57 predicted proteins | sample P32metaG_FD_120480 | JGI IMG/M metagenome (GOLD analysis project Ga0182024, IMG submission 120480) | Permafrost microbial communities from Stordalen Mire, Sweden - P3-2 metaG (Illumina Assembly) | ecosystem: Environmental > Terrestrial > Soil > Wetlands > Permafrost | place: Sweden: Stordalen...
AATTTGCGCTGGTCGAGGGCCGCGTGGTGTCCGTGCGCGAGAGCGGACCCACGATCTACGTGAATTTCGGACAGCATTGGTCCGAGGGTTTTGCGGTTACGGTCCGGAAACGAAACGAGCGCAATTTCAGGGCTGCGGGGCTGGATTTGCAGGGCCTTGCGGGACGCCGCGAGATCGTCCGCGGGTTTATCGAGGTGCGCGGCACGCGCGGCAGCCCGTCGATCGAGGCGACGCGTCCGGAGCAGATCGAGACCGCGGACCGCGACTGACCTGCGCGTGATTGGGTGCCATGGTGAGACGGGGACGATCGGGCATCGCAAGTTACCGGCTGCGCCAGGCGGGCGTCGCGCTGGCGGCGATCCTGCTTGCCGCTTGCACCGCGACGCCACCCGCCAATGTATCGCTGGCGGGGAATCCGGCTCCGGCCAAGCAGACCGACACCACCATGTCGCCGGCCGTGCTGCGCGAGCATCAGCGCATCCTGGCGACTTATGGCGGCGTCTATACCGACCCGCGGCTGCAGACCGTGATCGAGAAGATGGTCGAACGTCTGGTGGCCGCGTCGGATAGGCCCGACTTGCACTACAAGGTCACCATCCTCAATTCGCAATCGATCAATGCTTTTGCACTGCCGACCGGTCAGCTTTATGTGACGCGCGGCCTGATCGCGCTCGCCGACGACGATTCCGAGCTCGCTTCGGTGATCGCCCATGAGATGGGCCATGTTATCGCCCGGCATGCCGAGCTGCGCGAGAAGGAGGAGCAGCAGGTCGATCTTGTCAGCCGCGTCGTCAACGACGTGGTCAGCGATCCGGAAGCCGGGGCGCTGGCGCTGGCCAAATCGAAGCTTGAGCTCGCAAGTTTCTCGCAAAAGCAGGAATTCGAAGCGGATGCGATCGGCATCGGTATCGCCGCCCACGCCGGCTACGATCCCTATGGCGCGGCGCGCTTTCTCACCGCGCTGGAGCGCAATTCCGAGCTCAAACCGGAACAGAGCAACGCCATCAATCCGGCGGCGCCCGATTTTCTGTCCTCGCATCCGTCGACCCCGCAGCGCGTCACGCAAGCGATAGCCAATGCGCGCCAGTACAAGGCGCCGGCGAGTATCAGCCCGGCGGAGAGCGAGCAGGCAAGGGACGGTTATTATGGCGACATCGACGGCATCGTCTATGGCGAGGATCCGAGCGAAGGTTTTGTACGCGGCCGGCGTTTCCTGCATCCGAAGCTCGGCTTTACCTTCACCGCGCCGGAGGGTTTCGCGCTGGACAACACCGCGCAGGCCGTGCTCGGCGTCAAGCGCGGCGGCGGCGAGGCGTTGCGTCTCGACGTCGTGCACGTGCCCGCCGAGCAGACGCTCGCGCAATATCTCACCTCGGGCTGGATCGAGAACATCGATCCGGCCACCGTCGAAGAGGTGACCGTCAACGGCTTCCCCGGCGCGACCGCGGTTGCCAAGGGCGATCAGTGGGATTTCCGGCTCTATGCCATCCGCTTCGGCAGCGACGTCTACCGCTTCATCTTTGCCGCCAAACACCGCACGTCCGACACCGACCGCTCCTTCCGCGAAGCCGTCAATACCTTCCGCCGCATGAGCCTCACCGAGATCGAGCAGGCCAAGCCACTGCGGATAAAGGTCGTGAAGGTGGCGCCCGACGATACGGTGGAGAAGCTGGCGGCCCGGATGGCCGTTGCCGACCGCGCGGCCGAGCGTTTTCGTGTGCTCAACGGGCTCGAGCCGGGCGACCGGCTAAAGCCCGGCAGTGAGGTCAAGATCGTTGTCGAGTGACCCGCATTCCTCGTTTACTTCACCGTAGTCCGCCTATTTTCTCCGTCTATTGCCTCGGCTATGATGGGCAAAAGAGCCGAAAAGGCCCCGGGGAATCTGCTTTGGGGGGGAAGTCATGCGGCTCGTGAAAACGGCGCTGCCCGTCACCGTAGCATTGGTGGTCGTATCGGCGGTTACTGCGGTGCTGTGGTATTCCGAATTGACGACGTTCGGACCGGCTCACCCGGTCTTCTTCTATCTGCTGCCAATTGCGCTGGTGACGATCGTCTATGGCAGCTATCCGGCGTTGCTTTGCGTTTTCGCGGCGGCGGCATGCGCCGACTATTTTCTCTACGACCCAATCTACAGCTTCGACATCACCACCCGAGTGGAAGCCGGCGACCTAGCCTGTTTCACATTTTTGGCGCTGATCGGCGTCAAATGCGCCAGCGAGCTGTTTTGGCGCTCGGCCGAAATGCCGGCGCCAAAATCACGCTACGGCAGTTCTTGAAAATCCGGACCTTCGCTCAAGCGCCGGAATGACGCTCAAAACTGCGACGCGAGCTGATCGAGCCCCATGACATGGGCGAGGTCGCGGACCTGTTGTTTCTGCTCCTCGTCGAAACTCATGATCAGCGGAACGGCCGCCGATTTGAGACCCTCGACGCTGTCGGGGTCGATATCGGCCACCTGCGTCGTCTCGCCAGAGATGCCGCGCCGGCGCGCTTGTTGCGCGCGCGTATAAGCGATGTTGCGCAGCGCCGCCTCGACCGCCGGCCACATCTGTTCCTGATCCGGCGTCAGATGCAGCCGTTCCTTGATGCTCGCGATCTGAGGGTCGTCGAGCATGAAACCCGGCCGGTTCATGACAACACGACGCGGGGCCACGGGCGCGCGATTTACGCGCAACGGCACCGCTGCGACGGAGGATGCGATAATTGGTATTTTAGGCGAGCGCGTCCGCTCGGCCGCAACGGTCGCCGGCGGCATCGAAGCAGTCGCGGAGGCCAATTGCACGGATGCCTGGGGGACCGGAGCTTGCACTGCCGCGTCCGCCGCCGGATGAACGGGCTGCGGCACCATCGGCGTGGGGTTCAACAGCGCGAACTGCGCATCGCCCGTCCCGTTTGCCGGGATTACCGGCGAAGCAGCGAGTACCCCTGCTGCGGGCGGCAGGTCGGCGTCGCCAGCGACTGGCGCTGCGGTGTCCCATTGTTGCGGAAACCGCAGGGCGACGGACTGGGCGGCGGAGAGGCTCTCGCTTCGCAGCGCAGTTGGATGCCAGCCGCCGATCAGATAGCCGATCATGCCGACGAGCAGGATCGGAAAAACATATCCGCGCGTAAAACCCTTGTTCCGCCCCATTCTTCGCCCCCGCGATATCGCGCGCTGTGCCTTCTATCTCCTTTCAAATGAAGCTTAATTTATGACTAACCATAGGTGTTTTGCCGGCATCGCTTGGACATTTTGCGTATCGTTAATGTGCGCAACCAATCAAAAGGCCCGGCATTTCTGCCGGGCCTTTATAGCTGGAAATATACGTAGGCTTAAGCCGCCTCTTCCTCGACGACCGCTTCCTCATCGGTCTCCGGCTTCGGGCCGCGCCGCGGTCCCTTGGCGAGCGCCGCTTCGATCTCTTTGATCGCTTCGGTCTCGGTGATCCGCTGCACGGCGGATACTTCGCGCGACAGCCGATCTAGAGCGGCCTCGTAAAGCTGCCGTTCGGAATAGGACTGCTCCGGCTGGGTCTCCGAGCGGTAAAGGTCGCGAACGACCTCGGCGATGGCAACGATGTCGCCGGAATTAATCTTGGCCTCGTATTCCTGGGCGCGCCGCGACCACATGGTGCGCTTGATCCGCGCCCGCCCCTTGAGCGTCTCGAGTGCGCGCTTGACCATCGGCGTCTCGGCAAGCTTACGCATCCCGACCGAAGCCACCTTCGAGGTCGGTACCCGGAGCGTCATCTTGTCCTTGACGAAATTGATGACGAACAGTTCGAGCCGCGCGCCAGCGACCTCCTGCTCCTCGATCGCCACGATCTGGCCTACACCGTGAGCCGGATAAACGATGAATTCCTGAGTTTTGAAACCTTGTCGTTGAGTAGTCTTCTTCGCATTCATTCCCAAAGTTGCTCCTTCCGGCTCCGGCTTGCGCCGTGGCGCGGGCTTTGCCACGCTGACCCGGCTGCGCGCCGCGGCTCGCGTGGACTGTGAGGGCCTCCGGCTCGCGCGGGAGGAGGTTTTCGTTGCCTTCCGGCTCATGCCGGCCGCACTCTTTTTAGAACGACGACGAGTTTTCTCTGCCACTGCTCTCGCGTGGAATGCACGCCTCTATTGACGGTTCCTCGAAAATGCCCCGAAAAAATATGCTCCCGGTTGGGGAGCAGCGTCTCGCGGGGTCTTTTTCATTATAAGAAGCTATATATCACATTTTCAGCCAAAATCAAAGCCTTATGGCGTTGCGAAAGCGTCGCATCAGCAATCGCCGCCGAAATGGTTAATAACGGTTAATATCAGCAACCGATAATTGTACTTAATCTCCGGTGCCCGGATTCGAAGAAAACTGCTCTTCGAATTTATTGGCGACCCCCTCCCATTGCTTGGCGTCGGCCGGTGGGGTCTTCTTGGCCGTAATATTCGGCCACACTTTTGCAAATTCGGCGTTGACCCCAAGCCACTTTTCGACACCCGGCTCAGTGTCGGGCTTGATCGCATCGACCGGGCATTCCGGCTCGCACACCCCGCAATCGATGCATTCGTCCGGGTGGATGACGAGCATATTCTCGCCCTCGTAAAAGCAATCCACGGGGCAGACTTCGACGCAGTCCATGTATTTGCATTTGATGCAATTGTCGTTGACGATATAGGTCATCTGCACACTCTGAACGGGCTTTTTTGCAACTTTGCTCCTAACGCATGGGTCAGGTAGGCGCAAGGCTGACCGCTTGCGGACAACGGCCTCATCCGAGATCTTCATATAGCGTCGCGGTATCGGCAGCGGGACCCCGGCGCTCGACGAACCCCATTACTTTAAGAACCCGGACCCGGCGGTCGAGCGCGACCGTAATCACGTCCCCCGTCCGTACCATACGGCCCGGGGCATCGATACGCGTGCCATTAACCCGGACATAGCCCGCACCGATCAGCGCCGCCGCAGCCCCGCGCGTGCGTACCAGCCGGGCATGCCATAGCCATCGATCGATGCGCTGGCGCTCGATCGCGGCAGGCACTCAACGGCGCTCCTTGGCGTCGGCCTCGAGCTGAGCCTTCAAGGCCGCAAGCTTGGCAAATGGCGAATTTGGATCGGGCGCTTTCTCGCGCCGCTCGAAGCGCTTGACCGGTGGCCGGTCACGGTCGCGCTGCGGCCGGTCGGTTCGATGCTCGCCGCTATGCCGGCGGCGATGGCGCGGATGGCCGTCTTGTTTCGGCGGCACGGCGCCGGCTGGCTGCGTCTGTTCAGCCGACGGCGAAGCTGCCGCCTCGCCGGCCGGAGCGGCGGCCAAAGCCGGCTCGTCGGCGCGCTGCGCAGGCGCCGTGTCGGCGTACTTTGGCTGGTGCCGGTCGCGATGCTTCTGGCGCGGCCGGTGACTACCCTCGGTCCGTCCCGGGCGCCAGACCTCGATCAAGACCGGTTCGGCGGCGGACCCGTCCTGAACCGCCGTCGCCCGCGCACCATCCGCCGCGGCCTCAATTTCCGGGGCAGAGTTAGCGGCTTCATTCGGTTGAAACTCCGCCGGGATCTCCGCCGCCGACAATCCGCTTGGTTCGGCGTCTGCGGCAGCGCTTTCGGCCTGGACTGTCGGAGCCGGTTCGGCCGCTGCCGGTTCTGCAGCGTCAATTGCTGGAGCAGTAATGTGATCGACGGTATCCGCCGGAGGCTGAGCATCGGTTGGCGCAACGCCCACTTCGCTATCGCTCGCCGCGGCGGTCTCTAGGATCGGCGCAACTGACGGCGGCTCTGCTGCCGGCTCAGCCACGGGAGTCACAGGTTCCGGCGGTTTCGGCCGGCGCTCCATGCGATAGCCGAGCGAGCGCAGGATCGAAGCAAAGTCCTCGCCCGACGCACCGGTCAGCGACGTCATGCCACTGACGACGGTAAAGCCGCCGCCGGTGATCGCACCAGGCGGCTTCGAACCGCCGCCTTCGCGCCATGACAGCGCGGGCCTGATCAGATCCGCCAGCCGCTCCAGAATATCGACCCGCACGGCGCGCTCGCCGCAAACGCGATAGCCGGCGGTGCGGTAAAGCTCCGGATCGATCTCGCGATTGGCCGGCATCGAGGTCCGGCCGCTGCCGGCGAGATGCAATAAATCGTCGAGGCCCTTGCTCTGCGGCCCCTCGTGCCGCAGCGCCCAGAGTTGTGCGGCGAGAGTTCGAGGTGCCGGTTTGAGCAAGAGCGGCAGATAGATGTGGTAGGCGCCGAACCGCACGCCGTATTTGCGCAAAGTAGCGCGTGCCGGCTGTTCCAGGCCCTTCACGTCCTCGGCGACGCGTTGCCGCTCGAGCACGCCAAGCGCTTCGACCAATTGGAAGGCGACGCCGCGGGCGATACCGGTCACGTCCTCAGCCGCCGCCAATTGCGACAGCGGCCCGAGCAATTTGTCGATATGGGATTTAAGCCACGCATTGAGCCGCGCCTCGACGGCGTCGCGCGGCGCGCCATTCAAATGCTCATCGGCGATGAGGCGCACGCGCGGATGCAAGACCTCTTCGCCGGCCTGCAGCTTGCCGACGGCGGCGCCGGTCCAGCGCAGCGTGCCGTCAAGTGCCAGCACGAATTGAGAGTCCGGCGCCGCCGCGAGCCGCGCCGCGCGCGCGGCAATCTCGCCGGCGAGCGCCTTCTGCGCGGCGTTGTGCAGGGCTTTCGCCTCCGATCCGCCCGATGAGGCGTCGGGCACGAAGACGAACCCGTCGAGCCGGCCGATGACATGGCCTTCGACCGCGACCTCGCCGGATTTGTTGAACTCGGGCTCGAAGGTCGCGTTCTCGCGCAGCCGCCGCATCAAAACGCTGGTGCGGCGATCGACGAAACGCTCGGTGAGCCGTTCATGCAAAGCGTCCGAGAGCCGGTCCTCGACCCCGCGCGTGACGCCCTGCCAGTGCTCGGGATCGGCAAGCCAATTTGGCCGGTTGGCGGCAAAGGTCCAGGTCCGGATATGGGCGATACGGTTGGAAAGCGTGTCGATATCGCCGTCGGTGCGATCCGCGAACGCGACCTGGCGGGCGAACCAGTCGGTCTCGATGGCGCTGTCACGCTGCAGAAAGCCGTACACCGTGACCACAAGCTCGGCGTGATTGGCAGGCGCGATCTTGCGGTAATCGGGAAGCTGGCAGACGTCCCACAGCCGCTCGACGTCGGCGGCCGTTCTGGTCAGCGCGCGCACGCTGTCATCGCGCGCGGCATGGTCGAGCACCAGAATGTCTTCGGCCACCGGCGCACGCGCCAGCGCCGTTTCCGTCGGCGGCGTAGCGAGCGTCGCTTGCAACGCGCCGACCGACGAGAAGTCGAGATCGGAATTGCGCCATTGCACCAGTTTCACCGGCTCGAAGGTGTGCGATTCAAGCGCCTGGACCAGTTCGGTCTCGAACGGCGGGCAGCGGCCGCTGGTGCCGAAGGTGCCGTCGCGGGTGGCGCGGCCGGCACGGCCGGCGATCTGGGCGAGCTCGGAGGGATGGAGCTTGCGGAACTGGTAGCCGTCGAATTTGCGGTCGGAACCGAAGGCGATGTGGTCGACGTCGAGATTAAGGCCCATGCCGATAGCGTCGGTCGCGACCAGATAATCGACCTGTCCCGACTGATAGAGCTCGACCTGGGCATTGCGCGTGCGCGGCGACAGCGCGCCGAGCACCACCGCGGCGCCGCCGCGCTGGCGGCGGATCAATTCGGCGATGGCGTAAACTTCCTCGGCCGAAAATGCGACGATGGCGGAACGGCGCGGCAGCCGCGTCAGCTTCTTCTCGCCGGAGAACGTGAGCTGCGATAACCGCGGCCGGCTGACGATACTGGCGCCGGGCAACAGCCGCTCCACGATCGGCTTCATGGTGGCGGCGCCGAGCACCAGCGTTTCCTCGCGGCCACGCCGGTTGAGCATGCGGTCGGTGAAGACGTGGCCGCGCTCGAAATCGGCGGCAAGCTGGATCTCGTCGATGGCGAGAAACGCGACATCGAGATCGCGCGGCATTGCCTCGACAGTGGCGACCCAGAAGCGCGGGTTCAGCGGCTTGATCTTTTCTTCGCCGGTGATCAGCGCGACGGCCTCGGCGCCGACCCGCTCCACCGCACGGTTATAGACTTCGCGCGCCAAGAGCCGCAGCGGCAGGCCGATGAGGCCGGACGAGTGCGCCAGCATCCGCTCGATCGCGAGATGCGTCTTTCCGGTATTGGTCGGGCCCAGCACGGCTGTGACGCCGGCGCCGCGGGCACGCAAATCACGGTCGGCTGGAGGCGAGAACGAAATCGGCATTAAAAGCCCGGCATTGACGCCCCTTCCCTGGACGCCCCGCTGGCGCGGGAGGCAGGTGGCGATTGTCTTCTGTACCACAATGTAACGCGGGAAAGTCCTGTGCTTAAGGTGTAGAACGAGTCTGGAACAAATCGCGGCCGAATCGGCGACTCCGAGTGTGTTCAGGTTCGTTCACTGCGATATATGGCACAGCGGCCGACCTTAAATACCAAATGGGGTGGAATCCGCGTTTTCGGCACCCGGCGCTGGCGCCAAAATTGTTGAGGGTTGCGACGATCACGATTCCACGCCGAGTCAAGGGGCACCATCCTGTGGATAACGGGGACACGGTGACGACGGCGAGCAACCCGGATCGCACCGGCAGCCATCATTCCGTCTTTGCCGCCGTGCGCGGCGACGGCTGCGCGACCGAGACGAATTCGGTCGCCTGCAACAGACCCGTGCCGAGCGGCGTCGGCATCGAGAAGCGGAACGGCACCAGCACACGGGTGCCGGCGATCGGCGCCAGCCACACTTCGGCGTCGTGGAGTGTCACGAGATATTTGATTGCCGGGCGGTCCGGCACATATCCGGAGATCGGCGTGAAAAACACGGCGCAGACCACCGCCGGACCGGCATAGCCGCGATCCGCTTTGACGGCCTCCATGCGCCGGTATTCGCTGCGCAAATCGTAACGCACACGGCCATCGAACACCGCGACCTTGCGATTGCAAGCTTGCGGCGTCACCGGATCGCCGGTGCCGGCGACGCGGTTGAGCATCGACGTCATCGGATCAAATACGCCGCGGCGATCCGCATCCGTCACCGGAACGCGGTCCGGGGCGGGAGGCAACGGCGGTTCGGCCGCATAATTCGTCACATTGCCACCGGCGAGCGCCATGCGCACGTCGTCCACTCTGTGATCGTAATTGATGGTCGCGCCATAGCTCGTCGGTATCGGCTCGCCGGCGGCGATCGTGCCGTGCGCGGCGCCGGTGCCGTGGGCGCCGGTGAAGAACTTGATAAGACCCGTCGTCGTGCCGCTCGCCGCAGCGGTGTACTGATCGCTGGCAATGTCGATGATCCAGCTGCCGCGGCCGATCGGAATGCCGGCGATGCTGACCGTATATTGGGCCTCGAGGCGGCCCTGGGCGGCGGCGCGATGGCTGGCATCGGCCGCCACGACGGCGAACAGCGCCAACATGAAAAACGCCGCGGATGCGGCGCGGCATTTACGGCGGACAATTGACGGCGCGCTAGCAAATGCGGGCAAGGGCTTCCCTCAAATTCCCCGGCTGGAAACCATTGTTTTGTCTGAGAATGCGTCGTTTCTGTGGTTTCGCGCCGCTTCCGGCTAATACCTGATTCTATCCGCGTTAGACCTATCATTCGCGCCCGCTTGACGCTCAAGGAAGCCCCGCTTATAGGTCCGCGCCATCTCCCAAAATCGTCTCAGGCGGCCGCGGGAACGAGGTATTCGGGTTTCAAGGATATTGCATCATGGCATGGCGTTGCGAACTCACCGGCAAGACGCGCCAGATCGGGCACCGCGTCAGCCATTCCAACCGCAAGACCAAGCGCCGGTTTCTGCCCAATCTCCTCAATGTCACGCTATTGTCGGATGCGCTTGGCCGCTCGTTCCGCTTGCGGATTTCGGCCAATGCGCTGAAAACCGTCGACCATCGCGGCGGGTTCGATGCCTTCTTGCTGAAGGCCAAAGACGGTGAACTTTCGCCGCGGGTGCTTGAGCTCAAGCGCCAGGTCGTAAAAAAGCGTGCCGGCGCGGCGGCCTAGCTTACTAGAATTCTTCGAGAATTCGCCCGTAGCCTGCGACGCGGTCTTCGATGCCGCAGCGGCGCAACGCGTCCCAATACGACACCGCATTGATCGCCAGCACCGGCTTGTTGAGCCAGCGTTCGGCTTCCGCTGCGATTTCGACTGTCGGCAAAGCAGTGCCGACCTGGAGCAGCGCGTCGACGTCGGGACCGTCGAGACCTTTGAGCGCGTCGCGGATATCCGCCGCGGGCATTTGCGCGATGGCGCGCGGGGTGGCGCATTTCAATCCCACCAGGCGGACGATGTCGAAGCCCGCTTCGCTCAGATAAAGCCGCACCATGTCGTCGCCGCGCTGCTGATGCGGCGTCAGAACGGCGATCTTCCTGGCGCCAAAGGCCTTCAAGGCCGCGACCGCGGCGGTCGAACCTATTGCTACGCCGACGCCCGCACGGTGCGTCAGCTCCTCCTGCAGCTTGGCCGCCGCCGCAACGCCGCCCCAGAACGTCTCCAGCGAAATGCCGACTATGAGATGGTCCAAGCCGGCGGTCATGATCTGATCAATCGCGGACGCGATGCCTTCGCGCATATCCCGCATATGTTCGAAGAATGCCTCCTCGGTATTGAGCGGCCGCTCCTTGATGGTCGATCGCGCGGTATGATTGGTGACGCCGCGGGGCCGCAATCCCTCGCATTCCGGCTGCACCGTGGTGTTGGTCGAGGGCACCACGATGCCGATGCGTTTGCGAAAACCCAAAGTGTCCGGCACCGTCACGTCCTCGAGTCGAAACCGCTGCGGCGTAACGCGACCGCTTATCGTGCCGGAATGTTTTTCAGCACGGGTAGCCAGGTGTCCTGCTGGCTGTCGACAAAGGCGAGTGTTTGCTCGGGCGTCATGGCCTTCGCATAGCTGCCGGTCGCGAGGAGCTTCTTCTTGACGTCCGGCTCGTTGAGCACCTTGGCGAGGTCCGCGCTCACTTTGTTGACGATCGGCGCGGGCGTGCCGACCGGCGCCGCCACGAGCAGCCAGCCCGCCGCGGCAAACCCCGGAATTGTTTCGGCAACGGTCGGCAGATCGGGAAATTCCGGCAGCCGCTGCGGCGAGGCGACCGCGATGAGCTTCACTTGCCCCGCATTGACGGCTCCGATGATGCCCGGATAGCCCTCGATGATCATGTTGACGCGCCCGGAGGCGACGTCGCTCAGTGCAGCCGAGGGACCGCCGTTATATGGCACCGGGATGAGCTTGATACCGGCCTTCTCTTGCAACAGCAGACCCGTCAGATGCGTCATGCGGCCGATGCCCGAGACCGCGATCGAAAGCGTTCCCGGCGCTTTCTTGGCGCGATCGATGAATTGCGGCAGCGAGGTGATGCCGCTTTTTGGATCGACGGAAATGAACATCGGCTGGTCGGCAATGAAGCCGATCGGCAGGAAATCGCGCGGCAGCTTGACCGGCAGGTTGGGCGCCACCGTCGGCAGCGCCAAGAAGGTCGAAAGCGCCGGCGAGTAGAGCGTATAGCCGTCGGGAGCAGCTTCACTCGCCGCGCGGGCGGCGATGCTGCCGTTGGCGCCGGGGTGATTAACCACCACCGCCTGCTGTCCCCAGATTGAACTCAGCCCCGCGGCGACAATGCGCATGGCGACATCTGGACTGGCGCCAGCGCCGGCGTCCGAGATGATCGTCACCGCCTTGTCCGGGTAGTTCGCGGCTTGGGCATTGGCCAGCGACGTTCCGGCCAACATCAGCAAGCCGATCGTGGCGAGCTGCAGCCAATTTCGGCCCTCAGTCATGTCGTCCTCCCCATCGTTCTCTGCGCGCTTCTATGGCTACAGCGCACGTCAGTCTAAGCGAAAGCGGGACTGTAGGAGCGTCTCCGACCTTGCACCTTATGCTTGCAGCCGGCGCGGCCGACGGACCGACCGCACCGGTTGCTCGGTCGGGGTTTCTTCGAACAACTCGGCGAGCTTATCGGTCATGGCGCCGCCGAGTTCCTCTGCGTCGACAATCGTCACCGCGCGCCGGTAATAACGCGTCACGTCGTGACCGATGCCGATGGCGATCAGCTCGACCGGCGAGCGGGTCTCGATGTCTTCGATCACCCAGCGCAAATGCCGCTCGAGATAATTGCCGGGATTGACCGACAGCGTCGAGTCGTCGACCGGCGCGCCGTCGGAAATCATCATGAGGATCTTGCGCGACTCCGGCCGCGCCAACAGCCGCTTGTGCGCCCAATCGAGCGCTTCGCCGTCGATATTTTCTTTGAGCAGGCCCTCACGCATCATCAGGCCAAGGTTTTTACGCGCGCGGCGCCACGGCGCGTCGGCGGCCTTATAGATGATGTGGCGCAAATCGTTGAGCCGTCCCGGATTCGGCGGCTTGCCGGCGGCGAGCCAAGTCTCGCGCGATTGGCCGCCCTTCCAGGCCCGCGTGGTGAAACCCAGAATCTCCACCTTGACGCCGCAACGCTCCAGCGTGCGCGCCAGAATGTCCGCGCAGGTGGCCGCGACCGTGATTGGGCGGCCGCGCATCGAGCCGGAATTGTCGAGAAGCAGCGTCACCACGGTGTCGCGGAAATCGGTGTCCTTTTCGCGCTTGAACGACAGCGGATGCATCGGATCGACGACGACGCGCGACAGCCGTGCCGGATCGAGCAGGCCTTCCTCCAGATCGAATTCCCAAGCGCGATTTTGCTGCGCCATAAGGAGCCGCTGCAGTCGATTGGCGAGCCGCGCGACGACGCCCTGCAAGTGCGAAAGCTGCTTGTCGAGATAGCCGCGCAGCCGATCGAGTTCCTCCGGCTCGCACAAATCCTCGGCGCCGACGGTCTCGTCGAATTTGGTGGTAAACGGCCGATAATCCGGCCCGCGCGGCTCGTTGCGCTGATTCCGCGGCCGCCACGGCTCGGCGGCGGTTTCGGAATCGCCCATCTCAGCGTCGTCGGCCATCTCAGCGGCTGGCGCATCAACCGCCTCCGAGGCGCTGTCGGGCAATTCGTCGGCCGACGCCTCGGCCTCGGCGCTCATCTGATCGCTTTCGGCGGTATCGGAGGCCTCGCCGTCCTGACCGGTCTCGTCCTTCTCGTTCTGCTCCTCGCCCTCCTCGCCATCCTCCTCGTCGGATTCGCTGGAGCGGTCCTCGCCCATGTCCAGGCAGTCGAGCAGATCGTGGATGACGTCGCCGAAACGGCGCTGATCGTTGACCACGCGTTCGAGGCGATCGAGATCGCGGCCGGCGCGCTCCTCGATCAGCGGGCGCCACAGATCGACGAGCTTGCGCGCGGCCGCCGGCGGCATCTCGCCGGTCAGCCGCTCGCGCACGATCATCGCAAGCGCGTCTTCGATCGGCGCATCGGCGCGGTCGGTGATCTCGTCGAATTTGCCGCGATGAAACTTGTCGTCGAGCATGGCGGCGAGATTCTTGGCGACGCCGCCCATACGGCGCGACCCGATCGCCTCGACCCTGGCCTGTTCGACGGCTTCAAACACCGCGCGCGCCTGCTGGCCGCCCGGCGCCAGCTTGCGATGCACGGTCGGATCGTGGCAGGCGAGCCGTAACGCGATGGAATCGGCATGGCCGCGCACGATCGCCGCCTCGCGCTCATTGAGCCGGCGCGGCGGTTCCGGGAGCCGTACCTTGCCGCCGGTCAGGCCGGGACGCTCGGACGCAAAACTGACCTCAAGCTCGTTCTTGCCGGCAATGGCGCGCAGGCAGACGCCGACCGCGCGCTTGAACGGCTCGGTCGGCGCCTCTTTTGCGGTGCTCTTCGGCTTGATGTTCGAGTTCATTGCGGCGCCTTCGACGCGGACGGCGTCAGCTCAGCGCCACATTGACCGCGGACTCCGGCAGTTCCTGGCCGAAGCACCGTTGATAAAACTCCGCCACCAGCGGCCGCTCCAGCTCGTCGCATTTGTTGACGAAGGTCAGCCGGAACGCGAAGCCGATGTCGCTGAAGATTTCCGAGTTTTCGGCCCAGGTAATCACCGTGCGCGGGCTCATCACCGTCGAGATATCGCCGTTCATGAAGGCGTTGCGGGTGAGGTCGGCGACGCGCACCATCTTGGAGACGATATCGCGGCCTTCCGCCGTGCGATAATGCTTCGCCTTGGCCAGCACGATTTCAACCTCGTTGTCGTGCGGCAGATAATTGAGCGTGGTGACGATCGACCAGCGGTCCATCTGGCCCTGGTTGATCTGCTGCGTGCCGTGATAGAGGCCCGACGTGTCGCCCAAGCCCACCGTGTTGGCGGTCGCGAACAGGCGGAACGCCGGGTGCGGCTTGATCACCTTGTTCTGGTCGAGCAACGTCAGCCGGCCGGACGATTCCAGAACGCGCTGGATCACGAACATGACATCGGGCCGGCCGGCGTCGTATTCGTCGAAACAGAGCGCGATGTTGTTCTGCAGCGCCCACGGCAGGATGCCGTCGCGGAATTCCGTGACCTGCATGCCTTCGCGGATCACGATGGCATCCTTGCCGATCAGATCGACGCGGCTGATATGGCTGTCGAGATTAACGCGCACGCAGGGCCAATTGAGTCGCGCGGCCACCTGCTCGATATGCGTCGATTTGCCGGTACCGTGATAGCCGGTGACGATGACGCGGCGGTTCCTGGCGAAGCCGGCGAGAATGGCGAGCGTGGTCGGCTTGTCGAAACGATAATCGGAATCGATTTCCGGCACATGCTCGGCCGGCTCGGAATAGGCCGGCACTTCCAAATCGCTGTCGACGCCGAACAATTGTCGGATCGAAACCTTCATATCCGGCAAGCCGGATCCACTGTCAGTTGCGAGGCTCATTGCTCCTCCGTGCCCTCGGTAAATCCGAGGCGCGACTTGGCTTTCATCGGCGGTCGGATATCGGGCTACATCTAGCAGAAAGCGCCAAGCCGATAAAAGCCCGGCGAAAGGGCGCGACAACTACCCACAGGATCAGCAAAAACCCGCTGTCTTCAAGTAGTTATAGGCTTGGATAATCTCCCGCAGGCGCGCTTCAGACCCGCGATCGCCACCATTGGCGTCGGGGTGGTGCCGCTTCACCAACGTCTTGAACCTGCTCTTGATATCGGCGCGGTCGGCATCGGCTTCAAGGCCGAGAACGTCAAGGGCGCGGCGCTGGGCATTAAATATCTTGCGGCCCTCGGACGCAGTCCGTGCACGGCCAGCGCCCTGAGCGCCGGCTTCGCCGAACAGCGAGAACGGATCGTCGGCAGGGCCTTCGAAGCCGCGAAATGGGCCGCGGCTGCGCTTTGCCGCGCGCTTACCACCAAGCGAACCCATCTTCCAGGTCGGGCGATGCCCGGTGATCGCTTCCTTCTGATATTGCGCAACCGCGTCGTCGCTCATGCCGGCGAAAAAATTGTACGAATTATTATATTCGCGCACATGCGCAAGACAGAATTGCCAATACTCGGATGCCCGCAACCGGCCTTTCGGCGCGCGATGCGTTGCCGGCTCCGCGCAGCCCGGCCATTGGCAGCCGGGAAGATCCGCCCGCAGGCGGCGGTCCCGATTGGGCTTGACCCGGATCTGATCGAACAGCGGGGAGTTGGTGCTCATTAATGCGATTATGCGGGTGTGTCGCTGACAGCTTCAAGACTTGACAGAATCGAAATCGAACGTTGTGAACGTTGACCTTAATGCCTCGTTGTCGCTAAGCCAGCCGCATGGGAATGCAGGACATCATCACGACGAAACTGCTGGCGGCTTTCGCGCCCGAGAGCCTGCATGTCGAAGACGAGTCCCATCTGCACGAAGGACATGCCGGACACCAGCCGGGCGGCGAGAGCCATTACCGGCTTTATATCGTATCGGAAGCCTTCCGTGGGAAGAGCCGGCTCGAACGTCATCGCATGATCAATACAGCGCTGGCGAGCGAACTCAAGAGCAGCGTCCACGCGCTTGCCATCCACGCCCAGGCGCCGGGCGAAAGCTGACTACGAATCGCGATCCGAGGCCACGTCGGCCATTTGCGGCTGCGGCATAGTCTCGGCCTCGCGCAACAGGGCCGTCAGATCGAGCCGGCGGGTGAACATCGCGAGCTGGCCGTCGGCGTCGCGCGGCCACTGTTCCTTCGGCCGATCCCAATAAAGTTCGACGCCGTTGTCGTCGGGATCGCGCAGATAAAGCGCCTCGCTGACGCCATGGTCGGAGGCGCCCTCGAGCGGAATATCGGCCTCGATGAGACGGCGCAGGGCGTCGGCGAGTTGCGGCCGCGTCGGATAAAGAATGGCGACGTGGTAGAGGCCGGTGCTGCCGAGCGGCGGCGGCGAACCGCCAGCGCTCTCCCAGGTATTGAGCCCGATATGATGATGATAGCCGCCGGCGGAAATGAAGGCCGCGCCGCGCACCCGCTGCATCTGCTCGAAGCCGAGCACACCGCAATAGAAGTTAAGCGCGCGATCGAGATCGGCGACCTTGAGATGTACGTGGCCGATGCGAACGCCGGGATTGAGTGGAGCGTTTTTCATCATCTCGTCCTGTCAACTCGCTTTGGCCGTTATCTTGCGCGCCAACGGCGCGACGCGCAGCGAGGTGATGCGGTTGCGGTTCTTGCGCAGAACCTGGAAGCGGAAACCGTGGAAGGTGAAACTCTGGCCCGGCTCCGGAATCGAGCGCGCTTCGTGGATGACCACGCCGGCGATGGTGGTCGCTTCGTGGTCGGGGATACTCCAATCCATAGCCCGGTTGAGATCGCGCACCGGCACCGCGCCGTCGACATTGACGGAGCCGTCGGGCAGCGCCCGCACGCCGGGAACCGCGACGTCATGCTCGTCGCTGATATCGCCGACGATCTCCTCGACGATGTCCTCGAGCGTCACCAGGCCTTCTAGCTCGCCGTATTCGTCGACGACGAGCGCGAACGGCGTCTTGCGATTGCGGAACGCCTTGAGCTGCTCGTAGAGCGGCGTGGTGTCGGGCACGAACCAGGCCGGCTTGAGCATAGCGGGGATGTCGATCTTTTCCGGATCGCCTTTGGCGGCGTGCAGGGCGCGCAAAAATTCCTTGGCGTGCAGTACGCCGATCACATTATCCGGCGAGCCCCGCCACAACGGCAGGCGGGTGACGCCGGTCGACAGCACGGCCTCGACGATCTCGCGCGGCGGCTCGTCGGCGTCCAGCATCACCATTTTGGTTCGGTGGACCATCACGTCCGACACCGTCAGTTCGCGCAGATCGAGGAGCCCGCCCATCATGTCGCGGTCGAGCTTTTCCACGACGCCGGCGCGGTGCATCAGATCGACCGTGCCACGCAGCTCCTCGCGCGGCGAAAGGATCGACTGGATGCTGCCGACCGGCATGCCGATCCCGCGCAAGATGATTCGCACCAGCCACTCGACGGCCCGCAATACCGGGGCAAACAAGCGCACCGTGCTTTCGACTGGCTGCGCCACCAGTAGCGCCATGCGATCCGGTGCGTTGAAGGCGGCGGTCTTCGGTAACACCTCGGCTATGACGAAGATCAGAATGGTCATGACGAGCGTGGCGTAAATCTCGCCGGTCTTGCCGAAGAAGGCGAGCATCAAGCCGGTCGCCAAGGTCGAGGCCGCAATATTGGTGAAATTGTTGGCGAACAAAATCGCTCCGAGCAGCCGCTCGCGCGTCGCCATCAGCCGATTGACGATGCTGGCGTCGCGATTGCCCTGCTTTTCCAGCCGATTCATCGCGGCCCGCGATGAAGCGGTCAGCGCCGTCTCGCTGGCCGAATAGAAGGCCGACACAACGAGGCAGATCGCGACCGCCACGACCGTGAGCCAATCCATAAAAGTCATCGTTCGGCGAGCTTCTCGCTGAGAAAGGTACGGACCTCGCGCGCATCGACGCCGGCCTCGACGAAGGCCACGCCGATACCGCGCACCAGGATAAATGTAAGCATTCCGCGCTTCACTTTCTTGTCCTGCGCGATCAAATCCATCAATTGGTCAATAGACGGTAGTTGGCCGGGAATGGCCTGAATCCTCGTCGGCAGGCCGACTTCGGAGAGGTGACGGATGGCACGCGCCGCTTCGGGTTTCGACACCAACCCCTGCCGCCTTGCCGAAAACTCGAAGGCCAAGGCCATGCCGACGGCGATCGCCTCGCCGTGCAGGAGCCGGTTGGAAAAGCCGCAAGCCGCTTCCAGCGCGTGACCGAAGGTGTGGCCAAGATTAAGCAGCGCGCGATCACCGGTCTCGCGCTCGTCGCGGGCCACGATCGCGGCCTTGGCGCGACAGCACAGAGCGACCGCATGCTCGCGCGCGGAACTTCCGGAAGCGCTGCCGCCGGAAAAAATGTCGCGCCAATTGGCCTCAAGCCAGGCGAAAAAACCGGCATCGCCAAGGAGGCCGTATTTGGCGACCTCCGCGTAACCGGCGCGGAATTCCCGGTCCGGCAAGGTATCGAGCAGCGCGGTATCGGCCAGCACCAGGACCGGCTGATGGAAGGCGCCGATCAGATTCTTGCCGTGGGCGGAATCGATCGCGGTCTTGCCGCCGACCGAGGAATCGACTTGCGCCAACAGCGTGGTCGGGACCTGAACATAATCGAGCCCGCGCCGCACCACCGCCGCGGCGAAACCGGCAAGATCGCCGATGACGCCGCCGCCGAGCGCAACGACAAGATCGCCGCGCTCCATCCGCGCCGCGATGATCGCCTCGCAGACCTGCTCGAACACGGCAAAGCTTTTCGAGGCTTCGCCCGGCGGCACGATGACACGATGCGCCGCCACTCCGGCAGCGGCCAGCGCCGCCTCCGCACCTTCCAGTACGTAACGCGCGACGTTGTCGTCGGTGACGATAAAAACCTTGGCGCCGAGCCGCAGCGCCGCAATCCGCGTGCCGAGCGCGGCAATAATGCCGCGCCCAATGACGATCTCATAGCTGCGCGCGCCGAGCGAGACTTCGACGACAGTGGGATCGCTGCGAACCGTTGCGGTCATGCGCCGTCCCTTTCCGCCGGCGAGTCGTGACTATTCAGAAAGTCGGCGAGCGCGCGCATGATTTCGGTGACGATCGCATCGTGCGGCACCTCGCGTGACTGCACGGTGATATCGGCCTGCGCATAAACCGGCTCGCGCTCGGCCAGCAATTGGCGCAAGGTCGCCGCCGGATCGGCGGTCATCAACATCGGCCGGTCGTCCTTGCGTTTGTTGATCCGCCGCATCAGCACGTCGAACTCGGCAGACAGCCAGATCGAAACGCCCTTCGCCTTGATGGCGGCGCGCGTATCGGCATTCATGACGGCCCCCCCTCCGGTCGCCAGCACCTGAGGGCCGCCGACAAGGAGCCGCGCGATCACGCGCGCTTCGCCGCCGCGGAAGTCGGCCTCGCCGTGACGCGCAAAGATGTCCGCAATGCTCATGCCGGCGGCCTTCTCGATCTCGGCGTCGGCATCGACAAACGGCACGCCAAGCCGGACGCCGAGTCGGCGGCCGATCGAGGATTTGCCGACCCCCATCATGCCGACCAGCACGATCGAACGACGCCCCAGGCGCGGCAGGATCAGGCTGGCTGAAATCGCCCCGTTCGTATCGTTTTGCACCACAATATCAGACATTTATCGTATATCCCAACGCCCGGCTGCCGCCCAAAGCGACCTCCCCCACAACGCCAAGCCGGCGTTCCTAAACGCCTCTCAAGATTACTTGCCAGTCCGGGCCGAACATGATCGTACTCGGTCCCGTTCGCTGGCACCAATAGGATGAGCGCGGGCACATGCCGAGCCTGCTGCGTTTACTTTCGGTCATCGCGCTAATTTGCGCGGCCGTCTATGGCGGTCTCTATGCGCTGGCGCATTTCGTGCAGCCACACCCGCGCGATATGTCGGTGTCGATACCGCCCGACAGATTCTTCAAGGATCGCTGAGGCCGACCGATGGCTCGTCAAATCGCTCGCGCCACGGCCCGCACCGCTGCCGGTATCGCGCGACATTCCGACGAGCGGCTCGTGGCGCTCTATCTTGATATGCTGGCGGCGGAACGCGGTGCGGGAAAAAACACGCTTTCGGCCTATGGCCGCGACCTTGAAGATTTTTCGTCCTATCTCAAAGACTCCGGCCGCTCCATCGCCAAGGCAGGCACTGCCGATCTGCGCGGCTATCTCGGCGAGCTCTCTAAGCGCGGGTTGCGCGTTACGACCGTGGCGCGGCGTCTCTCCGCGATGCGTCAGCTCTACCGGTTCCTCTATGCCGAAGGCCAGCGTGGTGACGATCCAGCCGCCGTGCTCGAAGGCCCCAAGCGCGAGCGCGCTTTGCCCAAGACGCTGACGCTGGCGGAAGTCGATTGTTTGCTTTCCGTCGCCGGCAAAACCGATCCGTCGGCACCATTGCCGACGCGGCTGCGCATGGCGCGGCTCGCCTGCCTGCTCGAAGTTCTTTATGCGACGGGTCTGCGTGTGTCGGAACTCGTGGCGCTGCCGATCTCGGCGGCCCGCAAAGACACGCGCGTCATCGTAGTGCGCGGCAAAGGCAACAAGGAACGGCTGGTGCCGCTGAACGATGCGGCCAAACGCGCCATGGTCGCCTATCGCAATCTGCTCGCCGAAGCCGGCAGTGCTGCTTCGTCGAAATGGCTTTTCCCCTCATTCGGCGAAAGCGGCCATCTCACCCGCCAGCATTTTGCGCGCGAGCTGAAAGCGCTGGCCGGCGCCGCAGGCTTACGCGCCGCGCAGCTCAGCCCTCACGTGCTACGCCACGCCTTTGCCAGTCACCTCCTACACAATGGCGCAGATCTCCGCGTGGTGCAGACACTACTCGGCCATGCCGACATTTCGACAACGCAGATCTACACCCATGTGCTGGAAGAGCGCTTGAAAAGCCTGGTGCGCGATCTGCACCCGCTGGCGCAGGAATAAACTTTGGGCACGGCCGTTTACCTTGACTCAGGTGTGATGTGCGGGCGAGTTAGCGGCGTCCTGGTACGAACTGTTCAACCTCCTTTTGTAAGTTCCTCGCGGCATGCGTAGCTATCTCGACTTCGAAAAACCGGTGGCCGAGCTTGAGGCCAAGATCGACGAATTGCGCGCGCTCAACAGCGATGGTGATGCCATCGCCGACGAGATCACCCGCATCGAAGGCAAGGCGTCACAGGCGCTCAAGGAACTCTATGCCGGGTTGACGCCGTGGCAGAAGACGCAGGTGGCGCGGCACCCTCAGCGGCCGCATTGCCTCGACTACATCGCGGCGCTGATTTCCGATTTCGTGCCGCTCGCCGGCGACCGCAAGCACGGCGAGGACCCGGCGATCATCGGCGGCTTCGGCCGCTTCCGCGGCGAAGCGGTCTGCCTGATCGGCCATGAAAAGGGTTCCGACACCGAAAGCCGGCTCAAGCACAATTTCGGCATGGCGCGGCCCGAAGGCTATCGCAAGGCGGCGCGGCTGATGGGCATGGCCGACCATTTCGATATCCCGGTGATCGCGCTGATCGATACCGCCGGCGCCTATCCCGGCATTGGCGCCGAGGAACGCGGCCAGGCCGAGGCTATCGCGCGGTCCACCGAGGCCTGTCTCGAAATCGGCGTCCCCAATGTTGCGGCAATCATCGGCGAAGGCGGCTCCGGTGGCGCCATTGCGATCGCGACGGCCAATCGCGTGCTGATGCTCGAGCACGCCATCTATAGCGTCATCTCGCCCGAAGGCGCGGCGTCCATCTTGTGGCGTGACACCGCCAAAGCTCAGGAAGCAGCGTCGAGCATGAAAATCACCGCACAGGATCTGGTGCGGTTCGGCGTCGTTGACGTCATCGTCGGCGAACCGACCGGCGGCGCGCATCGCGACCCCGGCGCCGCGGTCGCCGCGGCCGGCGAAGCGATCGCGGAAGCGATCGGCGAATTACGCGGACTCGACCGTGCCACCATCGTGCGGCTGCGCCGGGAAAAGTTTTCGTCGATCGGGCGGACGCTAGCCTGAGCACGGCGGTCCTGCCTTACATCCCACCGTTCCAATAGCTGTTTGCCACAATCCCGCCGGGATTAGTCCCCCGCCGCATTAGGCTGCTAATCCCTTGGCTTTGGCCGTCAAATTCGACGATAATTTACCATTCATTTATGCGGCGCATGGTCCTGGCGGGCACCTGCGCCCAGTTGCCTTGCGAAAGCCATGGCTTACGGATAACGATTAGCAAGTAATGGCAAGGGGATGGCCGATCTGTCGGGGAACTTTACCTTGATCCGCGCCTGCATTGCCCGCGCACTCTCGTCGTGCGCCGCGAGCTTGCGCCTGCTCACCACGGCGACCGTGCTTGGCACCGCCGCGCTGGCGCTCGCTGGTTGTTACGGCGAAGAAGGCTATCAGCTGCCGACCCGCGCGATGAAGGAACTGTCGCCGGAAATGCTGGCGCTGCTGCAGCAAAAGAACATGCCGAAGGATTCGCCGATCCTCGTTCGCGTCTTCAAGGAAGAATCGGAGCTCGAAGTCTGGAAGCAGGACACCACCGGCCAGTTTCAGTTGCTGAAGGTTTATCCGATCTGTCGCTGGTCGGGGGAGCTCGGGCCGAAGAAAACCGAAGGCGATCGCCAGGCGCCTGAGGGCTTCTACGCCATCACGCCCGGATTGATGAATCCCAATTCCAACTATTATCTCGCCATCAACATCGGCTTCCCCAATGCTTTCGACAAAGCGAACGGCTATAGCGGCGCCTTCCTGATGATCCACGGCGACTGCTCGTCGCGCGGCTGCTACGCCATGACCGACGAGCAGATCGGCGAAATCTACTCGCTGGCGCGGGATTCGTTTCTTGGCGGGCAAAAGGAATTTCAGATCCAAGCCTATCCGTTCCGGCTAACGGCCGCGAACCTCGCCAAGCATCGCAACAATCCGAACATGCCGTTCTGGACGATGCTCAAGGAAGGCAACGACCATTTCGAGGTGACGCATCTCGAACCCAAGGTCGACGTCTGCGAACGCCATTACGTGTTCGATGCACAGCCGCCGGAAGGCTCGACCAAGCCGCTCGTCTTCAGTCCCACCGGCCGCTGCCCGGCCTACCAGGTGCCGCAGGACATCGCCGGGCCCGCGCTGGAGAAGCAGCGCAACGACGAATATCAATTCGCTCAGCTGGTCAAAGAAAACGTGGCGACCGAGCCGGTGGTCTGGGGCACCGACGGCGGCATGAACCGCGTCTTTGCTAACAAGCTCGCCGAGACTCAGCCGGTCTACGACAATGAAGGACGGCTGCATGCGCCGCCGATCCATCCCGGCATGCCGGCGCCGACGCTGAGCGGCCCGCGCGAGAATCCGCAGGATGGATTCCCGCAAACGCAGATGGCCAGCTCATCGACCGGCATCTTTGGCGGACTATTCAATAGCGCGGCGAACGGCCAACAAAGTTCGGCTTCGGCCGCGGCTCCTGCGCCTGCGGCCGACAACACCGCCGCCGCCCCCGAAAGTTCGCCGAGCCATTCGAACTTCTTCGCCAGCCTGTTCGAGCCGAAGAAGCCGCAGACGCAGCCCGCCGAGCCCCAAGGCGCCGTCCTGGCCGGCTTGAATCCCAGCCCGCGTCGAACCGAATCGGCGAAGACCGATGCAGCGCGGACCGAGCCGCAGAGGCCTGAGCCGCAAATTGCGCAAGCGCCGAAGTCGAAGGCCAAATCGCCGGACGCCTCGCAACAGGACGCCAGCGCCGCCCCGGCGACCGTCGGCAGCACAGGGTTGATGCGGGGCGCGCAGCCTGTGGTTCCAGCGGGTTCTTTCGACGGCCGCTGGGCCGGACTTCAGTAAATCGAAAGCCAAGTCAGGCACGGGGCCCGATGCCGGATGACCGGCGCCCGATGGTTGCTCTTACACGTATCGTCCGTGGCAGTGCTTGAATTTCTTGCCTGAACCGCAAGGGCACGGCTCGTTGCGGCCGACTTTACCCCAGCTCTGCGGATCTTGCGGATTACGCGCCGGCATTGTCCCTGCAAGCGGTGAACCGGCCGCCGCTGCGGGCGCCGCGCCGATGGCTTGCCCGATGGTCTGGCCGGTGGCTTGCCCGATGCCATGGCGCGCCAGCGTTTCGGCGCCGGCCAAAGCGAGCGCCATTTCGTCCTCGCCGGTCGTCGGATCGATCTTGTGCGCTGCCATCATTGGCAGCGGCGCGGGCGGCTGCTCCGGCGGCGGCGCCGCCTGGATCTCCACCCGCATCAGCTGCGCCGTCACCGCCTCGCGCAGGCTCTGACTCATCGCTTCAAACAGGCTGAAGGATTCCGCCTTGTATTCGTTGAGCGGATCGCGCTGGCCGTAGCCGCGCAGCCCGATCACGTTGCGCAGGTGATCGAGCATGACCAGATGTTCGCGCCAAAGATGATCGAGCGACTGCAGCAGGATCGACTTTTCGATGTAGCGAATGACGTCGGTGCCCCATTGCGCGACCTTCCCCGCCATATGCTCGTCGGCACGGCGCTCGACGCGGCTGAAGATTTCCTCGTCGGCGATACCCTCTTCCTTGGCCCATTCGTCGACCGGCAGCTCGAGGCCGAGCACGCGCTTGAGCTCCTCGCGCAAGCCGGCGACGTCCCATTGTTCCGGATAGGCATGTTCCGGCACGTGCTTGGCGACCAGATCGTCGATCACGGTATGTCGCATGTCGGCGACCACTTCGCCGACGGTCTGATCCTCCATCCATTCGACGCGCTGATCGAAGATGACCTTGCGCTGATCGTTCATTACGTTGTCGAATTTGAGGATGTTCTTGCGGATATCGAAATTACGCGCTTCGACTTTCTGCTGCGCTTTTTCCAGCGCCTTGTTGATCCAGGGATGGATGATCGCCTCGTTCTCGCGCAGTCCGAGTTTTTGCAGCATGCCGTCGAGCTTGTCGGTGCCGAAGATGCGCATCAGGTCGTCTTCGAGCGACAGAAAGAACTTGGAGTGACCCGGATCGCCCTGGCGGCCGGAACGGCCGCGCAACTGATTGTCGATGCGGCGGCTCTCGTGCCGTTCGGTGCCGAGCACGCAAAGCCCCCCGGCGGCGAGCGCTTTGTCCTTCAAGCGCGCGACCTGGGCGCGAATCTCCGCAGCCCGCGGACCTTTCTCGCGCTCATGCGTATCCTCGATGTCGGTCAATTCCTGGCGGATGCGCATGTCGGCGTTGCCGCCGAGCTGAATGTCGGTACCGCGGCCGGCCATATTGGTGGCAATGGTGATGGCGCCGGGCACGCCGGCCTGCGAGACGATATAAGCCTCCTGCTCGTGATAGCGGGCATTAAGGATGGCGAAGACCTTGGCCTTGGAGGCGCCCTCGTCGCCGGAATAGAGCGCCGCGAATGCGTTCGGATCGGAGAAATCGTGCTGCTCCCAGCCGTGCTGGCGCAGCATTTCCGCAAGCTGCTCGGACTTCTCGATCGAGGTGGTGCCGACCAGCACCGGCTGGCCGCGCGCCTTGCAGTCCTCGATCAGCGTCAGGATCGCCCGGAATTTCTCGGTCGCAGTGCGATAGACCTCGTCGTCATCGTCGAGGCGAACCATCGGCATGTTGGTGGGGATTTCCAGAACCTCGAGATTATAAATGTCCTGGAACTCGTCGGCCTCGGTCGACGCGGTGCCGGTCATGCCGCCGAGCTTCTCGTACATGCGGAAGTAATTCTGGAACGTAATCGAGGCGAGCGTCTGGTTCTCCGGCTGGATCGGCTGATGTTCCTTGGCCTCGAGTGCCTGGTGCAAACCTTCCGAATAACGACGGCCCGGCATCATGCGGCCGGTGAACTCGTCGATGATGACGACCTCACCATTGCGGACGATGTAGTCCTTGTCACGCTGGAACAGCTTGTGCGCGCGCAGCGCCTGATTCACGTGGTGCACGACCGAGACGTTCTCGACGTCATAGAGCGAATCCGACTTGAGCTGGCCGGCGTCGCGCAGCCTGCTCTCCATCTTCTCCATGCCGGTTTCGGTGAGGTTGACGGTGCGCTGCTTTTCGTCGAGCTCGTAGTCTTCCTTGGCGAGCCCCGGGATATAAGCGTCGATGGTGTTGTAGAATTCGGAGCGATCGTCGAGCGGGCCGGAAATGATCAGTGGCGTCCGCGCTTCATCGACCAGGATCGAGTCCACTTCGTCGACGATGGCGTAGACATGGCCGCGCTGCACCATGTCCTCGAGCCGGTATTTCATATTGTCGCGCAGATAGTCGAAGCCGAGCTCGTTATTGGTGCCGTAGGTGACGTCGCAGTCGTATTGGCTCTTACGCTCGCTGTCGTCGAGGCCGTGCACGATGACGCCGACGGTGAGGCCCAGGAATTTGTAGATCTGGCCCATCCATTCGGCGTCGCGCTTGGCCAGATAGTCGTTCACCGTCACGACATGAACGCCGCGTCCGGCAAGGGCATTGAGATAGACCGGCGCCGTGGCGACCAAGGTCTTGCCCTCGCCGGTCTTCATCTCGGCGATCTTGCCTTCATGCAGCACCATGCCGCCGATCAGCTGGACGTCGAAGTGGCGTTGGCCGAGCGTGCGCTTGCCGGCTTCGCGGACGGTGGCGAAGGCCGGCTCCAGGATATCGTCGAGGGTTGCTCCCTCGGCGAGCTGCTTCTTGAACTCATCGGTACGCGCGCGCAGCGCCTCGTCGGAGAGCGCTTCCAGCTCCTTCTCCAAGGCGTTGATCGCTGCCACGCGCGGACGATACGCGCGGATGCGCCGGTCGTTGGAGGAACCGAACAGCTTACGGGCGACAGCGCCGATCATCGCATCATCCTTCTAGATTTCGGGCTTGCCCAGAGATCGGCTTGATTGCGCATAATCGGGTCGGAAAACCGGTTCCAATGGTGCGATCATGCTTTCGTCTTTTCTGCCGGCGGCAGGACCCAACCGACGGAAAATGCGGGGATATTCGGGCTTCTACAAGGCGACTGAACGTCCCCATGTCTGGTCGACAGATAGGAGGGGGTCGATTTTTTGTCAATGCAATCAGGCTTATTCGACGCATGCCGAGCTCGGCCCGGGATTATGCCATTGCCAAAGTTCGATGATTCGGCGAGTGTCCGGCCGACCCCGGATCGCACACCGGATGCGTCCGATAGACCTTCAACAACCCGGCAAAGCGCGCTTCGCCAAAGGATAGTGTTCATGGCTTCCACCCGCCCGCTCGGCCGCGCATTCGGCGCTTTCGCGCTCGCGGCTTTCCTGATCGCGCCGGCCGTCGTCCAGGCGCAGGATTCCGACGCGCTCATCGCCCGCGTCAATGGCGTCGAGATCCATCAGAGCGACCTCGCGCTGGCCGAGGATGAAGTCGGCGCCAGCATGCCGCAAATGGCGCCCGATCAGAAACGCGAATACCTCATCACTTATCTGACGGATGTCGTCATCCTGGCGCAGGCCGCCGACAAGCAGAAGATCGGCGATCGCGATGACGTCAAGCGCCACCTCGCCTTTGAACGCAACAAGGTGCTGATGGAAACGCTGCTGCAGGATACCGGCAAAGCGGCCCTGACCGATGATGCCATGCACAAGGTCTATGACGACGCGGTCAAGCAGATGCCGCCCGAGGAAGAGGTCCATGCGCGGCATATCCTGGTGCCTACCGAAGCGGAGGCGAAGGACATCGAAGACCAATTGAAGAAGGGCGCGGACTTCGCCACGCTCGCCAAGGAAAAATCCAAGGATCCCGGCGCCGCCGACGGCGGCGATCTCGGCTACTTCACCAAGGAGCAGATGGTGCCGGAATTCTCGGAGGCGGCGTTCAAGCTCGAGAAAGGCCAGATCTCCGATCCCATCCATACGCAGTTCGGCTGGCACATCATCAAGGTCGAGGATAAGCGCACCAAGCCGACGCCGACCTTCGACCAGGTCCGCAGCCAGCTCGAGAATTTCGTCGCTCACAAGGCGCAAGCCGAAATGGTCGAGAATCTGCGCAAATCCGCGACCATCGAGCGCCTCGACCAGCCGCCGCCGGCGGCGGCAGACCCCTCAACGCTCAATCCGGCCGCGCCGGCGAAGAAGTGACCAATCTTTGATTGGTCATGCCCGGGCTTGTCCCGGGCATCCACGCCTTTAAAACATGAAAGCTGCAAATAGCCGGAACAAATCCGGTCATGGCAGAAGGACTTTGCCGGTGTCCACTCCCATCTCCCCCCTCGCTCCGAAAACCATCCCCGACATGCCGCCGATCGCAGGCGTACGGCTGGCGACAGGCGCCGCCGGCATCCGCTACCGCGACCGCACCGACGTCATGCTGGCGGTGTTTGACGAAGGCGCCAGCGTCGCCGGCGTGTTCACACGCTCGAAATGCCCGTCGGCGCCAGTCGAATGGTGCCGCGCCAGGCTCAAGGGCCCGCGCGCCCGGGCGCTGGTCGTCAATTCCGGCAATGCCAATGCCTTCACCGGTAAAAGTGGACGGGAGGCTTGCGCCTTCACCGCCAAGCTCGCCGCTGCGGCGGTCGGCTGCAAGACCGCCGAAGTATTTCTGGCTTCGACCGGGGTCATCGGCGAGCCGCTGCCGGCGCAGGCTTTCGACGGCGTCTTGTCAAAGCTCGCCATCGAAGCCACCGCCAACGGCTACGCCGACGCCGCCGGCGCGATCATGACGACGGACACGTTTCCGAAACTCGCCACCGTGCAAGCGCGGCTCGGCGGCGTGAATGTGACCATCAACGGCTTCGCCAAAGGCGCCGGCATGATCGCGCCCGATATGGCGACGATGCTCGCCTTCGTCTTCACCGACGCGCCGATCGCGGCGCCGGCGTTGCAGGCGCTGTTGCGCGAAGGTGTCGTCGACACCTTCAACGCCGTCACCATCGACGGCGACACCTCGACCTCTGACACGCTGCTTGCATTCGCTACCGGCGCCGCGCCCGGCGCGCCGCGCATCGCCCGCGCTCACGATCCGCGCCTCCTGCCGTTCCGCAAGGCCTTCAATGCGGTGCTCGCCAATCTCGCCGAGCAAGTGGCACGCGACGGCGAGGGCGCGCGCAAGCTGGTCGAGATCACGGTCGAAGGCGCGGTGTCGAAAACCTCTGCACGCCGCGTCGCCCTGTCGATCGCCAATTCGCCGCTGGTGAAAACCGCGATCGCCGGCGAGGACGCCAATTGGGGCCGCGTGGTCATGGCCGTGGGCAAAGCCGGCGAGCCCGCCGACCGCGACCGGCTATCGATCTGGTTTAACGGCATCCGCGTCGCGCATAAGGGCTCGCGCGACCCGGCCTATGACGAGGCGATGGTTTCCGCGGCGATGAAAAAGCCGGAGATCGCGCTCAAGGTCGCGCTCGGCCTCGGCAGGGGCCGCGACCGTGTGCTGACCTGCGACCTGACCAAGGAGTATGTCGCGATCAACGGCGATTATCGCAGCTAGCGCCCGGAGATGGCCCGATGCCTGCCGCGATCAAACACACTCGCACCTCGACGCTCGACGTTGCCTACGAGGAGAGCGGCGCGGCGGACGGCGTTCCGGTGTTCTTGCTGCACGGCTGGCCCTACGACCCGCGCTGCTACGACGAAGTCGTTCCACCGCTCGTCGCCGCCGGCTGCCGCGTCATCGTGCCTTATCTGCGCGGCTTCGGTCCGACGCGGTTTCTGTCGGCGCAAACGCCGCGCTCGGGCCAGCAGGCGGCGCTCGGCAACGATTTGCGTGAATTGATGGATGCGCTCGCTATCGAGCGCGCGGCGCTTGCCGGCTACGATTGGGGTGGCCGCGCCGCTTGCATCGTTGCGGCGCTGTGGCCGGAGCGCGTGCGCGGCCTCGTCACCGGCAACGGCTATAACCTGCAAAATATCCCGACGTCCGCAAAACCGCTCGATCCGGTGTCGGAGCACCGGCTCTGGTACCAATATTATTTTCACACCGAGCGCGGCCGCGCCGGGCTCGAGGCCAACCGCGGCGCCTTCGCCCGCCTGCTCTGGAAACTGTGGTCGCCGCCCTGGACATTCGATGACGCCACCTTCGCCCGCAGCACGACGTCCTTCGACAATCCGGATTTCGTCGCGGTGACCATCCAATCGTACCGCCATCGCTTCGGCTATGCGGCCGGCGACCCGGCGCTGGACGAGATCGAAGCGCGGCTGACTGTGCAGCCCAAGATCGCGGTACCGACAATTGCGCTGCAGGGCGAGGCCGACGGCGTGCAGCCGCCGCAGGCTTCGGCAAAGCATGGCGCCTATTTCACTGGGCCATTCACACGCCGTGTGCTGCCGGGGATCGGTCACAATCCGCCACAAGAAGCGCCGCAAGCTTTTGCCGATGCGGTCTTGGAATTGATCCAGCAGCGAAAACGTAATCGGGCTGGTATACCGTTCGTTAACCAGCACGGCGAATGCGGCTATGGTGAAGCCTGGATTGAATATGCCTTTACCCTCCACTCCTTAAGATTGAGACCGGCCGTGAGCGTCAGACTGGTTCTCGTCGCCGCCTGCGCGCTGATCGATCCCGATGGCCGCGTGCTCATCGCACAACGTCCGCCGGGCAAGTCGATGGCGGGACTGTGGGAGTTTCCGGGCGGCAAGGTCGAGCCTGGCGAACGGCCCGAAGAGAGCCTGATTCGAGAGCTGAGGGAGGAACTGGGAATCGCCGTCAAGGAGGAGTGCCTCGCGCCGCTGACCTTTGCGAGCCATCCCTACCCCGACTTCCACCTGCTCATGCCGCTCTACGTTTGCCGACGTTGGGAAGGGTTCGTCGAGGCGCGGGAAGGACAGCAACTCAAATGGGCGCGGCCGTCCGAGCTGCGCAACTATCCGATGCCGCCGGCCGACGAACCGCTGATCTCGCATCTGACCACGCTGTTATGATCTGAAAGCCAGAAGGGCCAAGGACGATGTCGAAGCTCGCAAAACTGCCGGTCGTCGCGCTTGCCTTGCGCTTTCTGCGCGATGACGGCGGCGCCACCGCGATCGAATATGCCATCATCGCATCGGGCATCGCGGTCGCCATCGCCGCCACCATCGTGACGCTCGGTTCGAGCGTCACCGGCATGTATTCGGCCGTGCTGACGGCGATGCAATAGGCCGCTCGCTAGCGCCCACGTCGAGATTGATCAGGCAATCGCTTTGAGCGCGGGATTAATGGACGCAAGCAGTCCTTTGACTTCCGCTGCCGGCCTCGGTGGACTGAACAGGTAGCCCTGAACTTCCGTACATCCTTCCAATTTCAATTGCTTGAATTGCTCGGCTGTCTCCACCCCCTCGGCGGTCGTGGCGATGCCGAGGCCGCTGCCCATGGCGATTACGGCCCGCACGATCGCAAGGCTATCGTTGTGCTCCGACATGTCGAATATGAACGATTGATCGATTTTGATCTTGTCGAAGGGAAACTTGCGCAGGTAACTGAGCGAGGAGTAACCGGTTCCGAAATCGTCCATCGATATTCTTACTCCGAGTCCTCGTAATTCGTCGAGGATCGCGAGAGTCCCATCCCCATCACACAACAGCGCGGATTCGGTGATTTCCAATTCCAAGCGCTTTGCCGACAATCCGGATGCCGCAAGTGCCGACATGACGGAGAGCAATAGACCTTTGCTCTTGAATTGGATCGGCGACAGATTTACGGCGATCTTCACATCGCCCGGCCAAGTGGCGGCTTCCGCACAGGCTTGACGCAACACCCAGTCTCCGATTGGCACGATGAGACCGGTTTCTTCCGCGACCGAGATGAATTCAAGGGGCCGGATCATGCCGCGCTCGGGGTGGTGCCAGCGGATGAGGGCTTCAAAACCCGTGACGTGCTCTGTCCGCATATCGACCAATGGCTGGTAGAACAGCTCAAATTCGCTATTCGCGATGGCATCGCGCAGATCGATCTCAAGTTTCCGCCGCGCCTGCATCCGAGCGTCCATTTCCGGCTCGAAAAAACGGTAAAGGCCGTGACCGTCTGACTTGGCGCGATATAACGCCATATCGGCGTTTTTCAGAAGTTGCTCCGGATCGAGCCCGTCGCCCGGCGCGAGCGCGATCCCAATGCTCAATTCGACCGTAACCTGATCGCCGCCAAGCTCATAAGGGGCGCCGATGACCTCGATGAGACGTGACGCCAGCGCGGTTGCATCTGTCGGTTGGGACGCGCCGATTTGCATGATGGCAAACTCGTCACCGCCAAGGCGCGCGACCATGTCGGTCTCCCGAATGCATTGGCGCAGCCGGACGGCAACCGCCTTAAGGAGAAGGTCGCCCACGGCATGCCCGTACGCATCGTTGACGTCTTTGAAGCGATCAAGATCGAGGCCGAATACGGCCACTTCCTCTCCTCGTTTTAGCCGCGTCAGCGTCTGTCGCAACTGCTGGTAAAGACTCGACCGGTTAGGCAGATCAGTCAGCGCATCGTGGTGCGCCATATACGCAATCTTCGCCTCCGCTCTTCGCCGCTCGGTAATGTCTTTATGCGTGGCGACCCTGCCGCCGGCAGCCATGGGCGAGTTGGTCACCAACACCTCACGTCCGTCCGACGTTTCGAAGATTGAAGTGGTGACCTCGCCCAACGCCATTGCCGCCGTCAGTTCTGTACGATACTTGTCCGGTTCGTGATGCAACAAATTTCCGGCTTCGGCCCGATACTTAAGCAAGTCAGTAAATGAGCAGCCCGGCTTCACCAACTCCCGCGACATTCCATACATCTCGATGTAGAGATCGTTGCAAACGACGACCCGTTCCTCCGCATCGAACATTATCAAGCCTTGCGACATATTGTTGAGGGCCGCGTCAAGCCGCTCCTTTTCCAGCGCGAGGCTTTGCATGGATGCATTATGCACTTGCGTCTGCTGCCGCGCGATAAGCAAAATCATGATCGCGACCGTCACAGCCGCAAGGCCTCCCGCTCCAAGAAGTATGGCCGTTTGCTTTTGCCAAATGGCGAGAGCAGCGGCCGTGTCGACAGCAACCGATAATATAACCGGAAAATGAGCGAGGCGGTGAGCAGCTAGCAGGCGATCCTTGTGGCCAATTTGACCAATAAAGCGAGTTGTGCCGCTATCACCGTCGCCTACGGCGTCGATTGTAGATCTGAAAGTTTTTCCGATAGCGGATGCAATTTGCGGAAATCGTGTCAGCAGGACTCCGTCGCTGCGAAACAGGCTAATCGAGCTTCCTTCACCGAGCGAAACGGAACTGAAAAGCTTCTCGAAGTAGGACAGCTCGATGGCGCCCAAAATAATACCCAAAAAATCGCCATTCGCAGCCGTGACCCTGCGGCCGAGAAACAGCGTCCACGCGCCGTCGGTGCGATTATGCCCAGGTGCACTTATATCCGACGTCAGCTGCGGATCGCGCCTAAGTGCGTTAAAGAATTCTCGATCGCCAACGTGGATTTCCGGAACTGGCCAAGACCGCGAGAAATTGATAAGTCGCCCATCGGCATTTATCAGCGAAATGGCATAGATTTGGGCCACGCCGCTGGTGCTCAATTTGAGCATCTGATGTACGTCTTCACCCGCCATCCGGCGGGCATAGTCATCACTAGATGCAATCCCCAGTGCCTGTATTTTCTCGATGACGCTGCTTTGAACCATATCGACTGCCTGAAACGATCGATCGATCTGTTCGGCAAGGATCAAGGCGGTGTTCTTGAGCTCGCGTTCACTTTCACGCAATGCACGATCGCGAAGATTGTCAGCCATTATCGCAGTACCAAGCACGATCGCCGCAATAAGCGTCACGCCGCAGAGGATAAGGTAGCGGATAGGACGATTGTGTCAGGCCGCCAGACCGGAAATGGCGCCAAGACGAATTCGGCTTAGTTTTTGTTGCGACACACCTCCCCGTATGGGCGGGACCGCGGTCGCGTCTGGCGGCGAGTGCAGCGTCTGCAGCCAGTTGTGGCAAGTTTTCAGATACGACCTAAGCCGAGTAGCCATCCTCGGCTCCTCGCCCGCTCATTGCATAATCCGGAGACCTTAAGTTGCGATGTTATCTGACAACGCCACAGCGCCGGATTCGACCGGTCGGCGCCGGTGTTCCTGTCAGCGTAGTTAGGATGAGATGAAGCAGCATACGTAGCATTACTCAGACCGCGGCTTCATGCGATATCGCGCGCGGCGGTAGCCCGGATCTGGTTCCATCGGAACCGGAACGGAGCTAGCGAGGAGGCTTCTCACCGGCTGGGATTTCGCGCGTGCCGAGCGCATCGGCGAGCCGCGTCTGCGCCGTCCCCGGCTTGAGCGGTTGCTGCTGGCTCGGATGCGGCGCCCATCCCGACAGCCAGATAATCTCGAACGTCGCACGCACCCGCCCGTCGCTATCGGAAAAACGCTGCGCATAGATTTCGGCCATGCGCATGAGCGTTGCTCGCCTGAGCGGCGTGCGACGGCGAGCTCTGAGCGCGTTGGTCGCGCCCATGCGCCGAAGATCGCGCATCAGGCCGAAGACGGACTCATAGCGCACCGTCAGCCGGTCGACATCGGTCACCGGCAAGGCAAACCCGGTGCGCTGCAGCAGGGCGCCGAGCTCGCGCAGATCGGCGAAGGGAGCCACGTGGGGCGAAGCGCCGCCCTCGATCTCGCTCTCCGCAGCGGCAAAGGACTGGCGCAACTCGGTCAGCGTCTCGCCACCGATGAGCGCGGCAAGAAACAAGCCGTCGGGCTTGAGCGCACGGCGGATTTGCACGAGCGTGCCGGGCAGATCGTTGACGAATTGCAACGCCAATGCCGACACGACGAGATCGAGCGTGCCGTCGCCGAACGGCAATGCCTCTTCATCAGCCACGATGAATTTATCGGAGCGCACCGCCGCCGGCGGGATTGCTTCGGTCTTTATGATCGTGCCGACTGAGCCGAGAGGAGACAATGCCGCGCGCACTGCCTCACCCGGCGTGCCGAGATCGAGCCCCAGATCGAAGCGGCGCAGCACCCCGGCCAGCCGGCCGGCGAGATCGTCGGCCGCCCGGTCGAGCAAAAAAGCAACCGGGCCCAACGCGGCCGCGCGGCGACGGCGATCGCAAAGAAGCGCACGGTCGAAAATCACGGGGCTTTCGGTCATGAGTTACTTTGGGACGATGACATTTTGATTATAGCGCGATAGCGTGGCGTCATGACGCCTTCGGCAGGCATGGCTATGCCCGTGCAGATCAGACGCGCCGCCGCTGCCATGCGCACGGTGCTGCGCACGGCGCTCGATCTCGCTCTGCCGCCGCTGTGCGCCGCCTGCCGCGAGCCCGTCGAAGGCCGAGCGTTGTGTCCGGCATGCTGGTCGAAATTGTCCTTCATCACCCGCCCCTATTGCGAGCGGCTCGGCATTCCGTTCGTCTATGACCCCGGGCCGGGCATTTTGTCCATGGAAGCGATTGCCGATCCGCCGGCCTATCAGCGTGCCCGCGCCGCCGTTCGTTTCGACGAGATATCGCGCGCGCTGGTGCATGCCCTCAAATATAGCGACCGGCTGGACCTCGCGCCGATGATGGGACGCTGGGTCAGCCATGCCGGGCGCGAGCTTCTGGCCGAGGCGGACGCGCTCGTGCCGGTGCCACTGCACTGGCGCCGCTTGTGGGCGCGGCGCTTTAACCAATCGGCCATGCTCGCAGCGGCAATTTCGGCCGAAAGCGGCGTGCCGATCGCGGCCGGCGTGCTCAAGCGCGTCAAACCGACTGCGCAGCAAGTCGGCTTGTCGCGAACCGAACGGGCGGCCAACGTGCAAGGGGCCTTCCGGGTACCGCCGGAAGACCGCGGCGCGGTCGCCGGCCGCCGCCTGGTGCTGGTCGACGACGTGCTCACCTCCGGCGCCACGGTCGACGGTTGCGCCCGTGCGCTGCTCCGCGCCGGGGCAGCCAATGTCGATGTGTTGATTTTTGCCAGGGTTGCCGAGGCGGTACGAACGTCCATATAAGCAATTTGGCGGGAAATCGGCTGCTTTAGGCAGACACATACGTACAAACATGGCCGCAATTGACATCTATACCATTCGCTACTGCCCTTATTGCTTCGACGCCAAGGAACTGCTTTCCCGTAAAGGCGTAAGCTTTCATGAGATCGACGTCAGCGCCAACCGGGACAAACGCAAAGAGATGATCGAGCGCGCCGACGGACGCAGCACTTTTCCGCAGATATTCATCGGCACGACTCATGTCGGCGGCTGCGACGATCTCTATGCCCTTGACGAAGCCGGCAAGCTCGATCCGCTGCTGGCGCAATTCAAGGAGCAGCCGGGCGAAGGATCGTCAGCATGAGCGGGTCAGCGGCATCGACCTGCAAGGTCGGCCTCGTTCAGATGCGCTCGGGGCTCGAGCCGCAGGACAATCTTGTTGCGCTGTTGGCGGCCATCGGCGAAGCCAAGCGCGGGGGCGCCGATTATGTGCAGACGCCGGAGATGACCAACATCCTGGCGCTCAAGCGCGACCAGCTGTTCGCCAAGATCGTCGAAGAAGAACACGACCCGACACTGGCGACGCTGCGGGAACTCGCCCGCAAGCTCGGCATCTACCTTCATATCGGCTCGCTCGCCATCAAAGTGTCGCCGGAGAAAGCCGCGAACCGCTCTTACCTGATCGATCGCAAGGGCGACATTGCCGCCCGCTACGACAAGATTCATATGTTCGACGTCGATCTTGCCGGCGGCGAGAGCTATCGCGAATCCAACAATTATCGCGCCGGCGAACTTGCCGTGGTTGGCGATCTGCCTTGGGGCCGGCTCGGTCTGACGGTGTGTTACGATTTGCGTTTTCCGGCGCTTTATCGCGCGCTGGCCGAAGCCGGCGCCTCGTTCCTGGCGATCCCGTCGGCTTTCACCCGGCAAACCGGCGAGGCGCATTGGCACGTGCTGATGCGCGCGCGCGCCATCGAAAATGGCTGCTTCGTGTTGGCCGCGGCGCAAGGCGGTAAGCATCAGAACGGCCGCGAGACTTTTGGCCATTCGCTCGTCGTCGATCCGTGGGGCCGCACTCTTGCCGAGGGCGGCATCGAGCCCGCCGTGCTGATCACGGAGATCGATCCGGCCGAAGTCGCGGCGGCGCGGTCGCGAATTCCATCGCTGCTTCACGGCCGGCGTTTCGAGCTGGTCGAGCCGATGGCCGAGCCGACTTATCTTCACGCCGTGCGGGAATCACTATGATCCGCTACGCGCTCACCTGCGAATGCGGCCACGGCTTCGACAGTTGGTTTCAGAGTTCGGCGGCCTACGACAAGCAGCTCAAGCGATCGCTGGTGAACTGTCCGGTTTGCGGTTCGGCCAAGGTCGAAAAAGCGATCATGGCGCCAAGTCTGGCGTCGGGGGCGGCGCGTGCGGAAACAGCCGCGCCGCAGCCACCCGGTCCGTCGCCCTCACCGCCCAATCCGTCACAGCCGCCGCTGCAGCCGGCACCGATGCCGCCGATCCCGCCAAAGACTCCGGTGGCGATGATGTCGCCGGAGCGCGAGCTGCGGCAGAAGCTCAAAGAGCTGCGCGACCACATCACCAAGAACGCGAGTTACGTGGGACCGCGTTTCCCGGAAGAAGCGCGCAAGATCCATTACGGCGAGACCGAGCATCGCTCGATCTACGGCGAAGCATCGCCGGAGGAAGCCAAGGAATTGCATGAAGAAGGCATCGAGTTTCACCCGCTGCCAATTCTGCCGGACGACAAGAATTAATAAGCCAATATCAGCAGCACGACACCGGCTACGACCAGCACCATGCCGATGGCTTCGCGGACCGTAGTGTGCTGGCCGAAGGCAAATCGCGCGACGAGCTGCGCAAACAAGACTTCCACCAAAGCCAGCGTCCGCACGCTCGCGGCCGTGGCAAGGGCGAAGGCGAGAAACCAGAATTGCGAGGCGAACGCGCCCATGAAGCCGGCAAACAGCGAACGTCGCCAAGCGCGCATGATGGCGGGCATGACGCTCGGCGCGCGCACCGCCAGATAGCTGGACAGCATCGCCGTGGTGACGACGAGACCGACCGCGAGCGTGAAGGTCGCCGATATCATGTAATTCGCCAGGTGCAGACTGAGGATGCCGCCGCGATAGTCGATCGCGGAGAGAGCGAACATCCCGCCGGAGGCAAGCCCAAGCAGCGTCGGCTTGATTCCGCCGACCATGCCGCCCGGTTTGGTGGACATGATGATGACACCCGAAGTGGCGACGATGATCGCGATCATCATCGGCAAAGTCACCGCGTCACCGAGGAAAATCAGGCCGAACACCGCGACCTGGATCGGTTCGGTCTTGAGGTAGGCAATCGTGACGACGAATGAGCGCTCGCCCATCGCCGTGAGCATCAGCGCGGTCGCGGCGATCTGCGCCGCGGAGCCGTCGAGCACCCAGAGCCAGAAGGCCCAGCCGGTATGCGGCAATCGGGCGCCGCTCCACAGCATCAAAGTGCCAAGAAAGAGGAGCGCGAACGGAAAGCCGAACAGGAACCGCACATGCGTCGCGCCGAGCGTGCCGAGCGTGCCGGTCAGCTCGCGCTGCATCGCGTTGCGCACCGTTTGCGCGGCGGCGGCGATGATCGTGAAGACGATCCAGAGCCAGGGATAAGCCGTCACCGCAGCGTCACGCCGCTTTGTCCGCGACGACCATGTAGTTGACGTCCATGTCGGCGGAGAGCTGCCAGCGGTCGGCGAGCAGATTATAGATCACGCCGGTTTCGCCGGCGATCCGCATGCCGCCTTGCGCGATGGCGATTTCAAGCTCGTTGGGCGTGACAAACTTGTCCCATTGATGGGTGCCGCGCGGCAGCCAGCGCAGAACATATTCGGCGCCGACGATCGCCAGCGCGAAGCTTTTCACGGTGCGATTGAGGGTGGCGACAAAAAGAAGGCCGCCGGGCTTGACCATCGTGGCCGCGACTTCGACGAACAGGCTGACGTCGGTAACATGTTCGACCACTTCCATGGCCAGCACGACGTCGAATTTTTCGCCGGCCTCGGCCAGCGCCTCGGCGCTGGTGTTGCGGTAATCGATCGCCAGACCCGATTGCGCCGCGTGATGCCGCGCCACCTCGATATTGCGATCGGAAGGATCGGCGCCGACCACCGCCGCGCCAAGCCGCGCCAGCGGCTCGGACAGGATGCCGCCGCCGCAGCCGATATCGAGCAGGCGCAGACCGGCGAGGCTGTCGAGCCGCTTCGCGTCGCGGCCGAAATGCGCGGCGACGCGGTCGCGGATGTAAGCCAGGCGGACCGGATTGAACTTGTGCAGCGCCGCCATCGGCCCCCGCGGATCCCACCATTGGCCGGACACACGCGAAAACCGCGCGATTTCGTCCGCGTCGATGGTCCCGGCCGATATGGGTTCGCGATCCATGTGGCGATCCATGGTTGATCCGCTGCTGCCGGCGGCATTCTGGACCATGCCCCACCGGCCCGTGCAAGGGGCTACCGGGGCCGCGGCCCACTGTCCCCGATCTAGCCGCGACAAGCTGGATTGCACTCGCGCCGAACCTGAATGAGGATAGGCTGCGGAAACATGCTCATCGATGAGTAGGGGGAGAGAACGATGCAAAAAGTCCTCATTGGACTTGCCGGCCTGGTACTGGCGATGACGTTCGGCGGCGCGGCCAACGCGCAAGACTCGGTCAAGATCGGCATCATCAACGAATATTCCGGACAGTTCGCCGACACCGGCATGCAGATCGACAACGGCATCAAGCTCTACGTCAAGCAGCACGGCGACACGGTTGCCGGCAAAAAGATCGAGTTGATCCGCAAGGACACCGGCGGCATGGCGCCGGACGTTTCCAAGCGGCTGGCGCAGGAGGTCATCGTCCGCGACCACGCCGATATTCTCGCCGGCTTCTCGCTGACGCCGAATGCGCTGGCCGCGGCCGACGTCTCCGCCGCCGCCAAGAAATTCATGGTGGTCATGAATGCCGCAACGGCGATCATCACCACCAAGTCGCCCTACATCGCCCGCACCTCGTCGACGACGCCGCAGCTCAATTACACGCTCGGCGTCTGGGCGGCGAAGAACGGGATCAAGACAGTCTACACGATGGTCTCCGACTACGGTCCGGGCCTCGACGCGGAAACCTGGTTCCAGACGGGCTTTAAGGAAGGCGGCGGCCAGGTGATCGGCTCGGTGCGCTTTCCGGTGGCCAATCCGGATTTCTCCGCCTTCGTCCAGGCCGCGAAAGACGCGCACCCGGATGCCATCTACATCTGGATTCCCGGCGGCGCGCAGCCGGGAGCGGTCGGCAAAGCACTCGCCGAGCGCGGCATCGACCCTAGCAAGACGAAAGTGCTGGGGCAGGACGCGCTCGGCGCCGAAACCGCGCTCAAGAGCATGGGTGACGCGGCGATCGGCATCATCACCGTCGCCGATTACGACTACAGCCATGATTCGCCGCTCAATCATGAGTTCGTCAAAGACTTCAAAGACGAATTCCATCGCAATCCCGATTTCTTCGCCGTCGGCGGCTATGACGGCACGCGTCTGATCTACGAGGCGCTGAAGAAGACCGGCGGCAAGGCCGACGGCGACTCGCTGATCGCGGCCGCCAAAGGCATGAGCTGGGAGAGCCCGCGCGGCCCCATCAGCATCGATCCGGAAACGCGCGACATCGTCCAGACCGTCTATATCCGCCGCGTTCAGAAGGTCGGCGACGAGCTGGAAAACATCGAATTTGACAGTGTCCCGAACGTCAAAGACCCGGCAAAGGGGCGCATGCCGCACTGACACCGGCCTTGTCCCAGGACGCCGCATCAAAACGCGCGGCGCTTTGGGCGGTCGGCAAGGTGGTACAGTCGTGAAGTCAGCACGACAATGGGAGGATACAATGAAACGTATCTTGTTAGCTGGCATCGGCCTGTTCGCGGCAGGCCTGTTGCCGGCCGCCGGCCATGCCCAGGGGACAGTCAAGATCGGCCTCATCCTGCCCTATTCGGGCCAGTTCGCCGACACGGCGACCCAGATCGATGACGGCATCAAGCTCTATCTCAAGCAGCACGGCAACAAGCTCGGCGGCATGAATGTCGACATCGTCCGCAAGGACACCGGCGGCATCAATCCGCCGGTCGCCAAACGGCTCGCCGAAGAGCTGGTCACGCGCGACCATGTCGACATCCTGGCCGGCTTTGCGCTGACGCCGAACGCGCTCGCCGCCGGGGAAGTGTCGGCACAGGCGAAAAAATTCATGGTGGTCATGAATGCGGCCACCGCCATCATCACCACCAAGTCGCCTTACATGACGCGCACCTCGTTCACCGTGCCGCAGGTCAACGAGACGCTCGCCACCTGGGCGCAGAAGAACGGCGACCAGAGCGCCTACACCATGGTCACCGATTACGGCCCGGGCATCGACGCCGAGACCGCGTTTGAGAAGGCGTTCTCGGCCGCCGGCGGCAAGGTTCTCGGCTCGGTGCGCATGGCGGTGCAAAATCCGGATTTCTCGGCCTATGTGCAGCGCGCCAAGGATCTCAACCCGCAGAGCATCTTCGTCATGATCCCCGGCGGCTCGCAGCCGGGCGCGTTCGGCAAGGCGCTCGCCGAGCGCGGCATCGATCCGAAGAAGACCGAAGTGCTGGGCCAGGCGGAAATTGCCGACGAGCACGCGATTGCCAGCATGGGCGACGTCGCCGAGGGCATCATCACCTCGGGCAATTACGACTACAATCTCGACAACGCGACGAACAAAGAGTTCGTCAAGGCCTACAACGCCGACTACAGCCGCAATCCCGATTTCTTCTCGGTCGGCGGTTACGACGGCACGCACCTGATCGACATTGCGCTCAGCAAAGATGGCGGCAAGACTGACGGCGATTCGCTGATCGCTGCCGCCAAGGGCGCCAGCTGGGACAGCCCGCGCGGCCCGATGTCGATCGATCCGGAAACCCGCGACGTCATCCAGACCGTCTATATCCGCAAGATCGAGAAGGTGAACGGCAAGCTCGTCAATGTCACCATTGCGAGCTTTCCGAACGTCAAGGATCCGTTCAAGGCGGCGATGAGCAAATAACGCGCCGCAGGTAGCGACAGTGCTTGAGCAGTCCCATGGCTCGGCGGGCCGCAATGACTTGGGCCGCCGCGTCCCGATTCGATAGGCTCGCGAACTCTCCATAGGGGCCGTCCGGCCATGCTTCCTCCGATTTTCGGCGTCCTGTTCGACGGCTTTGCCTATGGGATGCTGCTGTTTTTGCTGTCGGTCGGGCAGTCGGTGACGCTCGGCATGATGAATTTCATTAATCTCGCCCATTGCAGCTTCGCCATGCTCGGCGGCTACGTGACCGTCGCGCTGATGACCCGCTATGGCTGGCCGTTTTTCGCCACGCTGCCCTGCGCCTTCATTGCCGCGGCCGTGGTCAGCGTCGGCTTCGAGCGGCTGTTCTATCGCCGCCTTTATCGGGCAAGCGACCTCGATCAGGTGCTGCTGACCATCGGCATCGTCTTTATTTCGATCGCGGTGGCCGCCTATATGTTCGGCACCGAGCAGAAGCCGCTGCCGCTGCCGGAATATTTGCGGAGCTCCATCACCTTCCTTGGTCTTCGCTTCGCCGTCTATCGCCTGATCATGATCGCCATCGCGCTCGCGATCACGCTGCTGCTGGTGCTGACCGTCGAATACACCCGGTTCGGCGCCAAGGTGCGCGCGGCAGTCGATAATGAGCGCATGGCGCGCGGGCTCGGCATCGACGTCGACCGCACCTTTGCCGTCACCTTCGCGCTCGGCAGCGGGCTCGCCGGACTGGGCGGCGCGCTCGCGGTCGAGATCGTCGGGCTCGATCCGTCGTTTGCGCTGACGTACCTGGTCTATGTTTTGATTGTGGTGTCGGTCGGCGGCCTCGGCTCTATTTGGGGCTCTTTCGTCGCCGCGGCGCTGCTCGGCATCAGCGACGTCGCCGGCAAATATTATGTGCCCGCCATCGGCGCCTTTCTCATCTATCTGGTGATGATCGTGCTTCTGATGTGGCGGCCGCGCGGCCTGTTCGGGAGACGCTGAGCGATGGCGTTGACCCAGAGTTTTGACGCGCCAAAGCTTTACTTTCAGTCGCGTGCGCGCTGGCAACCCGTTGAAATCGTTTTTTGGCTGGCGACGCTTGTGCCCTTCGCGCTGTTTCCCGACTATCTGATCCTGGCGAGCCAGATCGCCATCACTGCCTTGTTTGCTTTGTCGCTCGATCTGATCCTCGGCTATGCCGGCATCGTCTCGCTCGGCCATGCCGCGTTCTTCGGGGTCGGCGCTTATGCGGCGGGCTTGCTCTCCAAATACGGGTGGGGCGAGCCAATCACCGGCCTCATCGTCGCGTCGATCGCGGCCGGGATCGTCGGCTACGCCACGAGCTTCGTCATCTGCCGGTTCCGCCATCTGGCGCTGATCATGCTCACGCTCGGCTTCGGCCTGATGCTGGAGGAGCTCGCCAACAGCGCCGGCTGGCTGACCGGCGGCTTCGACGGCCTGCAAGGTATCGCCACCTGGAAATTGCTTGGCCATTTCGAGTTCGATCTCTACGGCTATGTCGCCTATGCCTATTCGCTCGTCGTGCTGTTCGTGCTGTTCGTGTTCGCGCGGCGGCTTATTCATTCGCCGTTCGGGCTGTCGCTGCGCGGCATCCGCGAGAATTATGTGCGCATGCCGGCGATCGGCGCGCCGAGCCGCGCGCACATCCGCACCATCTACACGATCTCCGCCGCGATGGCCGGCATCGCCGGCGCGCTGTTGGCGCAGACCACCGAAACGCTGTCGCTCGATTCGCTCGGCTTCGAGCGCTCGGCCGAATTGCTGGTCATCCTGGTGCTTGGCGGCGCCGGCCGGCTTTATGGCGGGCTCGTTGGCGCCGTGATCTACATGATCGCGCGTGACCGTTTCTCCGGCATCGAACCGCAATACTGGTATTTCTGGATCGGCGTGCTGTTGGTGACCGTCGTCATGGTCCTGCCCAATGGCATTCTCGGCGGCCTCGCCAAGCTTTCCGCGCGCTGGAGCCGCGCGTGACCGCGCCGGCGCTGTCCACGCGCGGGCTTGCCAAGCGGTTCGGCTCGCTGGTGGTCGCCGAGGATATCGCCATCGAGCTGCCTCCCGGCGTGCGTTACGCGCTGATCGGACCCAACGGCGCCGGCAAGACCACGCTGATCAATCTGATCACCGGCATGCTGCGGCCCGATGCCGGCGCGATCTTTCTCGGTGACGGCGAGATTACCGCGCTGGCGCCGGACGAACGGGTGCGGCGCGGACTCGTGCGCACCTATCAGATCAATTCGCTGTTCCCGCATCTCACCGTGCTGGAATCGGTGACGCTGGTGGTGTGCGAGCGCCGCCGCGTGGCGCAAACCTGGTGGCGGCAGCTTGCCGCCTATAGCCACGAGATCGACGAGGCCTACGAGATCCTCAAGGCCTTGACGCTCGGACCGGCCTGTCATCGCGTCACCCGTGAGCTTCCCTACGGCCAGCAGCGGCTTCTGGAAATCGCGCTGGCGCTGGCGACCAAGCCGAAGGTGCTGCTGCTCGACGAGCCGGCTGCCGGCGTGCCGCGCGAGGAAAGCAAGGATTTGTTCGCCGCCATCGCCGGGCTGTCGCGCGACATCACCGTGCTGTTCATCGAGCATGACATGGACCTCGTGTTTCGCTTCGCCTCGCGCGTCATCGTCATGGTCGGCGGCCGCGTGCTGGTCGAAGGCACGCCGGCCGAGATCGCGTCCGATCCGCAGGTGCGCACGGTCTATCTCGGCAAGGGCCATCATGACGGCGCCCTGCAAAAAGCCTTGTCGGGAATCGTGCCGTGACCGCGCCGCTGTTGTCGTTTCACGACATCCGCGCCGGCTATGGCCCCGCCGTGGTGCTCGACGGCGTGTCGTTCGAGCTGCCGGAGCGCGGCGGGCTCGCGGTGCTGGGGCGAAACGGCGTCGGCAAGTCGACGCTTCTTCTCACCATCATGGGCTACACCCAGGTTAGCCGCGGGCGCGTCCTCTGGCGCGGCGAGGACATCACCGCGCTGCCGCCACATCGCCGCGCGCTTTCCGGCATCGGCTGGGTGGCGCAGGAGCGCGAGATTTTTCCCTCCCTGACGGTGGAAGAGAACCTCACCGTCGCCGCGCGCGCTGGACGCTGGGATCTGCCCGCGGTGTACGATCTCTTCCCGCGGCTTGCTGAGCGGCGGCGCAATTTCGGCAACCAGCTCTCCGGCGGCGAGCAACAAATGCTGGCGATCGCGCGGGCGCTGATGACCAATCCGGCGCTGCTGTTGCTCGACGAGCCGCTCGAGGGTTTGGCGCCGATCGTGGTCGACGAACTGGCGGCCGCGATTGCCCGCATGACCAAAGAAGACGCCAACGCCTTCATCCTGGTCGAGCAGCATGTCGAGATCGCGCTGCCGCTGACGCAGCACGCCTTGGTGCTCGAACGCGGCCAGATCGCCCACAGCGGCCCCTCGGCGGCGCTCCTTTCCGACCACGCCACGCTCGACCGCCTGATCGGCCTGCGCCTGGCGGAGGGATAAACCTTCCCGCCCCGCGACAGCGGGGAGGGGGCATAGGCGGCCTTCGGCCGCCGTTCTTGACATAAAGAACGCCGACGCGAAGCGTCGGCTATGGCGAAGCGCGGTGGGCGGGGCGCGGGCATCGACGTTTCTCCTGCGACGACAACGAAGCTCCGAGTCAGAGGCCCCCTCCACCACGCTACGCGTGGTCCCCTCCCCCACTTTCGTGGGGGCGGATGAAAACGCGCTCTCGTTCTCGCGATGCGTCTTGGCATCTGAGGTTTGCTGCACGCTTCAAGAAAGCCCGTCCAAACGCCCCAAATAAAGAAGGGGGCGGAGCGCCGAAAGGCGCGTACGCTTTTTGCCGTGCCCGACGGGGCCCAGCGCGCGCCACGCAGGCGAATGTTGCCATTCGCCGGCGGCTTCGGGCGCGCTCGCCTTTCGGCGCTCCACCGCGGTACTCGCCGCGCCGGACGCATCCGGACATCGGCTCAGCGCTCAGTCCCGCGCTTCCTGAGACCCGGCTTTGCGGGGCGTTACCCCGCTCCATCTGCCTCAGTCCACCGCGCCCCGCGAAGACCGGTCGTAGTGCCGGTCGGGCGGTGACCCGAGGCCGCCCGGGGACGGTTTGCGAGACCGCCCGCGGGAACCGCACTTGCTCCACCTTCTAGGTCGCACCCGGAATGTGCCCTTCGATGAGCAAGCTTTGATGTACGTATCCATATCGGTGACGTTTTGTCACATCACGTCTCCGTGAATGGGACGACATAATCCTTTCCTCCGCGCGTGACGGCAAGCGTAGCGAGCGTCACGTCCAACCAGTCGCATGGACAATTGCCCAGCCGACGATAACCTTGCTGCGCGCCGGACGGTGCGAGCCGGTTCAATGCGCGCATAAAGACCGAACGGGGAGACGAACGCCTATGAAAACGATCGTGCGACTATTACTGGCGGCCGCGATCGGACTCGGCCTTCCGGCATTGAGCCAGGCGCAAACCTATCCCGCGCGGCCGATCAAGATCATCGTGCCGTCGCCGGCGGGCGCGACGACCGACATGCTGGTGCGCATGGTGGCGCAGAAGCTCTCGGAGAAATGGGGTCAGCCGGTGATTGTCGACAACCGGCCCGGCGCCGGCGGCAATATCGGCGCCGAAGAGGCGGCCAAGGCCGCGCCGGACGGCTACACGTTGCTGTTCACCTATCCGGCGCCGCTCGCCGTCAATCAGACGCTCTACAAGCAGCTTGCCTACGATCCGGACAGCTTCGTGCCGATCTCGCTCGTCGCCGCGGTGCCGCTGGTACTGGCGGTGCCCCCGAAGGAGGAGGCGACCACCGTGCAGCAGCTGATCGCGCTTGCCAAAGCGCATCCGAACCAGCTCAATTTCGCCTCGCAGGGTTACGGCACCTCCGGCCATTTGGCCGGCGAGCTGTTCAAATCGATGGCGGGGATCGACATCGTCCACGTGCCCTACAAGGGCAGCGCGCCGGCGCTCACCGACCTCCTTGGCGGCCGCATCGACATGATGTTCATCGAGCTTTCGACGGTGCTGCCACAGATCAATGCGGGCAAGCTGCGCGCGCTCGCCGTCGGCAGCGAAAAGCGCAACCCGTTCCTGCCCGACGTGCCGGCGGTCGCCGAAGTGCTGCCGGGATATCAGGCGTCGACCTGGTTCGGCATGGTGGCGCCGCCGGGAACGCCGCCGGAGATCGCCGCCAAGCTGTCGTCAGCCGTTGCCGAAGCGATCCACCAACCGGACATGGCCAAGCGGCTCGCCGACATGAGCGCCACCGCGATCGGCGACACGCCGGCGCAGATGGCGGTTTTTCTCCGCGACGAACGGCAACGCTGGGGCGGCGTGATCCGCGCCGCCGGCGTCACGGCGGAATAAATGTAGGGTGGGTAAAATCGCCGCGCCGGCGCAACCGCGTGGGCACCGCGCTTAGACGATTTTGCCCACGCGGCTTGGCGCTCACGTCGCGGTGCCCACCCTACAAAGCTGCCGCGACAGGAAATATCACTTGCCGTGCCGGTCGCCGTGATGATGGGCGGCCTGGTGATGAGCCTTGTGGTGCGGGGCGGTCTCGTAATGCAGCCGCAACAGATCCATGCCGTAGTCGTTGCCGTTTGGTGTCCGCACGATGGTATGGACGTGAAATTTCTCCGGCTGGGGATTGTTGAGCACAACGCCTTTGTGGTGATCGAACTCGATCATCACCACCGGACTTTGAATGCGATAATAGAAAGCGCTGTCTTCGCCCATGCCGCCGGCCCAGCAGAAATGGGTCTCCGGGAGGTGCCGTTCCACACCCGCCATGCGGGCCGCAAACGGACCGGACGGCAATGCGGATAAATAGCACTTGGCAAGATCGAGCAGCGCCGCACGCTGCTGCGGGCCAAGCTCCGCTCCGCTTATGCCTTCATAAGGAACGACGGCGTTGTCCTTATAGCGTCCGCCAAACGACATCCCATCGGTGCCCTGATGCCGGCCGGGCGGCAGCCGGTCGGCAACGAGGGTCTCGGAGAAGACAGCCTTTCGCTTCTGCTCCGCCGTCAAATTGCGGGCGAATTGCAATCCGAAAAATTCCTCGTCTTCGAAGGCGACCACCCCCGCATATTTCCCCTCATCCACATGGCTCGGTTCCGCGCCCATGAAGGTCGGTGTCAGCGTCATCTGCTCGCCCAGGATGAAGCAGGTGATGATCAAATGATGGCCGCTCAATTGCCATCCCCATGGCTCGGTCGCCGAAGGCTCGCCGAAGACGTGCAGTTGATAGCACCACTCGCCGAGCAGCCGCGGCGCGCCGACGAGCTCGCCGAGAAAGGCGTTCAGCTTCATCAGATTGCGCGTCTTCTGGTAGCCCGCGGCGCTGAGACTTGCCTTGACGACGGCCATGGCCGCTTCCTTGAGAACGCTTGGAGCTTCGTCGAGCCGAAGCCCGAAGTCCTCATAGCGAACGATGCTGTTCTGCCAAAGCTGCCGCTCGCGCGAGTCGAGCGGAAGGCAGACTTTCTTTTTTTTCTCGGGGCTGAGCAGCGATATCAGCGCGCGCACGGCGCCGAGAATTTCGCGCGTCGGCGCCGATTCGGGCTTGAGCGCGAAAAGGCCCGGAACAAGGCTGCCGTCCGTGGTGACGCCATTGAAAGGCGTCGACAGAAGTTTCTCGATGCCCCGTCTTTCGTTCTCACCGCGCGCGGGCAACACGAGATCGTGAAATTGCTGATGCGTCAGTCCGAAGTGGAAGGCCTTTCCCATTTCCGGGACGAATTTGCGAAAATCAGACTTTGACATTCCAGCACGATCCTGTGTGCATCCGCCGCGCAGTCTAAAGAAGCAGACCGTCCAATTCCTGCGCTTCGCGGCTGATCTGCCGCGCCGCGACGGTAAGTTCGCCAAGCCAGCGCTGCTTGATCTCCTGCATGTTTGTCGGCGTGTCGATGCAGATGAAGTTGATCGCGGCACAGACGCGGCCCCGCGGAGCGACGATCGGCGCCGCTGCCGCCAAAAGCCCGGAGATCGTTCCGGTGCGGCCGACCAGACAGCCCTCGCGGCGCGCCTTTCTCACGGCCCGCAGGAGATCGTCGATATTCTTGCGGGCGCCGTCCTGAAATTTTTCATTCCGGTAAAGCGTCCGGATGTCTTCGTCGGCATCGCCCGAAAGCAGTACGGCGCCGATGGTGGTGGCATGCAACGGCAGCCGTCCGCCCATCGGCAAGGGCCGCAGCGGCAGCATATCCGAGCTGAATCCGAGCAGGAACAAGAGCTCCAGCCGGTCGCGAATGGCGAATTGGCAGGTGCCCGCGATCCGCTCGCTCAGGCGTTCGAGATGGGGCCGCACGATATCGACCAGCCGGCGCGCATCCGCCGAGGACGCTCCGAGGCTTAGAATCTGCCGCGTCAGGCGGTAGCGCTTGCTGCCGGGCACGGCGTCGACATAGCCGAGCCGTTCGAGCGTCCAGACGATTCGATAGACGTTCGGAATCTGGATGGCGGTGCATTGCGCCAGTTCCGTGATCGTCAACGGCCCCTGGCTGTCGCTCAGCGCTTCAAGCACGCGCTTGGCGCGCTGCTTTGCTTTTATACAGGAAAACACAGCTTACGCCTACGTAAAAAGATGGATTGAAAATCCATGAAGATCGTGATCGCCGGCGGCGGCATCGGAGGGTTGGCAGCCGCCTTGTTTCTGCAGGCGGAAGGAATCGAGGTCGACGTCTACGAATCCGTTTCGGAATTGCAGGAGCTCGGCGTCGGCGTCAATCTGCAGCCGCATGCGGTTCGCGAGCTCGAGCTTCTGGGTTTGCGCGACGAACTCGAGGCGGCCGGAAATTCCTGCGACGAGTGGGCGATGTTCAACCGTCTCGGCCATGACATCTGGCGCGAGCCGCGCGGACGCGCGGCGGGACACTCCTGGCCGCAGATCTCGATCCATCGCGGGCGGCTACAGGGCATCCTGCTCGCGGCAGCCAGGAAGCGCCTTGGACCGGAGCGGATTCACACCGACCATCATCTGGTCGCCTTCGAGCCTGCCGCCGATCGGATCGCCGCCACCTTCGCGACCGGCCGACGGACCGGACCCGCGGTGCGCATCGAGGCCGACGCCTTGATCGGCGCCGACGGGATTCACTCGACCGTCCGCAAGCTGCTTTATCCCGCGGAGGGCGATCCGGTCTTTGCCGGCATGCTGCTGTGGCGCGGCATGACGCGAACCAAATCGCTTTTCGGCGGCCATACCATGGTGTTCGCCGGCTATCGCGAGCAGAAATTCATCGCCTATCCGATCGCGCCGCCGGACGCGGACGGCCTGCAAATGCTCAACTGGATAGCCGAAATCCACGCCGACAAGATCCTGCGCCGCGAAGACTGGAATCGCGAGGGCAAGCTCGACGAATTCCTTCCCGCCTATTCGGACTGGCATTTCTCCTGGGCCGACGTGCCGAAAATCATCCGCGACGCCGACCGCGTCTACGAATATCCGATGATCGACCGCGATCCTCTGCCGCGCTGGTCTTTCGGCCGTGTCACGCTGCTCGGCGATGCGGCCCATCCGATGTATCCGATCGGGGCGAACGGCGCATCGCAAGCCATCCGTGACGGGCGCGCGCTGGCGCAGGCGCTCGCGGCCGGCGGCACGGCGGCGGAAGGCCTGGCTCATTATGAGCAAGAGCGGCGCGAGGCGACCAACGAGATCGTGCTCTCGAACCGGCAGCTCGGTCCGGAGCAGGTCATGCAGATGGCGCACGAACGCGCGCCAAACGGCTTCGAACACATCGAAGACGTCATCTCGCGCGAGGAACTAACGACCATCGCGCAGCGCTATCGCGCCGTCACATGGGTTACGCCGGCCGCCGGCACATAGCGCCGTCCGATAACAACAAGAACGCGGAACAGGGCAACGCAAGGGGAGAGAGACAGTGTCCAGGGCAGAGGATGTCAACATAACGCAGCTGATCGATGGGCGGCCGTTCTCGCGGCTCGCTACGCTGGTGCTCGTTCAGTGCGCCATCATTATTCTGCTCGACGGCACCGACTCGATCGCCATCGGCCTCACCGCGCCCGCCATCGCCAAGTCGATCGGCGTGAGCATGGCCTCCTTCGGTCCGATCTTCGCCATCGGGCAAGCCGGCGTGATGATAGGCGCGCTGCTGCTCGGGCCGCTCGCCGATCGCTTCGGCCGCAAGTCGCTGATCATCGGGGCGACCGCCGCCTTCGGCGCGTTCACGCTGCTCACCGCCTTCTGCACCAGCTACGAACAGCTGTTCCTCTGCCGCCTTCTGGCCGGGATCGGGCTCGGCGGGGTGACGCCGAACGCGGTGGCGCTCACCTCCGAATACGCGCCGAAGAATTCCCGCTCCGCCGTCGTCGCGTTGATGTGGGCGGCCTTTCCGCTTGGCGGCGTCTGTATCGGGCTGATGAGTTCCTATCTGATCCCGAGCTTCGGCTGGCAGTCGGTACTGATCGTCGGCGGCATCGTTCCGCTGATCGTCTGCGCCGTCGCGCTCGTCGGGCTGCCGGAGTCGCTTGCCTTCCTGGCGATGCGTGGGCACGCCGGGCCGACGATCCGCACGATTCTCGGCCGCCTTGCACCCGATGTCCCAACCACCGGCGACACGCGCTTTACCGTCAATGAGGAGAAGCTGCCCGGCGTCCCGGTGAACCACCTGTTCAGCGGAGGACGGGCGGTGACGACGCTGCTCCTATGGGTCAGCTGCTTTACGAGCTTCCTGATTCTGATTTTCACAATTTCCTGGATTCCGGCCCTGCTGCGCGCGAATGCGGTCTCGATGGCTCAGGTAGGCTTCGCCATCGCTCTGCATAGCATCGGCAGCGTGGTCGGCTCGAGCAGCGTCGGCCGCATCATGGACCGGGTCGGAACCTATTCGGTGCTGATAACGGCGTTTTGCATCACCGCCGCGACGACGGCCGCACTGGGCTTTACGGTGAGCTCGTTCTGGCAGTTGGCCGTGGTGATCGCGCTCAGCGGCTGCTTCGCGGGTGCGAGCCAGGCGGGCGTGATCGCCTTGACGGCGGTGACCTATCCGGTCGCCGTGCGCTCGACCGGCGTCGGCTGGGCTTTTGCCGCAGGGCGTCTCGGCGCGGTGGTCGGGCCGCTGCTCGGTGGCGTGATGCTGCTGGGGCTGGCGCACCGAAGTTATTCTTATGGTGGTGGCAGTGCCGGCGCTGATCGGCGCGGCCGCCACGGCGCTGTTGCTGCTCCATGAGCGCCGCAGCGCGGAGACCGCGCCGCTCGTCGCGACGCCCACCTAGGAAGCTGCCGAAACCAAGCGCTCCGGCAATTTGACTGCCTGCGCCTTGGCGATGCTCTCAAGCTCGGCCCACAGCCTCGCCGGAATCGGAATGCCGGATTTGCGCCGCGACGCTTCGGTGCGGGCGGAGCGCTCACCCGGCAGCGTGATTTCCTCGAAGCCCGCTTGCCGCGGCAGGCTTTTAAGAATGCCGGCGAGCACGTCGGTATCGTTCGTGTAATCGGCGAGCGGCCGGAAGCTTGCGATGTCGATGACGAACATCGCGGTATTGCCGGTGTTGCGGTCGCGCTTCTCCGGGCCGAGCGCGCGGGCCTGGATCGGCGCAGCAGCAAGCACGCTCGCCACCAGCTCGAACATCAGCGCCAGGCCCGAGCCTTTCGGGCCGCCGAGCGGAAGAAGAATCTCGGCCTTGCTTGGGTCGGTGGTCGGCTCGCCGTCACCGCTGAGCACCGTATGCGGCGGCAGCGGCGTGCCGGTGGCGCGCGCCTGCAGGATCTTGCCGTTCGAGATCATCGAGGTCGCCATGTCGAGAACGATCGGGCCATTGCCGTTCGGCACCGCGATGGCGATCGGGCTTGTGCCCATGCTGGCGACGCGCGCGCCGTGATAGGCCATCAAGGCCGGCCCAGCGCCCAACAGCACGGCGGCGCAGCCGCGCGCGGCGATCCATTGCGCGTAGCGGCCGATGGCGCCGGTATGCGTGGTTTCGCGAATGAGCGCGAAGCAGATGCCGGACTGCTTGGCGCGCTCGACCGCGAGCGCGGCCGCCTGCATCACCGCGACCGGGCCGAAGCCGTGGCCGCAATCGAGCACGAAACTCGCGCCGCGGTCCAGCGTCAGCCGCGGCTCGACCGTCATGTCGATCTCGCCGTTGTCGATGAGTTTCAGATAACGCGGCAGCCGCGACACGCCGTGGCCGTCGCCGCCGCGCAGATTGGCCCAGACCAGGCCTTCGGCCACGGCGGCGGCATCGCGCTGCCGCGCGCCCTTGGCCATGAGCACGTCGCGGATGAAGCGGCCGAGCTCGTCGGGGCCGACGAGGATTTTCCCGCTGCTCATTTCGCCGCCGGGAAATAGAGATCGAGCCAATTGCGCAACAGCGACCAAACCCGCGTCGAATTTTCCGCGAACAGGAAGTGATCGAGGCCGCTGAAAAGATGCAGCTCGGCGGGCTGGTTGGCGCGCTTGAACAGCTCGATCGACTGCTCGGTCGGCGTCACCGAATCGTTGGCGGCATGGATCAAGAGCAGCGGCCGCGGCGCGATGTTGCCGACGACTTCCTCGGCGCGGAAATCGAACATGCTCTGCGCCGTCTCGGCGGGAAACATCTCGACGGAATTCGGCGCCAGCATGCCGACTTTCTGCCGGTCCAGGTTTTCGCGCACGTGATTGGGAATCGGCACGATGTCGTAGCGCGGCACCATCAGCGACTTTTCGGTGCGGGCGCGGTAGGCGCGGCCCTCTTCGAGCATCGCGGTGAATTTCGCCCAGGCCTCCGGCGTCGGATGCTGGCCGCGGAATTTGCGCTCGCCGTGGCCCCAACCGCCGTTGGAGATCACCGCGGCGACGCGCGGATTGGTGCCGCCGGCATAGACCGCGACCGCGCCGCCGAAGCTCGATCCGATGACGCCGATGCGGTCGGGATCGACCGCGGGATGCTTGGCGAGGAAGTCGAGCGCGTTGCCCAAATCCTCGACCTGCTCGAGGCAGATGACGCGGCCGAACTCGCCCCCGCTCTTGCCGCAGCCGCGCATGTCGAAGCGCAGCGTGACATAGCCGAACTCGCTCAGCACCCGCGTCGGCCCCAGCACGTTGGCGCTCTCGCTGTTGGAGCCGAAGCCGTGCAGCACCAGAAACGCGGCGCGCCGCTCCGACGGGCGCAAGCCCTCCGGCACGCCCAACACGCCATGCAGGCGCAAGCCCGCCGATTGAAAACTCACCACTTGTTCTTTCACGCGCTTCCTCCTCGCCTTCGGCCGGCGCCAATGTACCGATTTAGCCGCGTGAAGGAAGTCGTAGGGTGGGCACCGCGCCGCAGTGGCGCAGCCGCGTGGGCAAAATCGTATGTGCGCGGTGCCCAGGCGGGTTCGCATGAGCCGACGATTTTACCCACCCTACCGCGCTTCTTCTTTCATGATGCCCCTGACGAATGAATTCCTGACATGCACGCTACGGCTAATCTTGGCGCATGTCGAACGTGCGCACCCCTTCGAGCCGATCCGGAAGTTCGAGCACCTCGGGATTTTCCAGCGTATGCCGGGCGTTTTGGTAGCCGCTTTTCCAATGTTCTTCCATGGTGCGGCGGGAAAATTCAAAATCCTTGGCGATGCGTTCGTACTGTTGGGCGCGATAGATCAGGTGCACGATGTTGCAGACCTTGTCATCGGTTTCCTGGGCGAAGAGCTTAGCCTCGTCGGACTCTTTCAACTCGGGAGGAAGCCGTTCAAGAAGGCTCGCACAGGCGATGCGAAGCTTCTGCGCCCTCTTGTATTGGTCCGTCGCCGCGCGGTTGCGGCTCGAATAGATGATTTCCTTTTGGCGGACCTCGACCTCGATCAGGTCTTTCGGCAGCTCGCCGCGGGCGCTCTCGCCGCCTTGCAGCAGTAACGCAATCCGCTCGAATGGCGTACGTCTGGGCGGCAATCCGGCGTCTCCGTTGAATGCGCCGCAAGCCTACGGTGGTTACCTCGACCCCGGCAAGTCGTTGTTGGCGGCGGCCGAGCTCGGCCAGCGCTCGTGCGTAAGCGGCACGACGAGCTTTACCGCCAGCCCCTTGCGCGAAAAGGTCCGGTTCACTTCGCCGTTGAGCTGGCGCTCGATGACGAGATCGATCAGCCGCGAGCCGAAGCCGATCTTGCGCGGCCGCCGCGCCGGCGGCCCGTTCTTCTCCACCCATTCGAGCGTCAGCGTCATGCCGCGCTGGGTGCGGCTCGCCGACCAGCGCAGATCGAGCTGGCCCTTGGAGCGCGATAGGCTGCCGTGCTTGATGGCATTGGCGGCAAGCTCGTGCAGCGCCGCGCTGAGGTTGAAAACCGGATCGGGCTCCAGATCGATATTCGGCCCGTCGAGCGACACCCGGTCGGCGTAGGGACCGAGCACGACGTAAACCAATTCCTTGATCGGAATCGATTGCCAGCCGCCCTCGGTGATGAGCCGATGCGCGTTGGCCATGGCCAGCACGCGCGCCTGATATTTGCTGGCGAGGTCGGCGATGCTTTTCGAGGTCCGCGCCGTCTGCGAGAACAATGCCAAGAGCTGCGAGAACAGGTTGCCGGAGCGATGGCGCATATCGCGGATCATCAGCTCCAGGCGCTGCTCGAGCTGGCGGCGCTGGATGGCGCCGGCCAGCAGATTACCGGCCGCCCCCAGGAACGCGGTGTCCTGCGCGTTGAAGTGCCGCTTTTTCACGGTGCAGACGCCGAGGATGCCATAGGCGCGGCCGTCGCGACCGGCGATGGTCACGTTCATGCCGCTGGTGCAGCCATGGTCTTTCACATAGCGCGGCACCTCGAAGCGGCTTTCGCTGGCAAATTCCGTGATGATGACCGGGACGGCGGAATCCAAAGTGAAGCGCGCGTAGCTGTTGGGCTCGCTGATCGTCAAAATCGTGCCGACGATGTCACCCTTCCAGCCGAAGCCGGCGCGCAGCAAGAGCTCGCCATTGCCCGGCAGCAGCTCCAGGATCTTGACGAAGCCGGCCGACAGTGTCAGCGCGACCGTGCTCACCGCGTCGTTGAGCAGCCGTTCCAGGTCGGGCTCGACGAGCGCGCGTTCGCCGAGCTGCGCCAGCGCTTCCTGCTGCTTGGCGCGGTTGCGCAGCTCATTTTCGAGAGTGGCGATATTTTCCGGCGCGGGACGGTCGAGCGCCTTGTGTGCCGGGGTAATATGTTCCGGCGCGATAATATCGGACTTGTTGTTATCAGGCATGTCCATTGCCTTCACGCTTTCACTTCGAAGGCCAATGCTTAGAGATTGGGATTGGTTGCAATAAAGAAAAGAGGCCGGAACCCGGTTATGCCGGATTCCAGCCTCGCCAGGAGCGGCTTTGGCCTGGTGCCGAGCTAGCTCAATAGACGCCGGCCGCGCGGAAACCTTGCGGCGACGCGCTACGCGCGTTCGGCGCTACGTCTTCGCTGGCAATGCGGGCGCCGCCGCCGATCGCGGCCTGCCTTTGATCGTTGGGCAGCACGACGACTTTGGTGCCGATGCCGACGCGGCTGTAGAGATCGATGACGTCGGCATTGAGCAGGCGAATGCAGCCGCTCGACATATGCTTGCCGATCGAAGACGGATCGTTGGTGCCGTGGATGCGGTAATCGGTGTGGCCGAGATACATGGCGCGGGCGCCGAGCGGGTTGCCGGGACCGCCGGCGACGAAGCGCGGCAGATAAGGCTGCCGGGCGACCATCTCGGCCGGCGGAAACCAATCCGGCCATTCGGCCTTGCGCACGATGGTTTCGGTGCCGGACCAGGTGAAGCCCTCACGGCCGACGCCGATGCCATAGCGCAGCGCCTTGCCGCCGCCGAGCGTCAGATAAAGGAAAGCGTGCGGGGTATCGATGACGATGGTGCCGGCCGGTTCGTTGCTCGAATACGCCACCACCTGCCGCTGCAGCGACGATGAGAGATCGGTATCGCCATCCTGCGGCTCGGGCTGCGGCGCATATTGCGGCGCTGCCGGGTATTGCGGCGATGCCGGGAAGAACTGCGCCGCGGCGGGCGCGGTGGAAAGCGCTAGGGCGCCGCCGATCAGCGCCGCGGAAAAGATTGCCGTTCGTTTATTTGCCCACTTTGCCCACATGGCACGCTCCCGTGTCGAATGCCGTTCTCAATCGCAACAAGTGTCCGCGCAGGGTTAAAGTTCCCGGATGCGTCATACAAACATAAAACAAACAAAGAAAAGCCTACAACAACGAGCGCGCTTTCGCGGCAATGCGCAAAGCGGTGTTAACTTTGTTTTTTGATGGAACGCAGCGAACTAAAATGTTCAGCACGAGACGGCAAAGTTGCGCAGCCGCTTCTTAATGCCGTGGCGGCGAGCAAATAACTGCCGCGACGAGCGTCCGCTTACGACAAGCAACGGCCGTAGATATAGGCGAGCCGCGGCGACGTAACCGGCGAGAAGGACGGGTCGCAGCCGACCGGAACTTCGTGCGACACGCTGGCGTGCGCCAGCGATGCGAAATCGGTTTGCCACGCCGACGCATTGAGCGCGTCATGCATCGGTAGCCGGTCGCCCTTGAGCGCGCGGTTCACGGTGACGTCGGGCGTGCTTGGCACGTAGCCCGCGCCGGACGGCTCCGCGCCGATAAATGGAATGAAACCGAGGATACAGACCGCCAGCGCCGTCACGCCCAGCGCACCGGTGATGCGAACAAACAGCTTGGCCATCGGACTTCTCCCCGCCGCCGCACCGGTCGCCCGCCGACCGATCGGACATACGAAAAGCCCCCAAGCCTTTCACCGGCACCTCAACGTGCGCCGGCGAAGGGCGTTCCGTCAGCCTTCTCCAGTCACTCAGTCGTGATGGAGCGCCGAAAAGTTCATTCTGCGGAACTCGCGGTGCAAAAATTTGGCGAGAGGCCGTTCAGAGACAAAACAAGAGCAGCGCGACGGAACTGCAGTTGCGCGACGGAACCGCGCGAAGCTCGTTGAAAGGAACAAATGTGACAGTCCGCGCTTGTCATGGCGGACGGCCATTCTTCCCCCCTCCCCCGTGCTTGGCCGGCCAACATTGGGCGCAGCCGATATGCCGATCGGCTGCGCCCTAAATTTTTTTCAGCCAGCATTTTTTGACACGGCGTCGCCTTCGATCTCGCACAAAAGAAAAAGGCCGGGACGTGCCCGGCCATTCATCACGCGTTTTTTGTGTCTGATTACAGCGTCGCCTGGCGCTCGGCCGGCTTGCGTTCGCGTTGCCGCGCCTTGCGCCCGAAGAACAGCGCCTGGCTGACCACGGCCGACACCACGGCGACCTGGAACGGCTTGGCGATGAGGAAGGCCGGTTCCGGTCGCTGCCCGGTCAGAAAGCGTTCTGGATAGGCGGTGATGAAGATGACCGGCACTTCGAACGAGCCGAGCAATTCGTTTACCGCATCGAGCCCGGAACTGCCGTCGGCGAGCTGGATGTCGGCGAGAATAAGTCCCGGCCGTTTCTGCTTCGCCAGTGCCAGCGCCTCGCTGTGGGTGCGGGCGATGCCAATGACATTATGACCGAGGCTTTCGACCAGGGCCTCGATGTCCATGGCGATAAAGGTCTCGTCCTCGATGATCAGGACGTCGGTCGCGATCTCGGCGGCGAGCTCGCGGCCGGATTCTTCGACCAGCCCGCGGAGCGTCTGCAGATCGCAATCGAGCACCTCGGCGGCGTCTTCTTCCGAGAAACCCTCGAGCGCCACCAAGAGAAAGGCTTGGCGCGGCCGCGGCGTGATCTGGGTCAAATGCTGCTCCGGCGGCAGGACGACCTCGCCGGCCTCTGCCTTGCCGTTAACCGGCACCGAGTTCCAGATTTTAGTGAACAGCCGATAGAGCGCGACCCGCGAATTGGAGCCCGATTCGAGCATTTTCGGGCTGGCAATCAACGATTCCACGGCGGCGACGACGTAGGCGTCGCCGGACGCCTGGCTACCGGTCAAAGCGCGCGCATAGCGACGCAACGACGGCAGATGCTGAAGTACGGCTTGCGAAGTGGACAATACACCCTCCCCTTCCATAGTGCTGAGGTTACTGGCAAAAACGTTGCAGCGCAAAAAAAGTTCCATTTCGATTTTCACAGCGGAACTACGGGGCCTCTCAGTGCGTTGGCGCACGTTGATAGGGGATTCGCACGGATGGGTTGGCAATGGGCGAAGGGGGAAAAGACGACACAATGAAGCACCGCAAAACCAACCTTGAACCGTTGGAGCCGGTCGCGGAAAAGCCGGAGAATCAGGATCCAATGGCCACGCCAGCCGCCAATCCCCACAAGCCCGAAGCCCGTCTGGGCCGGGAAGTTCAGGCGCGGATCGGCCAGCAGCTGCGCGCCCTTTACAATGACGTGGTCAGTCAGGGGGTGCCGCAGCACCTCGCCGATCTGGTTCGCCGGCTAAGCGACCAAGACCAGGATTGATGGTGGACCAGTCAGCAATGAAGCTCGACCCCGCGATACGCGATCAAGTCCTCGCCACCGTGCCGAGTCTGCGCGCCTTTGCGATCTCGCTGTGCGGCAATATCGACCGCGCCGACGATCTGGTGCAGGAGACGCTGCTGCGGGCGCTGGCGCATATCGACTCATTTCAGCCCGGCACCAACATGCCGGCATGGCTGTTCACCATTTTGCGCAACCTGTTCCGCTCCGAATACCGCAAGCGCCGCCGCGAGGTGGAAGACGCCGACGGCCGCTACGCCGAGACGCTCAAATCGCATCCCGAGCAGACCGGCCGGGTCGAATTCGAGGAGTTCCGCACGGCGCTGGCGAAACTGCCGTCCGATCAGCGCGAGGCGCTGATCCTGGTCGGTGCGTCCGGTTTCTCCTACGACGACGCCGCGGCGATCTGCGGCTGCGCGGTCGGCACCATCAAGAGCCGCGTCAATCGCGCACGCACGAGACTTGCCGACTTGCTGGCGATCGACAGTGTCGACGATTTCGGCCCTGACCGCGCCACCCGCGCAGTGCTCGCCGGCGGCGGACGGAATTAATCGTCGTTCCGGGGCGCGGGCGTAGCCCGCGAGCCCGGAACCCATAATTCACAGAACTTGCAGAACGTTCGCGGTGCTAATCATGAGTACCGGGCTTATGGATTCCAGGCTCGCGCTGCGCGCGCCCCGGAATGACGGCGTCACATATGTGACGGAAGCCACAGCGCTAAAATCGGAAACGCGATCAGGATCACGAGCCGAATGAGGTCGGTGACGATGAACGGCAGCACGCCGACGAAGATCGTCGAGAAGCTGACGTCCTGCACCACGGTCTTGATCACGAAGACGTTCATCCCGACCGGCGGATGAATGAGACCGAGCTCGACCGTCATCACGATGATGACGCCGAACCAGATCGGAT
>Ga0182024_10001506_pt1 | contig 59940 bp, 50 predicted proteins | sample P32metaG_FD_120480 | JGI IMG/M metagenome (GOLD analysis project Ga0182024, IMG submission 120480) | Permafrost microbial communities from Stordalen Mire, Sweden - P3-2 metaG (Illumina Assembly) | ecosystem: Environmental > Terrestrial > Soil > Wetlands > Permafrost | place: Sweden: Stordalen...
GGACCGCGGCCCCGGGGACCGCGGCCCCGGGGACCGCGGCCCCGGGGACCGCGGCAGCGCGGACCGCGGCAGCGCGGACGAAGTGCCGCGGCGGGCATCGCTCGTCGCGCGGATGGACCCGCGGACGACAGTCAGGGAGGGCCAGGTAGCCAAGGTGCACGTGGACCTGCAGTCACTGCACTTCTTCGACCAGGACACGGGGCAGCGCATCGGCGAGAGGGCAGCCGGATGACCGATCAGGCCGGGCGTGAGATCCGGGCGTGCGTCCTGCAGCACATCAGGTGCGAGCCGCCAGGGATCTTCTCCGGCCTGCTCAGCGAGCACGGCATCACGATCGAGACGGTCGAGCTCGACGAGGGTGGTGAACTGCCGGACTGGCGCGGCGTGGACCTCGTGCTGGCGATGGGCGGCCCGATGGGGGTGAACGACGAGGCGGAGCATCCGTGGCTCACCGCGGAAAAGCAGTGGATCGCGTCGGCAGTGCAGGCCGGCCTGCCCTATCTCGGGGTGTGCCTGGGAGCGCAGCTCCTCGCCGCAAGTCTCGGCGCAGAGGTGAGAACCGGGGCTGCCCCCGAAGTCGGCGTGCTTCCCGTCGTGCTCACCGCGGACGGCCGGGCGGACCCGGTCTTTTCCGCTCTCGGCGACCAGTTCCCCGCTCTGCAGTGGCACGGGGATACGTTCGGCATCCCGGCCGGGGCGGTCCGCCTTGGCCGGTCGGCGGCCTACCCCAACCAGGCGTTCCGCTTCGGCAAGGCCGCCTACGGCGTCCAGTTTCATGTCGAGGTCACCGCCCAGATGCTCGCCGAGTGGCGGCAGGTGCCTGCCTATGCGGCCAGTGCCGAGACGGCGCTTGGCGCCGGTGGTTTCCAGGTCCTGGCGAGCGCATTCGATGACGCCCGCGCGTCGATGGCCGAGTCGGCGGTGCGAATGTTTACTGGCTGGCTCACCAATGCCAACATGCACTCTGGTGAAACCAAGTTAACCAAGGGAGGTGCTCCAGGTGCCTGAAGCGGTCGCCTGCAGGCGGTACCTCCCCTGACGCCTGCGCCTGGTGCCGCTGCCCCGGCCGGCGGCCCGCACCGGCAGCCGGGCTCAATGGCCGTCCGGTTGCTCCCAGTCTGCCAGCACGGCGGGCTGCCAGTGGTCCCCGACCGTCGGTGAGCCGGCCCGCCATGGGCCGAGTTCCGGCTGCGGGAACTTCGCGTGCGCGTGCTTGAGCCAGATGCCGTAGGAGTTCCCCTCGCGCAGGTGAGTGATGAGCACCTTCCTGGCGTACTCATCTTCCCGGCCTGCCGGGATGTCAAAGTGGATCTTGAGGAAGGCGTTGGTGTAGCGGTCGAAGACAGCGGGAACGCCGTCCTCGTACATCAGGTGGATGTCTTCCAGCCAGTTGATGTCCGCGCCGGGCGTCTCGGCCACCAGGTCCACGTCGTCGACCAGCGACCGGTCGAACTGGTACGGGAACGTCCGGCCGGTCAGCTCCTCGGTGTCGATGCCCATCTTGGTGGACAGGCGCGGCGTGCCTTCACCCAGCCCGGGCTGCTGGAGATCATCGGGCATTGCGTCCTCCCCGGCCGCCGTCGTCCAGGACCTGCTTTTCCAGCAGTGCCTTAATCTCGGCCAGCGCGGCTTCCTCGGTCTGCCCGGGAATGTAGTTCGTCCCGGCCAGCGGGACCTTGGCCATGGCCGCGGCCTCGACGGTCAGCGCGCACAGGTCCTCGGGCTCAAGGCTGTGCACGCTGGTCTTACCGCAGGCCCTCGCGAGCATCTGCGCTTCCAGCGTGAGCGTGTGCAGGAAGTTGTAGACGCGCTCGGCGGCCGCATTCACCTCAAGCCGCTTGCGCAGCTCGGGGTCCTGCGTGGTGATGCCGACCGGGCAGCGTCCGGTGTGGCAGTGGTAGCACCGGCCCGCGGGCACGCCGACAGTGCCCTCGTAGTCCGTAACGCCGGGGATCTCCTTGTTGCAGTTCAGCGCCATCAGCGCCGAGTGGCCGATCGCCACCGCCTTCGCGCCGAGGGCCAGGCACTTGGCGACGTCGCCGCCGTTGCGGATACCGCCCGCCACCACGAGGTCGATCTCGTCGACGAGCCCGACGTCCTCCAGCGCGCGCCTGGCCTCGGGGATCGCCGCCATCAGCGGAATCCCGGTCTCCTCGGCGGCGATGTGCGGCCCGGCGCCGGTACCCCCCTCGGCGCCATCCAGGTAGATGGTGTCCGGCCCGCACTTGGCGGCCATCCGGACGTCGTCGTACACCCGGGCGGCACCGAGCTTCAGCTGGATCGGGACCCGGTAGTCGGTCGCCTCCCGAATCTCCTGGATCTTCAGCGACAGGTCGTCAGGGCCGAGCCAGTCCGGGTGGCGCGCCGGGCTGCGCTGGTCGATCCCGGCGGGCAGCGAGCGCATTTCCGCCACCTGCTCGGTGACCTTCTGTCCCATCAGGTGGCCGCCGAGCCCGACTTTGCAGCCCTGCCCGATGAAGAACTCCACGCCGTCAGCGAGCATCAGGTGGTGCGGGTTGAACCCGTAGCGGCTCTGGATGACCTGGTAGAACCACTTGGTCGAGAGGTCCCGCTCGGGCGGGATCATGCCGCCCTCTCCTGAGCAGGTCGCCGTGCCCGCCATCGAGGCGCCCTTGGCCAGCGCCATCTTGGCTTCCAGGGACAGCGCGCCGAAGCTCATGCCGGTGATGTACACCGGGATATCGAGCTCGATCGGGTTCCGCGCGAAACGGGCGCCGAGCACCGTCTTGGTCTCGCACTTCTCCCGGTAGCCCTCGATCACGAACCGGGTCAGCGTGCCGGGCAGGAACATCAGCTCATCCCAGTGCGGGATCGGCTTGAACATCGAGAATCCGCGCATCCGGTACCGGCCGAGCTCGGATTTCACGTGGATGTCGTTGATCACCTCGGGCGTGAAGATGCTGCTGTGCCCCAGCACCGCCCGGCTGCCGCCGTCTTCGCTCGTGCTCATAGCTGGCCTTCGCCTCTCGCTGCTTCTCGGTGGCCCGGCCACTCAGAGGACGAGCTTGCGCTCGGCCGGCTCAAGGTTGTCGTAGTTCCAGAGTTTCCGGCCGCAGACGAACTTGCGGAACGCCGCCGGCCGCTTCATCTCGTAGATCCCGAGCTTCCGGTCAAGGAACTCGTCGTCGCTGCGGGTCAGTTCCGCCTCGACGCAGTCGACGCCGAGCGAGGCGACCTTGCCGCCGACGTAGATGGCGCCGTCGTACATAGAGTCACCCAGCCCGCCGCCTACATTGCCGCAGATGATCTGGCGGCCCCGCTGCAGCATGAAGCCCGTCATCATGCCCGCGTCGCCGCCGACCAGGATCGTGCCGCCCTTCTGGTCGATGCCGGTCCTGGCGCCAACGTCGCGGCGGATCACAAGGTCGCCGCCGCGCAGCGCGGCGCCAGCCAGCGAGCCCGCGTTCTTGTCGATGACGATGACGCCCGACATCATGTTCTCCGCCACTGACCAGCCGACCCGGCCCCTGATCCGGATCTCCGGCCCGTCGATCAGGCCGCACCCGAAGTATCCGAGGCTGCCGTCGATGGTGATGGCGCAGCGGGCGAGGATGCCGACCGCGATGGAATGCTTCGCGCCAGGATTGCGGATCGTGACATCGGTGATTCCCTCGTCGTAGACGAGGCGGCGAAGTTCCAGGTTGATCTGGCGGGTCGACAGGCCGGCCGCGTCGAACGTGGCCCGCAGCACGGTGCCGCCGTCGGCTGCGGTGTGCTCTTCGATCGTGGCTACCCGCGGGGCCTGGGCTTCCGGCTCGGCGAGGCCGCGGGCGTCGTAGCTGATCTTCACCGGTGCCACACCAGCACTTCGCGCTCGTAGGGGTCGTGGGTGTCGATCTCGCGGCCGATGACGGCGCGGATCGCGACCTCCTCGGAGGCGAGCGCCACCAGGTCGTCCGATTCGTACAGCACCAGCGGCTTCGCGGCCATCTCGTCCTTGGCCATGCCGAGCGCGTCGGCGGTCACCACCAGGTAGGTGAACACGCCGTCGAGCTCGTCGAGGCTCTGCTTCATCGCCGTCTCCAGCGTCAGGCCATCGGCCATCTTCTGCGCCAGGTAGACCGCGATGATCTCGGAGTCGCATGCGGACTGGAACCGGTGACCAAGCCGCTCAAGCCGGCGCCGCCACATGTGGTAGTTCGTCAGCTGGCCGTTGTGCACCACGGCAATGTCGGCGAACGGGTAGGCCCAGTACGGATGCGCGCCGGAAATGTCCACGTCGGACTCGGTAGCCATCCGCACGTGACCGATCGCGTGCGTGCCGGTGAATCCGTTCAGCTGATACCGCTCGGCGACGCTCGCGGCGTCACTGAGGTCCTTGACGATCTCCAGCGAGTGCCCCAGGGACAGCACCTCGCAGCCCGGTACGTCCTCCACGTAGTCGGCGAGCGGCTTGAGCTCGCCGTTGTAGGAGAACCGCACCCGGTAGGAGTACTCCTGATCGCCGTGCACGGCGTCGATCACGGCCCCGAGCTTGGCCAGCCGCGACTCGATCTCGTTCCGGTGCCGTTCCATCCGGTCGGCCCAGCCGAAGTCGCGTGCATCGTTCGGGTCGGCCAGCTTGATCCGCATGACCAGCATGTCACTGGTCGGCCCGTACAGAGCGAAGCCGCTGGAGTCCGGTCCGCGGTGCTTCATGGACTGAAGCATCCGGGTCAGCTCACTGCCGATGTCGCCGGTCCCGCCGGTGTGGATGATGCCTGCTATTCCGCACATGTCGCGGCCCCTCTCGCTTCCTCGCGCTACGGGAGGATGTCCAGGTACTCGCTCACGTCCCAGTCCGACACGGTTGCGCAGTAGCGCTCCCACTCGTCGGTCTTGTAGTGGTGGAACACCGTGTACATCTCGCCGGGCAGCGCGTCCTTGACCACCGTGTCCTCGGACAGCGCGATCAGCGCCTCGCCCAGCGTCATCGGCACTTTCTTGACCTGCTTGCCCCCGGCGATCGCTTCGTAGATGTTGCGCTCCTCGGGCGGCCCGGGGTCCAGGTTGCGGCCGATGCCGTCCGCCATGGCCTTGATGATCGCCCCGAACGACAGATACGGGTTGACCGCCGAATCCACCGAGCGGTACTCGAACCGGCCGGGGGCGCTCACCCGCAGCGCCGTGGTCCGGTTCTGGTAGCCCCAGTCGGCGAACAACGGGGCCCAGAACCCGGTGTCCCAGAACCGCCGGTAGGAGTTCACGGTGGGCGCGGTAATGCACGTCAGGGCGGGCAGGTGCTCAAGCACCCCGCCGATCGCGTTCAGCCCGAGCTTGCTCGGCAGCCGCGGGTTGTCGCTGTCGGGCAGGAACATGTTCTCCTCGCCTTGCCACAGCGAGATGTTGTGGTGACAGCCGTTCGCCGACACGCCCATGAATGGCTTGGGCATGAAGCAAGGGAACGCCCCGAGCTCCCGGCCCACCTGACGGCAGATCTGCCGGTAGGTGGTCAGCCGGTCGGCGGTGAGCTCGGCCCGGTCGAATTCCCAGTTCAGCTCGAGCTGGCCGGGCGCGTCCTCATGGTCGCCCTGGATCATGTCCAGGCCCATCGCCTTGCCGTACTCCATCACCTTGTGGATCAGCGGCTGCAACTCGGCGAACTGGTCGATGTGGTAGCAGTAGGGCTTGGTCTTGCCGTCGACCGACGGCGTGCCGTCCGGATTGAGCTTGAGCCACATCATCTCCGGCTCAGTGCCCACCCGCAGGTGCAGCCCGGTTTCGGCTTCGAACGCCTCGTGGATCCGCCGCAGGTTGCCCCGGCAGTCGGAGGTGAGGTAGCTGCCGGGATTGACTTCCTCTTCCCGGTTGCGGAACAGGGTGCAGAAGACCCTGGCGACCTTGGGGTCCCAGGGCAGCTGGCAGAACGTTTCCACGTCCGGCAGCCCGACGAGCTCGGATGCTTCTGGCCCGTAGCCGATGTACTGGCCGTGCCGGTCGGTGAACAGGTTCGCGGTGGAGCCGTAGACGAGCTGGAAGCCGCGCCCGGCAATCCGCTCCCAGTGGTCGGCCGGCACGCCCTTGCCCATGATCCGGCCGGTGACCGAGACGAACTGGTAGTAGATGTAGCTGATGCCCTTGGCATCAATCTCTGCGCGGACGCGCTCAACCGCGTCGGCGCGACCATCGGCGGTAACGAACCGTTCGAGGTCTGTGCTCACGGAGCCTCCTAACGGTCAGTCCCCCGGCCGTGCCCAATCGGCCGCCGGAGTGAGACGTCGCGATTCACGGACAGTAAACTCCGTATCATGGGAGGATACAATAAGTTCTCCAGCCCGGATTCCGGGAAAGGTTCCGCCTGGCTGTTAGGGCCAGGCGTGAAACTGCCGGTTGCGGTAGGCCATGGACCTGCCGCAGGGCGTGACGCCGACCAGGGGACATGCGGTTCCCTGTCGCCGTCGGGGGCGAGGAGACGGTGATGGGGCCATTGACCAGTCTCGCCGGACCGGACCACGAGGATGCGCAGGGCCACCCCGCGCAGCCGGCCGCGGCAGGATCACCCGCACTGAGCGCGGGCCTGGCCGGGCATGATGCGCTCGGTGCCGTCATCGCCGAACGGGTCCGTGAGTTCCGGCTGCAACTCGGCCTGACGGTTGGCCAGCTGGCCGAGCTGACCAGCCTGTCCAAGGGAATGCTGTCGAAGATCGAGAACGCCCAGGCTTCGCCCAGCCTGGCCACCTTGGCGCGCTTGTCGGAGGCGCTGAAGGTTCCGGTCACCGCTTTCTTCCGCGGCTTGAACGAGGAACAGGATGTCCTCTACGTCAAAGCAGGCCGGGGCCTCGACATCGGGCACAAGGGCGCCGGCCCCGGGCACCGCTACCAGTCGCTGGGCAGCATGCGGGCGCCGCATAACACGCTCGAGACCTTGCTGGTCACCCTCACCCAGCGAGCCGATACGTTCCCGCTTTACCAGCATGCAGGCACCGAGATGATCTACATGATCGCCGGGCGGCTTGAGTACCTGTACGGCAACTCGCGGTACCTGCTCGAACCAGGGGACGCGATCCAGTTCGTCGGCGAGGTGCCGCATGGCCCGAATGCCCTGATAGAGCTGCCGATCCAGTTCCTGGCGATCAAGTCGACCCAGCCGACCGGCTGACTGCCGGCGGCGCGCGGCGTGGTCGCGATGCCTGTTTACTCCAAGTGGACAGAGTTTCATCGTAGGCGTAATCTGTGCGTCGGGCACATCCGGTTGCCCACCGCGGGCGCGGGGAGGCGAGCAGCCGTGCAGGCGAGCGCGAATGGCCACCGGCCAGGAGGTCGGCGCGCCCGTTACCCCGCAAAGTACTCTGCCTTCGGCCTGCTCCGCCACGGTCTGACGCACCAGGAATGGCCGCCTGCCTGGCGCTCGCACCCCATGAAGCGCAGTTACGACGCCGTGATCATCGGCGGCGGCGTGCATGGCCTGGCCGCTGCTTACTACCTGGCCGCGAACCACGGGATCACTGACGTGGCCGTGCTGGACAAGGGCTACCTGGGCTCCGGCGGATCAGGGCGCAACACCGCGATCCTGCGGTCTAACTACCTGACGCCGGAAGGAGTCAGGTTCTACGACCGCTCGATCAAGCTCTACCAGCGGCTCGCCGCCGATCTCGACTTCAACGTCATGTTCTCGCAGCGGGGCCACCTGACCCTCGCGCACAGCGACGCGTCGTTGCGGACCATGCGCTGGCGGGCCGAGGTCAACAAGATCGAGCGCGTCGACTCCGACGTGATCGGGCCCGCCGAGGTCAAGCGGCTGGTCCCGTTCCTCGATGTCAGCCCGGCCGCCCGCTATCCGGTACTCGGCGCGCTGTGGCATCCGCCGGGCGGCATCATCCGGCACGACGCGGTCGTCTGGGGATACGCGCGCGGCGCCTCGGCTCTCGGCGTGCACTTGCACCAGAACACCGAGGTCACCGGGATCGACGTGACCGGCGGGCAGGTCCGGGGGGTACGCACGAGCCAGGGTGACATCGCTACCCCGGTGGTGCTCAACGCCACAGCCGGGTGGTGCACCCTCATCTCCGACATGGCCGGCGTGGCCATGCCGGTCCAGACCTTCCCGCTGCAGGCCGCTGTCACCGAGCCGGTGAAGCCGTTCCTTTCGACCGTCGTCGTATCCGGCACCCTGCATGTCTACGTCAGCCAGACCGACCGCGGCGAGCTTGTCTTCGGCGCCAGCGTTGACCCGTTCACGTCCTACTCGATGCGTGGCTCGCTGGAGTTCATTGAGGGCCTGGCCGGCCACGTACTCGAGCTGATGCCTGCCCTGAACAAGGTGCGGGTACTCCGCCAGTGGGCGGGCCTGTGTGACATGACTCCGGACTTCTCGCCGATCATGGGCCGCACGCCGGTGGAGGGATTCCTGACCGACGTCGGGTGGGGAACCTACGGATTCAAGGCCGGACCGGTCGCCGGCGAGGCGATGGCTGAGTGCATCGCCACCGGGCGGACGCCGGAGATCATCGCAGCCTTTGGCCTCGACCGGTTCGCCGCGGGCGCGCTCGTGGGCGAGAAGGGTGCGGCCGCCGTCGGCCACTGACACACACGAAAGGCCCGTCGATGATCCTGCTGCCCTGTGCCTGGTGCGGTCCCAGGGACGCCGCCGAGTTCCAGCATGTCGGCGAGGCGGTCACCCGGCCCGACCCGAGGACCGCGACTCAGGCACAGTGGCGGGCCTACCTCTATCTGCGGGCTAACCCGTGCGGCTGGACGGCCGAGACCTGGTACCACCGGATGGGCTGCCGTAGGTTCTTCAAGGTCGAGCGGCACACCGAGACCAATGAGATCCGGCCCGCCCGCGTTGCGGCGGTCGCCGGGCAGGTCCCCGGGGCGGTCGCCGGGCAGGTCCCCGGGGCGGAGGCCGCCGGATGAGCCGCCCCGCCCAGCGTCCTGGCCCAGGCACCGCCACGACCATGCGCCTGCCCGCGCAACCCGGCGAGATGATCGACCGCGGCAAGGAACTCAGCTTCAGCTGGAACGGGCTGGAGTACCCGGCGTACCAGGGCGACACGATTGTCTCCGCGCTCGCTGCCGCAGGCGTGCGGGTTTTCTCCCGGAGCCTGAAATACCACCGGCCCCGTGGGCTGCTGACCGCCGGATTCCACGACCCGGGCTGCATGGTGCAGGTCGGCGACGAGCCGAACGTCCGCGGTGCCCACCGGCTGGTGTCCGATGGCATGACGGTGAGCTCGCAGAACACCTGGCCGTCGCTGCGGTTCGACGCGAAGGGCGTGAACCAGCTGGCCGGCCGATTCCTCACGGCCGGCTTCTACTACAAGACCTTCATGCGGCCGCGTTCGCTGTGGCCGGCCTACGAGGGCGTGCTGCGGCGGTTCGTCAATGCCGGGTCGGTCTCGCCGGAGACAGCGCACGTCCGGCCCGAGAAGAGGTACGCCCATCCCGACGTCCTGGTGGCCGGCGGCGGGCCTGCCGGGATGGCGGCGGCGGTCGCCGCCGCGCGAGCCGGGGCCCGCGTCCTGCTCGTCGAGGAAGATCATCAGCTCGGCGGCCACCTGCGCTGGGGCAGCGAGGCCGACCTCGCCGCGGCGGGCGAGCTGGCCGCCAGCGTCGGTGCGGAGCCCGGCATCGAGGTGCTGACGAACGCGGTCGTGCTCGGCCGGTATGACGGCAACTGGATCGCGGTTCTCGATCGCGGGGCTGGCGACGGCGCGGCCTCCGAGCGGCTCGTCAAGGCACGGGCCAAGACGCTGGTCGTGGCCCCCGGCCTGATCGAGCGCCCGTATGTCTTCCAGGGCAATGACCTGCCCGGCGTGATGCTCTCCACGGCGGTGCGCCGGCTGATCAGCCTCTACGCGGTCAAGCCGGGGGAGCGGGCGGTGGTGCTGAGCGCCAACGCGGACGGCGATGCGGCGGTGGCCGACCTGAAGCGGGCCGGCGTCGAGGTGGTCCGGGTGGAGGATGCGCGGCTGGCCGGCGACGTCCTGGCGGCCACCGGCCGGGGCGGCGTGCGGATGGTCCAGGTCGCTGATGGCACCAGGATCAGCTGTGACCTGCTGGTCACCGCGGTCGGCTGGACCGCGCCGACCTCGCTGCTGAACGCGGCGGGCGACCGTCCGGTCTACAACCCGCGCGCAGCCAGGTTCTTCCCCGGCCCGGCCGGGCTGCTAGCGGACGTGCTCGTCACCGGCGGGATCGCGGGCGACGGCCGGCTGGACGAGCTGACCGAGCACGCCACCGCTACCGGGAAAGAAGCAGCGCGCCGCGCGGACCGGATTGGCCGGGCACGCTCGCTGGCCTGCCCGTCCCGCGCCGGGGCCACGGTGGCGGCAGGCGGAGCGGTGGCGGCAGGCGCAGCGGAGGCGGCAGGCGCAGCGGAGGCCGCAGGCGCCGAGGCGGCTGGCGCCGCGGAGGTGATGATCCCCGACTTGCCCGTGTATACGCACCCTGAGCTGTTCGCTGGCCGCACGCACGGGATGGTCGACTTCAGTGAGGACGTGTCCTCCAAGGACCTGGTCAGCGCGATCGCGGAGGGCTACGACTCCGTCGAGCTGGCCAAGCGATACACCACGGCGACCATGGGCCCGCTGCAGGGCAAGCTGGAGACCGTTAACGCCGTCGCGGTCGTGGCCAGGGCAACCGGCCGCTCGATAGCCGAGACGGGCACGACCACCTGGCGGCCGCCGTACGCTCCGGTCACGCTGGGCGCCCTGGCCGGCCAGGTATTCGAGCCGGTGCGCTATTCGCCGATGCAGCCCTGGCACGAGGCGCACGGCGCCGCGCCGCTGATCGCCGGCGCGTGGATCCGGCCGGACGGCTACGGGGATCCGGCGGCCGAGGCGCGCAATGTGCGCGAGAACGTCGGCATCATCGACGTCACGCCCATCGGGAAACTGGACCTGCGCGGACCTGACGTGCCCAGGCTGCTCAACCTGCTCTATGTCAACAAGTGGTCGAAGCTGGGGATCGGCCGGGTCCGCTACGGCGTCATGTGCGCCGAGGACGGCGTCGTGCTCGACGACGGCGTCACCGGCCGGCTCGGCGAAGACCATTACCTGATGAGCACGACGTCGTCCGGCGCTGCCACGGTCTGGGAGTGGGCCGAGAACTGGCTGCAGACCGAGCATCCTGACTGGCGGGTGCACGTGACTCCGGTGACGACGGCCTACGCCAGCATGAACGTTGCGGGCCCGAAGTCGCGCCTGCTGATGGAGCGGCTGACCGAGGGGGTCGACATCACGAACGAGGCGTTCCCCTATATGCACATGCGGACCGGCAGGATCGCCGGGGTCGGCGGCTGCGTGCTGTGGCGGATCGGCTTCACCGGGGAGCTCAGTTACGAGCTGCACGTGCCGGCCGGATACGGCCTGCACGTGTGGGAGACCCTGCTGGAGTGCGGTGCCGATCTGGGGGCCGCGGCTTTCGGGGTGGAGGCGCAGCGCATCCTGCGGCTGGAGAAAGGCCATTTCATCGTGGGCCAGGACACCGACGGGCTGACCAGGGCGTACAGCGCAGGACTGGACTGGGCCATCAAGCTGGATAAGGACGACTTCGCCGGCCAGCCCGAACTGGCCTGGCAGCTCGAGGACGGCGTCCGCGAGCGGCTGGTCGGGCTGCAGCCCGTGGACGGGTCAGTGCTGCCCGCTGAGGCCAGCCAGATCGTCGAAGGCAGCCGGATCGCCGGCCGGATCACCTCCAGCCGGATGTCCCCGGCCCTGGGCAGGTCCGTCTGCCTTGCGCTGGTGGACGCGCGGCTCGCTGAGCCGGGAACCGTGCTGACGGTGCTGCTGCCCAGCGGGCAGCGGATCGAGGCGATGGTGACCCCGCAGCATGCACATGTCGATCCGGACGGAGGGCGGATGCGTGTCTGAACGGGGGGTTTCTGGGGGGTCGTCTCCCCGGGCCGGCGCTGAGCCGCTGGCACGCAGCCCGATCGCGCCCGCGCCGCCGGTCACCGTCGTGGCCGGGTGGGAGGTCAGCGGCAGGCGCGCGGACGCTGACCCCGCCACCGTCGGCGTCACCATTACCGACTGCACCCCGCTGACCAAGGTTCAGGTCCGCGCTCCGTTCGCGGGCGGCGCGGCGGAGGCGATGGGGGTACCGTTCGGCCGGGCGGCCAGGAACCCCGCGGGGATGCTGGTGGCCGGCTCGGGGCCAGGGGAGTGGCTCGTGCTCGCCGCGTCCGGTCAGGGCCAGGAGCTGACCGCGAGCTTGGCCGGTCTCGCGGCGCGGCACCCCGGCGAGCTCGTGACCGCAGTGGATCTCACCCATGGCCGGGCGCTCATCAGGCTAAACGGGGCATCCGGCGCTGATCTGCTCGCGAAGGTGTGCGGCATCGACCTGTCGGACGACATGGCACCGGACGGCGCGGCGTTCCGGTCATCGGTGGCCGCGCTCGCCACCGACGTCATCCGTGCTGACCTCGCCGCCGTAGAGACCGGCCGTACCCGCTCCTACCTGCTGCACTGCGAGCGGTCATCCGGCCAGTACCTGTTTGACACGCTGCTGCGCTCGGGAGCCGAGTTCGGCATTCAGATAGATGGCTTCGTACCGCCCGGAATATGAGGAGTCGGCCGTGACGGCATTCCCGAGTGACCTGGACATCGCCCGCAACGCATCGCTCAAGCCGCTGGACGACATCGCCAGCGAGGTCGGACTTGGCAGTCATCTGCTCGAGCCGCACGGCGAGCATGTCCTGAAGATCAAGCTCGCCGCCATCGATGAGCTGGCTGACGCGCCGAAGGCAAAATACGTGGTAGTCACCGCGATCACCCCGACGCCGCTCGGAGAGGGCAAGACCACCACGACGGTCGGGCTGGGGCAGGCGTTCAAGCACATCGGTAAGCGGGCGACGGTAGCGATCCGGCAGCCCTCGATGGGACCGACGTTCGGGATCAAGGGCGGCGCGGCCGGCGGCGGGTACAGCCAGGTGGTCCCCATGGAGGTGCTGAACCTGCACCTGACCGGGGACATGCACGCCGTGACGGCCGCGCACAACCTGCTCGCCGCGATGATCGACAACCACCTCTACCAGGGCAACGCGCTGGGCATCGACGTCAACGACATCACCTGGCGCCGGGTGCTCGACGTCAACGACAGGGCGCTACGGAATATCGTGATCGGGCTCGGCCCGCGTGCCGACGGCGTGACCAGGCAGACCGGGTTCGACATCACCGCGGCTTCCGAGGTGATGGCGACGCTCGCGCTGACGAACTCACTGGAGGACCTGCGGCGGCGGCTCGGCCGTATTGTCGTCGGCTATACCCCGGCCGGGTCCCCGGTCACGGCGGAGGAGCTCAGCGCGGCCGGGTCGATGGCGGTGATCCTGCTCGACGCGATCAAGCCGAACCTGCTGCAGACCCTGGAGAACACCCCGGTGCTCGTGCACACCGGGCCGTTCGGCAACATCGCCACGGGCAACTCGTCGGTGATGGCCGATCTGATCGGCATCCACACCGGTGACTTCCTCATCACCGAGGCTGGGTTCGGCGCCGACATGGGCGCTGAGCGGTTCTTCAACATCAAGTGCCGCAACTCCGGGCTGCAGCCGGACGCGGCAGTCGTCGTCGCCACCGTGCGGGCGCTCAAGGCGCATTCAGGAAAGTACAAGATCGTGGCTGGCCGGCCGCTACCCGAGGACCTGCTCAGGGAGAATCCGGACGACGTCATGGCCGGAGCGGCGAACCTGCGCAAGCAGATCGAGAACGTCCGGCTGCACGGCGTCCCTGCGGTCGTCGCGATCAACGCGTTCCCCACCGACCACCCGTCAGAGCATCAGGCGATCCGCCAGGTGGCCGACGAGATGGGGGCCCGGTCGGCGGTCTGCACGCATTTCGCCGATGGCGGCCGCGGCGCTACTGAGCTGGCTGAGGCGGTGGCCGAGGCTGCCGCCGAGCCTGGCGGCTTCCGGTTCCTCTACCCCGACCAGGCGAGCCTCCGCCAGAAGATCGAGACCGTCGCTGCCAGGGTCTACGGCGCGGACGGCGTCGATTACTCTGCGCAGGCCAGCAAGCAGCTGGACAGATACGAGCGGGCCGGGTTCGGCAGGCTGCCGGTCTGCATCGCCAAGACGCACCTGTCGATCTCCTCGGATCCGGCGCTCAAGGGAGCGCCGACTGGGTGGCGGCTGCCGGTACGGGAAGTGCGCGCCTCGGTCGGTGCCGGGTTCGTCTACCCGATCTGCGGGGAGATACGCACGATGCCGGGGCTGGGCACGAATCCGGCCGCGGCCCGCATCGACATCGACGACGAAGGTGAGATCGTAGGCCTGTCCTAACGCTATGAGCGGCCTAGGTCATCGGACGGCGTTAACTGCCAGGACACGGCGCGTACCTGCAGTGAACGCGGACTGTGATGGCTCCTTCTCCCCTTCCGTGCACCAGAGGTCAGGCGTACTGTCGGCAACGTGTAGTTCAGGTAAACGTCGTCCACTCTCGTGAGTTTGCGGCCGGAGTAAAGGGGTCCAGGTTGAGTCAGGAGAAGATGTGGGGTGCAGAGCCGTACTGGGGACTCGGCTATGACTGGGATCCGGACTGGGTACTGACCGACAGGCACAAGGAGCTGCGTGCCACTCTGATCGAGCTGTGCCAGCAGGAGATGCGGGACAACGCGAAGCGCTCCGATGACGAGCTGAAGTTCCCGCGCAGGAACCTGGAGCTGCTCGGTGAGCACGGGTTCCTGGCGCTGACCGTGCCGGAGGAGTATGGCGGGCTCGGCGAGAACCACGTCGCGTACTCGATGGTGTGCGAGACGATCGCCAGGTACGGCTGCGCGTCGACGGCCATGTGCTACGTGATGCACATGGGCGCGGTGAACGCGATCATGCTGCGCGCGACGCCCGCGCTGGTCGACAAGTACATCCGGCCGCTCAACTCGGGGAAGATCGGGACCCTGTCGTACTCGGACCCGGAGACCGGCAGCCATTTCTGGTATCCGATCTCCTCCGGTGCCGAGCGGGTCAATGGCGGGTACAAGGTGCGGAAGAAGGCGTCCTGGACCACGTCAGCTGGATTCGCGGACTTCTACGTCGTGCAGACGACCAGCCCGGACTTCAAGGGCTACGACGACCTGTCGGTCTTCGTCGTTGACGCCGAGGACGCGCACGCCCAGCCCGCGCTGTGGGATGCGCTCGGCCTGCGCGGCAACCAGTCCGGCGGGCTCGACGTCAATGGCGAGATTCCCGGCGACCAGATCGTCGGGCCGGTGGGGGACGGCGCGGAGTCCAATGACGAGTCGGTGGACCCGTGGTTCCTGCTCGGCTCGTCCTCGGTGTGGAACGGCATCGCGATGGGCGCGATCGACATCGCCAAGCGGCACACCACCCGCAAGCGGCACGTGGACGTCGGCCTGCGGGTCTGCGACTACCCGACGATCCAGGACTACGTCGGCGAGGCGATCATCGACACCAATGCGGCCCGGGTCTTCGGGCTGTCCGTGGCCGAGGCGTTCGACCGGGCCACCGACGGCAACCGGCGGGTGCTTTCGCCGGGCACCACGGCGCGGGCCGGGTTCCTGCACTGGGGCTGGCAGCTGAAGTTCGTCGCGGCGAAGAACGTCGCGCACGTGGTGGACAAGATGCTGCACTCCTGCGGCGGCTCCGGGTACAAGCGCGACATGGAGCTTGAGCGCTACCTGCGGGACGCCAAGGCCGGCTGGGTCATGGGCCCCACGAACGAGGTGCTGCGCCAGTTCGTCGGCAAGTCGGCACTACTCGGGTTCGAGGTACTCGACTACTGGAACCAGACGGTCAACGAGCGCGCGATCGCCAACGAGACCAAGAAGCTCGACGCGAAGGGGAAGCGGGCACTCGCGGAGAAGCTGCTGACCGAGGCGGCGGAGGGCGAGGCCAAGGAGCCGATCGGAAGGTGATCCCGACGTGACGGTGCCGGCCGTATCCGCGGCGCGGCCGAGGCTGGTGCTGCCCGGCCTGCTGCCTGCCGATCCCGGGCTGGAGCGTTACCTGGTCCATCCTGGTGCCGTCACCGCACTCGAGCTTGCCGCCGGAGACGAGATCACCGTCATCGACGCTGAGGGGCGCCAGCATGGTGAACTGACCGTCCTGGCTGGCGGCGTGGAAGACTACCGGGCAGTCGGCGCGTCGGCGGACGGCGCGGCGACCGTGCTGCAGGAGCTTGCCGCTAGCCGCACCGCCGCGACCGGCAAAGCAGGCAGCGCCGCGGCCAACGGAGCGGGCAGCGCCGGGGCGGGCGGAGCGGGCAGCGCCGGGGCGGGCGGAGCGGGCCGGGGCGGAGCGGGCGGGACCGCTGCCGCCGCGGCTAGCGGCGCGGGCGCGGTGCTGGCGCTCGCGGCCCGGGGGCTTAACCCGGCGGCCGCCAGGGCGGTGACCCTGTTCGGCGAATGGTCACCGGCGGGCGCGTCGGCCCGTTTCGCCGCGCAGCGGCCGGTCACCGCCATCGTCGCCGCGCCCGGCGGCCTGATGTCCGTGGAGTCAGGCAACCCGCCGTCGGATCTGCTCGTCGAGGTCCGGCGGGCCCAGCCATCGCGGCAACGCGAGCCCCGGCTGCCGCCGCCGCTGGCCGATCCGCTGCTCGACTTCCGGGTCGGCTCATCGACGGCGCTGGCTTACGAGGTCAAGGCAGGCCAGTACATCCAGGTCATCGACGTCGAGGGACGGCAGTGCTCCGATTTCCTCGCCTTCGACGGCCGGCGGCTGGCGGACGGCACCGAGCGGGGGCTTGATGCCACCACGACGCGCAACCTGACGGGCAGCGCATACCCGCAGCCGGGCCTGTTCGGGAAGTTCTTCGACCAGGACATGTGCCCGCTGGTCGAGGTGGTGCGGGACACGGTGGGCAGGCACGACACGTTCGCGCTCGCCTGCAATGCCAAGTACTACGAAGATAAAGGCTACCCCGGCCATGTGAATTGCACCGACAATTTCAATACCGAGCTCAGGCCGTTCGGCATTGCCGAGCGTCGCGGGTGGCCAGCACTTAACTTCTTCTATAACACTTTTTTCGACGAGGCGAACCAGCTCTATTTCGACGAGCCTTGGTCGCGGCCCGGCGACTATGTCCTGCTCCGGGCCATGATGGATCTGGTCTGCGCATCCTCGGCATGCCCCGATGACATTGACCCGGCGAATGCCTGGAATCCGACCGATATCGGTGTCCGCGTCTACCCGGCTGAGCGGAGGTTCTCCATGGCGATCGCGCGTCGTGTCACCCCGGACAGCGAGCCGGAGCTGACCAGGGAAACGGCGTTCCAGCCGCGCTGGTCGGCGCTGACCCGGCGGCGATCCGAATACCGCGGGTACTGGCTCCCGGCGAGCTTCGACAACCACGGCGCGATCGATGAGTACTGGGCCTGCCGTGAGGGCGCGGTGGTCATGGACCTTTCCCCGCTGCGCAAGTTCGAGGTAATGGGCCCGGACGCTGAGGCGCTGCTCCAGGCGACCGTCACCCGCAATATCAGGAAGCTCGCGGTCGGCCAGGTGGTGTACACCGCCGTGTGCAACGAGACCGGCGGGATGCTGGACGACGCCACGGTCTTCCGGCTCGGCGCGGATGCGTTCCGGTTCGTCGGCGGCGATGAGTATGACGGGATCTGGCTGCGCGGCCACGCCGAGCGGCTGGGCCTGGACCAGGTATGGGTCAAGCACTCCACCGATCACTTGCACAACATCGCCGTGCAGGGACCCAGGTCGCGGGACGTACTGCGGGAGCTTGTCTGGACACCGCCCACGCAGCCAGCGTTCGCCGATCTTGGCTGGTTCCGGTTCGCGATCGGGCGTATCGGCGGGCCGGCCGGCTTGCCGCTGATCGTCTCGCGCACCGGGTACACCGGCGAGCTCGGCTACGAGCTGTGGTGTCATCCGCGGGATGCGCTGGCGCTATGGGACGCGGTCTGGGCGGCGGGCTCGGCCTACGACCTCACGCCGCTCGGTCTTGAGGCGCTGGACATGGTCCGGATCGAGTCAGGCCTGATCTTCGCCGGGTATGAATTCTGCGACCAGATCGACCCGTTCGAGGCAGGCATCGGTTTCACCGTCCCGATGAAGACCAAGGAAGACGATTTCGTCGGCCGCGCCGCGCTTGAGCGCAGGAAGGCCGCTCCGCAGCGGACGCTGGTGGGCCTCGAGCTCGACGGCAACGAGACGGCCCTGCACGGCGACTGCGTGCACGCCGGACGGTCGCAGGTCGGGGTGGTCACCAGCGGTACCAGGTCACCGATCCTGCGCAAGAACATCGCGTTGTGCAGGATGGCCGTCGAGTACGCGGAGATCGGAACCGAGGTCGACGTGGGCAAGCTGGACGGGCACCGCAAGCGCATCCCGGCCCGCGTGGTCAGGTTCCCGTTCTACGACCCGGACAAGACCCGGCCGCGGTCCTGAAGCCGCCGCCCGCCCGCCCGCTCGCGCGATTGAGGAGCCGGGGGGAACTCGCTGCGACCGGCCCCGGCACCGCAACCGCATGCCCGTGCCGCAACCGCACGCCCGTGCCAGTGCCGCAACGGCACGCCGTGCCGGTGCCCGGTCAGCTCACCTGATGGCGAGTATCTCGCTCAGCCGGGCGGCCGCTACCCTGGCCGCCGCCACGGCGGCGGCCCGGCGGCCAGGGCCGAGCCGGGATGTGGGCCCGCTCACCCCGAGCGCGAGGGCAGGCTCGCAGTGCTGTACGGGCACGACGATCCCGGTCAGCCCATCCTCGAGCTCGTCGATGGTCTCCGCGTACCCCTGGCGGCGCACCTGTCGCAGCGCGGCCACCAGCGCAGCCTGGCCAGTGATCGTCTGCGGCGTGTATCGCGGCAGGTCGCGATCTGCCAGCCATTCCCGCAGCTCGGCTGGCCGGAGGCCGGCCAGCATCAGCTTGCCGCCCGCGGACGCATGCAGGCCGAGGTCACGCCCGACCCAGTTCGTCGATGTGATCAGCCTGGGCGGGTCAACCTGCAGGATCACCTCGCACCGCTCGCGAGCCGCCATGCCAAGCATCGCAGACTCGCCGACCTCGCTGGCCAGCCCGGCGACCGCCGGCCGGGCATGCTCGAGCAATGGCCGATATGGGTCGGCTGCCTGGCCAAGTCGGATGAGCTCGCGGCCAAGCACCCATGAACCCGGCACCGGGCTCTCGACCAGGCCCTCGTCAGAAAGGCTTGCCAGCAGCCGGCCCACGGTCGCCCTGGGCAGCCGAGTCGACCTGGCAGCCTGCATCGCCGTCAGACCCAGCGGCGACGCCGCCAGGGCACGGAGGATCGTGATGGCCTTGCTCAGGGACAGGTTGCGCGCCACGCCCGGCGCGTACGATCGCGGGAGCCGCGGGCCTGCGGTCATGGGCGTGCGCCCGGCTCCCGCGGCCTGCTTCCGGACCGCAGGCCCGGGCTCCCCGGCCGTGCCAGTCATCACCTGACCGCAGCCTCGGCTGGGGTGCCCGGCCCGGAGTCAAAAACGAGTTCCCCGGTCAACGCGCCGCGGGAGAGGATCTGCGCGAGCCGTCCCGCCTCAGTGCCGAGATCGCCCCGCGGTCCGCCATCGACCGGCGGGAACGCCGAGCGGACGCCGGCCAGGAAGTCGCTGAGCTGCGGAGCCGTGCCGCGGTCTGCCACGAACAGTGCCTGGCTGGACGCGAGCGCGAGGACGGCAAGGACGCTGTCGAGGCACGCAGCACCCCGTCGCTCCTTGCCATAGCCGAGGAATGTCGGGGAACTCACGTCGTCCCTGGCGTCGTTGACGCATGCCGGAAGCAACGTTGGCGTGGCGGCCTCGCGGGCTCCTTCGACGTAACCGGACGCGACCCAGCCGAACAGGTTGGTCGCGGCGCCCGGGATTCCTGGCGGCGCGAGGAAATGCGGAAGCTCGGACACCTCGCTCGAATGCAAGCAGATGATGTGGCGTTCGGCTACCAGCGCGAGATCGGCCCAGGCGACCGTCATGGCGTTCAGTGCCGGGTAGGCCATGGCGTTGTGATAACCGCCAGTGGAGGACAACCGGCCGTGCGGATGCTGGTCATCCGGTGGCAAGTAGACCGGATTGTGCGCGGCGGAGCTGAGCGAGACCCTGGCTGCATGCTCCACCCCACCGACTGCCCGGTGCACCTGACCCAGCACCCTGGGCAGGATCCGGTAGCTGACCGGCGCCTGCTGGGCCAGGCGGCCGGAGGTGTCCGCAAGATCCAGATGGCTCCGCAGGCCCCGCAGCGCGGCCGCTTCGTGCTCGTCACCCCACAGCGAGTCAAGCTCCGGGTCATAGGCATCGAGTGGCGCGCGCAGCGCCTCCACGGATAGCGCGAATATCTGCTGAGCGATCTCCAGGCGGTGGCGGGCGTGCAGCGCGGTATCGGCGATCAGCGCCGCTGAGCACGGCGAGCCGTTCACCAGCGTCATCCACTCGCCCTCCTCGAAATCGCTGGTGACCACCCGGCTCATCACGTGCATCATGGGCAGGATCTCGCCCGCGCCGACCTGGCCGTCGAGGGGCACCCGCGGCAGCGGGCCGTCGAGCATCGCGGCGACGCGGTCCGCAATCATCGGACGGGCCTTTGCGGTGCCCTCGACGAAGTCGGCAAGCCGGGCGAACACGATCCCGCGAATTACCCGCTCGTCCAGATAGCCGCCCCCGAAGCCGCGCCCGGTGCCAAGCATCTCCGAGCCGGTCGCCCACGCTGCCTGTTCTTCCGGGGGGACCGCCACCTTCACCTCAAGACCCGGCCTGCTCGTCACCCCGTACATGAACGCGGTGCGGTCCGAGGCGAGCAGTTCGACGAACGCCGCACGGTGGTCGGCCATGACGGCGCGCGCGATGTCGCCGATCACGACTCCCTCGCCGTCAGCCGCGACCCGCCGGTAGTTCTCTAGCGTGAAGTCCGGCCGGCTATTGACGACGACCGTCATCCGCTCCCTCTCGACGTATGCCTTACCACATTCCGATAAGATATTACCGCATAGCAGTCAGTTGGCCAGTTTGCTGGCGAGGCATCTCATCACGGCGGGCGTGGTTCGCTGCCGTCCGGTTTGCTGTCGTCCGCGGCCGGACCTCCGACCGCGCGGCGCCGTGCGTTCCGGTCAGCCCGTCGCCGTGTCGGCGACGACCGTGCCGAACCTGCTGCGGTGGAAGATCAGCGGTTCGCCCGCGTAGACCCTGACCCGGTGTACCCGACCGATGACGATGTCGTGGTCCCCGCTCGGGTGGACATGCTCGAAGGTGCACTCGATGTGCGCGATGCAGCGGTCGAGCAGCGGGTCGCCGAAGATGCCGACCCGCCAGTCCAGCCCGGCGAATTTGTCCTCCGCCGGGCGGGCGAACCGCTTAGCGATGGGCTCCTGGTCCGAGGCGAGCACGTTGATCGCGAAATGCCTGCTGCGGTTGAGCCCGTCCAGGCTCGGTGCCCGGTGGTCGACGCAGAAGAGGACAAGCGGCGGCTCGAGCGAGACGGAGGCAAACGAGTTCGCGGTCAGGCCGTAGCGGACACCGGTTTCGTCGCAGGTCGTTACCACCGTCACGCCGGTGGTGAAGGCGCCGACCGCTTGCCTGAGGTCCCAGGTGTCGAGCTGCCCGGCTCTGAGCTGACGAGGTGCGACCACTGCAACCTCCGGCAGGAATTGCCTTTGGGGCAATACAGTTGCCTACGTTGCTCAATTCTAGACTGGTGTCATCAAAACTGGGCAAGAGAAACCTGCAACGCTATTGCCGTATAGGAAATTGCAGGCAAGGCGAATGGCCCGGGAACCGGGGGCGGGACCTGAATGGCCCGGGAACCGGGGGCGGGACCTGAATGGCCCGGGAACCGGGGGCGGGACCTGAATGGCCCGGGAACCGGGGGCGGGACCTGAATGGCCCGGGAACCGGGGGCGGGACCTACAGCGCGGAGGAGACCAGCGTCGCCCGTTCCAGCAGCAACTCGACGGCGGCACGCATCGCCCGCGGGCTGAACCTGACGGCGGGGCCCTGCACGCCGAGGATCGCCACCAGCTTGCCGGTCCGGTCCAGGACCGGCGCCGCGACGGCGTTGAGGTCTTCCTCTCGCTCGCCGAGCGCCTGCGCCCAGCCGCGCTCCCTGATCTGCGCTATCTCGATCTCGAGAACGCTTCGCTCGGTGATCGTCCGGTCGGTGAATGCCGTCAGCGGCCCGCCGCCGAGCTTTCCGCCGTGGGCTAGGAGTACCTTGCCGACCGCTGTCGCGTGCGCCACGCTGATCCGCCCCACCTCCGCCACGCTGCGCACCGTGAGCGGGCTCTGCACGAAGTCGAGCGTGAACGCCTCGTGCTCGCCGGGAACCGACAGCGTGGCCGTTTCGCCGATCAGCTTGCCGAGCTCTTCCAGGTACGGCCGGGCGAGCGAGCGGACGTCCAGCCCCCCGTGCACGGCATTGGCCAGCCGGACCACGCCGATGCCGAGGCGGTACCGCCCGGTGGACGGGACGTGCGCCACCAGGCCGCCGCTGGCGAGCGTGGCGAGAATCCGGGAGATCGTGCTCACGTTGATGCCGGTGCGACGGGCGATCTCATTGGTGCCCAGTTCAGTCCGGGCAGTGGCGAGCTCATCCAGGATGGCGATCGCCCGCTGCACGGCGGCTACGTGACGGGTGGCTGGCAGACCGGTCCTGGCCAAGGTACAATCCTGCTATCTTGGAAATACTATTTCCGTATGGGCAATATTAGGTAGGGACAACAGTACCGGACCGAGGCCAGCCGCGCCATCCGGAGAGGGGCGAACCAGATGATGCCCACCCGCAGCCGCTACGTGATCGTGGGAGCAGGAATTCACGGACTCTCCACAGCACTGCACCTCGCCAGGGAACTACGGGCCCGGCGCATCGGCGGCGGCCAGGACATCGTCGTGCTGGACAAGCGCGGCGTCGGGGCGGGCGCGTCCGGCATCGCCTGCGGCGTCATCCGCAACAACTACTTCCAGCCCGCGATGCGCGAGCTGATGGCACATTCGGTCTCGGTCTGGGAGTCGGACCCCGACGCGTTCGCCTACCATCCGGTCGGCTACATGCAGATCGCGCCGGAGGCCATGGGTGAGAATGTCGCGACCATCTTCGCCGAGCAGCAGGCGATCGGCTATCCGTCCGTGCTCGTCGAGGGCGAGCGCGACTGCCGCGCCTACCTGCTCGGCATGTTCGACGACTGGCAGGCACCCGGCACTACCGCGATCTTGCACGAGCGCAAGGGCGGCTATGCCAACAACGTCCGCTCACTGCGCGGCCTGGCCGGAAAGGCCGAGGCCGAGGGGGTGCGGATCGTCACCGGAGTACGGGTCGCCGGGATGCGGACCAGCGGCGGCGCGGTGACGGCGGTGCAGACCGATCAGGGCGAGATCGAGTGTGATCAGCTTGTCGTCGCTGCAGGCCCGTGGATCCGCGACCTGTGGGCCATGCTGGACCTGCCCGGCCGGATCCCGGTGACAGGGCGGGACGGCAGCGTGCATGCCGACCAGCCGATGTGGACCTACTGGGCACTGCAGGAAGGCACGCTGGCGGTCGACCCGAAGGAGTTCACCGACAACCGCGGCTCGTTGCCGCCGGTCCTGCATGTCGACTCCAGTGCGCCGCTCTACGACGATGTCAGCGGCGACCTGATCACGAACGAGATGTGGGGGATCTACTACAAGCCCGATTTCGACTTCGGCGGGGTGCAAGGCGGCACCTCGCCGTATGTCGTCGACCGGCCCGCCGCGCAGGTGGCCGTCGATCCGTACGGCCCGGAGAACCCCGAGTACACGGTGCGGGACGACTTCATCCGGATGTGGACGTCCGCGCTCGCGCATTGCCACCAGCGCTTCGAGGGCAAGCGGGATCTCTACCGGCGCGAGCCGACCGGCGGTATCGGCGCGTTTACCCCGGACAGCTTCCCTGTCTTCGACCTGTTCCACCAGAACGCGTACGTCGTCGCCGATTCCAATCACGGGTACAAGATGATCGGCGTCGGGGCGCTGGTCGCCAAGGAACTGCTCGGCGAGACGCAGGGACTCCTGGCGCCGTTCCGGTTCAGCCGGTACAGCACCGGCGACCTGCACCCGACAAGCAACTCTCCGTTCCCGTGGAGCTGATCAGGTAGCCGTGGGGTTGATCAGGTTCCCGTGCATCTGATCGGGTAGCCGTGCAGCTGATCAGGTAGCCGCAGCGGCACGGAACGGTGGTCCCGCGCGAGGGCACGGGCGTTGCCTGCGACCTCACTCGGGGGCGACAGTCGCCTCCTGCCTGAGCAGCGCCATCTGCGTGGCTGACGGCTCGGTGGGCACGTCCTCGCGGAACGTTACCCGGGACTTGTCCTGCACGACGCGGCGGTAGAAGAACAGCAGCACGGAGCCGACCAGGACCCCCACGCCGATCCACATGTCGGTCCTTGTCCCGTAGCCCGTCAGCGCGGGGAATGCAACGCCGAAGCCGATCAGGACGGCATTGAACACGGCGAGCACTACCGCGATCCCGACCCATGCCGGTCCCACCTTGATCGGGCGCGGCCAGTGCGGCCGGTCGATGCGGAGCAGCAGGAAGCCGGTCAGCGCGAGGAAGTGAGCCAGGATGTAGCCGATGTTGCTCAGGTAGAGGATGGCAAGGTTGCTGGAGATGAACAGCACCAGCAGGACGTTGACCACGAGGTCGACCGTCATCGCCCGGGCCGGTACATGGAAGCGGTTGAGGTGGTGGAGCTGCTTCACCGTCATTCCGTCGCGCGAGATCCCGTACAGCGCCCGCGACCCGTCCGCGGTGGAGGAGATCATGGACAGGAACAGGCTGCCGATGAGCAGCACGATGATGATTCCGGCCGGGCCGCTTCCCACGATCTTCGCGAGATCCGTGACGTAGAACTCGCCGCTGGCGGTCGCGGCGCTCGGCGCGCCGGAAACCCCGCCGATTCCCATCGGGAACAGCAGGAACACCAGCAGCGTGAAGACGCCGGCCGAACGCAGCGCGATCGTGGTGTCCCGCCTCGTGTCGTGGTACTCGGGAGCGAACGTCGCGCAGATCTCGGCGGCATAGGCCGACCAGCCGGACAGGAACAGGAAGACCATCGCCAGCTTGAAGCCGCTGAAGCCGTGCAGTGCCCAGGTCATGTTGGACTTGTGCCAGTTCCCGGTGAAATAAGGCAGCACGATGAAGACGAACAGCGGCACCATCAGCCCGATCCCCGTGACATAGGAGATCCACACGGCCGGGCGGATACCGAAGACGTTGAGCAGCCAGACCAGGGCGATGAAGCCGACCGCCAGGAACTGGGGCAGGCCCAGGTGCACGGCGCCGTCGTAGACCGACCATGTCGTGTTCGGGAACCACTGCGCCTGGATGAGGTCGCCAATGAGCACGCCGAAGATCGACAGGACCACCGACCAGCCGATCCAGTAACCGAACGCGCCGAGCGGCCCGGCCAGCGAGAACCGTCCGCGCCAGCCCTCGGCCGCATACAGCGAGATCCCGCCCGGCTTGTCGGGGAACATCGACGCGGTCTCGGCGTAGATCCAGGTCTGCAGCATGCCCACCGCCGCCGAGACGGCCCAGATGAACACCGCGCCCCAGGTGCCCAGGGCTCCCATCCAGAACCCGAGCGACGCTATCAGGAACCCCGGGTTGCACAGGGCTATGACGAACCCGTCCCACCAGCGGAGCGACTTCAGGAGCTGCCGCTCTTCAATAAACGCCTCAGCCATCTGGGCCCTCCGTTCACCCCAGGTAAACGTGGTTTAGCACGCCTGGTCCGCCCTGTCTACATCGGTCTGTGCTGAGTGACCGTCCTGTTACTTCCCGCGCTGGCCGCGAAGCCGCGCGCCCCGCGGCTGGCCGCGGTTCGGCGGGCAAGTCATGAGCCAGCTGAATGCCAGCCCGGTTCGAGCGCGTTCAGGCCTGTTCGGGCAGGTAGCGAGCGCCTAGACTGCGGTGATGCGCGGTGCTCGGATCACCGTCCGCTGCGACTGCGGCGCGATCGGCTATGTCACGTACGGCGAGCGGTGGGAGTGCAGCTCATGCCGGCGTCGGTGGAACACCGGTCAGATCCCGGCGGACGAGTACTGGGAGATCATGCATGACATGCGCCGGCTGCGCTTTACGGTGATCGGCACGGCGATGGCCCTGATCATCCCGATCGCGGTGCTGACGCCATTCGCCGGCCTCCGGATCCTGATCCTGCTCCCGGTGCTGATGAGCTTCTGGTTCATGTTCTACATGCCCAGGTGGCGGCGGCAGGTCAGGCAGCGTGCCAGGAGCCTGCGCAAGTGGAAGCTCCACCCCGAGTGAGGTGACATGCCGGCCCTGAAGCACCAGCGGCCACCGGGTCCTCCGCTGGCCGACAGCGCTCGGGGCCGCCCGGTCCTGCTGGCCACGCTGGATGTGCCGTTCGAGCAGGCAGCGGTGATCTTCGCGGTCGACTCGGCGGTCGAGACCGGGCAGCGGCTGATCGTCGCCAACTTCACCGAGCGTGCGCCCTTGCCGCTGTCCACGATGCTCGGCTACGACGATCTTCCCTATGCCCCGGAGCTGGCCGAATCGCTGCGGAAGGCGGCCGAGCTGGCCAGCCGCCTGGGCGTCGACGTGATCAGGCTCCGGGTGAAGAGCTTCCATCCCGTGCAGGCCATGCTGGAGGTCGTCGCCGAGCAACGGGCCGGGATTTTCGTGTTCGGCCCGGACCGGAGCCGGATCAGGCGGATGCGCTACCGCCGTGCCGCCCGGGCCATCAGGTCCGGGGTCACGGTTCTGGTCTGGCTGGCGGAGTGAGCGAGGATAGCCGGAGATCCTGAGGTTCAACTCTGTTTCATGACAGTAAATGAGCACCGGGTGGTCAGAAATAAGCACCGCGTGGTCAGCCGCCCGCGGCGTGGTCCGGGGCTGCAGTGGGAAGAAGCCGCCGCGCAGGCCGCTCAGCCTGCGAGGACGTCCGAGAGATTGAACCGAACCGGTTCCTCAAGCTGGCCGAAGCCGCAGGACCGCGGGTCGCGGTCCGGGCGCCACCTGGCGAACTGGGCGGTGTGCCGGAAACGGGTGCCCTCCATGTGCTCGTAGCGGACCTCGACCACCCGTTCCGGGCGCAACGGTATGAAGGAGAGATCCTTGCCGGCGTTCCAGCGGCTGCTCTCCGCCTCACGCGGGCCGCGGACGCCGGTTTCCTGCCTGGCCCAGCTCCACGGATGATCGTCGAAGGTGGTGACGAGCGGCTGCAGTTCGGTGAACAGCTCGCGCCGCCTGGCCATCGGGAACGCCCCGATAACGCCCACGCTGGCAAGCTTGCCTTCGTCGTTGTAGAGACCGAGCAGCAGTGACCCGATGGCGTCCGGCCCGCTCTTGTGCAACCGGTAACCGGCGACCACGCAGTCGGCTGTGCGCTCGTGCTTGATCTTGAACATCACCCGCTTGTCCGGCTGGTAGGTCCCGTCCAGCGGCTTGGCGATCACCCCGTCCAGCCCGGCGCCCTCGAACTGGCTGAACCATTGCCCGGCCAGCCCGGCGTCGGTGGTGGTGGGGGTCAGGTGAACCGGCGCCCGGGCTCCGGCCAGCGCTTCCTGCAGGGCCGCCCGGCGCTCGGTGAACGGGCGGCCGGTGTAGTCGGCGTCGCCCACGGCGAGCAGGTCGAAGGCGACGAAGGCAGCCGGTGTCTGCTCGGCAAGCAGCCGGACCCGGCTGTCAGCCGGGTGAACGCGCTGCAGCAGCGCATCGAAGTCAAGCCGGCGCCCGTCGGAGCTGGGGATGATGATCTCCCCGTCGATGACGCACCGGCTGGGCAGGTTCGCCGTTACGGCCGCCACGAGCTCGGGGAAGTACCGGGTCATCGGCCGCTCGTTGCGGCTGCCGATCTCGACCTCGTCGCCGTCCCTGAAGATGATCGACCGGAAGCCGTCCCACTTCGGCTCGTAGCTGAGCTGGCCCTGCGGTATCTCTTTGACCAGCTTGGCGAGCATGGGCGGGACCGGCGGCATGACAGGTAGGTGCATGACTCCATGCTGGCCGGCCGGCGGCCCGACGTTGCGGCCACCCCGCGAAACAGCCGGTCGGCGCCCGCCCCCGGTCACCCGGCGCCCCTGCCCGGGCAACCGGCCCACCCGGGCACCCGGCCCACCCGGGCACCCGGCCCACCCGGGCACCCGGCCCAGCCCGGCCACCCGGCCCACCGGGCCACCCGGCACAGCCCGGCCACCTGGCAGCCTCCGGGTCACCCGGCGGACGGGCCGTCCGCCCGGGTGATGACCTCGGCCGCCGGGTCGTCGGCGTACAGCGCGGCCACCGCTCCGGCGCGCCGCCGGAGCACGGCCCGCTGGTTCACGTAGCCCTTGTCAGTGATCTCCCCGTCGACCAGCGACGGGGGGTCGGCCAGCAGGATGAGCCGCCGGATCTGCTGGGACGTGCCCGTGCGTCCCGCGTTGTAGCGGTCCAGCGCCCGGGCCGCCTCGGCCCGCACGGCTGGATCGGCCACTAGCGCGACGGGATCGGTGGCCAGCGCGACGGGATCGGCGGCCGGCGCGGCGGGGGAGGCGGCCGGCGCGGCGGGGGAGGCGGCGGGGCCGGCGCCGTCACCCGCCGCGGCGATCTGCGCGGCCCGCCGCGGGCTGAGCCAGCCGAGAGCCCCGATGAAACCGGCGTCCTGGCCGGTCAGCACGGCGTCCTGCAGCAGGCCGCCGCTCGCCGAGAGCAGCGCAGGGCGGAGCGTGCCGACCCGCACCCAGGTACCGGTTGCCAGCTTGAAGTCCTCCGCGATCCGGCCGTCGAAGCGCAGTCCCGCGTTCGGGTCAACCGGATCAACCAGCGCCACGGCGTCGCCCGTCCGGTAGAAGCCGCCAGAGTCGAACGCGGCCTCGGTCAGGTCCGGGCGCCCGGCATATCCCGGGGTCACGTTCGGTCCCCTGACCCGGATCTCCAGCCGGTCGCCGACCGGCGCGAGCTTGACGTCGACGCCGGGCAGCGGCACGCCGATGCAGTCGGCGCGCCCGCCCGCGAAGTGCGCGGACGTAGCAGCAGGCGCGGTCTCTGTCGCCCCCCAGGATGTCGTCATCGGCGCCGCCGAGCCGACCGACGCGGCGAGTTCCCCGATCGCGTCCCAGAGCCGCTGCGGCAGCGCCGCGCCCGCGAAGAACACCAGCCGCAGCCTGGCGAAGAACGCGGCGGCAAGCTCACGGTCGCGCTCCAGGAACGGCAGCAGCGCGGCATATCCCGCCGGGACGTTGTAGTAAACCGTCGGGCTGACGTCAGCAAGATTGCGCACGGTCCGCTCGATCATGCCGGGCGCAGGCCTGCCGTCGTCGATCCACAGCGTGCCCGCGTTCGCGATGACCTGATTCACATTGTGGTTCCCGCCGAACGTGTGACTCCACGGCAGCCAGTCGAGCAGCACCGGCGGCTCGCTGGCCAGGAACGGCCACGTCTGCCGGATCATCTGCTGATTGGCGCACATCATCTGGTGGGTATTGAGCACGCCCTTGGGCTGGCCCGTCGATCCCGAGGTGAAAAGGATCTTGGCGACAGTGCCAGGGCCGACCGTGCCGGATCGCTCAGCTAGCTGGCTGGTCACCGCCGTGCCCGCGAGCTCGCCGAACGCGGTTACCTCGCGGTCGCCGGCCCGGCCGGACATGGTGACGACGGCCGGACCTGGGCCGGCCTCGCCGCTGGCGCCAGTGCCGCCGGCGGCGCGCAGTGCAGCCGCGAACTCGTCCCCGTCGTCGGCGAAGACGACCGCCGGGGCCACGAGGTCCGCCATGGCCCGCAGGGTCGAATGATCGCTGGCCAGCAGCGAGTAGGCGGTGCTCACCGGGACGGCCGGCACGCCGATCGTGTAGCAGGCCAGGGTCAGCAGCAGGTGCTCGACCGAGTTGCCCGACAAGATCATCACTGGCCGGGCGGCCGGGCCGCACCGGTCGAGCAGTCCCTGCGCCAGTCCGTCGACCTGGCGCCGCGCCGCGGCGTAGGTCACCTTCCGCCAACCGCCGCCGTTCCGTTGCGCCACCAGCACCCGGCCCGGATGCGCCGTGGCCGCGGCCCGGAACAGCCCGGCCATGCTGTCCGCATAGGGCGCCAGCGGGATCCCCGAGCGCAGGATCACCGATCCGTCACCGAGCCGCTCCGCCGCCGTGACCGGGTCAGCGAAGATCGCGCTGCCGGGCGCGTTCTCGGTGCCGTTAACTTTCATCAGGACGCGGGGGAGCGAGATCCGGGCGCCCCGGGACGTCCACCGGAATGTCCAGCGCCTGACGCAATCGGGTCACCACATTGCGGCCAGCAAGACGGCTTTGCCAGGAGGGCCGGTCGTAGACAAGGAAAAGCACCCGCGCGTAGCCGCCTCGCGCTACTTCGCTGCGCACGGCCTGGTAAGCATCCCCCGGCTCGATGTCACCGCTGGCCCGCAGGCCGAGTCCCCGCAGGTGCGACAAGGCCCGGTCAAGCCGCTGGCGGGCGCTGTCGGACGGGTTGTAACTCCCCGACGGCCCGCTCCCGCCCCGCGCCGCCCTGGCACCCACGGCACGGCCAAGCGGCATCCAGAACATCGAGGTACGGGGACTATTAACCAGCGCCATGACCCTTACCTCGATCGACGCCGGGCCATTCGCGGCGACCAGGGCATCGAGCAGGCCCCAGTCGCTGCGCTCGTCGGCGCCCATCAACTCGCTCCCGATGACCGCGAGCAACCGCATGGCCTCAGGCTAGGTGCCCGGGGCAGCGCGAGTCCATAGCCGGGCGTTACCCGCCCGAGGGGACCGCCTTCCAGGTGATCGTCACGGTCCACCGGGTGGCAGAATCATCGCTGCGGAACGGGCCGACCAGCTTGAGGCCCTCGGACTGCGTCCGCCCGCTGACCGCCCAGCAGCCGTGGGCGCCCTTCCCGCCGAATACCGTGTCACACGCGGGCGCACTCGTCAGCCCGGCGGTGTTCATAACGCCCGCGCCGAAGTTCTGCACCACGTACTGGTTGAACCCTGGCTCCGTCCCCTTCGATACGTTGCAGGTGACGACGGGACTGGCACCGAGGTTGCAGAGCTCCCATGGCTTGCCGTTATCCGACGGAATCGCGTTCGTGCCATTGACGTAGATCTCTGCCGCGATGCCGGTGTTCGTGATCGTGACGGGGAAGACGGCGCCGGGCGTCCCCACGTAGCAGATCCCGTTCGGGAAGCCGAGCGCGCCTGGCGTTGAGTGAGTGTTATCGCCTGCCCGTCCGTCAATGCAGTCGCGGAATCTTGATTTGCCGGGAGACACGGTGATCGAGCGGATCGTCGGAACGGTCCGCAGGGACAGGGCGATGCTGGAGCCCTTGCTCGTTCCCGGGGCCGATGCGCCAGTTTCGGTCGGGCTGAAGCTGCCGCAGGCCGTGAGTCCGATGAGCGCGAGAATCCCCAGGATGGCCAGCCAGGCGCTACGCCACATGATGTCCTCCTTGCTGATCGGCGGCACCGAGGCCAGCGGTCTTTCGCTCGACCCGGATCCGTAGGCCGGACCTGCGGAAGGCGAAGACGGCCGCCGCCAGCAGGAGCAGGCCGCCGAGGATCCACCCGGATGATGACGGGACGGCGGGCCAGAACCCTTGCGCCGCTCCCGGCACGACGCTGAACATCAGCTTGGTCGCGGCGGCCACACCAAGATTCGCCTGCCCGACGGAAATCGTCCCGGTGACGGCGGCCACGATGTCGCTCAGGTACCGGCCCCGCTGAGCACCATCCGGCAGCACGAGCTGCAGCGGAATCGTCGCTGACTGATGAGCTTGCAACTGCACGCCATGGCCGGCGACCTGAATCCAGGCCGGCGGGACTGCCCGGGCAGGACCGTGCGAAAGCCGCTCGACCCGGAGGCTGACTGTCTCCGTCTCGGTGCCGGTGTTGACGACGTACACCGGTGGCAGCGAGTAGCTCTGGCCCGCGTGCGCCACGCTGCCCAGACGGACCGGACCGGCTTGTATCCCGACCCCGACGCTCGCCGCCGCGGTCAGCGGAAAGTTCAAGAGCAGTAACAAGGCAATGGGCACCGCGAGCGGTGCCACCAGCCTCCGCCGCAGATGCATGACTCTGCCGTGCGCTCCCGCCTGGTTACCCCGGAGCCGGTGTCCGGGTGATCATCGAGGTCCCGACGGTCGAGGTGTCCGGGCACCTCGCCATGCGGTGCTCACAACTGTAACCGAGCGCCGCCAAGGCGAAAAGACCATGGAAATCGGGCCGGCCCGCCTCGCCCCACCCGTGCTCATACCCGCACCTGCAGCTCGCCCCTGAAGGAGCTACTCGATCACGGGTACGAGCACGGGTGGCAGCGCTCGTGGGGCCGCGCCTTGGCAGGAAAGCAGCGCGGCCCTCCCCTCCTCCGAGTCCTCATCTCGTTCGGGTGTTCGGTGCGGGAAGGCATCCGGATTGGTGACTTGCGTCACATTCGCCCGCCGATGCGGCAGTCATCGCCGGGCGCGTGCCGTTACCTGCGGCAGGACAGGCCCGGCCGGCTGGCGCCTCCGCCGGAATCCGCGGGCGGGCCGTCACGTCCGGATCTTCCTTTCGCCCATGCCGAGTAGTAACCTCCGGCGAGGAGCAGGGAGGCCCGCTAATGGCAGGAATCAGCGAGTCGGCAGGGTCGGCGCCGGCCGGGTCGGCGGTCGGCCTGACCGCGGGCGAACCGCCTGTCACATCGATCGAGCAGCGCGGCATCGAGCATGTGCCGCACGACAGCAGGTGGGGCAGGCCGAGCAACCTGTTCTGGATGTGGGCGGGTGCCGTCTGGAACGTCGAGTTCGTGTACTACGGCGCCATCGGGGTCGTCTTCCTCGGGCTCTCGTTCGCGCAGGCAGTCGTCATCATCCTGATCGGGAACGTCTTCTACCTGCTGACCGGCCTGGCCAGCCTGCAGGGGCCGCAGGCCGGGACGACGACCTTCGCGATCAGCCGGGCGCCCTTCGGCCCCCGGGGCAACAAGCTGCCCTCTTTCTTCAACTGGGTCACCCAGGTCGGCTTCGAGATCGAGGGCATCGCCTTCATCGTCTTCGCCGCGATCGTGCTCATGGCCAAGGCCGGATTCACCGCAGGCACGGCAGCCAAAATCGTCTTTATCATCGTCGCGGTGGCCATCCAGGCAGTGCTGCCGCTGCTCGGGCACGCCGCGGTACTCAGAGTGCTCCGCTGGCTTGCCATCCCGTTCGTCGTCCTGTTCGCGGTCATGGCGATCCTCGCGGCATCGAAGGTGAAGCTGCACGCCGTCCCGCACGGAGCCGGCTGGGGAATGCTGCTGGTGTTCCTCGCGCTCGTCATTTCCGCTGGCGGCCTGGGCTGGACCGAGAACGGCAACGACTACTCGCGCTACCTGCCGGCGAATGCGGACCCCAGGCGGATCGTGCTTGCCGTCGCGCTCGGCGGCGCCATCCCGTCTGCCCTGCTGGAGATCCTCGGAGCCGCGGTGGGGACGGGCGTGCCCGCGGCGGCGGATTCGCCGACCGGGCTTATCGCTGGATTCCAGACCTGGTTCGTCGTCCCGTTCCTGATCTTCGCCATCGTCCAGCTGTTCGCGATCAACACCATCGACCTGTACTCGTCGGGCGTCACGCTGCAGAGCCTGATCCCGCGGCTGAAGCGGATCCAGTGCGTCGGCATCGACACGGTCGTCTGCGGGGCGATCGCCGCTTACGCGGTCTTCTCGTCGAACTTCTTCGGGCTGCTCGCCAGCTTCCTGCTGTTCATCATCTTGTGGCTCGGCCCGTGGTGCGCGATTTACCTCGTGGACAGCCTGCTGCGCAAGAACCGCTACGATCCCGGGGCGCTGCTGGACGAGCGGGGCGGGCGCTACTTCCGCAATGGCGGAGTGCACTGGCCGGCCATCATCGCGCAGCTGGTCGGCGGCGGTGCCGCCGCGCTGTGGCTGAATGCCTTCAACTCCACCGCGCTGTCCTATGTCGGCCCGCTGTCGAGCAGGAACGACGGTTCGGACTTCAGCGTGTTCATCGGGCTGATCGTCGGCGGCGCCATCTACTACCTGCTGGCCAGGAAGACCGTCCGGGCCGAGGGCGAGGCGACACCGGCCGTCGCCGGGTAGCCGCCGGGCCGGCTGGCTGGCCCGGCGGGCTCGTTGTCGCTGGTTTTGACTGTTCTGCTGGCGCGGACCGGCTGGCTCAGCCTGGCGCTACCGAGGTCAGGGCAAACTTGTCCACGTCGACGAGCCCGAGGTCGGTGATGCGCAGCTGCGGGATGACGGACAGGCCGAGGAAGCTCAGGTGCATGAACGGGGCGCCGATGCTGATCCCGAGCGCGTCGGCCGCCACCTGCTCCAGGTGCTCCGCCGCCGCCGCCACCTTGACGGCGGGCTGATCACTCATCAGCCCGGCGATCGGCAGCGCGACCTCGGCCAGCACCCGGCCGTCGAGTACCGCCACCTGACCGCCGCCGAGCTCGGCGAGACGGGCGAGCGCGACTGCCATCTCGGCGGGTCCGGACGGGCCGGCCGCACCGACGATCATGCAGTTGTGGGCGTCATGGGCCACGGTGGAGGCGATCGCGCCGCGGCGCAGGCCGAAGCCCTGCACGTAGCCAAGGCCGATCCGGCCGGTACCGAGATGCCGCTCGGCGACGGCGATCCGCGCGACGGGCACCGCCGGATCGGTCACGTCGAGGACGAGGTGCCGGGTGGTGAGCGTGTCCGGCTCGATGCCGATGACCCGGGCCAGGCCGCCGGCCGGCGGCTCCAGCCGGAAGGCATCCGGCGCCGGCCGGGCGGCCAGGTGGACGGACCCGCGCATCCAGTCAGGCGATGCCGCAGCCGGGACCACGCCGGCAATGGCCTGCCCGTTTTCGGCAACGAGCCCGCCTGCCTGGTATACCCGGGCGGGCAGCAGCCGCTCGAGGGAGTCGAAGCAGAGCACGTCCGCCTGGTAGCCGGGCGCCAGCCAGCCCAGGTGGTCCAGGTTGTGGTACTGCGCCGGATTGGACGTCGCGAGCACCAGGGCGTCCTCGATGCGGACCCCGTGCGCCACGGCGAGCCGGACGCAGTCGTCCATGTGACCATCGCGGATGATCGTGTCCGGCTCACGGTCGTCACTGCAGAGCGCGATCCGCTCGGTGCCGTAACGCAGCACGGTCGGGATCAGGTCGGCCAGGTTCTTGCTCGCCGAGCCCTGCCGGATGAAGATCCACATGCCCTTCCGGCGCTTCTCCTGCGCCTCGTCCAGCATCGTGCACTCGTGGTCGGACTCGACTCCCGCCGCCAGGTAGGCATCCAGCGCGGGACCGCCCAGTCCCGGTGCGTGGCCGTCGACGCGGAGGTGGCCGGCCGCGGCGATCTTCGCCAGCAGCCCTGGATCGCCGGCCACCACGCCGGGGTAGTTCATCACCTCGGCGACGCCGATGGCGCCGTGCTGTTCCAGCAGTTCCCGCACTTCCGCGGCGTGGATCTCGGCGCCAGGGCTCTCGAACGGCGACGCGGGAACGCAGCTGGACGCGCAGATCCCGAACGTGAAGGGCAGCCCGGCCGCTGCCTCGGCCAGCGCGGCGACGCCGCGGACGCCGAAGACATTGGCGATCTCGTGCGGGTCCGCCGCGACCGCGGTCGTGCCGTGCGGCAGCACCGCCCGGACGAACTCGTCGATCCAGAGCTTGGTCGATTCGAGGTGCATATGAGCGTCGATGAAGCCGGGGGTCAGGGCGGCACCGCTGACATCGACGACCTCGCGCGCGTCGCGCGGGCCCCAGCCGGCCACGACGCCGTCCACGATGGCCAGGTCGGTGTCGATCCACTCCCGGGTGCCGGGCACGAACACCCTGCCGCCGGCCAGCAGCAGGTCAGCGGGCTCGTCGCCGCGTGCGACGGCAAGAACGTGGGGCGTGCCCCGGCGTGGCGGCATGGTCACCTCCGAGGGCTCGGGCTGAGGTGCCGGCGGCCGGTCCTTGCCGGTCAAACCGGGCCAGCGTGACTGGCCAGAGTCTATGGCCGCGCTTAGGCGGCGTCACGAGGCCAGCGCTGGCGCTGTTCCTCCGCATGTTCCCCTCCCGCATTCCCGCGTGGGAGAGTTATGATGCCAGTGTGAGTAGCACCAGAGCCACCGTTGAGATTGATCAGTCGAGCCCGGTGCCGCTGCATGAGCAGGTCGCGGCGGCGATCAGGCGGGCGATAGCCGAAGGCGAGATTGATGCCGGCCAGCGGCTCCCGCCGGCCAGGGACCTCGCCGCGGTGCTCGGCGTCAACGCCAACACGGTGTTCCGCGGGCTGCGCACGCTCCGCGACGAGGGGATTGTCGAGTTCCGCCGCGGCCGGGGCGTGACGGTCAGCGGCATCGGCCCGGAGCGAAGCGCCGTGGTCACGAAGGCGCGGGAGCTTGTCACGCTGGCCCGGCGTTACGGGTACCGGCCGGAGGAGCTGGCGGAGATCATCGCGCAGGTCTCGTGGGGGGCAGCCCCATGAGGACACCCGCGGTGCGGACAAGCACGGTGAAGGCAAGCCCAGTAAAGACAAGCACGGTGAAGGCAACCGCGGTCGTGCCCCCGCCCGATCCTGGCGCCGACGCGGAGGCGCTGATCAAGGAGGCACGGCGGCGCCATCGCAGGCGACAGCTGATCACCGGCCTGGCCGCGATGGCCGTGCTGGCCAGCGCGCTGGGCGCCTTCGCCGGCCTGCGCGGGTCCGGCCAGCGGGCGGGCGCCCGCCCGCCCGCAGGCCGTCCGCGGCCGAGCCCGGCGGCCCGCCAGCACGCCGGGCCGCCGGCACCCGGCCGCATCCCGCGCAGCACGGACTCGACGGTGCTGATGTGGCCGGTCGGCTCCGGGCAGGCCCCCGGGATCTACCTGGACAACCTGCGGACCCGCCGTCTTCGGCAGGCCTACACGCCCAGTGTCGATCCCGGCGAGTTCCAGCCGCTCATGCCTACGGGCCGCTGGCTCGTCTACGTCCAGGAAGGCAGGGTCCTGGCCGTTCCCGCTGACGGGCCAGGCAAGCCTCGGGCGCTGGGCAAGACGCTGCCCTTCGCGCCGTCCGCCGCGCCAGGTCATGTCTGGCTCCAGTACGGCATCTTCCCCGCCCGGCCTGGCCCGGTCAGGGTGCGGTCGGTCTCGATCGCCAGCGGGCAAGCCGGGCCGCCGATCACGCTGCCCGCGGGAACTCAGCTGATCGCCGGGACCGACGCAGGCCTGCTGCTGTCGGCACGTTACGGCAGCCCCCTGCAGCTCTGGAATCCCGGCACCGCGCCAAGAACGTTGCCACATTCCGCTCGGGCACAGGGTTTCGATGTCACTCGGCAGTTGGTCGCCTACGACACTGGCTGCAGGGACGAGGAGACGGCGCAGAGCCTGAGCTACGAAGCTGATGCGGGCTTCAGCGTCTGCCGGATGCTGAGGGTTTTTGACGTGATCACCGGCAGGCTCCGCTCGTTCGCGGCGCCGCCGGGCACTGTCGGATGGATAGCGAATCACGGGGGTTTCGTCAATGTCAGTGCGATAGCGCGCTCCGGCACGATGATGGCCGCCGACGCGGTGATTCCTCCAGTCGGCCGCGGCCGGGTGCGTGCCTTCGTCCTGCGCCTTACTGGCGGGCACCGGCGACCCACGACCGTGCCGTCATCGACTGCCTTCCTATGGGCCGGAACGGCATGGTCAGCCAGGGGATCGTGGCTGTTCTACCAGGGTCCCGGCCAGCGGATGCGGGCATATCAGGTGACCACCGGGCGAGTGCGATCATCCAGCACGCCGTGTTGCCAGTACGCCGTGATGGCCACCGTCAAGAGCCCGCCCGAGTGAAGGACGGTCCATGAAAAACACCGTCATTGCGCCTGCACCCGGCCCTGGAGCCGGGACCGAGGCGCTGATCAGGGAGGCGCGGCGGCGCCATCGCAAGCGCAAGCTAATCGTCGGCCTGGCCGCGGTGGCGGTGCTGGCGAGCGCGCTGGGCGCCTTCGCCGACCGTCATGGAACCAGCCATCCGCCGCCAGCGGGCGAGCCGCGGGTCAAGCCAGCGGCCAGCCATCCCGCGGGGCCGCAAGCGCCCGGACCCATCCCGCGCACCCTGGAAACGACAGTACTGATGTGGCCGGTGGGCTATCCCCTCTTCACGCCCAGTGGTGGCCCGCCCGCGTACCTGGACAATCTGACCGACGGGCAACTCGTGCGGCACCAGATCCCGGGTATCGCAGGCGGTGGCTTCGAGCCATATGCGGTCTCAGCCGGCCGCTGGATTGTCTACGCGGGCAACGGGACGGTCGCGATCCGCGACGACCTGAAAGGCAAGCCGCGGGTGCTCGGGAAGACGCCGTTCTTCGCGAAGTCAGCGACGCCTGGCCAGGTCTGGCTTGAGTACTACCGCGGCGGCGTCCTAGGGCAGGGTCCAGTCAGCGTCCGGTCCGTGCCAGTGGCCGGCGGCCGGCCCGGCCCGAAGATCATGTTGCCGGCGAGGGCCTCGCTGGTCGAGGGAACGGACGCCGGGTTGCTGCTGGAGGTGCGGCAGGGCAGGAACTATGGCCTGGCACTCTGGAATCCTGGTGCAGCACCCCGTGCGCTGCCTCATTCGCCGTCCTGGGGCGATGCGCTCGCAGCCGACGCCCGGCTGGTCGCCTACGGCACCGGGTGCAAGATCGATGTGACGGCGCTACACGCCAAAAATGACCCGAACACGGGCTATGACCTCTGCAGAGTGCTGCGGATCCTGAACATGGTCACCGGCAGGCTGGTCTCGCTCAAGGCGCCGCTTGGTACCGTCGGATGGGTCCCAGACAGTTTCCGCACGTTCTACACGGGCTGGCCAATCGCGCCAGGCAACGGGACGATCGCCGCGGAAGCGAAGCTCCGCCCGACCGACCAGGGCAGCCAGAGGCTGTACGTCATCGGCCTCAGCGGCCCTCGCCCCCGGCTCACGCCAGTCCCGTCGGCTGCGCTTGTCGATGCGAGCACGGCGTGGTCTGCCAGGGGCGCGTGGCTGCTGTACCAGGGGCCCGGCGGGCACCTGTGGGCCTATCAGGTGACCACTGGAAAGGTGCGGTCCTCAAGCACGCCGTGCTGCCAGTACGCCGTGATGGCCACGATCAACAGGCCGTCCGGCTGACGGACATGCCCCGGTGGCGATTCACTGTCAGATGAGTGCGGCAAGAGGCGGTGAACTGCATGGCTCGTGACGATGACCGGATTCAGCTTCCGCTGGTCCTCGGTCCGGTCTCGAACGGAGAGTTCCTCCCGGCGGCAGCGAGCGTTGGCGACGTCCAGCTGGCCGAGGCAGTACTTGACCGGGCCGCGCAGGCCGCGGACAAGCTGGGCATCGACCGCCGGCGATTCCTGCAGACAACGGGTGGAATGGCCGCCCTGCTCGCCGCGGTCAACGTCGCTGCGTGCACCGGTCCCGGCCGGCGGCTGGCCGGCCCGCGGCCAGGCGGCAGCTACCACGTTCCGTCGCCGGAGAATCTGCCTGCCTGCCAGCATGCACTGGGCAGCCGCGGCGAGTTCATCGTCGACGTCCATACCCATCACGTCATGCCGAGCCTGCCGTGGCGGAAAATGGCGCCGGACACGCTCCGGCTTGTGCTGGACATGCTTCCGCCGGACTGCACCGCCTCCAACCCGCTGACCTGCGTTGACCGCAGCGCTTACCTGCATGATGTGTTCCTGGCCAGCGACACCACCGTGGCGCTGCTCTCCGATCTGCCCAGCACCGGTGAGTCGAACGATCCGATCCCGTTTGCCGATGCCGAAGGCACCCGCCAGCTCGTGGCAGGCCTTAGCCACGGCGGGGCCTCCCGCCTGCTGCTGCAGAACGTTCTGGCGCCCAACTTCGGCCCGCTGCAGGCCAGGCTCGATGAGATGACTCAGACGGTCGAGACGGGCCAGGTCGACACGTTCAAGGTCTACACCGCCTGGGGGCCGGGCGGGCACGGCTTCGACCTTGACGACCCGGCCATCGGGCTTCCCGTTGTCCAGCATGCGCACGACCTGGGTGTCAAGATCATGTGCGGGCACAAGGGGCTGCCGCTGCTCAATTTCGAGAGCACCTGGAACCAGCCGCGTGACATGGTCGCAGTCTCCCGCCAGTTCCCCGACATGCAGTTCGTCGTATACCACGCTGGCTGGACGCCCAGTCATGTCGAAGGCCCCTATAACCCAGCCGACCCGGTCGGCATCGACTCCCTGCTCAAGGCGCTCGACGACTATCACGTCCCGCCGAACAGCAACGTCTGGGCCGACCTCGCGACCTCGTGGCGCATCCTGCTCACCGACCCCACGCAGGCAGCGCATGCCGTCGGCAAGCTGCTCAAGCGCCTCGGCACGCATCGGGTTCTCTGGGGCACCGACAGCGTCTGGTACGGGCCGCCGCAGACCCAGATCATGGCGTTCCGTGCCTTCGAGATCTCCGCTGAGTATCAGGACCGCTACGGTTACCCGGCGCTGACCGATGCCATCAAGGCCAGAGTCCTCGGCCTGAACGCCGCGGAGCTCTTCGGGCTCGACCCGCACGCGACCCGCTGTGCTCTCGCCGCGGACCTGCTCGAGCGGCACCGCCCGGTCCAGCGTGAGCTGGCCGCGGCGGGGGACTTGCCCGCGCCGTGGGCGGCACGCGGCCCGGTCACGCGCGGGCAGGTTCTGCGCTGGCTCGCCCACGAGGCCGGCCCCTGGATCCCCACCTGAGAATCCGTGTCCCCCGTCCTGGTCCCGGCCGCCGCCCAGTGCCTTGTGTCCGCATCAGCCAGCCTGAGGACAGCGGAGTGCTGAGCCGGGGATCCGCGCCGCGGTCGGCCGCCTGGCCCGCGCAGTAAACCATCGGCTGTCCGGCTAACCGCCGCGCCGCATTGCCTGCGCACCCGCCGGCGCGAGAACCTGAGGTCCATGAACGTTCGGCCAGCTCGCCCGGCGGGGGACCAGGAGCGGGCACGGCTTGAGGAGTTCAACTGCCTGCCCGGGGAAGCGGCCCGGCGGGCGCTGACGGGCTGCTGCTCGTCGGCGCGCTGGGTCAGTGCCGTCATGGCTAGCCGGCCCTATGCTTCGGTAGCCGGCCTGCTGCGGCGGTCCGACGAGGCAGTGACCGGCCTGGCGCCCGGCGACCTGCGCGATGCGCTGTCGGGCCATCCGCGGATCGGCGAGCGGCGCGATGACGGCGCGGACCGCTGGTCTCGCGCCGAGCAGGCCGGCGTGGCCGGGGCCGCGAGGCCGACGATGCAGGCACTCGCCGACGGCAACGTGGCCTATGAACGGCGGTTCGGTCACATCTACCTGGTCTGCGCGACTGGCCGGACTGCCCCGGAGCTGCTGGCCCTGCTCACGGCGCGGCTGGAGAATGATCCCGACACGGAATGGGGAGTCGTGCGATCCGAACTGCAGAAGATCAACCGCATCCGGCTCAGGAAGCTGCTCGGCGGCGCCGGGTGAGCCCCGGCGCCGCCCCCGGGACCAGCGCGGCTACTGCCAGCGCTGTCACGACCCATGTTCTGGACACCGCGCGGGGGCAGCCCGCGGCCGGCGTCGCGGTCCGGCTCGAGTTCGTGTCGCGCGACGGCCCGCCGGGCCATGGCCCGGCGGAGGATGGCCAGCCGGGCGACGGCGATCCGGGCGACGGTCGGCCTGATGATGGTCGGCCTGATGAGGGACGGCTGGACGGCCGGCCGGCGGAACTCGGCCGGTCCGTGACCGATGCCGACGGGCGGGCTCGCGATGTCGGCCCGGCCACGCTCCCGCCGGGCATCTACCGGCTCGTTTTCGACACCGGAGCGTATTTCGCCGGCCAGGGCCGCGAGCCGGCCTTCTTCCCGGAGGTCTCCGTCACGTTCCGGGTCGATGGCCAGTCGCGGCACCATCACGTGCCGCTGCTGCTCAGCCCGTTCGCCTATTCGACCTACCGCGGGAGCTAACGATGGCGATCGTCCTGGGCCAGAACCAGTACGGCAAGGCGGAGACGCGGGTAGTGCGAATCTGCCGGGACGGTGACCGCCATGAGATCCGCGACCTGAATGTCTCCACGTCGCTGCGCGGCGACTTCGCGGATGCCCACGTGCGCGGCGATCAGGCCCACGTGCTGCCCACCGACAGCCAGAAGAACACTTGCTTCGCCTACGCCAGGGAGAAGGGCGTCGGCGAGATCGAGGACTTCGCGCTGACCCTGGCCCGCCATTTCGTCGGTGACATCGAGTCGGTCCGCGAGGCCAGGATCGAGATCGAGGAGTACCGGTGGGAACGTGCCGTTGTGGCCGGGGCCGGCCACCCGCACACCTTCATCCGCGCCGGGCAGGACGTCAGAACGACGTCGGTGGCCGTTCGCGGCAAGGGGACGGAGCAGCGAGCCTGGGTGGTGTCCGGCCTGCGGGATCTCGTCCTGCTGAAGTCGACGGGCTCCGAATTCGCGGGCTTCCTGACGGACCGCTACACCACGCTGCAGGAGACGACCGACCGGATCATGGCGACCTCGCTGACCGCGCGCTGGCGCTACGCCAGTGACCCCGCGGACTGGGGCGAGGCGCATGCCCGGATCCGGCAGGTCATGATCGAGCGCTTCGCCGAGGTGCACAGCAGGGCGCTGCAGCAGACCCTGTGGGAGATGGGCAGGGCCGTGCTGACGGCACAGCCCGAGGTCGCGGAGATCAGGCTGTCGGCTCCGAACAAGCACCATTTCCTCGCTGACCTAGCGCCTTTCGGGCTGGAGAATCCCGGTGAGGTGTTCTTCGCGGCTGACCGGCCCTATGGCGTCATCCAGTGTTCCGTCATCCGCGAGGAGGCGCCCCCGCCCGGCCCTGCGTGGGAGTCCATCGCCGCGTTCGGCTGAGCGGCGGCAAACCCGCTATTGGCCGGGTGCAGGCCGGCATCCTGGCTGGCAGAGGAGTTCCGAAACGTCCAATCCGGCCCTGACAGCCTCGTGCCAGGATCGCCCCATGAGTGACAAGACACCGGCACCCCAGGTATGGCCCACATTGCGCGCTCGTGATGCACGCACCCGCATCCTGAGCAACCGCGCACCCTGAGCCAGCCCGGCCCAGGTACGGAAGACGACTACGCGACATTGCCATGCCCCCATGCTCAATACCTGCCGGGCCCGGCCTCGCCGGCACCGCCGCAGCCATCGGCAACGCCGTCTACCACGCGACCGGCCGCCGCGTCCGCGACCTCCCCATAACCCCCGCCAAGCTCCTGGACCTAGCCCGGCCTTGGCGCAGGTGACAGGTCGGCACCGGAGGTGCTGGAACAACTGATCGATGTACCCCAGCTGGAAATGAAGTGGACGTATGAACCAGGGTCGGCGGCCGGCGGCGCTCGGTCCCGTGCTCGTGCTGACGGCCAGCGTCGTCAGCAGCATCATCAGCTCCCTTGGGGCGCCGCTTATCCCCACCGTGGCCAAGGACTTCCACGACTCGTTGAGCACCGCCCAGTGGTCCCTCACCGTCGCGCTATGGCGGCGGAACCTGCTCGACCTCCAGGCCCGCGCGCCCGCTGCGAGGATGCGGCGTGGTGTGACGGGCCATCGGAGGTCACCGTCGGTGGTTGGCCGAGTTGCCTGTAGATGCCGGCGAGCGCTCCGGCCGCCCGGCTCTCGCAGTAGGCGGGCGGTAGCCGGGACGGGGCGGGCCGCGCCTCTTCTTGGGCCAGCGGGCGGCGGTCAGCGCGATCGCCAGCGTGGTGGCGGCGGTCATCGCGAGGAATCCGCTGGCGATCCACTGGGTTGCGCTGACGGCGAGCGCCGTTAGGGATGTGTCGGTGGCCCGGTCGTGGATCAGCCCGGCAATCGTGGCAGCCACGACATAAGCCAGCGCCGGTACCGGGATGATCAGGTAGACGGCGCGGGCCCGGACGGCCAGGGCAGCGGCAACCGTCCCGGCGACCAGGAAGACGGCCATCACATTGCCGGGCTCGGTCCTGGTCAGCACGGTGACAAGCGCGCCGAGCGCGGCACCGCCGATCACGAGGAAAACCCCGAGTGTCCCTGGCAGCGAACCCCACCGCCGTGGCGGCTGGCCGGGTGGCGGTTGCCGCCTGCGGGCTTCCCCGCGCGGGCCGGGATCGCGTCGGCCCGCGCCGGGATGAGGACCCGGCCTGCCGTCATAGAGCGGGCGCGGATCCCGGGAGTGCCCTCGCGGCTCCGGCATGCTCCTAAAGGTTAAAGGCTAGCGGTCGTGGCTTGAGCGGGGACGCGCAGGTAGCCTTCGCCGCAATGGCAATAGGCCGCTCCCCTGGTGGGGAAGCGATGGGCAGGCGGAGGCATACCAGAAGATGACGGACAGCCGGGCTCCGGCGACGCGGCCGCGGTCAGCCGGCGCACGGTTCCCCCCCGGGATGCCGGGCAGGCCGGGCGCGGGGATGGCGCCGGGCGGCATCTGGGGAAGGACCGGGTACGCCCTGAGCTGCATCCTGGCGGCGCTGGTCCTTGCCGCCAGCGGCGTGTCCTATCTGGTCGTCCGCGACGTCAGCAGCATCGGTTCCTCGCATGCGATCGCCAGCGGCCCCTCGATAGGCGCGCAGAACATTCTGCTGATGGGGCTGGAGAGCCGCCGGGACTGGAACGGGAACATCCTGCCGGCGCGCATCCTGGCACATCTGCACGCGGGAAGCAGGCAGGGCGTCGCCAACGGCGTCGGCGGAAACGACACGAACACGCTGATCCTGATCCACGTACCGGCCGGGGGCAAGAAGGCGGTCGGTTTCTCCATTCCCCGTGATGACTGGGTGAGCTTCGCCGGCACGGTTGGGCCGCAGCAGCAGGGCAAGATCGACCAGGCATACGGCGTGAGCATGTACTACGAGCAGGAGAAACTGCGGGCGCAGCACCCGAATATGGGCCAGGACCGGCTGGCGTTCCTCGGCAATGAGGCCGGCCGAAGGGCCGCCGTGGCGACGGTGGAGAAGCTCACCGGAGTGCATGTCGACCACTTTGCTGAGGTCAACCTGGGCGGGTTCTACGAGCTCGCGAAGGTCCTCGGCGGCGTGGAAGTCTGCCTCAACCATCCGGTCCACGACCCCTACTCGGGCGCGGACTTCCGCGCGGGTTACCAGCACCTGAACGCCTCCGAGGCGCTGGCGTTCGTCCGCCAGCGCCATGGGCTGCCCAACGGTGACCTGGACCGCACGCACCGCCAGCAGGCCTTCCTTGACTCGGTGCTGCATCAGCTGAGCGCCGAGGGTGTGCTCAGCGACCTGGCCAAGATCCAGGCGCTGCTTTCGGTCGCCAAGCGGTACGTCATCACCGACGCCGGCTGGAACCTGCTGGACTTCGCGGCGCAAATGCGGGACCTGACCGGCGGGAACCTCATCTTCCGCACGCTGCCGATCAAGGGCTACGCGACGATCGGCGGCCAGGACGCCAACCTGGTCGATCCCGCCTACATCAAGGCCATCGTCCAGGCCGCGTTCTACCCGAAGCCCGGCTCGCATCACCGTCATCACCGTCATCACCGTCATCACCGGCCGACGGCCCGCGCTGCCCGGACGACCACGGTGGATGTTCGCAATGGCGGTGCCACCACCGGGCTGGCCGCGCGCGTTTCGGCCAGGCTTACCAGGGCCGGGTACCGGGCCGGCCAGGTCGGGAACACGAACTACCGCGCCACCACAGCGGTCCTGCATGGCGCGGGTGCGTCGGCAAATGCCAGGAGGATCGCCACGATGTTCGGCGTCACCGCCGTGTCGAGCGCCTCGGTAGCGCCGGGCCATGTTGAGATCCTGCTCGGCGCCAGCGCCACTGTGCCGAACATCAGCGCTGCTAGCAAGCCGCGGACGCCGTCTGTGGTCATCCCCACCGCAGGACCGCAGGGCGGCGCCGTGAGCGCGAAGAACGGCATCCCCTGCGTGAACTGACCTTCGGTGGCGAGCTGATCCTGAATAACCACGGCACTCCCGGCATCCGGGAGGCAGCATTGACGGCAGGATCACGGCGGCTCGCGGTCTGCAAGAGCGTTCGTTTTAGTATTCGCGCGCTAGATGAGGCCAGTGCCGATGGCGACTCCCACGCCGATGAGGACCAGGCCTCCGAGGAATTCACCGCGTTGGCCGGTGCGGGTCCCGATCCTGGCGCCCAGTTCGAGCCCGGCCAGCGACATGGCGATGCTGACCGTGCCGATGACGGCGGCGGCCACCGCGAGGTTGATGTGGTAGGTGCCGAGCGCGAAGCCGACTGCGAGGTTGTCAATGCTCAAGGCGACTCCGGTTATGAGGAGCCGGCCAACTGGTCGCTGCTGGGCTGGCAAGGACTCAGGTGAACCGGTGTTGCTGCGCCAGGCCTGGATGAGGGCGGATGCTGCCTTCCCTGACCGCCCGAGCAGCGATGAGAGTGCTGCGGCCTGGCGGAGACTACCTGGCTGCGGTCCGGGCAGGTCAGAACGTACCCAGGGCTGGCCCGATGACGTAGAGCAGGCCGAAGCCGCCAACGATGACGGCGACGGCCCAGCCCGCGATGGCCAGCCGGCGGGAGATGGGCTGAGGTCCCATGACCTGGGGATCGCGGGCTAGGCGGACCAGGATCACCAGGCCGATCGGGGTTCCGAGGCCCCCGATCACGCTTGCTGCCACCAGCATCCCGATCACCGAGATGTTGGCCAGGGTCACGGCGAGCGCGAGCCCGACGGACGCGACCAGGACCCCGTAGAAGCCCCGGGCGCGGCCGATCCCCTCGGACAGCCCGCGCCGCCAGCCAAACTGCGCGCCCACCACGTGGGCGGTCGTGGCCATCAGGACGGGCAGCGCCACCACCGCCGAGGTGACCAGCCCGGCGGCGAACAGGTCCGCGGCCAGGGAGCCCGCGAGCGGGCGCAGCGCCCGGGCGGCGTCCTGCGCGGAGGCGACCGTCTGGTGATGCCGGCCCAGCGTCGCAAACCCGAGCAGCAGGTAGCGCAGCACCGCCACCACCTGGCCGTACTTGCCGGCCAGCAGCAGGCCGGCCAGGGCCGCCCCCAGCGGCACCACGAGCCAGCGGGAGCCGATGCCGGCCAGCAGCCCGATGCCGGCCGCCCCGGCCTGGAGGTCCGCGGCGATGGTGATCAGGTTGACCACCAACACCGACACCAGCAGGACGGCGGCCACGCCCCGGCCATAGCGTTTCAGGGTGAGCGACTGGAGGTCGTCTCGGGCCACCGCGCCGACCTGCGCCGCGATCATCAAGACGACGCCCAGCAGCGGGGCTACCAGCAGCGCCACCCAGGACAGCTGGTAGCCGGTCTGCGCCCCGACCGCGGCAGCGGTGCCGACGTTGGTGGGATCGTTGTCCGACGCCGCCGAGACCAGCTCGGGACCGATGCTCCGCAGCAGCCTCCGGAGAGAGCTCCGCCGCCTCCCGACCGGGCGCCGCCAGTTCATCAGGCCGGGCATCCTTTCACGGCGACCGGCTCGGGCCGGGCTGGCCAGGATAACCTGACAGCCTTGGCGCGCGGGAGATCACTGCAGCGGAGGCAATGCCCGCCTGGCCGCCGCCAGCCCGACGTGGCCTCGGGCTGCCGTTTGTTCGGGGCGCTCGTTCTGGATGTAGAGCTCCAGCTGCGGCGGGCCGGCCGGGGGGATTGCCAGCGGATTTTCGGTCGCGGCTAGCGGGAGTACTTGCGCTGCCACCTGCCACGCCTGGGCGAAGAAGTCCGTCAGTTCGCCCGGTACGAATCGCGCATGGCACGAGCGTAGGAGAGCGTGCTCCCGGAAACTGACATGCGGTCCGGTGATCAGGCCGGCCCGCGCTGGGAGAGGCCAGAGGAACAGCGGACGGGCGACGGAAAGGGGCGCCGGACGACGGCAAGCCGGTGACGCGGCGGTGACGCGGCGGAGATAGGGAGGGGGAAGTGGCATCGCTGACCCCGGCGGCGGGGAAGATGGAGCCCGAGGAGCTGCCTGTGGACTTCATCCAGCCGACCAGCTGGGCCGACGCGCTGTCGGCCAAGGCGGCCACGCCGGAGGCGCTGCCGGTGGCCGGCGGCACCGACGTCATGGTCGAGCTGAACTTCGACGCCAAACGCCCGGACGCGCTCCTCGACCTCACCAGGATCGCCGAGCTGGCAGACTGGGACACCGATCAGGGCCGGATCAGGCTGGGCGCCGGCGTCACCTACAGCCGGGTCATCGGCGAACTCGGCACCATGCTGCCGGGACTGGCCATGGCCGCCCGCACCGTCGGCTCGCCGCAGATACGCAACCGCGGCACCGTCGGTGGCAACCTCGGCGCCGCGTCTCCGGCCGGCGACTGCCACCCGCCGCTGCTCGCGGCCGGAGCCGAGATCGAGGTGGCATCGGTCAACGGCACGAGAACGATCCGCGCCGAGGATTTCTACACCGGCGTCAAGCGCAACGCGCTCCGGCCCGACGAGCTGATCAGGGCGATCCTGATCACGCCGCCGGCCGGCCCGCAGCAGTTCAGCAAGATCGGTACCCGCAACGCCATGGTCATCGCGGTCGCCGCGTTCAGCCTGGCGCTGCACCCGGACCGCCACGCGGTAGGGACCGGGATCGGCTCGGCCGCGCCGACGCCCCGGCGCGCGCCGGACGCCGAGCGGTTCCTGGCCGACGCGCTGGACGAGGCCGGTCTCTGGGAGTCAAGGGCCGAGTTGCCGGACGCGATTGCGAGCGAGTTCGGGCGGCTGGTCAGGGCCGCGGCGAAGCCCGTCGACGACGTCCGGGGCACCGCCTCCTACCGCCTGCATGCCCTGGCAGTGATGGCCAGCCGCACGCTGACCTGGGCCTGGCACGACTACCGCGGCAATGGATCCGCGACGGGAGGGGGGTAGCGGCGATGCGCATCACGACGACCGTCAACGGGGAGCCCAAGCAGGCCGACGACGTCTGGCCCGGCGAGAACCTGCTCTACGTGCTCCGCGAGCGGATGGGCCTGCCCGGCTCCAAGAACGCCTGCGAGCAGGGCGAGTGCGGCTCCTGCACCGTCTACCTCGACGGGCTGCCGGTGTGCGCCTGCCTGGTCGCGGCCGGCCAGGCGCAGGACCGAAGCATCATCACGGTCGAGGGCCTGGCCAGCGGCGATGCCCTGCACCCCGTGCAGGAGGCGTTCGTCGCGGCAGGCGCGGTGCAGTGCGGGTTCTGCACCCCGGGCCTGCTGGTCGCGGCGCATGACCTGCTCGCCAGGACCCCCCGGCCATCCGACCCGGAGATCCGGGAGGCGCTGGCCGGCAACCTCTGCCGCTGCACCGGCTACGGCCAGATCCTGGAGGCCGTGCATCTCGCCGCGGACCGGCTGTCCGGCCCGGCGGGTGCCGAAAGGGACCAGGCAGGCGACGGGCTGGGGCAGCGCAGTGACCGGCAGGAGGAAGCGTGACCTCTTTCGTGCTGAACGGATGCAGCGTGGTAACCGTCAACGCGCAGCGGGATGAATACGCGGCCGGTCACGTCATCACCGACGGCCGGCGGATTACCGCGGTAGGGCCGGGCCCGGCCCCGGCGGACCTGCCCGGCGCCCGGTACATCGATGCCGCCGGATGCCTGGCAACGCCCGGCCTGGTCAACACCCATCACCACCTGTACCAGTGGGCGACCAGGGGGATGGCCGTCGACTCCACCCTGTTCGAGTGGCTGACCACGCTCTACCCGGTATGGGCCGGCCTGGATGAGGCCATCACGAACGCCACCGCGCTGGCCGGCCTCGGCTGGCTGGCCAGGACCGGCTGCAGCACGACCACCGACCACCACTACGTGTTTCCGCGCGACGGCGGCGATGTGCTCGCGGCCACGATCGAGGCGGCGCGCACGGTCGGGCTGCGCTTCCACCCCAACCGCGGCTCGATGGACCTCGGCCGCAGCGCGGGCGGCCTGCCGCCGGACGAGGTCGTCGAGGACCGGGACCAGATCCTGGCGGCGACCGAGGCGGCGATCGACCGCTATCACGACAGCTCGCCGGAATCCATGCTGCGGATCGCGGTCGGGCCGTGCTCCCCGTTCTCGGTCACCGGGGAACTGCTCAAGGACGCCGTCGCGCTCGCCCGGAGTAAGCAGGCACCAGCCAGCCAGGCACCGGGCGCGCAGGCACCGGGCGCGCAGGTGCGGCTGCATACGCACCTGGCCGAGACCGCGGATGAGGATGACTACTGCGCGGAGCATTTCGGCTGCTCGCCGGTCGAGTACCTGGACTCGCTCGGCTGGCTGGGCAGCGACGTGTGGCTGGCGCATGCCATCCACCTGGACGACCAGGCGATCGCCAGGCTCGCCGCCACCGGCACCGGCGTAGCGCACTGCCCGTCTTCCAACGCCAGGCTCGGCGCCGGGATCTGCCGGTCACGCGACCTGCTGGCCGCCGGGGTGCCGGTCGGCCTAGGCGTGGACGGCCCGGCCTCGAACGAGGCCAGCTCGCTGCTCGGCGAGGTCCGGGCCGCGACCCTGGTGGCCAGGGCGGCCGGCGGCCCGCAGGCACTGGGCGTGCGGCAGGCACTGGAGATGGCGACCATGGGCGGCGCCCGGGTGCTGGGCCGGGAAGCCGAGATCGGCTCGCTGGAGCCGGGCAAGCTGGCCGACGTGGCGCTGTGGCGGCTGGACTCGCTGCCGCACGCCGGCATCGCCGACCCGGTGGCCGCGCTGGTGCTCGGCTCGCCTGCCCCGCTGGAACTGCTGCTCGTCAACGGCCGGCCCGTCGTGGAGCGCGATCACGTCCTTACCGTCGACGAGCAGCAAGTCGCCGCCGGGGCACGGGCCGCCAGCAAGGCGCTGCTCCGCAAGGCAGGGGTGACATCGTGACGGCACCCACGGGTCCGGCCAGGCGGCTCGCGCCCGCCCGGAGCCGGGCGGGCGCAACCGGGGCTGTGGCCGGCAGCGGGTCGGTGACGCGGAATGGGGCACGGATACCCGGCGGCGCCCCGCAGGAGCTGCGCAGTCCACGGCGTGACACCGACACGACCGGCCGCACCAGCGGGGCCGACGGCATCGGCGCCAGCCCGCCCAGGCCCGACGGCACGCTGAAGGTGACCGGCCAGTTCGCTTACGGCAGTGACCTGTGGATGGAGGACATGATCTGGGGGGTCACGCTGCGCAGCCCGCACCCCTACGCCCGGATCACCGCCATCAAGATCGGCGAGGCGCTGGCCACCACTGGCGTGTACGCGGTGCTGACCCACGAGGACGTGCCGGGCGCCAACACCTGCGGGCTTGAGCTGTCCGACCAGCCGGTGCTGGCCGAGGACGTGGTCCGCTACCAGGGCGAGCCAGTCGCCCTGGTAGCCGCCGACCATCCGGAGATTGCCCGCCGGGCGGCGAAGAAGATCGCCGTGGACTACGAGGTCCTCGAGCCGGTCACCGACGCGCGGGAAGCGCTCGGGCCGGCGGCCCCGCGGCTGCATCCAGACGGCAACCTGGTGCGGCATCTCAAGATCCGCAAAGGCGATCCCGGTCCGGTCGCGGATGTCGTCGTGGCCGGGGACTACATCGTGGGGATGCAGGACCAGGCGTTCCTCGGGCCCGAGGCCGGCTTGGCCGTGCCGGACGATGAGGGCGGCGTCGACCTGTACGTGGCCACCCAGTGGCTGCATGTTGACCAGCGGCAGATCTGCGCCGCACTCGGGCTGCCGCCAGCCCAGGTCCGGCTGACGCTCGCCGGGGTCGGCGGCGCGTTCGGCGGCCGCGAGGACCTGTCCATGCACGTGCACGCCTGCCTGCTGGCACTGCATACCGGCAAGCCGGTCAAGATGATGTACACCCGCGAGGAGTCTTTCTTCGGCCACGTGCACCGGCACCCCGCGACCATGCGCTACGAGCACGGGGCGACCAGGGACGGCACGCTGGTCTACGTCAAGGCCGAGATCTACTTCGACGGCGGGGCCTACGCCTCCAGCACCCCGGCGGTGGTCGGCAACGGCGGCACGATGGGCATCGGGCCGTATGTCGTGCCGAACGTCCACCTGGACGCCTATGGCTCCTACACGAACAACCCGCCGTGTGGCGCGATGCGCGGCTTCGGCTCGGTGCAGACGGCGTTCGGGTACGAGGCGCAGATGGACAAGCTGGCGGCGAGGCTCGGCATGGACCCGGTCGAGTTCCGCTGCCGCAACGCGATGAGCATGGGCTCCGAGGCGCCGACCGGCCAGATCGTGGACAGCCCGGCACCCGTGGCCGAGTTGCTGCACCGGCTGGAGGCGATGCCGCTGCCGGCCAGCCACCCCGCGCCGGCCGGCCACCCCGTGCCGGCCGGCCAGGCCGTGCCCGCCGGTCCCGCTGGGGGAGCCGGCCCGGCCATTGACCTGCGGGACTTGCCCGGCGGGGTGGCGAACACTACCCACGGCGAGGGGGTCGTCCGCGGAATCGGCTACGCCGTCGCCTACAAGAACGTCGGCTACTCCGAGGGCTACGACGACTACTCCACGGCCCGGATTCGGCTCGAGGTGACCGGCGGGGAGCCGACCGTCACCGTGCATACCGCCGCCGCCGAGGTCGGGCAGGGGCTGGTCACTGTCGAGCAGCAGATCTGCCGCACCGAGCTTGGCGTGGATCACGTGGTGGTGTACCCGTCGGACACCACCGTCGGGTCGGCCGGATCCACCTCGGCATCGCGCCAGACCTACATGACCGGCGGCGCGGTCCAGGCCGCCTGCCAGCAGGTACGCGACCGGGTCTTCGCGCTCGCCCAGCAGCGGATCGGCCACACCGTGGCTGATCTGCGGCTGTGCGACGGCCAGGTGGTGTCGGCCGCCGAGGGCACGATCGGCCCGCTCGCCAAGATCATCGGCGGCCAGGCCATCGAGGAGACGGTCGAGTGGCGGCACCGCCCGACTTTTCCGGTCGACCCGGAGACCGGCCAGGGCTTCGCGCACGTGCAGTACGCGTTCTCCGCGCACCGCGCCGTGGTCGACGTCGACACCGCCCTCGGCCTGATCAAGGTGGTCGAGCTTGCCTGCACACAGGACGTCGGGAAGGCGATGAACCCGCAGGCGGTGATCGGGCAGATTCAGGGCGGCACAGCGCAGGGCATGGGCCTGGCCGTGATGGAGGAGATCCTGGTAACCGGCGGGCAGATCAGGAACCCGTCGTTCACCGACTACCTGATCCCCACCATCCTGGACATGCCGCCGATGCGGATCGAGGTGCTGGAGTACCCGGACCCGAACGCCCCTTACGGCCTGCGCGGAGTCGGTGAGGCGCCCACGATCTCCTCCGGCCCGGCCGTCGCCGCGGCGATCCGCGCCGCGACCGGACTTGACCTGCCGCACGTCCCGATCAAGCCCGAATACATCACGGGCACGGCGTGACGGCCTCCCAGCACCGGCCAGCCAGCCTGGCCGAGACTCTCGGCGCCAGCGTGGCGGAGGCTGCCCGGGCCAGGCTGGCGAAGACTCCCGGACCCGGGCTGGCCAGGCCCGATGGACCCGCCCTGACTAAGGCTCCCGGGCCTGGGCTGGCCGAGGCTGCCGGAGCCGAGCTCGACGTGCTGCTGGCCGGCGCGGACCGGACTCTCGCCGCTGACTACCCGGGGGAGCGGCCGGCCCGGCAGCCGGTGCACACGGCTTACGTGCCCGCCGACGCCTACCAGCCCGGCCTGCCGGCCCGGTGGGGCAGCCAGGCGCTCGACGCCCTGGCGGCGTGGGCGCCGGGGCCTGCCGACTTCGCAGCCGCGATGGGGCTCTCGCCGGGACTGGCGGCCGACGTGCTGCCGCTGGTCCGCGCCAAGCTGGCGGCCGAGCCGGTGGAGGACCTGCGGCTGGACTTCGAGGACGGCTACGGCGACCGCGGCGACGAGGCGGAGGACGCCGACGCGGCCGGCGCCGCGGCCGCGCTGGCCGCCGCCGTGGCCGCCGGGTCCGCCCCGCCGTTCACCGGGGTGCGGTGCAAGAGCCTGGAGCCAGGCACCCGCCGCCGGGCGATCCGGACGCTGGATATCTTCCTGGCCGGGCTGCCGCGCGGCGGGCCGACCCGGGGCCGGCAATTGCCGCCGGGATTCGCCGTGACGCTGCCGAAGGTCACCTCGGCCGAGCAGGTCAGCGCGATGGCGCGGCTGTGTGACCGGCTGGAGGAGGCGCACGGGCTGGCGCCGGGACGGCTGGTCTTCGAGGTCCAGGTGGAGACCCCGCAGGTCATCCTCGGGGCCGACGGGACCGCGGTGATCGCCCGCTGCGTGCACGCGGCGGGCGGCCGCCTTGTCGGACTGCACTACGGCACCTACGACTACAGCGCGGCGCTCGGCATCGCCGCCGGGTACCAGAGCATGGAGCATCCGGTGGCCGACTACGCGCGGGCGGTCATGCAGGTCGCCGTGGCAGGGACCGGCGTCCGGCTGTCCGACGGGTCGACGAACGTGCTGCCCGGCGGCGGCCGGGATGCTGCGGTCTCCGCCTGGCGGCTGCATGCCCGGCTGGTCCGGCGTTCCCTGGAGCGGGGGTTCTACCAGGGCTGGGACCTGCATCCCGGTCATCTGCCCAGCCGGTATGCCGCCACCTACGGGTTCTTCCGCGAGGGCATGCCGCTGGCCTGCGCCCGGCTGCGCGGCTACGCCGCCCGGACCGGGGGCGGCCTGCTGGAGGAGCCGGCCACCGCGCGGGCGCTGGCCGGCTACCTGGCCCGCGGCCTGGACTGCGGCGCGGTCTCAGCGGCGGAGGTGGCGGCCCTGGCCGGGCTGGACCGGGCAGGCCTGGACGCGCTCCGCGGTGTGAGCCCGGCCGTGTCCAGCGGTGCGCGGCGAGACGATCATGGCTGAGCCCGACCTGGTCGTGCGCGGCCAGCGCGTCGTCACCCCGGACGGCATCCGCCCGGCATCGGTCGGGATCCGGGACGGCAAGATCATCTTCGTCACGCCCTACGACGATGACCCCAGCTCGGTCAGTTCAGCCGGCTCGGTCAGTTCAGCCAGCACCGTCAGTTCAGCCAGCACCGTCAGTTCAGCTCGCACAGCCAGTCCGGCCAGTACCGTCGAGCTTGCCGCCGACGAGGTCCTGCTGCCGGGCCTGGTCGACACCCATGTGCACGTCAACGAGCCGGGCCGGACCAGGTGGGAAGGGTTCGCCAGCGCCACCAGAGCCGCCGCGGCCGGCGGCATCACCACGATCATCGACATGCCGCTGAACTCGATCCCGCCGACCACCGACCTCGCCGCGCTGGCCGCCAAGCGGCGGTCAGCGCGCGGCCAGATCCACGTCGACGCGGGTTTCTGGGGCGGCGCAGTACCCGGCAACGACGATCAGCTCGGCGCGCTGGATGAGGCCGGGGTCTTCGGGTTCAAGTGCTTCCTGGCCGATTCCGGGGTACCGGAGTTTCCCCCGCTAGGCGATGAGGGCCTGGAACGGGCGATGCGGCTGGTTGCCTCGTTCAAGAGCCTGTTGATCGTCCATGCCGAGGATGCCGCCGCTATCGAGCGCGCGCCCCGGGCGGAGGGGACCTCCTATGCAGCCTTCCTGCGGTCGCGGCCGGATGTCACCGAGACGGCCGCGGTCGCGCTGGTGGTCCGGCTCGCGCGGGAGACCGGCGCGAGAGTTCACATCCTGCACCTGTCCAGCGCCGAGGCCCTGGGCATGATCGCGGCGGCTCGGCGCGACGGGCTGCCGCTGACCGCCGAGACCTGCCCGCATTACCTGGCCTTCGCGGCCGAGGAGGTGCCGGACGGCGCGACGGAGTTCAAGTGCTGCCCGCCGATCCGCGGCCGGGCCAACCGCGAGCGGCTGTGGGCGGCACTCGGCGACGGCACCATCGACTGCGTGGTGTCGGACCATTCGCCGTGCCCGCCGGGGCTGAAGCTGCGCGAGCTTGGCCAGTTCGCCGGCGCCTGGGGAGGCATCTCGTCCGTGCAGATCGCGCTGCCGGTGGTGTGGACCCAGGCCAGGACGCGGGGTTTTCAGCTCACGGACGTGGTCCGCTGGATGGCCAGCGGCCCGGCCGACGTCGCGGGCGTGGCCGGAAAGGGCCGGATCGCTCCGGGGTGCGATGGCGACCTGGTGGCGTTCGCGCCCGACGAGGAGTTCGTCGTTGACCCTGCCAAGCTGCATCACCGGCACCGGCTGACCCCGTATGCCGGCCAGTCGCTGGCTGGCGTGGTCCGGCGGACCTGGCTGCGCGGCACGGCGGTGTCCGGTGACCGGCCGGCTGGCCGGCTGCTGGTAAGTGAGGCGGCGCCGCGATGACGGAACCTGGCTTCGCCGCGCTGCCCGACCTGGCGTCCCGACAGCTCGGCGGAAGCGTCGTGTTCGCCAACGACGAGCTGTTCGCCGAGAAGGAGAACCTGATCAAGCCAGAGCCGTCGGCCTTCGCCGCTGGCACGTTCGGCCACAAGGGCAAGGTCTACGACGGCTGGGAGACCCGGCGCCGGCGGGAGCCCGGGCACGACCACGCGATCGTGCGGCTCGGCTCCCCGGGCGTGGTGCACGGGGTGATCGTTGACACCGCGCATTTCCGCGGGAACTACCCGCCGGAGATCTCGGTCGAGGCGGCCTGCGCGGACGGCTATCCGTCCCCGGCCGAGCTGGCCGGGATGGCATGGCAGACGCTGGTCGGCCGGACCGGCGCACGGGGCGACACGGCCAACAGTTACGCCGTCGCTGACCGGCATCGCTGGACGCACGTCCGGCTGTCAATCTATCCAGACGGCGGGGTAGCCAGGTTCCGGGTGCACGGCGAGGTGCTGCCCGATCCCGCGTTCCTGGCCGGGACCATCGACCTGGCCGCGATGGAGAACGGCGGAAAGGTCATCGGCTGCTCGGATGCGTTCTACTCCTCGCCCGGCAACCTCATCCTGCCCGGCCGTGCCCGGGTGATGGGCGATGGCTGGGAGAACGCGCGGCGGCGCGGTCCCGGTAACGACTACGTGGTCGTCGCCCTGGCCGCGGCCGGGCGGCTGCGTCAGGTCGAGGTCGACACCTCGTACTTCGTCGGCAACGCGCCCGGCTGGGTCCGGCTGCTCGCCGCTGACCGCAGCGCGGTCGGCTCCGACGTCCCTGCTGACTCGTGGTGGGAGGTGCTGCCCGAAACGCGGGTGCAGCCGGACACGCGGCACCGGTTCCTGCTGGCCAGCAAGCGGGCCGTCACGCACGTCCGGCTGGATGTCATCCCGGACGGAGGCCTGGCCAGGCTCCGCGTCCTCGGCGAAATCGCGCCCGGCGCGCTTGCCGATCTCCGTCAGCGCTGGCGAGCCGTGCTGCCATCAGCGCCGGACCCGGCCGGGACGGCGCCGCCTGATCGTCACGGTCACCACTAACGTCACGGTCGTCGCTAGGGTCTCGGGCATCCACGGGCGCGGCCTCGTCGCCGGCGCCGGCCGGCGAGTCGCCGTCGTCATTGTTAGCAGTGTCCGGCGACGCGTCGCCAGCGGAGTCGTCCGGCATCCGGAACCTGGGCAGCGGTGACGGCAGCAGCCACAGGACGCCGGATACGCCGCCGGCGGCTGCTATCCAGAGCGTGGGCCTGAGCCCGATCACCGAGGCGAGGATGCCGCCTACCGCCGCGCCAACTGGCCGGGTGCCGTAATTTACCGCCTGGAAGGCGCCGCTGACCCTCGACCTGAGCTGGTCGGGTATCACCGCGGCGAAGATCGCGCCGATGCTGATGTCCAGGATCATGACGCCGAATCCGGAGCAGAACTCGGCAGCGAACAGCATGGCCAGAATGACCGGCTGAGTTCCGGCCGCCAGCGGGACCAGCGCCAGCGGCGCGGTATAGATCACGCATCCGATCGTGTAGGCCCGGCCGACGCCGATCCGGGCCGCCAGCCGCCGGGTCACCAGCGCGCCGAGCACCCCGCCGATGGCGCCCGCGCCCAGCACAAGGCCGAGCAGGCCCGACCGGACATGCAGCGACCGTGTCGCGTAGAGGACGAACAGCGCAAAGAACATGAGGGTGAAGAAGTTGACCGTCGCGACCGCCGTCAGGGATGCCCGCACGATGCTCGAGTGCCGGATAAACCGGGCACCTGCCGTCAGCGCGCCCTGGTCGGCGGCTTGTGGTGGCGGCTCGGCTGGCCGGATGCGGCTGAGGAAGAACGCGGAGCCGAGGAAAGACAGCGCGTCGGCTACCACGGCGAACGGGGCCGTCAGCAGCTGCACGAGCAGGCCGCCGGCGCTCGGGCCGCCGACGAAGGACAGCGCGCGGCTGCCGTAGACCAGTGACTGGCCCTCGACGTAGCGGTCAGCCGGCACCAGCGCGACAAAGAGCGTCGGGTCGGAAACCGTGAATAGGATGCTCAGCGCTCCGGCGCCGAAGGCGACCCCGTACAGCTGGGCGAGGGTCAGCACGCCCAGCGCGTAGCACACCGGGATGCTGCCCAGCAGCGCCGCGCGGCCGAGGTCCGCCGTTATCATGATTGCCCGGCGGTGGCCATGGCGGTCCACCCAGGCACCCGCATGCAGTCCGAAAAGCAGGCTGGGCAGCCACTGCAGCGCCACGAGATAGCCCATCTGGGCCGGTCCGACGTGCAGTGTCAGGACCGCGACGAGGGGAAGCACGATCGAGGAGATCTGATCCCCGAACATCGAGATCGTCTGGCCGCTCCAGTAACGCCGGAAGGCCCGTTCTCGCAGTAGCGGGGGAACCTTCGAGGCCGGCCAGCGCCGGCGGGCGGTCGGCCTGGTTGCCTGGTCCCGGTCAGCGTCCCGGCTGCCGCGGCGCTTCATTGCCCAGCCCGCCGGCCTCCGGCGCCCGCCGGCCCGCCGGACTTGCCAGCGGCCGCTTCGCCGGGGGCATGCCCGGCCGCTTCGCCGGGGTCGTGCCCGGCCGCGGCTGTGCCCTGGGCTGCGGCTGTGCCCTGGGCCGCGGACGATGTCTGGGCCGCGGACGATGTCTGGGCCGCGGACGATGTCTGGGCCGCGGACGATGTCTGGGCCGCGGCATAGTCCTTCGCGGCCAGCCGCCCGGCCGCGTCCATCCTCGGGAAGGCAAGGTGGAGGTAGGTGACGGGGCGGGAACCCGGCGGCCGCAGCCCGGGGTTGACCTGGCGATCGAGATACGGGTCGATAAGCGCAGTGACCTGCTTGCCGATTTCGGCGAGTTCCTCGGCAGTGACGTACAGCGCGGTGTCGCCGAGCTGCGCGGCTTGCTGCCACTCCTCCGGCTCGCCTGACCTGGCGCCGATCCAGCGCATCGTCTGATCGAAGTAGTTCTCGGCGACCACTGACGTGAGCAGCCCGGCCGCCGCGGCGACCTCGGGATCCTCGGCGACGTCAGGCCACTGCGTGAACATCGTGGTCGGCCGCCAGGGACGCTCCCGGCCCTTGCCGCCGCCCGCCTCTTCCACCAGGCCGTACTTGGCGAGCTGCCGCAAGTGGAAGGAACAGCTGGCCGAGCTCTCGCCAAGCAGTTCACCCGCCCTGGTCGCGGTGAGCGGCCCGTGCACGCGGAGCAACCCGATCAGCGACATCCGGATCGGATGCGCGAGCGCCCGCAGTGCCCGGGGATCGGTGAGGCGCTTAACTGACCTGTGTTCGCCTGGAGTCATACATGCAACGATAGCTTTCCAAAGCTATCTTTCCAAATAATTCTTTGGAAGCATCTGAATCGAGAAGACGGAGCATCAGGCGCACCAAATCGGCCGCCCGGTTCGAGTCCTCCCGCTACAAGGACGGCCTGGCCGCCGCCGGTGGGAGACCCGGGTCTATCACCGGCGAGCAGCAGAGAAGGCCCACGGGCATCACCTTTACCGCTGGGTGCAGCGCGGAGGCCACCTGGTCCTGCGGCGCAAGGGCGGGCGCGGCCGCCTCTGGCTCCGGCTCGGGGATGAGGGCCGGGGCTTCGCTGGTGAGTTCTTCAAGCCGCTTCCGTGAGGGCAGCATGAGGATCGCAAGGATCGCGCCGAGCCCGAGCAGTGCGGCCGAGATCGTGAAGGCCAGGGTATAGCCGTGGGTCGCCGCGATCGCTGGTGCCTGCGGGCCTGCGTGGTGGGCGATGAGGTAGCTGGTCGTCGCGCTCACCGCGATGGTGCTGAGGATGGAGATGCCGATCGATCCGCCAACCTGCTGCATCGTGTTGACCAGCGCCGAGGCCACGCCGGAGTCCTGGCGCGGGACGCCGGCCGTGGCCGTGTTGATCGCCGGCGCGAAGATCATGCCGAAGCCGAGGCCCATGATGAGCAGGGCCGGCAGCACACCTCCGGGGTAACTGGAGGTCACGGTGAGCTGGGCCAGGTAGGCTGTCCCGCCGGCGCTCAGCAGCATGCCCGCGGTGATCAGGGCGCGGGGCCCGGCCCGGGGGCAGGAGCACGACGCTGTACAAGGTGGAGGCAACCAGGATCCCGGCGGTCAGCGGCAGGAACAGCAGCCCGGTGGTCAGCGGGCTGTATCCCTTGACCTGCTGCA
>Ga0182024_10001507_pt1 | contig 59940 bp, 52 predicted proteins | sample P32metaG_FD_120480 | JGI IMG/M metagenome (GOLD analysis project Ga0182024, IMG submission 120480) | Permafrost microbial communities from Stordalen Mire, Sweden - P3-2 metaG (Illumina Assembly) | ecosystem: Environmental > Terrestrial > Soil > Wetlands > Permafrost | place: Sweden: Stordalen...
CAAGACCAAGCTCGGCCCGAACCAGGGCCGCGGCGTCGCCTCGGGCTATTGGTTCAACGGCGGCGGCGAATCGAGCGCCACCGTGCAGCTCAATGCCGACGGCACCGTGCTCGTCGCCACCGGCAGCGTCGATGTCGGCGGTTCGCGTGCTTCGATGGCCCTGATGGCGGCCGAGACCTTCGGCGTCGATTACAGCCAAGTGCGGGCGATCGTCGCCGACACCGCCTCGGTCGGCTACACCCATGTGACCGGCGGCAGCCGCGTCACCTTCGCGACCGGCACCGCGGTCGTCGACGCCGCGAAGAAGGCGATCGACGAACTGCGCGCCCGCGCCGCGATGATCTGGGATGTTGATGTCGACGGCGTCGTCTGGGAAGACGGCCATGCCAAGCCCGCGTCGAGCAATGTCGGCGATTTCAAGCCGATGTCGCTGAAGGAACTGGCGAGCAAGGCGGGGGTGACCGGCGGGCCGATCACCAGCGCGGCCTCGGTCAACGCCGGCGGCCAGGCGCCCGGCTTCGCCAGCCAGTTCTGCGATGTCGAGGTCGATCCCGAGACCGGCAAGGTGACGATCCTGCGCTTTGTCGCCGCGCAGGATGTCGGCACCGCGATCCACCCCTCCTATGTCGAGGGGCAGATCCAGGGCGGCGTCGTCCAGGGCATCGGCTGGGCGCTGCACGAGGAATACATCTACAACCCGAAAGGGCAGATGGATAACGCCGGCTTCCTCGATTATCGCTGTCCGGTCGCTTCCGACCTGCCGATGATCGAGCCGCTCCTGGTCGAAGTGCCCAACCCGGCGCATCCCTACGGCGCCAAGGGCGTCGGCGAGGTCAACATCTGCCCGCCGATGGCGGCGATCGCCAATGCGATCGACAACGCGATCGGCCGGCGCCTCACCGAGCTGCCGATGTCGCCGCCGAAGATCCGCGCGGCGCTCGATCACCAGGCGGACTAGGCGCCCTCTAGTAGGCGAATAGATGACGACCGCGCAGGTCACGCTCTCGAGCGGCTTTAGCCGCCGCTATACGGGCGGCAAGCGGGAGTTCGAGATCGAGGCGCGTACGCTGCGCGACGTCATCCGGGCGCTGGACAAGATGTATCCGGGCCTCGGCGAGCACCTGGAGGAGGAGACCACCGTCGCGATCGACGGCGCGATCCACGACGCGCCGGGGTACTTCCAAAAGCTCCACCAGGGCAGCGAGGTCTTTTTCATCCCCAAGCTCGAAGGCGGCTGAGGAACCGTTTCATGGCGACGGGGCCGCTGTCGTTGGTCGTGCTGCCTTTTGTCAATCTGACCGGCGTGCAGCATCACGATTTTGTTATCGACGGCATCACCGACCGGCTGACGAGCGACCTGGCGCGGATCGAGAACAGTTTCGTCGTCGCCCGCGCCGCGGCGACCGTCTATCGCGGCAGCGGCTCGACCTCATCGAGATCGGGCAAGAGCTCGGGGTGCGTTACGCGGTCAGAGGCAGCCTGCGGGCGCGCGGCAATGGGCTGCGGATCAATGCCCAGCTGGTCGACACCCCGGACGGGCAGCCTTTGTGGACCGGCCGCTTTGACGTCCCGGCCGCCCAGCCCTCCGCGATGCCGGACGAGATCGTCGATCGGCTGATCCCGCCGCTGCATGCCGGCCTGCTCGCCGCGAGCCAGCGCGCATTCCAGCCGGCGCCGCCACCATTGCCGATGCCGATGCAGCCGGTTTCGCTTACTGTCCCGGCGTCACATCCGCGGAGCGACGGGCCGCGGATCGTCACCCGGCCGGCGGCTCGGCCCGTTCCGCGGCCCGGGTGCCGCATGCGGCTGGGGTTCCTGGCGCGTTTGGTCATCAAGCTCGCGATCGTCGCTGCGGTCGGCGTAGCCGCGTGTGTCATGCTCGGTGCCGAGCTGCGGTCGGTCGTCGCGATCGTGTCGTTCATGCCAATCGCGGCGGGCGCGGTGCAATTGGTCGGCAATTTCGTTCGCGCGCCGGGCTGACCGGCCGCTCCGCGGCGGTCAGCGGTTGGGTCCGGCCTCAGAAATTTCTGGTAGCACGCGGCGCGGGCCGCGGCGCGGAACCGGTTGAATATCCGGTCTTCCTCGAAACAGCGCGGCAGGGCGGCCTGGCGCGCGGGATCTTGCGGCTCCATCGAGGCCAGCTCCTCGTCGTTGATCGCGTCCTCATGGACGAGCCAGTAGACATCGAGCGCGATCACCAAAAGCGGCAACAGGAACCGTCCCATGGGCTGGTGTTTCCGCAGCCGCTCCAGACGTCCCGGTTCTAATCTACCGGTGGTTGCTGCGGCAATCGAAAAGCCGCGGGGCCTAGCGGCGAGGCCGGCCGGGCGGTTGTCAGCCCCGGCCCGGCCAGCCTCGCGAACCGTAACCCGCCGCGCGGGCCGGCAATCGGCGGAAGTGCTAGAGGTTGGTGGCGACCATCGTGAAGACGCCAGTGAGATTGGTTCCCATGTTGGTGAGGACGCCCACGATGGCGAGGGCGATCAGCGACAAGATAAAGCCGTACTCGATGGCGGTGACGCCGGTCTCGTCGGTCAGAAGGTTGCGAAGCGCAGCAAGCATCGGAATACGCCAAAAGCGGAACGAGCAAATGTTTGTCGAAGACCGGGGGTATTTCAATAAAATTGATGCTTAATGCGATCTTGATCCAGATACTTATGGCTAATTCTTTAATAATCACTTCTGACAAGTAGCCCAGCTCTCGGGCTTCCGCCGGCGGGCGGCGGCTGCAACGTGTCGCGTCGACCTGCCGGCCATGGGCGCGGCTCGGCGCATTTCAGCACCGATTCCAGCGGTTAGCCGCCGCTGTGCACGGATCCCGATACCGAGCCCGCGATATTAGAATATGACGTTTGTGCCACGACGATCTGTGCTATCGAGAGACGCGAGAACTGACCCCCATGGCCAAGACGCGCAACCCCGCCGAGCCCAAATCCGCCATCGCGGTGGTCGGTCTGGCGTGCCGCCTGCCCGGCGCCGCCAGCCCGGCGGAGTTGTGGTCGCTGCTCAAGGCGGGCACCGACGCGGTCGCGGAAATTCCGCCGGACCGTTGGGACGTCAACGGCTTCTTCCATCCCGACCCGAACCGGCCCGGGAAGATGTACACGCGGGCCGGCGGGTTCATTGCCGATATCGACAAGTTCGACGCCGGCTTTTTCGGCATTTCGCCGCGCGAGGCGCGACGGATCGACCCGCAGCAGCGCATTCTGCTCGAGCTGACGTGGGAGGCGCTGGAGGATGCCGGGATCGTTCCGGCGCGCTTGGCCGGCTCGCAAACCGGCGTCTTTGTCGGTATTTCCGTCTCCGATTACGCCGCGCTCGAGCGCGACGAGCCCGACAGTGTCGATGCCTATGTCATGTCCGGCAGCGCGCTCAGCAACGCGGCCAACCGGATCTCCTATATCTTCGATCTGCACGGGCCAAGCTTCGCCATCGACACCGCCTGTTCGTCGTCGCTGGTCGCGGTCCACCAGGCCTGCGTCAGCCTAAGGCGCGGCGAGTCGCGGACGGCGATCGTCGGCGGCATCAACGTGCTGCTGTCGCCGTCGGGCACGGTCGGGTTCTCCAAGGCGCACATGCTGTCGCCGACCGGGCGCTGCCGCCCGTTCGACGCCGCCGGCGACGGCTATGTCCGCTCCGAAGGCGGCGGGGTCTTTGTCCTGAAGCCGCTCGCCGAGGCGCTCGCCGAGGGCAACCGCGTGCATGCCGTGATCGTCGGTTCGGGTGTCAATTCCGACGGTCGCACCAGCGGACTGGCGATGCCCAACCAGGCGGCTCAGGCGGCGCTCCTGTGCGATGTGTACCGGGACGCGGGCATAGACCCCGCCGAGATCGACTATGTCGAGGCGCACGGCACCGGCACCGGTGTCGGCGATCCGATCGAGTGCGGCGCGCTCGGTGAGGTGATCGGCGGATCGCGTGCCGAAGGCGACTGTTGCCGGATCGGCTCGATCAAGAGCAATGTCGGCCATCTCGAGCCGGCGTCGGGCGTCGCCGGATTGCTCAAGGTGATCCTCGCGCTGCGTCACCGCGCGGTCCCCGGGACCCTGCACTTCAAGAACCCCAACCCGCAGATTGCCTTCGATGCGCTCAATCTGTCGGTTGTCTCCGACTACACCGAGCTGGGGCCGGATCCGTTGACCATGGGGGTCAACTCGTTCGGGTTCGGGGGCACCAACGCGCATGTCGTCGTCCGAGAATTCATCCCTTCGAACAAAATCGACGAAAAAATGCCGGCCGGGAGCGGCATGTGGCCGCTGTTGATTTCGGCGCGCAGTCCCGAAGCGGTGGCCGAACTGGCGTCCCGCTACGCCGATTTGTTGCGTTCGCCCGAGGCGCCAAACCTGCCGGAGCTGGCACGCGCCGCCGCGGTGATGCGCACGCATCATCCGCTCCGGCTCGCGGCGTTCGCGCGAAACCGGGGTGAGCTCGCCGGCCGCCTGGAGGCATTCGCCGGCGGCGGCGATCCGGCGCTCGTCGTCGAGGGACAGGCGTTGTCGTCCCCCGCCCGTCTGGCCTTCACCTTTTCGGGCAACGGCTCGCAGTGGTTCGGCATGGGGCGCGACCTGCTGGCCGATTCGCTGGCGGGCGAATGGATCGCGCGGGTCGATGCCGCTCTTCGCCCGTTCATCGACTGGTCGGTCGCCGAAGTGCTGGCGTCGGACGGGTCGAAAAAAATGTACGAGCGCACCGAGATCGCGCAGCCGGCGCTGTTCGCGCTGCAGGTCGCGGTCTTCGAATGGCTGCGAGCGCACGGAGTCGAGGCCGGCGCGATGGTCGGCCATAGCGTCGGCGAGGTCGCGGCGGCCTACGCCGCCGGGGCGCTGACGCTTGCCGCTGCTTGCCGCGTCATTGCGGAGCGCAGCCGCGCCCAGGCACCGACCGCGGGCGCCGGGCGGATGGCGGCGCTGGGTCTGTCGGAAGAGGATGCCGCTTCCGCCATCGCGCCTTACGGCGAGGGGCTGACGATCGCGGCGGTCAATGGTCCCAACTCGGTGACGGTGGCCGGCGAGGCGCCGGCGATCGAGGCGCTCGGCGCCGAACTCGCCGGGGGAAGCGTGTTTTTCCGCGCGCTCGACCTCGACTACGCGTTTCACAGCCGCGCGATGGACCCGATCCGCGCCGGCCTGATCGAGCGGCTCGACGGGCTCGGGCCTCGCGAGGGGCACGCGCGCTTTATCTCGACCGTCGCCGGCGGCGTCATCGACGGCGGTCGGCTCGGTGCCGAATACTGGTGGGACAATATCCGCAAGCCCGTCCGCTTCGCCGCGGCGATCGGCGCGCTGGCGGCGGACGGCTACAACATCTTCCTTGAAATCGGCCCGCACGCCGTGCTCGACGGCTATGTGCGCGAGTGCCTGCGGGGCAGTGGCGGCGAGGGGGTGGCGATCCCGACCTTGCGGCGCGAGGCCCCGGAGCGCGACGCGCTGTGGCTGGCGCTCGGCCGGTGCTACGCCGCGGGGGTGACTCTCGATTACGACGCGCTCTATCCGGTTGCGGACGTCGTCGTGCCGCTGCCGACCTATCCCTGGCAGCGCGAGCGCTTCTGGTTTCGCGGCGACGAGGCGGCGGGCAGCGCGCCATGGCGTAAGCACCCTCTGCTCGGCAAGCGCCTCTCCACGACAGACGGGATTTGGCAGAACCGGCTCGATCCGGTCTTCGTCGCCTGGCTCGGCGATCACGTGCTGCAAGGCAGCGTCGTCCTGCCGGGGACCGGCTTTATCGAGATGGCGCTGGCCGCGGTTGCGGCAAATGGCGGCGATGCGGTCGAGATCGAAGGGCTCGAGATCCGTCGGCCGATGGTCTTCGCCGACGGCGGCGAGGCGGCGATCGAGATCGCGCTCGCGGCGGAGGACGGCAGCTTCCGCGTCAGCGGCGGCGCGGATGGCGGCGCCGCGCATCCGCCTTTCGCCGTCGGCCGCGCGGTGGCGCTGCCCCAAGGCAAGCGGCCGCCGACCCTGGCCGTTGACGAGCTGCGCTCGCTTCTGCCGCGGCACACCGATGGCGCCGCGATTTACCGCCGCTTCGCTGTCCGCGGCCTCGACTATAGGCCGAGTTTTCGCGGGATCGCCGAGACTTGGGCGACCGAGGGTGAGGCGCTCGGACGCATCGTCGCGCCGGCGTCGGTCGCGGCAGAGCCCGGCGAGTATCTTGTCCACCCGGCGCTGCTCGACGCCTGCTTGCAGGTTGCACTCGCGGCAACCCCCGAGGAAACCGACATTCCCGGACTCGTCTTCATCCCGACCAAGGCTGCGCGGATACGCTTCCACGGCGGCGGCGCGGCAATCGCCTGGTCGCATGTGAAAATCGTCCAGATGGGGGTCCGCTCGATCGTCGCCGACTACGGGGTGCTTGACGCGGCCGGCGAGGTCATCCTCGAGATCGGCGGACTGCGTCTCAGCCGGGTCGATTTCGGCGTTTCCGGCGAGATCCCGGCCTATCACTGGCGTTACCAAGAACAGCCTTCTGCGTCCGCCGCGCCGACGGCGGTCGACCTGCCGAACCCGGCTTCCCTGCTCGGGGCGGGGGAGACGCGCGAAGCGCCGCCGGGCGAGGCGCGTGCCGCGCTCGAGCGCGTCGCCGCTGCCTATGCCCGGCAGGCGCTGGCGACGGTCGCGACGGCGGCGCTGGAGCGCGCCGTCTATCGCGCCGCGCTGCAGGGCCTGACCGGCGCAGACAGGGCAGACCCGTCGCAGCTCTGGCGCGACGCGGTAAGCCGCCATCCCGCGCATCTCGCGGCGCTGCAGCTGGTCGCGCGCTGGGGCGAGGCGCTGCCGGCGATCCTGCGCGGCGAAGTCGATCCGCGTGACCTCGACGGTGCCGGGCAGGGCTTTGACGCGAAGGAACAGCTTTACGACTCCGACCCGATCTTCCGCGGCGCCAAGGATGCGGCTATCGCGGTGACGCGCCGTCTGTTCGAAACCGTGCCCGCTACGCGCCCCTTGCGCATCCTGGAGATCGGTGGCGGCACCGGCTGGCTTGCCGCCGCCGTGCTTCAGTCCGCCCCGCGCGACCGCATCGACTATGTCCTTACCGACCCCGACGCGGCGGCGGTCGGCCGCGCCGAGGTCCGCTTCGCCGGAATGCCCTGCGTCCGTTGTGGCGTGCTCGACCCCGGCAGGCGCCTCGACGAGCAGGGCTTCTCCGCCGCCGATTACGATTTCGTCATCGCCGGCGCGGTGCCGGGCGGAGCGGCGGTGGAGGCGCGCGAACTCGCCGTCCTGCGCGATTTGCTCAAGCCGGGCGGGCTGCTGCTGCTGGTCGCGGCCTCGCCGGGGGGATTGCTGGAGCTCGCGATCGGCGAGGCGCCCGGTTCCGGCACCGGCGCCGCGGATTGGCACGAAGCTTTTGGCGATGCCGGGTTTACCGATATCTCCGTCCGCGCTCACGGTGACACGCTGGCGCCCGGGCAGTTGGCTGTAGCACGCAAGCCGGCGGAGGCGCGCGCTTCGTTTGCCGAAGTTGAGCCGGCCACGTGGCTGGTGCTGGCCGACGACCCCACCGACAAGCTCTCTGCCGCGACGATCGCCGGCCTTGCCGAGCGCGGGCAGCGCGTGACGGTCGCTGCCGGCGGCGGCCGCTTCGAGCGCCTCGGGCTAGACCGCTTTGTCGCGCCGGGCGGCGATCGCGGCGGCTACGACCGGCTGTTCGGTCTGCTCGCCGTGGGTGAGGCCGGCCCGCTGCATGTCCTGCACCTGCGCGCCGCGTCAGCGCCGGAGCCGGCGGACCCGCTGTCTCCGCAGCGCGACGGCAGTTTCGATCTCCTGGTCATCGTCCAGGCGCTGGTCGGCGCCGGGCTCGCCGCGTCGTGGCGTCTGAGCGCGGTCACCCGCGGCGCGATGCCGGGGCGGGGCGCGTCTGGAGGTTGCCGGCACCCGTGGCAGGCGCCGCTGTGGGGCGTGATGCGGACTGCGCTTGCCGAGCGGCCGGATTTGCTCGGCCGCCTCATCGATCTCGATCCCGGCATGCCCGTGGCGGCGGCCGCCGAGGCGCTCGTCGGTGAGCTGCTCCATGGCGATGCCGAGGATGAAGTTCTGCTCCACGGCGGCACCAGGCTGGTGCCGCGGCTGATGCCGGGGATGCCCCTCGAAGCGCGCCGGTGCGCGGCGCCCGAAGCTGCATTCACCCTGTCGTCCGGAACGGGCGAGTCGCGGGACGAGGCGGTTTTCCGCGAGATCGGCATTCCGCTTCCCGCCGCCGGCGAGGTGACCGTCAAGGTCCACGCGGCCGGGCTCAATTTCCGCGATGTGCTGCAGCGCATCGGGCTGTTGCCCCAAGAAGCGTTCGAGGGCGGGTTCGCCGGCCCCACCCTGGGCATGGAGTTTGCCGGCGAAATCGTCGCGGTCGGCGACGGGGTGGACGGTTTCGCGCCGGGCGACGCGGTGTTCGGCTTCGGCCGCGACGCCTTTTCCTCGCATATCGCCACGCCCGCCTTTGGCCTCTTCAAGAAGCCGGCCGCGATGAGTTGCGCCGAGGCGGCGACGCTGCCGGTCGCGGCGGTCACGGTCTACTACTCGCTCCACCATGTCGCCCGGCTGCAACCCGGCGAGCGCATCCTGATCCACGGTGCCGCCGGCGGCGTCGGCATCGCCGCGATCCAATATTCCCAGTCGGTCGGTGCCGAGATCTTTGCGTCCGCCGGCTCGCCCGAAAAACGCGACTTCCTCCGCCGGCTCGGCATCCGGCATATCGTCGACTCGCGCTCGCTCGCCTTCGCCGACGAGATCCGTGAGATCACCGATGGCGAGGGGATCGACGTCGTCCTCAACTCGATCGCCGGCGAGGCGATCCATAAGGGGCTGTCGATCCTGCGGGCCTATGGCCGTTTCATCGAGCTCGGCAAGCGCGACTTCTACGCCAACAGCAAGCTCGGGCTGCAGCCGTTCAGCAACAACATCCAATTCTCCGGGGTTGATGTCGACCGGCTGCTGGTCGACCGCCCGGCGCTCGCCCGGCAGGTCTTCGCCGAACTGACGCCGCTCATTGACGGCCATGTGTTCGCGCCGCTGCCGTATCGGGTCTTCCCGGCGGCGCGCGCGGTCGAAGCCTTCCGCTGCATGCAGCACTCGCGGCACATCGGCAAGATCGTGCTGGCGCTTTCCGGCGCGGACCACCCAGCGGTGATCGACGCCCGGCCCGAGCCCGGCCTCGGCTTGTCGGCCGACGCCACCTACCTCGTCAGCGGCGGTCGCGGTGGTTTCGGCTTGGCGACCGCCGAGTGGCTGGCGCGGGCCGGCGCTCGCCATCTCGCGCTGGTCGGGCGCAGCACCGCGACTGGGCCCGGCGTCGCGATGGCGCTGGAGCGCTTGCGCGGCGACGGCGTCGAAATCCGCGAGCTTACCGCCGATGTCGCCGACGAGGCTCAGGTCAAAACCCTGCTCGACCGCCTTGGCCGCGACATGCCCGCGCTCAGGGGCATCGTCCATTGCGCCGCGGTGATCGAGGATGCGAGCCTGGTCAACATGACCGAGGAGAATTTCTACCGGGTGCTGCGGCCGAAGATCTCCGGCGCCTGGAACCTGCACCGCCAGACGCTCGACCGCGATCTGCAGTTCTTCGTCATGTACTCGTCGGCGACGGCGCTGTTCGGCAACGAGGGACAGGCGAACTACGTCGCGGCGAACCTCTACCTCGAGGCTCTGGCGGCGCACCGGCGCGGGCTTGGGCTGCCGGCTCTTGCGGTGGCTTGGGGGGCGATCGGCGAGGTCGGACACCTGGCCCAAAACCCGACCGTGGCGCGGCTCTTGAGCGAACGCCTGGGCGTTAGGGCCCTGCCGCCGCGGCGGGCGCTCGACCGGCTCGGTCAGGCGATGCAGGGCGACGCCTGGCAAGTCGCCTTGGCCGAGATCGGCTGGTCGCGCCTCGCCAAGGTGCCGTCAATCGCTAGATCGCCCAAATACGCGCCGGTTCGCGAGATCGTGGGGGACGGGGCCGGCGAGGCCGCGGCTGGAAACATCGAGGAGCTCCGCGTCGAGCTTGCCGCGCTGCCGCGGGACGAGGCCATGGCGCTCGTACAGCAGCTCTTGATCAAGCATATTGCGGGTGTGCTTGGGGTGGCACCGGCCAAGCTCGGGATCGACAAATCGCTGCTCGACCTCGGCATGGACTCGCTGATGCTGGTCGAGACGCAGATGGGGTTGGAAAAGCAATTCGGGGTCGCCATCCTGACGATGGAGCTGATGGATATGACGACCGTAGCGAAGCTCGCACGGCGGGTAGTCAGCGGTCTCGGCATCGCTCCCGCCGCCGAAATTGGCACGACCGTGCCGGATGCCGACGAGGCGGCCGCGACACCGGCCGCGAGCGACGCCATGGAGCGCATCTTGGAGAATGCCCTCGACCGAGCACGAGAGGCGGGGCCTTGACCGTCAGGTTACGCCGAGCGGCGGAGAGGACCGAGGCGCCCGCGCAGCACTTGCGGCTCACCCCAGGGCTGCTCGCCCGCGCCGAGGCCTTCGCCACATCGTTCGAGCGCATCGCGCAGGACCGGGAGAACCCGCTCGATATCGTGATCGAGGACATCATCGATCCGGTACACGCCGTGATCAACGGGCGGCCGACCTTGATGTTCGGTACCAACAGCTATCTCGGGCTGAACTTTCACCCCAATTGCGTCAAGGCGGCGATCAAGGCGGCGCAACATTTCGGGACGGGGTCCACCGCGTCGCGCGTGGCGGCCGGCAATCACCGGATGCACATGCAGCTGGAGGCCGAGATCGCGGCGTTTCACCGGCGCAGCGACGCGGTCGTGTTCAGCACCGGGTTCATGGCCAATCTCGGCGTGATCTCGGCGCTGGCGCGCAAGGACGACGCGATCTTCGTCGACGCGCATTGCCATGCGAGCATCTTCGATGCCTGCCGCTTGAGCGGGGCGCAGGTCGCGACGTTCCACCACAACGACGCGACCGATCTCCAGCGCCTGTTTTCCGAGAGCGCGGTGCCGGCCGCGCAGATTCTGGTGATCGTCGAGGGCCTTTACAGCGTGCGCGGCGATCTCGGCGACCTGCCAAGCCTGGCGGAAGTGACCAAGCGGCATGGCGCGGTCTTTGTCGTCGACGAGGCGCACGGGCTCGGGATCTATGGCCGGCATGGGCGCGGCGTCGCCGAGCATCTGGGTGTGGAGGACGACGTCGATGTGATCATCGGCACGTTCAGCAAGAGCATCGGCGTCATCGGCGGCTATGCCGCGACAAGCACTTCGGCGCTGCGGGCGATGCGTTTCATGGCGCGCCCGTATCTCTACACCGCCTCCCTGCCGTTGCCGGTCGTCGCCGCGGCGCGCGAGGCGATCCGGCTCATCGCCAGCGACGAAGGCGGCCTGCGCGAGGAGCTATGGCGCAATGCGCGGCGCTTCCATGCCGGCATCGGCGAACTCGGGCTGCCGGTCTGCGCGGCCGCCGGGCCGGTGGGCTGTATCCGCCTTCCGGGCCTGTTCGCCGGCTATCAAATATGGACGTCGCTGTTGGCGCAGGGGATCTACGTCAACATGCTGATCCCGCCGGCGACCCCCGAAGGCGAGATCGTATTGCGTTTCAGCGTCTCGGCGGCGCACACGGCGGAGCATGTCGACAAGGCGCTCGACGCTTTCCGCGAGGCATTGCGGCTGGTCAAAATCCGCTAGCTGGGGCGGCCTGGCGCCAGGCCTTCGACCTCGCCGATGCAGACGATGTCGTCGGCTTCGTTGCAGACGGTCAATCGAACCACCAGGCGATCGCCGGCCTCGGCCGGGGTCGATTGCGCGATCCGGCTGTTCACGACGATCGCGCCGCCCACCGGCAGCGGCCGGAGAAAGGCGGCGTAGAGCCGCCCGATCCGCAAATCGGGGCGCCACGCCGACAGGGCCGACTCGAACTGTCCGGCCAGCAGCATGCCCTGGACGATCGGGCCGTCGAGCCCGGCCGCGCGCGCCGCTTCGGGGTCGTGATGCAGCGGATTGTCGTCGAGCGCGGCGGCCGCGTAGCGCCGCGTTTGCGCCTTGTCGATCGGCCCGGTCTTGAGCGCCGGGATGTCGCTCGAGGGAGCCGGCGTCGCGCGTCGCGGAATTGGAGCAATCGCCGACCCCTCGACCACCCGCATCAACGTCTCCGCGACGAGGACGGTATCTCCCGGGCCATCGCGGACGGTCGCGCGCATGGTGATCCGTCCACCGGCCAGCGGGTTGCGGCGCGCGTCGACCTCGATCGTGTAGTCGCGCTCGAGGCCGAGCGGCCGGGTGTACGCGAACGCCTGCGACTGATGTACCAGCAGAACCCGCTCGAGCTGCAATTCGCGAGTGACCGGTTCGCGCAGCGCGCGCAGGCAGAGCCAGCGCATCGGAAATGTCAGCGGCACCGGACCGTAGCCGGAACGCAGAGCGAGCGCGCGCGCGAACGCCGTCACTTCGGCGGCGTCGGTGCGAACGGCGATCGGGCCAACCCGGATCGTCCGACCCGCGGATGGCAGGCCGTCTTGCCGCGCCGGCCCGGGGCCTATTCGGCCTGGGTCGCGACCAGGCACGCGTTGATGCCCCCGAAGGCCAGCGAGTTCGACAGCACCGCGCGCATCGGCACCGCGCGCGCCTCGTTCGGGACGGGATCGAGGCGGATTTTCGGGTCGGCTCCGAGCCAGTTGATCGTCGGCGGGGCGATGTTTTCGCGCAGCGCCATGATGGCGACGGTCAGCTCGATCGCGCCGGCGGCGCCCAGCGTGTGCCCGTGGATCGGCTTGGTCGACGAGACCGGCAGCTCGTCCAGGCGATCGCCGAAGACACGCCGCAATGCCTCGGCCTCGGCGATGTCGTTGGCGATGGTACCGGTGCCGTGCGCGTTGACGTAGTCGATCTCTTCCGGCGCCAACTCGGCATCGTCGATCGCCAGCTGCATCGCCTTGACCGCGCCGTCGACATCCGGCCGGACGATATCGAAGGCATCGCTCGACGTGCCATATCCCGCGAGTTCGGCCAACGGCGTCGCACCGCGTGCCCGTGCGCTCGTGTCCGACTCGATGACGAAGACGGCCGCGCCCTCGCCCAGCACCATGCCGTTGCGGCCGATGGAGAACGGGCGCGAGAAATCCGGCGTCAGCACCCGCAACGTCTCCCAGCCGCGGATATTGAGCGGAGTGATCGCGGCGTCGCTGCCTCCGGCGATGACCCGATCGACCAGTCCCCAACGGATCAGCAAGCAAGCCATGCCAATGGACTGGGCGCCGGATGCGCAGGCGCTGGTCACCGCGAAGGTCGGGCCGGTGCACCCATAGCGCATGCCGATTTGCGAGGCGGCGGCGCTGTTCATGCCGCGCGGGATCGAGAGGGGGTCGGTGCGGGTCTTAAGGACAAGCTCGGTGTAGCAGAATTCCTCGATCGTCATGAGGCCGCCGCCGCCGGTGCCGAGAATGACGCCGGTGCGCTCGCCCAGCCAGCGCTCGTCGCCGAGACCCGCCTGCGCCAGCGCCTCGTCCGCGGCAACGACCGCGAATTGAGTGTAGCGGTCGTAATAGGGCAGCAGCTTCGCGTCGATGAAATCCTCCGGGCGGAAATCCCTGAGGTGGGCGGCGATCTTCACCCGGTTCGAGCCCTCGCGGGGAAATTCCGGCCGGCTGACGCAGGATTGCCCGCTGCGTGCCGCCCGCCACAGTGGATCGACGCCTATCCCCGCTGCCGAAACCGCTCCCAAGCCTGTAACGACGACCCGCACGGGCTGCATCTCACGCCCGGCTTTCGAGGATCCGGTCGGCGACGCTGCTCACGAAACTTTGAACGTCCTTGCTGTCGGCGATCGCGCCATCGATCGGCACGTACACTCCGAATTTTTCCTCGATCACCATCAGGATCATCACGACGTCGACGGATTCGACCTCAAGGTCCTGCAGCGTCGCGTCGGGCGTGATGCGCGACCGCTCGATCTTGCCCTCGCTGGCGATCACATCGAGGATTTGCTCGGTTAAGTCGTTGCGCTCGATGGCTTTGCCGTGAATGCGTGCCTCCACCTCGGGGTGCGCCCCGATGACCGCGGAACGACGATTAGAGCAAAAGATGGTCCCTGTCGGAAACTACAAGTTCCGTCACGGCCGGGCAACCGGGCACGTCTCGGGACGCCGGACCGGGGCGGCTGTCGCCAGCGGCTTCAGAGCGCCTTGCCGTAGATGCGATGGACCTTGTCGAGGCGGGCGCCGAGGGCGCGGCAACCCTCGAGCGACGGCGCGTTATCCTCGAGGATCCACGAGAACTCGACCGTTTCGATGTCGGTCTCGCGCCCAACCTTCAGAAGTTCGCTCATCGTTAAGGCGACAAGCGTCGCGCTCAGGGCCGAGCCGCGATAGCGCTTGCGTACGCCGGCGAGGACCACCCGCGCGCCTCTCGGCTTGTGGAAACGCAGCCGCCACAACAATTTGATCCAGTTCAGCGGGAACAGCCTGCCGTCGAGATCGGCGGTGATCTCGTTGAGGTCGGGGAGCGCGACCTGGAACGCCGCCGGCTCGCCATCGGCGAGGGCAAACACCACGCATCGCGGCGGCAGGACCGGCGCCAATTGCTTGGCGAGGTGGTTCACCTCCGCCGCAGTCACCGGCAGAAATCCCCAATTCTCGCTCCAGCCCTCGTTGTAGATGTCGAGCGCGAGCCGGATCTCGTCCTGAAAGCGCTTTGGATCGAGCGAGCGGACGGCAAGCCGCCCGTGGGCGCGCAGCTGGCCGGTGATCCGCTCGACCTGATCGAGCTGGTATGTGTCGAGATCGGCGAAGGGGAGGCGAAGCGAGTGCAGATCCTTGACCTTGGCGTAACCGGCCGACCGCAGCCCCTCGGCGTAATAAGCCGGGGTGTACGGCATCCCGATCATCGTCGGGGTGCCGAAACCGCTGATCAGGATGCCGATGTCGTCGTTCATCGACAGGCTGTAGGGACCGACGATGCGGCGCATGCCCTGTGCCCGGACCCAGCCTGCGGCAGCCTCCAGCAGCGCCGCGAACACCGCCTGATCGTCGATCGCCTCGAGCATCCCGAAATTGCCGGTTTCGTCGCGATGCGTCTCGAGATGGAGACGGTTGATTTGGGCGCTGATGCGCCCGACCGGCGCGCCGGCGCGCCATGCCAGCCAGAAGCACGCCTCGCCATGATCGAAGAACGGATTGCGGCGGCGATCGAGCAATCGCCGCGTGTCCCGGCGCAGCGGACCGATCCAGTTGGGGTTGCCGCGATGCAGCCGATAGGGCAGGTCGATGAAGCGGGCACGGTCGCGCCAGCCGCGCAGCGGCATGACCACAATCCGCCCAGCCCATGCCGCCTCATGTGTCGGATCGTGGTCCATCCTGGTCGCCTAGGCGAGGGGGGACGAGTGCGCGCGAGTTCCGGCGCGCGACGCTAGGCGCGCGGCCGCGGCCGGTCATCCTTCGAGCGCCCGGTCGGTCTCGCTCTCGAAGTAAAAGCGGGCGCCGTCATCGGCCTCGGCATCGATGGCCTGCTGATAAAGGCGAGTGACCTCGTCGACGTCGCCGCTGGCGCGGATGCCGCCGTCGTCGATCCAGATCGCCCGGTCGCACATCTGCTTGACCTGCGACATGTCGTGAGTGACGAGGATGAGCGTGCCGCGCTGGCGGAACTCTTCCATGAAGGCGATGCATTTTCGCGAGAAGGCGGCATCGCCGACCGCCAGCGCCTCGTCGACCATCAGGACATCGGCATCGACATGGGCGCAGATCGCGAAGGCGAGCCGCGCCCGCATGCCGGTCGAATAAAGCCGGGTCGGCTGATCGAGGAACGGGCCTATCGCGGCGAATTCCGCGATCGACGGCATGCGGCGGATGATCTCCGCCCGCCGCAATCCCAACACCGCGCCGCCTACGAGCGCATTCTGGCGGCCGGTCAACTCGGCGTCGAAGCCGGCGCCCAGCGCCAGGATCGGCGCCACCCGTCCGGCCACGGTCAGCTCGCCCCGGCTCGGCTCGGTCATGCCGCACAAGAGCCGCAGCAGCGTTGTCTTGCCGCCGCCATTTCGGCCGATGATCCCGATCGATTCGCCGCACGCGATGTCGAGATCGACATCGCGCAGCACCCAGAATTCCTGGTAGTAGCGGTGGAAGCTGCCGAACAGCAGCTGCTTCACCTGGTCGGTGCGGTGCGCGTAAAGCTGAAACGCCTTGCCCAGGCCGCGACAGCGGATCGTCAGCTCAGATGGCATCGAGCGCGATGCCCTTGTAGCGTTCGAAGATCGAGTAGCCGATGCGGCACACGCAGAGCGAAAAGACGCAGAACACGCCGTAGGCGATGAACGGGAACGCGGTTCCGCCGAGGACCAGCGAGCGCATCATCTCGATCACCGCGCCGACCGGGTTGAGATAGGCGACAAGTTGCAGGTCCGCGGGCAGGTCGCCGATGCTGTAGAAGACTGGTGTCGCCACGATCATCAGCGGCACGAACGTGGCCATCAGATAAGCGACGTCGCGCGTAAACGCGCCGAGCGCCGCGAGTATCCACGCCACGCCGAGCAGGAACAGGCAGAGCGGCACGATGATCAGGGGCAGCAGCAGGAATGTCGGCCGCAGCGCGCCGGTGATCGCCAACTGGAAAACCAGGAAAACGACGACGCTGACCCCGGCAAAGGTCAGCGCGCGGAACACCGCGATCCAAGCGAGTATCTCGCTCGGAAAGATCGAGGATTTGAGGAACCAGGCATGTTCTTGGAGCAGCACCGGCGCGCGACAGCACAATTCGGCGACGGCGCTGAAGACGATCAGCCCCATGAAGATCGAGAGCGCGTAGTGCGATGGGCTGCCCTGCGCCGACGCCACTGGCAAGTGGACGGCGCCGAGGAAGGCGAGCAGGTAAAGTCCCAGCGTGATCAGCGGTCCGATGACGGCCCACAGCCAGCCAAGCAGCGATCCGCCGAAGCGGTCGGCCAGTTCCCGCCGCAATACCGCTCCGATCAGTTCGCGAAAGCGCCAGGCCAGCGAGAACGGCCGGACAAGTGTCGCCAGCGGGGTTGCGGCGGCGCTGGCGGTCCCGATGCGAACGGATGCCCGATCGAGCGGCCTTGGAACAGGCAGGGTCATCTCGCTCTCGGGCATTCTATCGCTGCTGAAATCCGCCCAGACGGTGGCCGAAGCTAGCACAAAGCGGAGCGGCCGGGATAGGAGCGCTCACCGCCGGGCGATCTTGCGCAAAACCATGGCACGGCCTACTCCTTCCGCCCGAGGCGAGCAGGATTGGCCTCGCAAGGTCGGCCGTCGGGGTACGATTTGCCGAGAGCATCCTTGACCTTGATCGTACGGCACATGGCCGGCCGGCTGGCGGTGATCGTCGCCGCGATCATGGCCGTGATCACGATCGAGGAACTGCTGCAAAAGTCACAGGCGATCTACGTCCTGGTCGCCTCGGGCGATCTACCGTTTTCACGGCTGCTTTTTCTCTGGCTGAACCTTCTCCCGCTCATCTTCTATCACTCGACGCCGGAGATCGTTTCTCTCGGTCTGGCCTACGGGTATTACCGGTGGGCCGAAACCAATGAAACTGTCGTCCTCAAGAATGCCGGGATGAGCGGCTTGCAGATCGCCCGGCCCGGCCTCATCACGATCGCGGTCTTCGCGGTGTTCTGCGGCGTCAACTCCCTGTGGCTGATGCCGCCCACCTGGACCAATGTCGAAGACATTCGCACCGCGTACATCAGAACCGTCAATCCAGAAATCCTCCAGCCGGGCAGCCAGCAGGAGATCGTTCCGGGGCTGTCGATCGAATTCGCCCATCGGCTGGCCGACGGCACGCTCGAGGACATCGTCGTCTTCGACGCCAGCGAGGATGCGGAGTTTCGACTCCTGTGGGCCAAGAGCGGCCAGTTCATCGAACTCGACGGGAGGCTGGTCCTGCGGCTTGAGCGCGGGGCCTACCACGATCACAAGGGCGACCAGTGGTTCACCGCCGATTTCGACGCGATGTCGCTGCCCGTCCATTTCGACGATCCGGCGGAACGGCCGGCCCGGACCCCCGGCTATTACGAGAAAGACGTCCTGTCGCTGCTCAATCCCCCGCCGGACATCCGGGCCGACCCGCCGCTCTACGCGGCGTGGCTGACTGAGGGGCATCAGCGGGTGACGGCGCCGTTCATGTGCATCGGCGCCGGCCTTCTCGTGCTCGGCCTGCTCATCCCGGGCAGCCAAGGAAGGACGGGGCCGATCGTCCGCTTGCTAGCCGCTATCGTCAGCGCGCTGGCGGCGGCGATCCTGCCGACTCCGCTTACCACGGTGGCGATCCATCACCTGGAATTCCTGCCCTGCTTCTATCTGCTCGCGCTGGTCCCCGCGATCGTCGGCGCCGCGCTGCTGCTTCGCGGCGACGCGCCGGTGCGCCGGCGGTCGCAAGATCGGTCGCTGGTCGAGAAGCCGCTGTGACCTGAGCCGAGCGCTAGTTCTCGCTCCGCAGGCCGGCGGCGTGCTTCGGCGTACGCTCGAAGGAAGACGCGCGGCCCAGCACGCCTTCGACCACGGCGCGCGTGGTCAGCGCGCCGGCCCGCATGTGCATGAGCATCGTGTAGACGGTGAGGGCGAACCGGGTCTTGCCGCTGCTTCTCGCGCCGGGATGCTGCAACAAGGCGGCGCTCACCGTCGACAGGACAATGGCGTCGGCCGCGCCCTGCAGCATCGAGAGCAGCAACAGCGGCGCCACCACGGCATAGGTCATCGTGCCGAGCAGCCAGTCGACGATCCCCGCCGCGCCCACCAGCAGCTCCAGCGGCCCGTGCGCGCATTCGCCCAGATGCAGCGAGATGCCGAATTTGCGGCTCAAGGGCAGGTTGCCGCGCCAGACCATCGGCAGCAGCTTGCGCGCCGTCTGAGCAAAGCCCTTGTTCCAGCGGCTCTGTTGTCGTCCCCAGCTGGCGAGCGTATCGGGGAGCTCGCCCGGCACCGCGACCGAGAGCAGGAACATGGCCCGCCAACCCTTGACCTGGGCGCGCAGGCTGAGGTCGAGGTCTTCGGCGAGGGTATCGAATTGCCAACCGTCCGCGTCCTCGATCGCGGCCCGACGCCAGATGCCGCAGGTTCCGTTATAGGGCAGGAACTGCCCCGCCCAGCTGCGCGTCGCCTGCTCGCCGGCGGAGTGGCTTTCGAGGATCACCTGCTGCGCCATGGTGACGAGGTTCTGCCGGGCGTTGAGGAAATCGCAGCGCGCTTGTACGAAGGCCAGCGTCGTGTCGGCGAGCAGCGGCCGCATGCAGCGCCGCAGGAAATCCGGGGCGGGAACGTAATCGACGTCGAAATTCGCGATGAAGGGCTGCTCGGTGATGTCCAGCCCGGCTTTCAGCGAACCGGCCTTGAAACCGGCTCGGTCCGGGCGCCAAATCGGCACGACGTCATGACCCTGTTCGCGGAATTTCGCCGCCGTCGCGCGAGCGATTTCCGCGCTTTCGCCGGTGCTCTGGTCGATCAGCTGGATCTGCAGCCGGTTCCGTGGCCAATCGAGCGCCGCCGCCGCCGCGACCACGCGCTCCACGAGGGTTCCTTCATTGTAGGCCGGGATCTGCACCAGAATCGCCGGCAGCTCGGCGTCGGGCGGCAGCGGCTGCGCCAGCGCCAGCTGCTCGCGTGCCACGCCGGCACGGCGATGGCGCAAATGGAGGATCGCGGTCTGCGACATGCGCCCGCCGAGCACCAGCAAGGCCAGCAATGCCGCGATCGTGACGATGTCGGCGCTCCGCCCGACAAGCTCGGAGATCATCCTGTTTGCCCCTCGCGCGGCACGGCGCTCCCCCGCCGGCCTCTCCCGGGCCGATCATAGCCTAGCCCGCCGCCGGTTCGCTACTCAGCGGATCGCCCGCCACTGCTTGCTGAAAGCGCGGTTGCGGACGCGGACGGAGACGAAATTGAACGCCGCTATCAAAATCTGGCGCGGCCAGCCGATCTGAGTATTGCGCCGGCGGCTGTGAAGAACCGTCAGCTCGGGCTCGATCCTTATCCGCCCGATCTTCGCGAGGCGGTGGAACATGTCGCCGTCTTCGATCGTGACCAGCTCGGCCCGGTAACCTCCCAATCGCTTGAAGGCATCCTGGCGGATCATCTGGAAGGCACCGAAGGCGTGGCCGCGGTTGAGCACGTTGTTCCAAAAGCGCAGAGCCAGATTGGCGATGCCGAAGACGATCCTGTCGCCGAGCGTCTCTTCCGTCGGAAAGCCGCGCAGGCAGACGGACAGGCCGACCAGATGCGGATCTGCCGCAAACCGCGACATTGCCCGGGTGAAAAACCTGTCCGGCTCGGGGATGGCGCAATCGGCGTCGAGGAAGATGTAGAATTCGCCGGCCGCGGCGATGCCGGCGCCGGCGTTTCGGCCCTGCGACACCGTCGGCCGGCCCGGCTCCGAAGCAGTCACGACCTTGCTGGCGTACGGTTTCGCCAGTTCCACCGTCCGGTCGGTACTGCCGCCGTCGGAAACGATGATCTCGTGCGGCAAGGTGAGCGTCGATTTGAGCGTGCCGAGCGTCGCCGCGATCAGTTTTTCCTCGTTGTAGGTCGGGATGATGATCGACAGCATCGCTAGCGCTCGGGCCCCCAGCGGCGGCGACCGTACTGCTCGGCGTGGCGAAAAGCCATCCCCGCGGCGCCGGCTGTTTTCGGATAGCGGATGCGCTTGCGGCCGCACGCCGGCAACCGAAGCATGACGGTCATCCGGGGCTGCCTTGTCGAGTTGCGGTCGCTTCAGCGATAATCGGATTCGAGTTGATTTTACCGGGTGCACCCGTGCGACCCAGCGATATTCACCGCCAACGGCACGCCGCCATCCTCGCGGCCCGGCCCGAGGTCCGGGAGCTGTCTGGGAATTGCCCGCAAGTCGTCCCGCTGATCGCAACGCTGGTTGCCGTCCAATGCGCCGTCGCTGTCGCGGTGGCGGGCTGGCCGCTGGCGTACGCGCTCGCGGCGGCAGTCCTTTTCGGCGCCTTCGTCGCGCATTTCCTTAACGGTTGCATCCACGAGGCTGCCCACAACCTGATCCTATCGGGAAGCGCGCGAAACAAGGCCGTGGCGATATTGGCGAACTTGCCGGCCGTCGCCCCGTCGGCGATGGCGTTCCGGCATTACCACCTGCTGCATCACGGCTTTCACGGCGAGCCGGGGATGGATGCGGACCTGCCGTTGGCCTGGGAAGTGAATCTGGTTGGTTCTTCGAACTGGCGCAAATTGCTCTGGCTCGCCTTCCTGCCGCTCTTCTACGGCGTCTTCCACCCGGTCGTGGTGCGCAAGCGCTTCCCGCTCGACCGGTGGCTTGTCGCCAATGTCGTCATCGTCGTCGGGTTCGCCGCGGCGATGCTTACCGTTTTCGGCTGGTCGTCGTTCGTGTATCTGGCAGTCTCGACTTATTTTGCCGTCGGCCCTCATCCGACCGGCGCCCATATCCTGCAGGAACACGTCATTTTCGCCGGCGAAGACTATGAAACCGCGTCCTATTACGGGCCGCTCAACGCAACCTCTCTCAATCTCGGCCATCACGTGGAGCATCACGATTTTCCGGGCGTGCCCGGTCTGCGCCTTGGTCGGCTGAAAAAAATGGCGCCCGAGTTCTATGACGGACGTTACGCTCACGCATCGCGTCTGGCGACGCTGTGGCAGTTTGTGTGCGATCCGCGGGCAAGCCTCGACCGGCGCATGATGGTTACCGGCGGCTCTCGCTGACCGGGCCGGGCGTGCCGGATCGATGATCTCGCGCATCAAACGGGCGGCAAATGCCGACGCCGACCCTCCGGTCGAGCCGGCCGGCGCCGAGGGCCCGTGGGCGCGCGGTAGCCTCGTCTTGCCGGGCGTCTCGGTCATCATCAGCAGCTACAACTACGCGGACTATATCGAGGCGGCGCTCGACTCGATCGCCGCGCAGACCTATGCGAACCTCGAATGCGTCGTCGTCGACGACGCGTCGCAGGACAATTCGGTCGCGGTCGTCGGCAACTGGCTGGCGCGGACCGGCGACCGCCGGTTCCGCCTGATCGCCGGCCCAGCGAACCGGGGGCAGCTGGGAGCGGTCGCCGACGGCCTCGCCGCCACGGACGGCGAATTCGTCGCCATTCTCGACGCCGACGATTTGTGGCTGCCGGAGTTCCTCCATCGCCATGTCCAGGTGCATCTGAGCACTCAGGCGGCGGCCGCGGCCTCGTGCTCGCACCTGATGCAGATGGACCGGGAGGGCCGGGTTCTCGCCGGCAACTCGCAATGGCAGGATCTCGGCAAAGGCGGCAAGAACAACCGGCTTGCGATTGCGGCTTCCGCGCTGCCGCGATTGGATGCGGGCGGCGCGGCGTGGCCGGCACCGGAGCCCGCGGCGGCGACCCTGGTCAATCCGGACCTTTTCAAATGGCACTGGTCGGCGACCTCGGCGATGGTGTTTCGCCGTTCGATGCTGGACCTGGTCATGCCGGCGGATCCCCGGCAGGTGCGGATCTGCGCGGATCACTACCTGATGAGCCTGTGCCACTATTTCGGAGGGTCTCTGGTACTTGAGGAGGTGCTCGGCGCCTATCGCCGGCATGGCCGCAACTCGTTTGCGGCGCTGCCGGTGCTGGGTAGCCAGGCGGCGCTCGCGCCGGGTCACGGCAAGCCCCTGATGAAGCAGAATTTCGCGGTCATGCTCGCCCATGTCGCCGAGCGCTATGAGACGTTTGCATCGATCTACGGCGATCACGCCCCGCGCCGGTTCTTGGGCCAGGTGAGACGCTATCTGGCGGTCGAAGGGTTCCAGGTCGATACCGCCGCAGTCGATGCGCGCCTGCGCACCGCCAAGCGCGCCCTGGTCTCGGGGTTTTTCCAAGGCTTGCGCCGCCGGCTCTGACCGCGCCCCACCGGGTGATGGTATAACCCTCGCCGCCGGTGGCCGGGTTAGCACAGTGGCAGTGCAGCGGTTTTGTAAACCGAAGGTCGGGGGTTCGAATCCCTCACCCGGCACCGGTTTTCTCGGCTGCCTTTGCATATCAAAAATCGTCGCTGCGGCAGTCGCTTGTGGACGGCCGCTGCGCTGGCCCGAGAGCGCCTTCGAAGCGTGGCCCGGGGCGCGGCGCTGCAAGAGGCCTGATCCGCCGACCCCCGCGGCGATATATCCGCTTCTTCAGGCTGGTGCGGTTTGGTTGTGGGCAATTGTGTTTGGGATGGTGAAGGGCGGCTGGTCGGCGAAGCTGAGCAGGGTGTTGCCGTCGAGGGTCTGGGTCGAGCCGAGCACCTGGGTGTCGCCGGCGTCGGGGCCGGTCTGGACGGTGTTGGCGAGGCCGTCGGAGAAGCCGACGACGGTGTCGGGCAGCGTGTTGTTGGCCGGCGGGTTTGGCGGGCTGGCGGGCTGATCGAAGGGCGTGTTGCTGGGCGGCGGGCTGGCGGGCTGGTTGAAGGGCGGGGTCGCGGGGGTGTCCGAGGCGGTGGCGAAGAGGGAGGTGTCCGTGGCGGCGGGCGCGACGATGGTGGCGGCCGCGGCGCCGGTTCCGCCGAAGCCCGACACGGCGATCTGCATCACGTCGTAGGTCGGGCTGGGCGCGTTGAGCGCGTGGCTGGGGGCGTTGTATGCGGCGATGGCGCCGATGTAGTAGACCCCGGGCGCCAGCCCCCCGGGCAGGGTCAAGGTGAGGCTGTGCTGGTCGAAGTAGCCGGCTCCGGGATAGGGGTTGAGCGCGCCGACGCTCTGCGTCGTCAGCAGGGCCACGACACCCGATAACGATGAATTTATCGTGCGCGCTCAACGCCCGGTAATGGTTGGAAAAGCCGCGCCGAAGCAGGCTTGCTTGTGCCAGTCGCCGAATTGTTTCGAGACCGCAAGCGGTTGCGCGGGATCGATCGACGCGGCTGCGCCGTTGCCTATACTGCAATGCCGAGCGCAGGAGGCATGCGATGCGTGTGCCGCTCCAGATCACCTTCCGTCACATGGACCCCTCACCCGCGCTCGAGGCGCGGATAAGGCGGAAAGCCGGGGAGCTCGACCAGTTCTTCGGCCGCATCACCTCATGCCGGGTCGTTGTCGAATGCCGTCACCGGCACCACCAGCAGGGCAAGCTGTTCGAGGTTCGCGTCGACCTGATGCTGCCGGGCTCGCAACCGGTCGCCGGCCACAACCACGCCGTCGACCACGCGCACGAGGATGCATACGCGGCGGTTCGCGACGCCTTCGACGCCGCGCGGCGTCAGGTCGAGGACCATGTGCGCGCCACCCGCGACGAAACCAAGCATGGCGGCGCGCGCCGGGCGTTGCCCGCCGAATCGGTCTGAACCGCAGATTCGCCGATACCGGGGTAGCCGCCCGGCCGGCCGCGGATAAAACCGCGCCGCGCTTGCCGCGTTTTGTTTTCACGCTGTTTCGGATAGCGTTCCTAGAGGCGCAGCCCGGCTCACCGGGCGCGCGCATGAGGGAGGGGCGACCCGATGGCAACGACGGCGCGGGCCAGCGGCCCCAGTGCGGCGGTCCAGGCCAAGCTACCGTTCATCATCAGCGCCTCTTCGATCGGCACGCTGATCGAGTGGTACGATTTCTACATCTACGGCGTTCTCGCGGGCGTGTTCGCCACGCATTTTTTTCCGAAAGGCGATCCTTTCTTCGCGACCTTGGCGACATGGGCCGTGTTTTGGTTTGGCTTTATCCTGCGCCCGTTTGGCGCTCTCTTCTTCGGCTATCTCGGCGACCTGATCGGCCGCAAGTTCACGTTCATGCTTACCCTTATCATGATGGGTGCGGCGACTTTCCTGGTCGGCTGCGTTCCGAGCTATGACAGCTGGGGTTACGCCGCGCCCGTCGCCATCCTGCTGATGCGCGCGCTGCAGGGGTTGGCCCTGGGCGGCGAGTATGGCGGCGCGGCGACCTATATCGCCGAGCACGCGCCCGACGGCAAACGCGGTCTCTATACCTCGTGGATCCAGACCACCGCGACGATGGGGATCGTCCTGGCGCTGCTCGTCGTGCTGATTTGCAAGAAATCGTTGAGCGCTCAGGACTTCGAAACGTGGGGTTGGCGGATTCCGTTCTGGCTCTCGGCAATTCTCGTCCTTCTGTCGATCTATATTCGCCTCAAGCTCGCGGAGTCGCCTCTCTATGCGCGGCTGAAAGAACAGGGAAAGGCTTCAACAAATCCGGTCCGAGACACCTATAACAACGGACGGAATTGGGGGCTGATGCTGGTGGCGTTGTTCGGCGCCACCGCGCCGGAGGGCGTGGTCTGGTACACCGGCCAGTTCTACGCGCTGATCTATCTTACGGGGCTACTCGGCGCCGCAAATTACCCGACCATTTATACAATCATGATGGTGGCGCTAACCATTGGTTCTCTTGGTTTCTTGTTCTTCGGCTGGCTCTCGGACCGAGTCGGCCGGCGAAATATCATGACGCTCGGCTTTGCCCTTGCGGTGGTCAGCTTCTGGCCGGTCTTCACCTGGATGGGCAGCTTCAAGGACAACCCCGTTGTCCTCTGTTTGCTCGTGCTCTACCTGGTGATCCTGGTGACGATGGTCTACGGACCGATCGCCGCCTTCCTGGTCGAGCTGTTCCCGGCGCGTATCCGCTATAGTTCGATGTCGATGCCGTACCATATCGGCAATGGCTGGTTTGGCGGCGGCGTTCCGTTTATCGGCACACTGATTACCGGTGCTACCGGCGTCGCTCTGGGCGGACTGATCTATCCGATGGTCGTGGCGGGAATCGGCGTCGTCGTCAGCCTCGGCTTTATTCGTTCCCGCACCGACGAGGTGAAGATCTGGGAGGAGGTCGGCGGCGCGCCGCCGCTGGTTCCCGACCAGCCCTGATCCTCGAATTCCGGGTAAAGCGGGCCGGGCTTTCCCGACCCGCTTTGTTTTGGAGCGTGATCCGTTCAAGCGTGATTGACCACCCTTCCTCGTCACCCCCGCGAAAGCGGGGGTCCAGGGCGAGCGACGAGCGTTGGCCCTGGATTCCCGCTTGCGCGGGAATGACGAAGGGACCAGGTGATCTAACTAATCGGATGCGGCTCTAGCCGCTAACCGAACGCGGCGTCGGCGCCGCGCAGCACGACGCGGGCGTCGCCGACCCGCCGGGTGACGCCGATGCGGTCGAGATATTCGAGGATCTCGATCGTCAGGTTGCGGCCGACATTGCAGCGATCGTTGAACATCGCGGCGGTGAAGGGGCTGTCCGCCTCGCTCAATTCGCGCGCGACCCCGGCGAGCCGGACGACGGTTTCGGGCAGGAAATAGCGGTTGGCGGCGACCGGGGCGACCCGGCCGAACCGTTCGAGCCGCTTCAGGTGCCGGGTCATCGCCTCCGGTTCCAGACCGAGCGCCTCGGCCAGCTCGCGCACCCGCGGCGGCCGCAAATCGTCGACGGCGAGCAACGGCTCGACCCGGCGCCACAGCTTCTCGTCCTCCCGACCGAGCCGCGGCCGATGCTCCGGCAGGCGCAACACGGCGCCGTCCCGCAGGATATTGCCGGCGTCGAGCGCCGCCGTGAGCGCGGCATCGAGCACGGGCTCGGGCGCGGCGGCGCGCAGCTGGCGCAGCAGCGCCGGGCGCGGAACGCCGAGCGTATCGGGCGCGGCGCGATGCCGAGCGGCCAGTGCGGCGGCTAGCTCGACGCCCAGCTCGCCGAGCCGTTGCGCCGTCGCCGCGAAGGGTGCGCGGCGGTCGCCCAGGCGCTCAAAACCGCCAGCCGCGACCAGCTCGTCGACGGCGTCGAGCGTCAGGTTTCGCGCCAGCGCGAACGGGGCCAGCTCGACGATGCCGGCGGTGGCCAACAGGTGTTCGAGCGCGGTCCCGGCATCGGGCTCGCGCATCGCCGCCAGCGCCAGCAGGCGCTCGGGCCGCGCCCGCCCGCGCCGCGGCGGAAACGGATCGACGACCCGCCCGCCGGCCAGGGTATTGATCGCGCCGTGATCGCGCAGCACCACCCGGTCGCCCCACAGCGCGCCGATCGGCCGGTCGAGCTCGAGCTGGACAAAACCCTTCTCGCCCGCGCAGAGCATGTTGCCACCCAGCACCGCAACGCGTCCGACCCGGTCCTCGGTGCCGAGATGGACATGCACCGGCAGGCCGGGCTTGAGCGGCACCGGCGCGGCGCGCGACATCGCGAGCGACACGGCGATGCGGCCGGTCGGCGCGTGCAGAACCGGCGCCATCAGCCAGTCGCCGCGCCCCGGCTCTGCGCCGTCGGGGAAATTGCCGGCGATGTTGACGGCGCAGCGCTCGCCCGCGACGGCGCGCTCGACCGCGCGGTTCTGGGCATGGACGCCGCGGACCCGGACCTCGATCCCGCGCGGACTGACGACGAGACGGTCGCCGGAAGCGACCGCGCCGGCGGTGACGGTGCCCGTCGCCACCATGCCGATGCCGGGCAGCGAGAAGACGCGGTCGACCGGCAGGCGGAACGCCCCCTCGGGCGGCCGCGCTGCGCGCTCGCGGTCGGCCTCAACGGCGCGTTCGGACAGATGAGCGGCGAGCGCCGGCACGCCCCCGCCGGTGCGGCTCGACACGGCGAGGATGGGGCTGCCGCCATAACCCGATGCCGCGAGCAGCGCCGCCACCTCGCCCGCCACCGCGTCGCGGCGCACGGCATCGACGCGGTCGATCTTGGTGATCACCGCGGTCACGTCGCCGATGCCGATCAGCTCGAGAATATCGAGATGTTCCAGCGTCTGCGGCCGCGGCCCGTCATCGGCGGCGACGATCAGCAGCACCCGGTCGATCGACAGCACGCCAGCAAGCATGTTGGGGAGGAAGCGCTCGTGCCCCGGGACGTCGACAAAGCCCAATTCGGTGCCATCGGGCAGCGTCGTATAGGCAAAGCCGAGGTCGATGGTGAGGCCGCGCCGCTTCTCCTCGGGCAGGCGATCGGCGTCGACCCCGGTCAGCGCGCGCACCAGCGCGGTCTTGCCGTGGTCGATATGCCCGGCCGTGGCGAGGATCATCGCTGCGGTTCGTCACCCCCGCGCAGGCGGGGGTCCAGGGCTATCGTCAGATCGCTTGCCCTGGATTCCCGCCTTCGCGGGAATGACGATGAGACATTAGCGAGGAACCCGGCTTCATCCTCGAGACAGCGCAGGTCGAGCACCAGCGCGCCGCCGGCGATATGGCCGATCACCGGGATCGGCAAATCGCGCAGTCGTTGCGCGAGGCGCTCGACCGCCTTGCCCGAAGCCGCCACCGGCCGCAGCGCCAACCCGGCGCTCGGCAGCAGCGAGACGGGCAAGGCGCCGCTGCCGATCTGGCTCTTGGTTTCGACGGTCTCGGCAGTCGCGACGCCGGCAAGCGCCGCCGCGACCACCGGCAACAGGCGCCCGGCCAGGGTCTCGATCTCGGCGGCAGGGCGGGTCAGCAGCCGCAGCGCCGGCAGGCGCGCCGCCAGGCGGTCCGGGTCGGCATAGAGGCGCAGCACGGCCTCCAGCGCCGCCAGCCTGATCTTGTCGAGACGCAGCGCGCGTTTCAGTGGGTTTTTCGCCAGAGCCGCAATCAGATCGGCGCGGCCGACGACCAGCCCCGCCTGCGGCCCGCCGAGGAGCTTGTCGCCGCTGAAAGTGACAAGATCGGCGCCCGCCTTGAGCGCCTCCGCGACGGTCGGCTCGTGCGGCAGGCCCCAGGCTTCGAGCCCGACCAGGGTGCCGCTACCCAGATCCTCGACCAGCGGCAGTTTGTGCTTATGCGCAAGCTCGGCGAGCTCGGGGGTCGGTGCCGCCGCGGTGAAACCCTGAACCGTGTAGTTGCTGGTGTGGACCTTGAGGATGAGCCCGGTCCGCGGCCCGATCGCGGCGGCGAAATCGCGCAGATGGGTGCGGTTCGTGGTGCCGACCTCGCGCAGGGTGGTGCCCGTCCGCGCCATGATGTCGGGCAGGCGGAAGGCGCCGCCGATCTCGATCAGCTCACCGCGCGAGACGATGGTCTCCTTGCCGGCGGCGAGCGCGTTCAGCGCCAGCACCAGCGCGCCGGCATTGTTGTTGACCGCCAGCGCCGCCGCGGCGCCGGTCAGCCGCGTCAGCCATCCGGCGACATGGTCGTCGCGCTCGCCGCGCCTGCCGCCGTCGATGTCGTATTCGAGCGTCGTCGGCTCGCGCATCGCCTCGGCCGCCGCCTCGATCGCCTCCTCGGGCAGCGGCGAGCGCCCGAGATTGGTGTGGAGCACGGTGCCAGTCAGGTTGAACACGCGGCGCTGGGATTTCCGCATCAAGCGCGCCAGGAAAGCCGAGCTGTCGGCAAGGATCGTCGCGATCGTCGCCGCCTCGCCGCGTTCGCGCCTCTTGGCCAGAACATCGCGCACGGTCTCGGTGACGGCGGCGCGGCCGTAAAGCTCGACCAGCGCTTGCGCCTCGCGCAGCACGCGGTCGACCGACGGCAGCGCGGCGCGTCCCCGGCGCTCGGCCATGACCTGTGGCGCGCTCATCCGGCGACCGCGGCTAAGACCGGCGCGGCGAGGCATCCCGGATCGAGCCGGATGCGCGGCGCGGCGCCTCGCATCGCCTCGACCACGCCGATCTCGGCGGCGCGATAGCCGGCCTCGCGCAACGCGGCTAGGCAAACGGGGACGCTTCGCGCCGGGATTCCGGCGAGCAGCCCGCCTGCGGTCTGCGGGTCGATCAGCAGCGCGGCGAACGGCGAGGCGGGGTCGACATCATCGACGGACGCGAGCGCCGACAGATTGCTCGGATGCAGCGAACTGGTGACCCCGCCGGCGAGGATGGCGAGCGCGCCGTCGAGCGCCGGAATCGCCTCCGGATCGAGCCGGCCATCGGCGCCGGACGCCGCCAGCATCTCCAACAGATGGCCGGCAAGTCCGAACCCGGTCACGTCGGTGCAGGCGGTGACGCGATGCTCAACGAAAATCGTCGATGCCGCGGCGGCCAATTGCAGCATCGTCTCGATCGCGCCGATGACCGCGCGCGCCGGGGCGACCCCGCGCATCTCGGCGGCGAGGATCGCGCCGGTGCCGAGCGGCTTCGTTAGGATCAGCCGGTCGCCGGGATTGAGACCGCCTTTGCGCAGGAGTCTTCCGGGCCGGGTGCGGCCGGTCACGGCAAAGCCGAGCCCCGGCTCCGCTGCCTCGGCGCTATGGCCGCCGACGAGTACCGCGCCGGCGGCTTCGAGCACCTCGGTGCCGCCCTTCAGCATGTGGAAAAGGTCATGCTCGGTGATCGCCGGGCGGGCGGGCGGCAAGGTGGCGATCGCCAGCGCCGTCTCGGGCAGGCCGCCCATCGCGTAGATGTCGCCCAGCGCATGGGTCGCGGCGATGCGGCCGAAGAGATAAGGGTCGTCGACCATGGCGCGGAAGAAATCCACGGTCTGCAGCAGCGGCGGTGCGCCGGGGAACGATACCAGCGCCGCATCGTCGGGCGCGTCGAGGCCGATTTCCACCCTCTCGCTGGAGAAGGCTCCGAGTTTGGCCATCACCCGCCCCAGCACATCCGCCGGGACTTTGGCGGCGCAACCGCCGCAGCGCATTTCGTCGCCGGCGGCGGCCGTCATCGCCGGCAGCTCGATGTATTTGCGCATCCAGCGGCGGTCGATCCCCTGCTTCAAGCGCCACAGCCATTTGCCTTCGGCGGCAAACGCGCCGCGAGAGGCGACGGCATAGCGGTCGCCGGTGCCGATCAGCGCCAGCGCCCGGCGTTGCGGCACCGCCCGCTTCAGCTCCCGGCCAGTGACGGCGCGCCGCAGGTTCTCCGCAAGATACGGCCCGGCGCGCACCGCGTAGACCCCCGATTTCTCGCGCGGATGCCCGCACATCGACGCGACGTCGCCGGCGGCGAACACCGCCGGGTCGCTTGGCGAGCGCAGAAATTCATCAGTTGCGACAAAGCCGTTCGGATCGAGCGCGAGGCCGGTTTCGGCCAGCCACGGAGCCGCCGCCGCCTCGGTCACCCACAACGCCTCGTCGAACGCGACCGCCATCCCATCGGCCAGCACCAGCCGGCTCGCCTCCACCTCGACCACCGGCGTCCCGGCTACGACCGCGATGCCGCGCTCGCCGAGGATGCGCGCGAACTTCGCTCGCACCCGCTTGTGGTGCGACGGCAGCAGCACCTCCCGTGTGACCAGCGTCACTTCGGGCGGCGCCTTGAGCAGCGCGGCAAGGCGGTGCCGTACCGCCAGCGCCAGCTCGACCCCGCCGGCGCCGCCGCCGACCACCGCGAGGCGCAGACGCGACAGCTGCTGGGCTCGCTCGATCAGCTTTTCCCAGCGTTGCGCGAAACGGTCGATCGGCTTGACCGCGATCGTGTGCTCGGCGGCGCCCGGAATAGCGTCGCGGTGCGGGGTAATGCCAATATCGAGCGAGAGCAAATCGTAGCGGATCGGCGGGTGGTCGCGGCACAAGATCTCGCGGCGCTCGCGGTCGAGGCTGATCGCCTCGTCATGGACCAGCCGCGCGCCGGCGAAGCGGGCGAGGCGCATCAAGTCGATATGGCATTCGTCGAAACGGTAATGCCCGGCGACGTAGCCGGGCAGCATCCCCGAATAGGGCGTCTCGACGTCGCGGGTGACCAGCGTCAGCCGCACCCCCGGCAGCTTGCGCATACCGAAGCGCTTGAGCACGTGGACATGCGCATGGCCGCCGCCGACAAGCACAATTTCGCGATCGATCGGCGCAAGGGGCTGCATTGCGCCCACTATGCCCGACAGCTCACCTCAGGCCAAATACCGCCAATGTGCAACGCGCGCGCCGGTACGCCGGGTAAAGCCCGGCGTACCGTCACGACGCGGCTTCAGCGAGTGGTACCGGGCGATGTGGTCGCGGGCAAGGTGCCGGCACCTTCGCCGGCCTGCCCGCCCTGACCGACGAGCCGGTTCAGCGTCTCCTGGTCGAGCATCGCCGATTGCGGCAGCCCGTTGCGCTGCTGGTATTGCGACAGGGCCGTCTTCATCTGCGGGCCGAGCATGCCGTCGATCGGGCCGTTGTAGAGGCCCTGCGACTTGAGCTGCTCCTGAGCCTGCTGGATCGTCGCCGCCGAGACGCGGGACTGCGCGCCGGGTTGCGCATTGGCCTGCGAGCCGCCTTGCGTGCCGGCCTGAAAGCCCCCGCTGGTCATGCCGCCGCTCGTCGCGCCGGGGGGTGTAGTGGTCGTGTAGGGGGCGGTCGTCTGCGGCGCCGGGACCGGCGTCTGCGGCGGCATCGTCGTCGTCGAGCCGGGGGTGGTTCCCCCCGTGGTGCCCGGGGTATAGCTCTGGGCCTGCGCCAATCCGGCGACGCCCAGCGTCGCGGCCAGGGCCACGGCAGCGGTGAGGGTTCGGTTCATCGGGACTCTCCAAAATGGCTGAGATAGGGACGAGCTCGTCCCCTCTTGCCAACAAAGCCCCGTCGCGGGTTGTTCCCAGAAAAATGTCCTTAAGTGATTGATTCTAAACCTAAGAGTGATCGACATCCGGCCAAGTTCACGAGGCTCGCGGGGTCGCCAACCCCTCGGCAAGGGCACAAGCTCAAAGCCGCTCAGGGAGCTTTAGCGGCGATCCCCCGGCTGCCCGTCGTACCGCCGCCGCTTCCGGTGATTATTCGCGAAAATCGAACCGGTAGGCCGCGCCGTGGCGATTGATGTGGCCGGCCGTCGGCTCGGGGAAATGCGCCGGCAGGATCAGCGTGTCGCTGTCGGCGTGCTCGCGGACGAGCCGGGTGCGGCTGACCCGCGAAGCGTCCGGGTCGGTGCACGCCATCGTCGACCATTCCGGCTTCAAGCATTGCAGCGGGTGGTGCAGCACGTCGCCGATGAAGAGGCCGCGCTCTCCCTGCGAGCGCGCGTGGATCGCGACGTTGCCCGGGGTGTGGCCGGGGAACGACTCGAACCACAGCCCGTCGTCGAGCGCGTAATCGTCGCCCACCAGCAGCGCCTGACCGGTCTTGACCACCGGCAGGATGCTGTCGTTGAAGGCGAGCGCGTGCGCGGATTCGACGCCGCTTAGGCTGAAATCCTGCCAATGGTCGTATTCCCGCTTGGCCATCACGTATTTGGCGTTGGGGAAGGTCGGGACCCAGTTGCCGTCCTGCAGCCGGGTGTTCCAGCCGACATGGTCCCAGTGCAGATGCGTGCACATGACGAAATCGACTTCTTCCGGCTTGACCCCGAGCCGGGCGAGATCGCCGATGAATGGCGTGTGCATGCGATGGAATTGCGGCCGCGTCGGCCGTTCTTTATCGTTGCCGATGCAAGCGTCGATGAGGATGGTGTGGCGCCCGGTGCGCACCAGGAAACTGTGGAAGCTGAAAATCAGCTTGCCGGTCGCCGGGTCGAGCAGGCGCGGCCCGAGCAGCGCGGCGTGCTCCGCGACCACCGCAGGATCGAAATCGGGAAAGAAGTCGGGCGGATCGAAAAACGGGCCCTGGTAATCGGCGATGCGGGCGATCTCGAAACTGCCGATGCGGGTGGGCTGCATGAGCGATCCTCCGGGCTTTGACCGGAGCTTAGCGCCTGATACGCTTCTGTGCAGCTTCCTCGAACGGAGGACGATCATGCCCGACGATGTGAAAATCCTCAGCCAGGCCGCCGGCGTGCCGGTGACGATCACCGGGCTCGACCATGTCGTGCTGCGGGTCAAGAGCCTCGAGCGCGCCGTCGAGTTCTACGGCAAGGTGCTCGGCTGCCCGGTCGAGCGCGAGCTTCAGACCCCGCGCCTGGTGCAGTTGCGCGCCGGGACGTCGATGATCGACCTGGTGCCGTGCGGGCCGGACGAGCCGCCCGGCATGTCGATGGGCGGGCGCAACATGGAGCACTACGCGGTGCGCGTCGCCAGGATGGACGTACCGGCGCTGGCCGCGCATCTCGCGAGCCACGGTATCGACGCCGGCGAGGTGCGCCGCCGCTACGGCGCCGAGGGCTACGGCTCGTCGCTCTACATCACCGACCCCGACGGCAATACGGTGGAGCTCAAGGGCCCGCCCGAGACGGCGTAAGCCATGCCCGATTTCTTTCCCGGCTTTACCCGGCAGCGGATCGAGACGTCCGGCGCCTCGATCAACTTGGTGACCGGCGGCAGCGGCCCGCCGCTGCTGTTGCTGCACGGCTATCCGCAGACCCATGCGATGTGGCGCAAAGTGGCGCCGCGCCTGGCGCAAGACTTCACCCTGGTAATCCCCGATCTGCGCGGCTATGGCGAAAGCTCGAAGCCCCCGGCCGGCGAAAATTTCACCAATTATTCCAAGCGCGCGCTGGCCCTCGACCAGGTCGAGACGATGACGGCCCTCGGCTTCGACAAATTCGGCGTCGCCGGGCACGATCGCGGCGCGCGGGTGACCCACCGCCTGCTGCGCGACCACCGGGACAGGATCACCGGCGCCGCCTCGCTCGACATCGTGCCGACGCTCTACCGCTTCGAGACGATCGACCAGAAGGCGGCGACCGGGAGCTGGCACTGGTTCTTCCTGATCCAGCCCTCGCCCTTTCCCGAGCGGATGATCGCGGCCGAGATCGAGCTGTTCCTGAAGAAGATGCTGGGCCTGTCGGGCACACCCGGGGCGCACGAGCCGGAGGCCTATGCCGAATATCTGCGCTGCTTCTCCAACCCCGAGACGATCCGGGCGACCTGCGACGAATACCGCGCCGGCGCCGCGATCGACCTCGTCCACGACCGCGCCGATCTGGCGCGGAAGGTCACGGCGCCGATGCTGATCCTGTGGGGCACGCGCAGCGGCCAGGGCAGCGGCTACGACCTGCTCAAGGTGTGGCGCGACCACGCCGACGAGGTTTCCGGCCACGGCATCGACAGCGGCCACTTCATCCCGGAAGAAAAGCCGGACGAGGTCTACGCGGCGCTGAAGGGGTTTTTCCTCTAGCGGTTCTAACGCCCCAAAAACACCGCGACGAGATGCTCGCAGCCGGCGCGGTCTTTGTCGTCGAAGCGGGCGAGGCGCGGGCTGTCGAGATCGAGGACGCCGGTGACCCTTCCATCTTCGATCAGCGGCACGACCAACTCCGATTGCGAGACGGGGTCGCAGGCGATGTGGCCGGGGAAGTCGTGGACGTCGGGCACTAGCACGGTTTCGCCGCGCGAGGCCGCCGTGCCGCAGACGCCGTTGCCCCAGGCGATGCGCACGCAGGCCGGCTGGCCCTGAAACGGCCCCAGCACCAGCTCGCCGCCCCGCGTGAAATAGAACCCGGCCCAGTTGAGGTCGGGCAGGCCGTGATAGAGCAGCGCCGCCATGTTGGCGGCATTAGCGACGCGGTCGGGCTCGCCCGCGATCAGCGATGCAAGCTGGCGCGCGAGATCGCGGTAGAGGCCCGGTTTATCGCTCATTCGCCCCGGTTCATTCGTAGGGCTTGTCGCCGGCGATCTGCACCCGGCGCATCAGCCGCAAATACGGGCCGGCGTCGTGGATCGCCAGATGCTTGACCGCGCGGTTGTCCCAGAACGCGACCGAGCCCTTTTCCCAGCGGAAGCGGCAGGTGAACTCGGGCTTGTTACCCTGCGCCAGCAGGTAATCGAGCAGCGGCTTCGATTCCTCTTCGGTCATCCCCTCGAAGCCGACCGTATAGGCCTTGTTGACGTTGAGCAGCTTGCGCCCGGTCTCGGGATGGGTGCGGACGACCGGGTGGAGATTGACCGTCTCGCGCCAGCTGTCGTCGGCGCGCACCTTGGTCGCGCGAAAGGCGTTGCGGTTGCCGGCCGGCCCCGCCACCAGGCGGTCCGAGTGCACCGCCTTGAGGCCGGACAGCATCTTCTTCATGCCGTCCGACAGCGTTTCGTAGGCGAGATACTGGCTGGCGAACATCGTGTCGCCGCCATGGGGCGGCACCTCGATCGCGTAGAGGATCGCGCCCATCGGCGGCTCCGCCATCATCGTCGTGTCGGCGTGCCAGTCCTCGCCGACGATGTGCTGGTCGCCGGGGTCGCGGCGGATCATCTGGATTTCGTCGTCGTCCTGCATGCCCTTGTAGTTCGGGTGGACGAAGATCCTGCCGAAGCGGCGGGCGAAAGCCTTGTGCTGCTCGGCATCGAACTCCTGGTCGCGGAAGAAGACGACGCCATGCTCGTTCAAGGCCTGGCGGATTTCGCCGATCACGCCGTCGTCGATATCGCCGGCGATGTCGGGCCCGAAAATCTCGGCGCCGCACCCCCCGGCAATGGGCTTCACCTCGATCCGGCTGTTGCGCATGCGGTTCTCCTTTGGCGCAAAGGGTAGGGCCGACATCCGCAGGCTGCAACGGCATCGTGCGTGGCCGTTGAGCGCCTGCCTGTCTCGAACAAGTGTTTCACCCCGGCGAAGGCCGGGGCCCATACTTCAACCCCACGAGCAGCGGCCAAATGGGTCCCGGCCTGCGCCGGGATGGAGAATGGGTTGATGCCGGCGCGCAACTGTCGACGGCGATCCAGCATATATTGCCGATATGATCCGCCGCCGCACCGTACTTGCCGCCACTTCGCTCTTGCCGCTATCGCGAGCCGCAATCGCCATGGCCTCCGCCGACCTGACCTATGAAAACGGAATGCTGACCTGGCCCGGCGGATCGGCGCGCGCGGCCTGCGGCATGGCCGGGGTGCGCGCCGACAAGCGCGAGGGCGACCATGCGAGCCCGGCCGGCACCTTTCCGCTGGTTCGCGCCTTCTTCCGGCCGGACCGGCTGGTGCTGCCGCTGACGGCGCTGCCGCTCGACCCGCTGCAGCCGAATTTCGGCTGGGTCGATGCCCCGGACGACCCGCGTTACAACACGCTCGTCACCCTGCCCTATCCCGCGTCGCACGAGGATATGTGGCGCGACGACGGGCTCTACGACCTCATCGTCGTGATCGGCTACAACACCGATCCGGTCGTGCCGGGCAAGGGCAGCGCGATCTTCCTCCATGTCGCGCGGCCCGACTATTCCGGCACCGAAGGCTGCATCGCGATCGACCGCGACGCGCTGATCCCGTTGTTGGGCTTGCTCGGGCCGGGCAGCACGATCACGATAAAAGCCTGAACTGCGACCAAGGAGACCATCATGGGTCTGGCGGTGGCGATCCAGATGGATCCGATCCACACCATCAATATCGACGCCGACTCGACCTTCGCCCTCGCCTTGGAAGCCCAGGCGCGCGGCCATGCGCTGTTCCACTATCTGCCGACCGCGCTGACCCTGCGCGACGGCCGGCTCAGCGCCCGGGGGCGCAAGCTCGAAGTGTTCCGCCGCCAGGGCAACCATCACAAATTCGGCGCGGAGGAGGAACTCGATCTCGAAGGCGTCGACGTCATCCTGATGCGCCAGGACCCGCCCTTCGACATGGCCTACATCACCGCGACGCATTTGCTGGAGCTGCTGCCGCCGGAAGGGCCGCTTGTCGTCAACGACCCGGCCTCGGTGCGCAACGCGCCGGAAAAGCTTTTCGTGCTGCGCTTTCGCGAGTTGATGCCGCCGACCCTCCTGACGCTCGACGCGGCCGAAATCCGCGCCTTCTGGGACCAGCACGGCGAGATCATCCTGAAGCCGCTGTTCGGCAATGGCGGCGCCGGGATCGTCCATCTGCGTCCGGGCGACGACAACCTCAATTCGCTGCTGGAGATGTACGCGCAGATGTACCGCGAGCCGGTCATGGTGCAGCGCTACATCCCCGAGGTACGCCAGGGCGACAAGCGCATCATCCTGATCGACGGCGAGCCGGCGGGCGGGGTGCTGCGCGTGCCGGCCGAAGGCGAGTCGCGCGCCAACCTGCATGTCGGCGGCCGCGCGGTGAAAACCGAGCTGACCCAGCGCGAACTGGAAATCTGCGCGGCGATCGGCCCGACCTTGAAGGAGCAAGGGCTGCTGTTTGTCGGCATCGACGTGATCGGCGACTACATCACCGAGATCAACGTCACCTCGCCGACCGGCATCCAGGAGATCGGCCGGCTCAACAACGACAACCTCGCCGCCAAGATCTGGGACGCGATCGAGGCGAAGGTCTCGACGCGCGCCGAGCGCCGGCCGGCTTAATTCCGCCTCCCGGCAAAAGCCGGGACCCACTCTTCGGCGCCGGGAACATTTGACAGGTGGGCCCCGGCTTGCGCCGGGGAGCGTTAGATAGGGAGATCATGATGCCCGATGCTTCCGGTTCCGACCCCGGCCGCCGCCGCGACGCGCCGAGGAACGTGTTCGGCGAGCGGCTCGACGAATGCTGCGCCAAGCCGCTCACCGGCTTCTATCGCGACGGCAGCTGCAACACCGGCCCCGAGGATTTCGGCGTCCACACGGTCTGCGCGCGGGTCGACGCCGATTTTCTCGCCTTCTCGAAAGCGGCGGGCAACGACCTCTCGACCCCGATCCCGCAGGCCGGGTTCGCGGGGCTGAAGCCTGGCGATTGCTGGTGCCTGTGTGCGGCCCGCTGGAAGGAGGCGCTCGACGCCGGCCATGCGCCGCGCATCCGCCTCGCCGCGACGCACGAGGCGACGCTCGAGATCGTGCCGCTCGAGGCGTTGAAGAAATACGCGCTCGACCTGAGCTAGGCGCGCGGCTCCGCCGCTTGAAACGAGTGGCTCGCGGCCTGATCTACCAGAGCGTCAAATTTGACGCCGGCTTTCGCCAGCCGGCCGGGAGGACGAAATGGATGCGTCGACGGTGGTAGCGCTCATGGTCCTGTTTTTCGTGCTGATCGTCGTCCTCAGCGTGCTGGGCGGGTCGTTCTTTAAGGTCGAGCAGGCGCAGGTCATCCTGATCGAGCGCTTCGGCCGCTTCAACCGCATCGCCCATGCCGGGCTCAATTTCAAGCTCCCGATGATCGAGAAGAAGGCCGGCCGGCTCAGCATGCGGGTGCAGCAGCTGAACGTGAAGGTGGAGACCAAGACCAGCGATAACGTCTTTGTCGATATCGTCGTCTCGGTCCAGTTCCACGTCGTCGACGGCAAGGAGTTCGAGGCGTTCTACCGCCTCACCAACCCCGAGCAGCAGATCACCGCCCATGTCTTCGACGCGGTGCGCGCACAGGTGCCGACGATGACGCTCGACCATGTGTTCGAGAAGAAGAGCGACATCGAGGAAGCGGTCAGCGCCGGGCTCAAGACCAAGATCAACGCGTTCGGCTACGACATCGACGGCTCGCCGGTGACCGATATCGCGCCGGACGAGAAGGTGCGCGCGGCGATGAACGAGATCAACGCGGCGAGCCGGCTGCGCGAAGCCGCCGAGCAGCAGGGCGAGGCGGTCAAGATCAAGACCGTCAAGGCCGCCGAGGCCGAGAAGGAAAGCAAGAAGCTGCAGGGCGAAGGCATCGCCGCCGAGCGCATCGCCATCGCCGAGGGCATCCGCGACTCTGTCGCCGCGCTGCTCTCGGTCAAGGAGGGCGGCGTGTCGCCGGAAGAGGCGATGAAGACACTGATCCTGACCCAATATTTCGACACGCTGCGGGCGATCGGTGCGTCGAGCCGCGCCACCACCGTGTTCCTGCCGCACTCGCCGGGCGGCGCCGCCGATCTGTCGCGCCAGATCAGCGAGGCGATCATGGTCGGCAACCAGGCGCCGGGATCGCAGGAGCCGCCGCACTCCGGCAACGCCGCCGGCAGCGTCCCGCCGTCGACCCCGGCCCGCGCCGCCTGAGGATGTTCGCCGCCCTCGCCCGCCTGTTCCGCAAGCCGGCGGCCGAGCCCGCCTGGGTCGATGTCGCCGAGCTGCGCCGGCGGCTCGCCGCAACGGCGCCGCCGCTCGTTCTCGACGTGCGCGAGCCTGACAAGTTCGACGGGCCGCTCGGCCATATCGAGGGCGCGCGGAACATTCCGCTGCCGCTGCTCGACACGCACTACGCGACATTGGTCGAGGACGAGCGGCCGGTCGTCTGCGTGTGCCTGACCGACAAGCGCTCGGCCGCCGCCGCGGCGCAACTCACCGAGGCCGGTTTTCGCCAGGTTTCGGTGTTGCGCGGCGGGATGAAGGCCTGGCGCGACGCGTAAACCGATCATGCGCATCACCATCTGCGGCATCCCCGAATTGGGCCAGCATTGCGAGGCCGGGGTGACCCACGTGCTGTCGATCCTCGACCCCGCCTGGCCCGACCCCGAGGCCTTCGCCGATTTCCCGCGGCACCGGCGCGAGGCGCTCAGGTTTCACGACATCATCGCGCCGACGCAAGGTGCGGTGCTGCCGACCCGGGACGATGTCGCGCGCCTGCTTGAATTCGGGCGCGAGGTGAACGAAGCCGGCCCCGGCGCGCATATCCTCATCCACTGCCACGCCGGGATTTCGCGCTCGACCGCGTCGGCGGCGTTGCTGCTCGCGCAAGCCGACCCGACGCGCTCGCCGGAAGAGATTTTCGCCGAGATCGGCCGGCTGCGCCCGCGCGCCTGGCCGAACCTGCTGCTGCTCGAATTCGGCGAGGAGGCGTTGGGCCGGACGGGCGAGATCGTGCCCGCCGTGGGCCTGCTCTATCGCCGCCAGGTCTATGCCGACCCGTCCTTCGCCCAGTTCATGCGCGATGCCGGCCGCCGCCGCGAGGTCGTGCTGGCCGAGCAGTACCGCGGCGCGCTTTAGCGCTGATAGGCGACGCGCAGCACGACGAACCACGGATAGTCGGGGTCGGTCACCAGGCCGGTGGGGCCGACCCGGACGTGCTTCATCGCCACGGTGTTGTCGACATTGCCGCCGATCACGTCGAGCGAGCCGGAGCGCAGCGCGACGACGATGTCGCAGTGGCCGGGGAAATGTCCGGCCGGCAGGTCCTCGAAGCGCACCGGGTGGTTCGCGCGCCACATGCAGACGAGGTCGCCCAGTTGCGGCGCGTAGCTGGCGATCGGCTCGGCGCTGACGGCCAGCCCCGGCTGGGTGCGGGCGGCGTTGATGTAGTCGCTATGGCTCGGCGAATAGGGGAAGCGCCGTCCGCCGCCAGCCATCCGCATCACGTAGTCGATAAAGGCCGCCGACCAGGCGAATTCGCCGTCCTCGCCGCGGGCAAACTCGGCGCCGTTGGCGTCGTGCATGCCGGTCCAGGCGCCGTCGGGTTGGCCGTAATCGAGCCCCAGCCACCAGTATTCGCCGACGCGCTGCCACAGCCCCTCGTCGCGCTCCTTACTGTCGGCGCTGTCCGGCGCGCTGGGCGAGGTCACCAGCGATTGCCCGAAGGCGCGCCACTCGCGATAGGCGATCTGCACCGCCGCCTCGCGCGAGAACGGTTCGTAGGGCCGCTTGGCGAAGGGTGGAATGTGGATGTCGGGCGGGGTCGCGGCGACCGGAGCCGTCGCCGTGCCGCCGCACGCCGCGAGGAGCAGGAGCAAACCCGCGGCGACGAACCTAGAAATCATAAAGCCGGGCGGGATTGTCGACGAGGATCTTGCGGCGGGTCGCGGCGGTCGGGGCCCAGCGCGCCACCTGGTTCAAGGCAAGCCCGTCATCGATGTCGAAGGACGGGGTGATCTCCATTTCCTTACCGGGCAGCGCGTGATGCGGGTGCGGCCAGTCGGTGCCCCAGACGATGCGGTCCGGGTTGGTGGCGATCAGCGCCCGCGCCAGCGGCGCAACGTCGTCGAAGGCCGGCGCCTTGGCCGAGCTGCGATAGTGGCCCGAGACCTTGACATAGGCGTTGCCCGAGGAGACCAGGGCCAGGAGCTTGTCGAAGCCGGGCTGATTGACTCCGCCTTCCGCCTGGGCGCCGCCGAAATGATCGAAGACGATCGGCACGGGCGATTTCAGCACGTCGTCGTGCACGGCCTCGACCACCGACAGCCTTGTGTAGACCTGGACGTGCCATCCGAGGGCGCCGACGCGCTTGACCGCGGCGGCGAGGTTGTGCCGCGACAGCGCCGGGTCGCTCTGACGGGAGGTTTCGAGGTTGACACGAACGCCGCGGATGCCGGCCGCGTGCATCTGCTTCAATGCCGCGTCGGTGGTCTTGGCGTCGATCACCGCGACACCGCGCGCGCGTTCCGGTCCTAAACGGCGCATGCCGTCGAGGGTGCAGGAATTGTCGGCGCCGTAGACGCTCGGCTGGACGATGACGACGCGCGACAGGTGGAGCGCGGTCTGCAGCTTGAGGAGCTCGTCGGCGCCGGCCGGCGGCGGAGTGTAGCCGCGCGTCGCGACAAACGGGAACTCCGCCGCCGCGCCGAAGACGTGGACATGGCAATCGCAGGCGCCTTGGGGCACGGCGAAATTGACCGCGGTCTTGGGTTGCGAGGCGATGACGGTGCGGGCGGTGCGCGGCGCGGCCGGGCGGCGCGGCGGCGCCTCGGCGCGTTTTGCCGGCGCGCTCACGGGCTTCGCCGGTGCTTTTGCCGCCGGCTTCGGCGGGGCAGGCCGCACGGCGGCGGGTGGCGCTGCCAGCGCCGGCGCCTCGCCCTGCCACAGGCGGATGCCGCCGATCAGGCCGTCGCTGTTGGGGACGACGGTAACGTCGTCCGGCAGCTCGAACTCGAGCTTCTTGGCGTTGCCGCCGCCGATATAGAGGTGGTCGAAATTGACCACGGTGCGCAGCACCGCGATGGTGCGCGCGACCCGCTTATTCCATTTCTTCTTGCCCTTGAGGACAAGCGCCATGTTGCCGATGTACTCGTCATAGGTCTTGTTGCCGTGCAGCGGGTGATGCGCCAGCTCGAGATGGGGAATGGCGTTGCCGTCGGTGAAGATCGCGGTGCCGGCGCCGGTGCCGAGGGTCAGCACCATCTCGACGCCCTTGCCGCGGATCGCGCCGTAGCCCTGGACATCGGCGTCGTTCATCACCCGAACCGGCTTGTCGAGGCTCTTCGCCAGTGCCGCCTGGAGGTCGAACCCGGCCCACAGTTCGGTGCCGAGATTGGGCGCGGTGAACACCTTGCCGCCGCGCACCATGCCAGGAAAGCCGACCGAAACGCGCGCAAACGGCCTCAGCGCCGCCGCGGCGCTGCCGACGATACGGATCAGCTCGTCGGGCGCGACCGGTTTGGGCGGGGTCGGCACGCGCACCGGCTGGCCGACGATTCGCCCCTGGTCGTCGAGCGCGGCGAGTTTGATCCCGGTGCCGCCGATATCGACGGCGAGCGTGCGCGTGTCGCTCATTCTCGGCCTCAGCCCTGGCAGTTCCGGGGGCAGACGATAGCGCAGGGTGCCCGCTTCGGCCATGGGTTGTATCCGCGCGCCCGCGGCGGTTTGCACTTGCGCTAATCCACACTACATAATGCGCAATTCGTCGCCGGGTTGGGCCCGCGCCCAAAGGAGGTCCGGTGAATCGTCCACGCGCAGCCGACGATTTCGAGATAATCCGCGAGCGGCTGGAAGAGCTGCGCCGCGAACGCGAGGAAATCGCCAACACCAACGAGACCGGCGACGGGACCGCCCCCCCCGGAGGCGAGAGCGAGGACGACGCCCAAAGCCGCGAATGCAGCGAAGGGGCGCCGCCGGCCTGGGTCCCGACGATCTTCCTGCCGCAGCCGACGGATGAGCGCACGATCCGTTTAAGCATGATCGCTCTATTCATCGTCACCCCCGCGACGGCGGGGGTCCAGGGCGGGTGACGGAGCGGTAGCCCTGGATTCCCGCCTTCGCGGGAATGACGAAAGCAATTCAGCCTGATCGAACGGCGCTCTAGGTCGGCAGCGCGCGTCAGCGTTTCGGGCCGAGCGGGCCCTCGCTGACCAGCACCTCGTGCGCCGCGCGGAACGCGTCGAGCCCGGCGGGTATGCCGCAATAGGCCGTCGCATGCCGCAGCGCCGCCTTGATCTCATCGACGGTGACGCCGTTGTTGAGCGCGCCTTTCACATGCAGCTTGATCTCCGGGGCGCGGTTGAGCGCCGTCAGCATCGCCAGGTTCATCAGGCTGCGCGTCTTGCGGTCGAGCGTGCCCTCGCCCCAGGCCCAGCCCCACGCCCAGGCCGTGGTCGCCCGCTGGAACGACATCATGAATTCGTCGGCCCGCGCCATCGAGGCGTCGACATATTCGGGGCCTAGCACCTCGCGCCGGATCGGCATGCCCTTCTGGAACAGGGCTTCGTCTTCGCCAGCCATGTTTCTCACCTCTTCGGGAGTGTCCGCCGCACCCTATGTTCATCGTCATCCCCGCCTGCGCGGGGGTGACGAGGCAAAGACAGCTCACAGACCGGCTTGGCTGACGAACTTGGTGACGAGGTAGGCCTCGATCGCCTCGGAGCCGCCTTCCGAGCCGTAGCCTGAATCCTTGACCCCGCCGAACGGCACCTCGGGCAAGGCGAGGCCCTGATGGTTGATCGAGATCATCCCGGTCTCGACCGCGGCGGCAATTGCCTGCGCGGTCGTGGCCGAGCGGGTATAGGCATAGGCGGCGAGGCCGTAAGGCAACCGGTTGGCCTCCTCGACGACATCGTCGAAGCTCTTGAATGGGGCGATCACCGCGACCGGGCCAAACGGCTCCTCGTTCATGATACGCGAGTTCATCGGCACATCGGTCAGCACGGTCGGTTCGAAGTAATTGCCCTTGTTGCCGATGCGGTGGCCGCCGGTCTTGAGGCTTGCGCCCTTCTGCACCGCGTCGCCGATAAAAGCTTCCATCGCGGAAATGCGGCGCTCGTTGGCCATCGGCCCCATCTGCGTGCCGCTTTCCATGCCGTCGCCGACCCGCGCCGCCTTTGCCTCCTCGGTGAACTTGCCGACGAACTGGTCGTAGACGCCTTCCTGCACCAGGAGCCGGGTCGGCGATACGCAGACCTGGCCGGCATTCCTCAGCTTGTTGACCGAGAGCAGCTTCGCCGCGAGGTCGATATCGGCATCGTCGAAGACGATCGACGGGGCGTGCCCGCCCAGCTCCATCGTCACCCGCTTCATGTGCGCTCCGGCGATCGCCGCCAATTGCTTGCCGACCGCGGTCGAGCCGGTGAACGACATTTTTCGGATGATCGGGTGCGGGATCAGGTATTCGGAAATCTCCGACGGCACGCCGTAGACCAGGTTGATCACCCCGGCCGGCACGCCGGCATCGGCGAAGCAGCGGATCAGCTCGGCCGGCGCGGCGGGAGTTTCCTCCGGTGCCTTGACGATGATCGAGCAGCCGGCCGCGAGCGCGCATGACAATTTGCGCACGACCTGGTTGATCGGGAAGTTCCACGGGGTGAACGCGGCGACCGGCCCGACCGGCTCCTTGACGACGAGCTGATAGACGCCCTGCGCCCGCGCCCGGGATGACCCGGCCGTAGGCGCGCCGCGCCTCCTCGGCGAACCAGTCGATGACATCGGCGCCGGCGAGCGTCTCGCCCTTGGCCTCGGGCAACGGCTTGCCCTGTTCGAGCGTCAGCAGCGGCGCGATCGTATCGACCCGCTGGCGCAACAAATCGGCCGCCTTGCGCATGATCTTGGAGCGGTCGAAGGCCGAGACCTTGCGCCAAGCACGGAAGCCCTTGTCGGCGGCTTCGAGCGCGCGGTCGAGATCGCTGGTGTCGGCATGGGCGACGGTGCCGATCGGCTCGCCGGTCGCCGGGCTGACGACCGGGATGGTGCGGCCGCCGGCCGCCTTGGCCCATTGCCCGTCGATAAACAGCAATACGTCGGAATACATGGCAAACCTCGAAGGTCCGGGTTGCGAAGACGGTCTTCTCGGATAACGCGCCGCCGCGGGGAACGGCGCCACGTAATATCTATTAGAATATAGCGACTGGCATGGAAAAGCGCGAGACAAAACCTCGCGCCTTCCGCTGCCGCGCCTAATGCGAAGGTGTGTGCTTGGCGAGGAACGCCTTGACCTTGGCCGTCGCCGCGGTCAGCGCCGGCTCGGTCTTCCACTCGGCGACGAAGTCGCAGCCCGGGATGAGCTTCGACAGTTCCTCGGAGATCGGCCAGGGGTGCGCCTCGTCGTTGCCGGCGAGGATCAGGCACGGCGCCTTGATCGTCTTCACGAAATCGCGGTCGGCGCAGTAGACGAAACCCGGTGCGTAAAGGTTCGAGTTGAACGCGTCGAGCACCGCCTCGTTGGCGTCGGGGCGGTCCTTGACCGTCTCGGCCCAGCCGTTGAAGTTCGCCGTGCGCCCGGCCATCGGCCCGACGCGGCCGATCGGCTGGGCCAGCACCGCCGCCGCGACCCGTTCGGGGTGGCGCTTCAGCATGTTGATGATGAACGACCCGCCGATGCACTGGCCGTAGAGATGGCACTTGTCGATGCGCAGCCGGTCGAGCACCGCGACGTGGTCGTCGGTATAGCTATCCCAGCTGTCCTGCGCGGTGATCGGCGCGCGCGACTTGCCGCCGGCGTTGCGCTGGTCCATCGCGACGACGCGGTATTTGTCGGCGAACGCGACGGTCGGATTGATCGGCGCCGACGGCTGGCTCCAGACGTCGATCACCGAGCGCAGCCCGGCCGGCGCAAAGGTCAGGATCGGGAAGCCCTGGCCGAATTCCTCGTAATAGAGGGTGGCGCCATGATGTTCGAAGCTCGGCATGTCGCGGTCCTTTCGTCGGGGGAAGCGGATACGCGGGAGGATATCACGGCCGCCGACCGCCGTCGGCGGGAAGCGATGCGGCGAGCCCGCCATCGCCATAGCCGAGACCGCTCGAAATCGCGAAACGGATCAGGTCGGCCATCCGCGGCGTCCCCAATTTGGCTTTGAGCTGGGTGCAGTGATTGGCCACGGTCTTGTAGCTGACGCCGATCGCCTCGGCGATCTCGGTGAGGCTGCCGCCATCGGCCAGCAGGCGCAGGATCTCGATATCGCGCGGCGACAGATCGTCGAGCGCGTGCGCCGCCGGGCGCAAATTGCCGAGCGCCAGCTCCTGCGCCATCTCGTGCTCGATATAGGTGCGGCCGGCGGCGACCCGGCGGATCGCCTCGAGGATCTGCTCGGGCGGCGCGTTCTTGCTGACATAGCCGCGCGCGCCGGCCTGGAGGATGCGTGCCACATAGGCCGGGTTGTCGTACATGCTGATGACGAGGATGTTGGCCTTGTCGTTCTCGGCCCGGAGGCGGCCGAGCACCTCCAGCCCGCTGATCCCGGGCAGGTTCAAATCGAGGATCACCAGCTCGGGCCGGATTTCGCGAAAGGCGCCGACCGCTTGCTGACCGGTGGCGGCCTCGGCGATCTCCCATAGCGGTTCGGCGGCAAGCAGGCGCCGCAGCCCAGAGCGGACGATCGGATGGTCGTCGACGATCAGAACCCTCATCGCGCGGCCTCCGGCAGGGGCGACGGCAACCGGTGCGACTGTGGCAGCGTCGCGCTGACGGCGAAGCCGCCGCCGGGCCGGTTGGAATAGGTCAATCGCCCGCCGAGCGCGCGCACCCGTTCGGCCATGCCGATCAACCCATAGCCGGTGCCGGGAGGCTCGCGCATCCCCGCTCCGTCGTCGGCGACCTCGACGAGCACCTCGTCGCCGCGGCCGGCGCGCTCGACCGAAATCGTTACCTGGCGGGGCTTGCCGTGGCGCACCGCGTTGCTGAGGCATTCCTGGACGATGCGATAGACGGTCGTGTCGACGAGGCCACCGAGATTGGCGCAAGCCTCGGACATTTCTACCCGGTAGTCGATCTCGGGGTAGCGCCGGCGCCAGAACCCGACCAGGCTGTCGACCGCTTCGGCCAGGCCGAATTCGGCGAGCCCGATCGGGCGCAAGCGATTGAGCATGCCGCGCACCTGCCGTTGCAGATGGCGCGCTGCCTCGGCGATCGATTGCAGCGGCTCGGACAGTTCCGGCAGCCGCCGCTCCTCGACCAGCCGCGACATCGCGGCGACATCGACATTGATCGCGAAGAGGAACGGGCCGACCTCGTCGTGGAGGTCGCGCGCGATGTCGCCGCGCTCTTCCTCCTGCACCGTCAGGAGCTGCTCGTTGAGCCGCCGGTTGTCGGCGTCGGTCGCGGCGAGCCGGGACGCCATCCGGTTGAAGCTATCGCGCAGACGGGCGAGTTCCGGGGTCAGCCGCTCGCCGACGCGGATCGCGTAGTCGCCTTCGCCGACCTGCGCCATTGCCGCGCTCAGCCGTCCGAGCGGCCGCAGCGCGCCGCCGATCACTAGGTAGATCACCGGAATGGTGAGGACACAGAACAGCGCCAGCACGACGAAGCCGCCGCTCAGCTCGTTCCAGACTTCGAGGATCTCGTTGCGCGGGTCCGTCTCGATGATCACCGTGCCGAGCGGCAGGCCGCCCATCTCGACCGACACCCGCTCGGTTTCCGAGGGGACGCCGATCAGCCGGATGAACCATTTGGGCACCTTGCCGAACGGCATGCGCTCGCCGACCGGCAGCACCGTGGCGGGCGAGGCGTCGCCGACAACCGAAACGCGCAAATGGCGATTGCCCTTGAACGAGGCGACGAGGGCCTGGAGATCGCGCTGCGGATCGGTCGAGCCGCCGATCTCCCGGATCGCATTGTCGACAGTCTGGCGCCCGACCAGGAGGGCCGATCGCATCTCGGTCTGCACCGAGCGAGACGCGTTGAGACAGGCGATCGCCCCACCCAGCACGAGCGACAGCAAGAGGGCGAGAGCGATGAGGACGACGAGACGAAATCGCAGCGACATGACGCGTTTACCGCGCTCCGGTTCGGGTACCGACGACGGTTGAAGATGCCACGACCGATTCCCGATTCCTATCCGCCGTGCACGCCAGCGCCCCGGTATGGGAAATCGGGAAATTTTCCCGGCCATCGCGGGAAGCGATGCCATGGAAGCGATCGGCCCTTTGCGCTAGACAATTGAAAAAGCCAAGGGGGCTTGTCGTTGTTCAGGGGGGTATTGCCCGCTGCCGCCTTGGCGTGCATGGCGGCCGGTGGCGCGGCGGCGCAGACCGTGCCGGCGGAGGCGACGTTGCCGCTGGTCAACGTCATCGCCACCACGCCGCTTGCCGGGATCGGCATCGACCGCGACAAGGTGCCGGCCAACGTCCAGACGCTCGACTCCGCGGATCTGACGCGCGAGGGACCGGCGAGCCTCTTGAACGCGCTGACCGACCAGGCCGGCAGCGTGAACATCAACTCCACGCTCGTCGACGCATTTCAGCCCGATGTGTTCTACCGCGGCTTCGCAGCCTCACCGGTGCTGGGCACGCCGCAGGGGATCGCGGTCTATCAGAACGGCGTCAGGGTCAACGAGGCGTTCGGCGACACGGTCAATTGGGACCTGATCCCCGACATCGCGATCGACCATATCGACATGGTGAGCGCCAACCCGGTCTTCGGGCTCAACGCGCTGGGCGGCGCCGCCGTGGTGACAATGAAGAACGGCTTCACCTATCAAGGCTTCGAGGTCGAGCTCGGCGGCGGGTCGTTCGGCCAGCGCGGCGCCCAGTTCCAATACGGCCAGCAGGCGGGGAATTTCGCCACCTACCTCGCCGCCCGCCTGTCCGATTCCGACGGCTGGCGGCAGTTCTCGCCCGACCATGTGCGCCAGCTCTATGCGGACCTCGCGGCGCGCGGCGAGAAGGTCTCGATCGACATCAGCTTCAGCGGGGCCAACAACGATCTTTCGGGCGCGGGCACGACGCCGATCCAGTCGCTGGCGATCGACCCGAGGCTCGATTTCACCACGCCGCAGAACAACGGCAACGAGCTCGAGTTCGTCGCCATCAACGGGTCCTACCAGGCGACCGACACGCTGTCGTTCCAGGCCAACGCCTATCGCCGTGAGTTCCACCAGAACGTGATCAACGGCAACACCACCGACTACACCGCCTGCACCGACGGCAGCGGCCTCTTGTGCCAGTCGGACGGGGTGACGCACCTGACCAGCACGACCGGCGGGCCGATCCCCGACCTGTCGAACGGCGGCGCCGTCCCCATCGGCGAGAACGACCGCGAGACGATCCACACGGTGACGGTCGGCGGCACCTTGCAGGCGACCTATACGGGGGACGTCTTCGGGCTCGAGAACCATTTGGTGTTCGGCGCCAGCATCGACCATTCCGACACCGATTTTCAGTCGTCGGCGGAAGTCGGCATCATCAACGCTCAGTCGCAGGTGCTGCCGTCGGGGTTCTTTGTCGAGACGGCGGAAAATTCGGGCTTCAACGCGACCCCGGTAAGCCTCAGCGCGACCAACAATTATTACGGCGCGTTTTTCACCGATACGCTGAACCTGACCCCGGCGCTGGCGGTGACTGCGGGCGGGCGCTTCAACCTCGCCGAGATCGGGCTCGTCGACCATCTCGGCTCCAACCTCAACGGCAACAGCCGCTACAGCCGGTTCAACCCGGCGATCGGCGCGACCTACAAATTCGGCGCGGGGCTGACTGCCTATGCGGGCTACTCGGAGGGCAACCGGGCGCCGACCCCGAGCGAGATCGAATGCTCGAACCCGGCGCAGCCGTGCCTCTTGCCGTCGTCGCTGTCGTCCGACCCGCCGAATTTGAAGCAAGTGATCTCGCACACCTACGAGGCGGGGCTGCGCGGCGGGTTCAACCTGCCGGCGTCGCTGCCCGGCAAGTTCACCTGGAACGCTGGCGTGTTCCGCACCGATCTCGACGACGACATCTACGGCGTCGCCACCACGGTCAGCACCGGGTTTTTCGAGAATATCGGCTCGACCCGCCGCCAGGGGATCGAGACCGGCATCGCCTACAAGGACGACAGCTGGTCGGTCTTCGTCAATTACAGCCTGGTCGACGCTACCTTCCAGTCGCCGCTGACCCTACCGTCGCCCAGCAACCCGTTCGCCGACCCCAACGGCAACATCCAGGTGACGCCGGGCGACCGGCTGCCCGGCATTCCGCTGCACCAGCTCAAGATCGGCGTCGACTACCGCCTCAACCCGCAATTCACCGTCGGCGGGGTGTTGACCTATTTCAGCGACCAGTTCCTGCGCGGCGACGAATCGAACCAGAACCCGCCTTTGTCAGGCTACGCCGTGGTCAACGTCCACGGCACCTACAAGATCAACGATCACGTCGAGCTCTTCGCCAACATCCAGAACCTGCTCAACGCGCGCTACGCGAGTTTCGCGCAGTTCGGCGACCCGACCGGCGTGGGCGCGCCGGGCATCCCTCCCGGCGCGGTCACCAACGGCGCCGGCGTCGACAACCGCTTCCTCGCGCCCGGCGCGCCGATCGCGGTCTATGGCGGCATCCGGATGCGCTTCTAGCGACGCGCAGTCGGCGGCTTTCGACGCAACCGATGGTTTTCATTTTCGCGGCGGTGTAACGTCCGTTTCGAAGTCGTTGCGCATCGAGTTGTTCAACCATCGCGGTTCTCGCATGGGACTCGGTCGACGTGTTGCCGCAAGTCTGGGCGCCATCGCCTTTGCGATGTCGGTGGTCTCGCCTGCGGCGCGGGCCAACCCCGGCTGCAACCCTAACGATCTGATCAACGCACTTGGGAACGTCCTTGGATCGATAGGATCCCCCGTCTGCCTGTCGGCCTGCTCCGATGGCGTCGGCTGCGGCGTCGCCGTCGGCATCGCGGCGACCCTTACCGGCATCGCCGCCGATTCGAGCCAGGGCGAGGTCACCAATGTCTGCAACGCGATACAGAACGCGCTCAAAACCGTGCGCAAGGGTCAGGACGATACCAATTACCTCACTCAACTGCTTCAGCAGGCTGGCGTGTCGGCCGGCGCGATACAACAGATCACCAGTGTCCTCGGTTCCGTCACCAGCGTGCTCGGGGTCGCATCGTGCGCCTGCTCGATGGAGCAGGGCGTCAACAGCCTGGGTGCGGATATCGGCGCCTGCATCCAGGACGCGTTGTGCTCGCTCGACGATTTGATCGGAAATCCCTGCACCTGCACGGCGCCCCCGCCGGTCCAGGACAATTGCTCGCTGCCGCTCAACGCCTGCGGATATTTCGACAAGAACATGGCTTGCCAGGGCGAGGGGACGATCCTGCGCGGCCCGTCCGGATACACGCCGGTCAGCGTGATCACCGAGCCGGGCGGGACGTTCGTCTCGACCGGCGGCGACTCGTCGGACGGACATGGACACTGTTCCCCCGTCCAATTCTGCTTCTGCCCGAAGCCGATGGTGCCGACCTGGATAATGGATCGCGCGCGCGACTCATCGGGTCAATTCTCGATCTTCACCTGTCAATGCCCTGCCCACACGCATTCTGCGGGCGTCGTCGGCGGTATTCCGATGTGCCTTTGCGACGGCACCAACTTGGCGATGCAGCCGCCCGGCAGCCTGTTGGGCATGTGTCCGCCCCCGTCGTGCCCGACCGGCCACGTCATGATCGGAAACAAATGCGTCGCCGACTGCGCAAACCCGAGCCAGGTTCTGCTGGCGAGCGGGCAGTGCTGCAACCCGGCGCAAGTCACCTCGTGCGGAGAGTGCTGCCCGGCCGGGCAAGCCCCGGACCCGAAGACGGGAAGCTGCGTGCGCAGCCTCACGCCGGTCGAGACGCCACCGCCTACGGTCCGGCCGTAGAGCGCCATGGCGTCGGCCCCCAACCTTCCCAATGGTTCAAGCCGCCGGCGGCACGCCATCTTTTTTCGCCTGTTGCTCGGTGCGCTCGGTCTGGCGCTGATCGGCATGCCCGCATCGAGCGTCGGCCAGCGGTCGAGCGGCATCGGCCTGGTTCCCGGCAATGCCGCCGTCACCGGTTTTTCCGGCGCGGTCGCACCGCCGCAAATCGCGCCGGGGGTCGATCCCGCCGAGGCCACGTTCATCGACCTCGACGGGCCCTCGCTGCGCGTTGTCGATCTGCAGCACATGGGGGGCCCGGCCGCCGCGCAGCTTGTCGGCGCACCGAAGCCCTTCACCGTCGAGGCGAAGCAGATCGGGCAGGTCTTCGGCGTCGCGCTCGACAATGCCGCCCCGCCCAATGTCTACGTGGCCGCCAGCTCGGCCTATGGGCTGCCGATCGTGGCGCCGGGGCCGGACGGAAAACCGCAGCACGTCAGGGCCGGCGCACCGAACGCGAGTTTCATGCCCGGCCTGTGGGGCGCGGCGGCACCGGACGGCGGCCCGGGAACGATCTGGAAGATCGACGGAACCACGGGTGCGGTCAGTCTGTTCGCCAACGTCATGCCCGACAAGCGACCCAATTCCGGCGCGGCGTTGGGCGCGCTCGCCTTCGATCCCGACTCGAATTCGCTGTTCGTTGCCGACCGCGAGAGCGGTTTCATCCATCGCTTCGCGCTGAACGGCATCGAACGGGGCCGCTACGATCACGGCGTCTCGGGGCGCGCGGCGCAGGGCCTGCCGCCGGTGCAATGGAACCCGGCGGCCGGAGTCGACATCACCGGCCCGCAATTCGACAGCACCGATCCGGCGACGTGGAGTTTTGCGCCGCCCGAGCGGCGGGTCTTCGGCCTCGCGGTGTTCCAGCACCGTCTCTACTACGCCATCGCCGACGGCTTGCAGATCTGGTCGGTGGGGCTCAGAGGCGACGGGTCGTTTGCCAATGACGCGATCATCGAGCTTGTGGTGCCGCCCGCGTCCGGCCCGACGGAAATCTCCAAGATCACCGTCGACGGGCAGGGGCGCATGGTGCTGGCCGAACGGCCGGCGCCGACCGGCGCGTTCGATTTTGAAGCGCTGGCCTATCCCGCCGTCGGCCGCGTGCTGCGCTACGCGGTCATCGGGACCGCCGTGGGCGCGCGCCGCATCTGGCAAAAAACCCCCGACGAGTTTCCGCTCGGGTTCGCTGGCGATTTTCGCAACGGCAATGGCGGGGTCGAGATCGGCTATCAATACGACCAGGCGGGCGAACTGGAGCCCGGCTCTTGCGACGGGTTTCTGTGGATGACCGGCGAGCAGCTGCGCAAGTCGGATGACCCCGCGATCGCGGCGCGGGTGAGCCAGGGCGGGCCGGCAGACGTGGACGGTTTGCAGGGCAACGGCGGCTGGTTGGTCCGGCGCGACGACAAGCCGCCGTTCGAGCGCTACTTCGTCGATTACGACGACCGCTTCGACGACGATTTGGCGCGCGGCCATTTGGGCGACCTGGCGATCCAGCGCTGCAATCCCACCCGCGGCGCGGCCGCCTGGCCATTTGGTGGCAGTCCCCCGCCGGGCGGCGGCTATCAGCCTCCGGGCGGCCATCGGCCTCCGGGAACCAATCCGCCCGGCGACTGCCCGCCCAACCAAGTGCGGCGGGCCAGTACCGGCACGTGCGAGCCGAACTGTCCGCGGCCGGGTATCCAAATCGGCGGCGTGTGCTGCGCCTCCGCCGAGCTTGCCGCCGCGGGCGTCTGCTCCAATTCGGGGCCCGGCTGCAGCCCCGGGTTTGCCGCGATAGGCCCGAGCAATTTTTGCTGCAGCGTGACCCAGGTCTTTACGAACGCGAGCGGCGCGCAGGCCTGCTGCAGCGGCACGATCGCCGACGGCAAGTGCCTGCAGACCCCGTCGACTCCGGTTTGCCCGCCCGGCTCGACGGACCCCAAATGCTGCGCGGGCGGCTACGTCTCGACCGGCAGCGCCTGCTGCCTCGCCAGTCAGATGACGGCGGACAACATTTGCTGCCCCGCCGGGGAGATGCCGAGCGCTCCCGACAAAAGCCGCTGCGTGCCCTTGGTGTACATTCCCAGCGGACCTCAATGCTGCGCGCCGGGGCTTATTCCCGCGGCGAGCGGCACCTGCTGCGCGGCTGCCAACGTGACAACCAGCGGGGTATGCTGCTCGGCGCCGGTCGATCCAAAAAACCGCACCTATTGCCCCGAACAGATCGAAAGCATCAACAAGTGCGCGCCCGGCTATACGAGAATGCCGGATGGCTCCTGCTGCGCCAGTCGCCTCGTCAGCGCCGACGGAGCGACCTGCAAGATACCGGCGGGACTGTCCCCGCCGCCGACCCGCGAACCGTCCCCGGGATGCCCGGCGGGCACCGTGCGCGATCGGGACGGCGATTGCGTGCCGCGGCAGCCGTCGGGCGGAGAACCGCCGGGATTTGGCGCTCCCCCCGGCATGCCCCGGCAACCGTATGGCGGCGAGCCGCCGCGATTTGAAGGACCGGGGGGATTTGGCGCTCCGCCTGGGGGCAATCGCTTCTCCCGTCCCCCCGAACGGTAATGCCGCATTTCGGGATCACGCGGGCGATGGAGAGAGACATGAAGCCAGGAATCCGAGCGATCGTCGCGGCGCTCGTTATCGCCGGTTGGCTGCCGCTCGGGCCGCAGCCCGCCCGCGCGCAAGACCTGCATGGGGAAATCGATGCGATCATCAAGGAATACCTGGCGACGCATCCCGACGAAGTCGGGCAAATCGCCAAGAAATACTTCATCGAGCACCCGGAAGCGGTGAACGAGATTTTGGCGGAAATACTGAAGCAACGCCGGCAGCAGGCCAATGCCGGCGCGGCGCCGGGCGAGACTGCCAAGGGCACCTCTGAGCGGAGTTCGGCGGTGGCGCGCAATGCCGAACTGCTTTTCTCATCGCCGCACCAGGTCACGCTCGGCGACCCGAGCGGGGACGTCACCCTGGTGGAATTCTTCGATTATAACTGCGGTTACTGCCGGCATGCCTTGTCCGACATGACGGGCCTGATGACCGCCGAGCCCAAACTCAAGGTCGTATTGAAGGAGTTCCCAATTCTTGGCGAGGCCTCGGTTGAGGCGGCGCGGGTGGCGATCGCCGTCCGCATGCAGGATCCCACCGGCGCCAAATACCTCGCGTTTCACTTGAAACTGCTCGGAGGGCAAACCCCCGCCAACAAAGAAACCGCGCTCGCGGCCGCAAAGGACACGAGTCTCGACATGGCGCAGATCGAGAAGGACATCGACAGCGACGAGGTCAAGAAGACGCTGGAAGAAGGGGCCGCACTCGCCCGCGCCCTCGCGCTCAACGGCACACCAAGTTACGTCGTCGGCAAGGATGTCGTGGTCGGCGCCGTCGGCATGGCGGCGCTCGACGAAAGGGTGAAGGCCGCTCGCCTGCAGTAACGGTCGTCCTCTTCGATAAGTACGGAGGATTGGCGGAAGAGGTAGTAGAAATAACTCGTTATTTATCGACACATTATACAGACTAATTAGTTCATTACCCAAATATTCCTACAACGGATCAACGAAGGGGGCGTAAGCCACCGACGGTGTATTGGTGCGGCACCCGAAAAATAGTACCGCGCGAGGCGGATTGGCCTGCTTCAATGAGCTGCAGCCACCAGCGTGTAGGAAGCCATGCCTTGTTCTAAAATGTAAAGTTTGACCATCCGGGAGCAAGAATGAAGGTCGTGAGCCCGTGCGTGCGGAGGGTCTGCAATTCGTGCTTGCGCGTGAGCAGCCTCCGGTCTCCAGACACCACTGCTTGATCCGGCACTTTGGCAACCGCTGCTATCCAATCAACGTCGGCTGCACCTGCCTCTATCAAATCGCGAACATGTCCGACGGGATGGCCATCCCGCGACGAGAAGGCGTCCAAGCCACGCGCGAGGGCTGGAGGCAGGTTCTCATCCGGGATGAACCGCAAGTTGCGCCGTCGCTCTTGTAGAGCCGCGCCCGACGCTAGGCCGCTTTTTTGAATTCAAACCGGACAGCTTGCTCAACTGCCGCCTTGGGTTCTTCGTACCAGCGCTCCACGGCACCGATTGAGCCCTCAGCCTTTACTGCGTCCGCCAGGGCCGCCGTTTGCACGCCACCTTCGATTACAATCGGCTGACCGAACTGACGACCGGGATCTATCACTACCGACGGAAGGACAGACGGATCCGGCCGCCAGCGTGTCGCTTGCCCTTGGTTGTCGAATTCCACGCCCTCTAACAAGCTCGGCAAGATCACATCGTAAATGCTGCCGAGCTGATTACGCTCGATGTCGTAGAGCGCCTTGTCGTCACGGCCCTCATGCTCCAATTCGGCAAAGATCGCTTCCCGTCGGTGCGAAACTTCTGCGTCGAGAAGGGGTGGTCACGGCCAACGAGTTCGGTCCCGAGTTTCACCGCGCGCCGTATTTTTTTAGCGATAACCCGGCCTCGATAAAGGCATCCACGAAGCGGATTTCCATCAGATCGAGGAACCCGAGTGCGAGGCTGTCTTCAAGTTGCGGTAACTGCGCCCGCCAGACCGGCGCCGAGCGGCGCCGGTTCGCGCCGCGTTGGTATTCGTAGCCTCGCAACCAGCGGCGAATGCGCGTGAAGGCGAGACGCGTGTAAGGCGGCTCGCCTGCGGCACGCTGTAGACACCAATACCAATTACGCTGGGCGTGCTCATGCCGGCCAATATCGTCGATTTTGACGGCCGGCGCCAGTCGGCGCCGGCCGTCTTTGCTGGGAACCTTCTGCCTAACTGAAAATTCGGGTCAGGTCGTCGAACTACAGCGAACTTGAAATTGGCGGAAGAGGCAGGAGTCGAACCTACCGAGGACGCCAAGGCGCCCTCCAACGGGTTTGAAGCCCGCGCGCCCCACCGGGAGCGGTACTCTTCCACCGGCAAGGATGCCGCGACGGAGGGTGCTTGCCTAGTGCGCGTGGCGTTGGCCCGCCCGCCGGGCCTGCCCCCTGCGGAAGAAACAGTCTTAACGCCGCAGGTGCGGCGAGCGCCCGATACCGGGCCATTTGCCGAGGGTCGAGGCCGAAGGCTAACCGTATATTTAGGTTAGTATCGCGAAAGCCATTAAAAACCGCCGCAAACTCGCGGCAAAACCCCATTCGGCCGGCCGGTTTTCGCGATATCGTCGGCGGCGATGGATCCAGCCCCAGCCTGCGAACCCTGCGAACCGGCCGTCGAGCGCGAGGACCGGCAACAGGCCGAGCTGGCCGTGCTGTCCGCTGAGCTCGCCTGCCTCCACAATCGCCGCGCCGCAGCCGAAGGCAGCGGGGCGACGGCAACAGCGCGCGACATCGCGCACCGGATCGGCGGCACGATGGCGGCGCGGAGGCACCTGCTGCAGGATCGTTCGGCCGCCGTCTAGGACGGTTTGCCGCTGGGCGGCGCCGGTGCGATCCCGCGCCGCTTCAGCTTCAATTCGATCATCGCCAGGACATTGGCCGCGCCGTGGCGGCGGCAGAGTGCGGCCAGATCCTTCGGGTCGAGCGCCTCCGGCGCGTAGTTGATCGCCTCGCGCAGCGCGGCCGGCAGCTCGTCGAACACCGCCATCAGCTCGCGCAGCAACTCGCCCCGATCGTCCACCCGCATCCCTCGTTTCTGCCGCATAACATCGGGGCGTGGGGCGCGGCTGACAAGAATAGCGCCGGCGCGCCGCGCGGCACATGGCAGGACGTACCTCAGGCTTACCGGCATCCCCTTGTGCGATATCGTGGTTGCCTCTAAAGATTTCGGCAAAATATGTCTCGGCCGCGCCGCACCGGCGCCGCGGCCCGGCCCGGAAGGAACCGCTCCATGGCGACCATAGAAGCTGTCGCTCCCCGTCAATACGTCCGCGGACCGCGGCGCGGACCCGTCACCCGCCTGCTCGAGGACGAGCGCTGGCTGGCCATCTGTCTGATGCTGCCGACGGTCGTGCTACTCGGGTTGTTCATCGCCTACCCGTTCGTCAAGGGCATCGAGCTGTCGGTCACCAACACCACGGTCGGGGTTCCCGGCGATTTCGTCGGGCTCGGCAATTTCGAGAAGATCTGGAACGACGACATCTTCCGCCTCGCGGTGTGGAACACCTGCCTCTACACCTTCGTGACGACGGTTTTCAAACTGGCGCTCGGCCTGTGGCTGGCGCTGCTGCTCAACCGGCATTTCAAGGGCAAGGCGTTCATGCGCGCCTTCATCCTGTTGCCGTTCATCATCCCGACCGTGCTGTCGACCTTTGCCTGGAAGTGGATGTTCGACCCGACCTTCAGCGTGATCAATTACGTGCTGTTCCATATCGGGCTGATCCACAGCCGGATAAACTGGCTCGGAGACCCCGGGCTGGCGATGATCTCGGTGATCATCGTCAATGTCTGGCGCGGCGTGCCGTTCTACGCGATCAGCCTGCTCGCCGGGCTGCAGACGATCAGCCCCGAGCTGCACGAGGCGGCGGCGATCGACGGCGCGCGCGCCTGGGCCCGCTTCCGCCATGTCACGTGGCCGCTGCTGCTGCCGGTGACGCTCGTCATCGTGCTGTTCTCGGTGATCCAGACTTTCGCCGATTTCCAGCTGGTCTACGTGCTGACCGGCGGCGGCCCGGCCAACGCGACCCAGCTTTTCGCGACCTACGCCTACCAGCTCGGCATCGGCACCGGGTTGTTGAGCCAGGGCGCGGCGATCTCGCTGGCGATCTTCCCGATCCTGCTGCTCGTGGTGATCGTGCAGCTCGTCTACATCCGCCGAGCGGAGACCCTCTAGGCCATGATCGAAGGTGCGTCCTGGCGGCGCTGGGTATTCTTCTATGTGCCGGTGACCGGGTTCGTCGTCGCGCTGCTGTTCCCGTTCTACTGGATGGTCGTCACCACGGTTAAGCCGGATCGGGAACTGTACCGGCCGTGGAACGCGGCCAATTACGCGCCGTTCTGGACGACGCATCCGACGCTTGAGCATGTCACCGATCTACTGACGACGACGCTGTTCAGCACCTGGATGCTGAACACGATGATCATCTCGCTCGCGGCGACCGCGATCTCGCTGTTTTGCGGCCTGCTCGCCGGCTACGCGCTGTCGCGGCTCAAATTCCCGTTCGCCGGCAGCATCGGCACCGGGATTTTCATCACCTATCTCGTGCCGCAGACGCTGCTCTTCATCCCGCTCAGCGATATCATCCGCAACTTCCATCTCGGCGACTCGCCGTGGGCGCTGATCCTGACCTACCCGACCTTCCTGATACCGTTCTGCACCTGGCTCCTGATGGGCTACTTCAAGTCGATCCCCAAGGAGCTAGAGGAATGCGCGCGGATCGACGGCGCGACGCGCTGGAAGGCGATGCTCTACATCATCTTCCCGGTGGCGATCCCGGGCATCCTGTCGGCCGGGATCTTCGCCTTCACGCTGTCGTGGAACGAGTTCATCTACGCGCTCGTCTTCCTGTCCTCGCCCGAACAGAAGACGGTGCCGGTCGGCGTCACCTCCGAGCTGGTGCGCGGCGACGTGTTCTTCTGGGGCGAGTTGATGGCCGGGGCGCTGTTGGGGTCGATCCCGGTCGCCTTCGTCTATTCGTTTTTTGTCGAGTATTACGTCTCCGGCATCACCGGGTCAGTGAAGGGATAGAATCATGGCCCGCGTCGCGATGCGCAGTCTGAACAAGAATTACGACGAGGTCCGCGCCGTCATCGACGTCAACCTCGACATCCGCGACAAGGAATTCGTCGTGCTGGTCGGCCCGTCGGGCTGCGGCAAGACGACCACCCTGCGCATGGTGGCGGGCCTCGAAAGCATCACCTCGGGCCATATCTCGATCGACGAGAAGATCGTCAACGAGCTGCCGCCGATGGACCGCGACATCGCGATGG
>Ga0182024_10001508_pt1 | contig 59940 bp, 58 predicted proteins | sample P32metaG_FD_120480 | JGI IMG/M metagenome (GOLD analysis project Ga0182024, IMG submission 120480) | Permafrost microbial communities from Stordalen Mire, Sweden - P3-2 metaG (Illumina Assembly) | ecosystem: Environmental > Terrestrial > Soil > Wetlands > Permafrost | place: Sweden: Stordalen...
CACGGCTGCCTCGTCCACACCCGTTCCTCAACTCCAAATGTAGTGGAGACCTAGCCATTGCCACCACTGAAAACAAAGGGAATTCCAGCTTCAAATCTTCTCAACTGCGAAGGTTGGGTTAAATTATTTTGACGACTTCTCACGGGAGCAAATTTCACTTTGGAGACTGGGTTACTGCCCCAACCGCAGGCAGGCCAAGCTTCCCTCCACTGGCTCGTTCAATCTGCCGCGTCAGGTAATCCACGACGCGCTCAAATGGATCGAATCCGAACGCTTGCCCAATCGGTGCACGGAGGTTGGAATTCGCGTTTACGTCGTAGAATATCCGTCTGCCATCGGCAGCCTCCAGATACTCAATTCCACCGACATCCAGCCCGCCGTATGCCATGATTCTTTCTCCCATCTCGACGGCCCCGGCAGGCACTCCTTGGTAGGGATAAAACTGCACCGGTTGGGCTGGCGCTTGCGCCGGGATCGCGCACAGCGATTGGTCGCCGCCTTCTGGATTGCACACCTCCGAGGGGCACAGATTAAAGGCGCCATTGGAAACCACGCGCATCGCGTACAGCAGCTTGCTTCCCAGAAATTCCATCCGAACAATCCCTTGGGCCGCATCCACCGGAAAGTACTCTTGCAGCAGCAACAGGTTGTCGGGCAGCCACAGCGAAGGTTGATCTCGCAGCAGCTTCCGAAACTCGTCCGCTGAATGCAGCAAAAACATGCGCGCCCCGCTGCCGCCCTGCTCCGGTTTAAGCAAGGCCGGCCAGCCGCCCGTCCACTGTGCCAGTGCCGTCTCGGCGTCGTTAAAGGCCAGTGTGCGCGGATGCGGAATCTCCAGATTCCGCAGCAACGCGGCCTGCGCCGACTTGCTCAGTTCCAGTAGAAACGCGCGTGAGCCATTCAATATCCGCGCACCGCCCAGCTCCAGCGAACGCATCAGCGATAGGGCGAGAGGCACCGCGCGAGTGTTGCCTCGCATATAGGCGCTGGGGCTGGCCTGGTTGAAGTAGAGAGCCGCTTCGGGAACGGCGTCCGGATCAAACGCCGCCCGTTTCAAGTCGAGCGCGGCATAGCGAACCCCGCGGTGTTCGAGCGCCGCCCACAACGGCTTCTGCCATTCTGGATGTTCGAAGAGGACTACCAGGTCGTACCTCATGCTTCTCCTACTATAAAGGCGCCGCGCTCCACAAAGCCGCGCTCGCGGCCGAGGCAAAAGGGTCGGCCTTGGCGCCACAATCAGGCGCTTGCAAAGGAATGGAACGGTATACCAGCGAGGAACCCAATCGTCCTCAGGGTTTGCGAACGTATTTCGCCTCGCCTTCGGTCGGACCGAGTGGCGCGCTCAACGCCGGCTGGCCGTCCACGTCATCCCGGTGGCTATATGGAATTCCTATGATCGTGAAGATGTTCTGGGCGCTCAGCAGCGTGCCCAGGAACAACAGAGTGGGGGTCACGTACCTTTGCATACTGGTTGGATGCGCCTGTCTTGCTGAGACATTACCGCGAACCCGATTAGAACGGACTTGCGCCGCTAGTTTTCCTTGACCCTCTTTGTGCCCGGCGGCACGGACAGTTGGAACGCGGAATCCGGCAGCGGCGGATTCAGTTGCAGATTGGAAAACGTCGCCAGCTTGTAGTTTCCCGAAGGGGTATTCCCTTTTTGCCGGATGGGGTTGCCCTTGCCGTCCGGAATCCACAGCTCGATGGTCTTGACGTATTTCAAGGCCTCGGAGGATCTCGGCGTCAGTACGATGTGCGTGGTCGGCGTCGCATCCACCGTTTCCGCGCCCGCCAGCCGGATCGTGTAATCCCGCATCATCTCGTCGCGAGTGATGCTGAAGCCCAGCAGCAGCATCTGATCCAGCGTGGACGAGAGTTTTTTCGCGTTGTATACCTCGATGGTCGAAGCTTTGGGCAGGTAACGCTCTACCGTCGGACCGTTGAAGTGAATGACCGTATGATCCGGCCCCGAGGTAAAATCCATGATCCCGACAATTCCGTTAGTGGCGCGCTTGATCCGCATGGTGCCTCCGCTCTCGTCGGTGTCGTTCACGACTTTGGTGTAGTCCAGCCTTTTCACGTTCGCCGAGTAGGATTTGAATGTTTTGGCGGCGCTGTCCATGCGCGCCAGAACGTCGTCCAACGAATCGGGGCGCGCGATGGCCGCGATCGCCAGGGCCATGAAAAAGCGCGCACTCCAGGCCTTGACTCTCATGGTTGGGTGTAAGCCATGTAGCCGGTGATGTCGTCTTCCGAGTCCATCAGCGGCTCCACGCGCGTGACGGTCACGCGCCTCTTATACTGCGCCTTTACCAACCCCGAAGCTTTGGAAACACGCTCCGCGGCGGTCACTCCCGTGAGCAGTTGAGGCGCGATCCAAAACAAACCGGTGCCCTGCTCGGCCGGCAGCATCACCACGTTGGCGGCTTTGGGCTGATCGCGGAAGATGTTGTTGGGGGTCACGAAGATGAAGGCGAGGATCAGGACCACGATGACGTCGTACTGCCAGCTCGCTCTCTTGAAGTCCCAGAACAGGAAGCGGCTCAAATTTCCCATCGATTCCAGTCTACAACGCTACGACGGTCTCGCCACCAGCGCTAGAAACTCGTCGCGGGTCGCTTTACTCGACCGGAAAGCCCCCAGCATGGTGCTGGTGATGGCTCCAGAATGCTGCTTCTGAACGCCGCGCATCATCATGCAGAAGTGCCGGGCCTCGGCCATGACGGCCACTCCGCGGGGAGAAATCGCGGATTCCACCGCCTCGGCCACCTGCTGGGTCATCCGCTCCTGCAATTGCAGCCGCCGCGCGAACATGTTCACGATGCGCGGAATCTTGCTGAGCCCGATAACCCGTTCCTTGGGCAGATAGGCCACGTGGATTCTGCCATAGAACGGCAGCAGGTGGTGCTCGCACAAGCTGAAGAACTCGATGTCCTTCACGATCACCATCTCGTCGGATTCGGCGCGAAACAGCGCGCCGTTGACGATCTGCTCCAGGCTCTCCTCGTAGCCGCGCGTCAGGTAGCGCATGGCCTTTTCGTAGCGTTCGGGAGTATGCACCAACCCCTCGCGGGAGGGGTCCTCGCCCAGCATTCCCAGGACTTCCTTCATCCGCTCGGCCACGCTAGGGCCGGCGGGCGTCATCACTTTGACCACTGCCTTGGTTTTCAGGTTGCTCTTCATTCGGCGGGAACCTCCATCTCAAACGCGTTCCGGTCCGTTTCGGCGATACGGATGCGCGCCAAACGGGGCGCCAGGTTCCAATGTTCGCGCAGACGATGCTCAATCACGGACGCAAGATTCTCCGTGGTCGGAACCAGGCGTTCAAACTCCGGCACATCCCGGTTCAGGTTCTTATGTTCCAGCAGGCGCAAGATGCGCTGCTCCACCAGCCGGTCCAGCGCCTGGCGATCCACCACCATGCCCTCCGCATTCAGCGGCCCCTCCACCGAGATTTCGAGCGAGTAATCGTGCCCATGGCCGTAGGGATTGTTGCATTTTCCGTACAACTTGCGATTCTCCCCGGCGCTCAGCGCGGGAGAATCCAAGCGATGCGACGCCGCAAAACGATAGCGCCGGGTCACGCGCATGGTGGTCATGGGGAGGGGTGGCCTCCGTAGTCCACGTACAGATCGGCGGTTTCATACAACCGGACGTTGCGCAGGCGGACGTTGGGGCCGCGCACTCGCGGTTCGATTCGCGTCCAAATCTCCCGGGCGATGTTCTCCGTGGTCGGGATCACCCGATCGAAAGGAGGCACTTCGCGGTTGAGGAAACGATGATCCATGGGCTCGACCACTTCCTGATTCAGGATCTCCTTTAATTCACGCAGATCGAACACCATGCCGGTAACGGCGTCGGGTCGCCCTTCCACGGTCACCTCCAGCATATAGTTATGCCCATGGCCGTGGGGATTGGCGTTGGCTCCATAGACGCGCAGGTTCTCGGCTTCGCTCCAAGCGGGGTTGGAGCACACCAGCGCGGCTGAGAATTCTACTTTTCGGGTGAGCAGCATTTTTGGGTGAACGACCAGCCGGCAGTATTTAGATGCTCCTACAAGAGCCTCAGATCCTTTAAAATAATAGCGTGAAGCGTGGCGATTGGATATTGACTGGAACCCTGGCGGTTCTGACCGGCATCCTGGTGTGGATTGTGGCGGGCACTTTGGAGCCGCCTGTGGTCAACGCCGGCGATACCGCGCCAAAGTTCAGCGTGGTTACCGAAGACGGCAAGACCATCACGCCTACCAATTTCGGCGGCAAACTTCTGGTCCTGAATTTCTGGGCGAGCTGGTGCTCTCCCTGCATCGCCGAGACCCCTTCGCTCGAGCAGTTTGCGCGTGTTTTCGCCAACAAGGGCGTGGTGGTGCTGGGCGTCAGCGGGGACCGCAACGAGAAGCCCTACAAGGACTTCCTGGCCCATTACCGGATCAGCTTCGAGACCTCCCGCGACCCCGACGCCAGCATCAGCGCCAGCTACGGAACCTTCCAGTTTCCGGATTCCTACATCATCGACTCCTCCGGTAAAGTGGTCGAAAAAATAATCAACTGGCAAAACTGGATGGCCCCGCAATTTCTGGATCACATCCAGAAGATGCTGTAATGGCAAAAAACCGGGACAGCACACTCACTTCCGCCGGACGAGCAGATTGGGATCGGACGAAGATTGCGGTCGGCGGAAATGAGTGTACTGTCCCGGTTTTTTGCGACGGGGTCGAATCCATCCTGGGACCGCGCGGCTACCTGCACAAACCCGAGGACCTGGCCAACTACGAATACGACGGCAGCATCGACAAAGCCAAGCCCGGCCTGGTGGCCTTCCCGAAATCCACCGCCGAGGTAGTGGCTTTGGTTAAACTGGCGAAAGAACACGGCGTTCCGGTAACGGGCCGCGGCGCCGGAACGGGCTTGAGCGGCGGCGCCATCGCTCGCGAAGGCGGCCTGATGATCTCCTTCGCGCGCATGAACCGGATTCTCGAAATCGACCTCGCGAATGAGCGCGCCGTGGTCGAGCCCGGGCTGGTGAACCTGGATCTGACGCAGGCGGTGGAGGCCGACGGCTATTTCTATGCGCCCGATCCTTCCAGCCAGCGAGCCTGCACCATCGGCGGAAATGTGAGCGAGAATTCAGGCGGTCCGCACACGCTGGCTTACGGTGTCACCACCAATCACGTGCTCGGCCTGGAAGTCGTTCTGTCCGACGGCAGCGTGCTCAACACCGCTGGCGGCGATGCACCCGGCTACGATCTCACCGGGCTACTCGTCGGTTCGGAAGGCACCATGGCGCTGGTCACCAAAATTACGGTGCGCCTAATGCGCAAGCCCGAAGCCGTGAAGACGCTGCTGGCGGTATTCAACAGCACCGACGACGCCGGCAACACCGTGGCCGAGATCACCGCGCGCGCGATCACTCCGGTGGCGCTCGAGATGCTCGACGGCGTTCTGCTGCGGATGGTCGAGGACGCCACGCACGCCGGCTATCCGCTGGATGCCGCCGCAGTGTTGCTGATCGAGCTGGAAGGCATCACCGAAGCCGTCGAGGAGCAGGTCGAAGAGATTCGCCAGGCTTGCATGGCCTGCCATGCGCGCGAGTTCCGCGTGGCTCGCGACGCCGAGGAGCGCGACCTGTTATGGAAGGGCCGTAAGAACGCCTTCGGCGCCGTGGGCCGCTGTTCGCCCGATTACTACACCCAGGACGGAGTGGTGCCGCGCACCCAAATTTCCGCCACGCTACGCTTCATTGCCGGCGTGAGCCAGCGCTACGAGCTCGTCATCAGCAACATCTTTCATGCCGGCGACGGCAACCTGCACCCTCTCATCCTGTTCGATCATCGCGTGCCGGGCCAGTTGGAGAAGGTCAAGCAGGCCAGCGACGAAATCCTCGAATACTGTATTTCGGTTGGGGGCTCGATCACCGGCGAGCACGGAGTCGGTATGGAGAAGAACGAGATGATGGCGCACCAGTTCTCGTCAGATACACTGGAGATGATCGCGCGGTTCAAGAAACTCTTCGACCCCCAGTGTCGTCTTAACCCAGGGAAGGTATTGCCAACCGGCCGCGGCTGTATGGAGATTCGCCAGAAACCAGGAGACCTGAGTTTATGAAGTTCCTTACGATCCTGCTGTTAGGTGGGCTGCTTCTAAGCCCGCTGCTTCTAAACCCGTGTGCCGCGCTCGCGGCGGACCCCAAGCCGCTCCCCAACCAGGCCGGCAACGACGACATCGATCTGTCTGGCACGGTCCTGATCGTGCGGAACGACATCCAGTTGGCCTTGGATGGCCCCGACCTGCCGCCCGGCTACATCGCCGTGCGCATGAAGGTCACACCCAAACCCGATAAGCCTCTGCGCATCAGTCCCGACGATTTCACGCTCCTATCGCGCAAGAACGGCGAGCGCAGCCCGGCGCTTTCGCCGCATCAGATCGCGGGAGGCGGCACCGTGCTGGTGGTCAAGCCCGCGGCGAATCAGCCTGGGGGCGACGGCACCACCGTGAACGGGCCGGTGTGGGGCGGCGTCAGCGTTGCCAGGAAACGCACGAGCACCGACGGCGACTCGTCCACCGTCACCACCGCGAGTTCAGAAGAAGACAGTCCCTTGCTCAAGGTGATCACCGAGAAATCTCTGCCGGATAAGGACATCAAAGCGCCGGTCGAGGGCCTGCTGTACTTCGCCATGGACGCCAAGCTCAAGCCCAAGGATCTTTCGCTGATCTACCAGGGCCCGGCCGGCAAGCTGGTCATCGACTTCAAGTAAGCGCCGGGACCCTCACTACCGGCTCCTCTCACGCGCTTCGATCCCGACCATTCCTGGACACCAGCGGAGTAGCCGCGGCGCTTACCGCGCAACCACTTTAGCGTCCCGCCACAGCCGTTCCAGATCGTAGTACGCGCGCGCCTTCTCCGAGAAGACGTGAATCAGGTAGTCGCCGTAGTCCATCAATACCCACTCCGCGTTCGTGTAGCCCTCGATGCTGTTGGCGTGTTCGCCGAGCTTTTTGAGGCGCATCTGGATTTCGTCCGCGATGGCCTGGATCTGCCGGGAATTGGAGCCGCTGCAAATTACGAAGAAATCGGCGAAGGAACTGAGGTCGCGCAGGTCCAGAACCCGGATTTCCCTGGCCTGCTTCCCATCGGCCGCCTTGACGGCCTCCTTCCACATCGGTCCCGGCTGCTTCAGTGCCGGTGGTTCCAGCTTTTTCGCGCGCGGCAGTTTGTTAGGCTCTCCTTTGATGGTATCGTACTACGGCGCAAAGCGCCCCGCGAAGGGTACAATCATGCAATTATGTCTTCTCTTAGCGTGCTGTTGACCGCGGAACAAATTCAGGCGCGCATTCAGGAACTGGCCGCGGAAATCGACCGCGACTACCCCGCGGGGCCGGTTTATCTGGTGGGCATTCTCAAGGGCGCGTGCATTTTTCTTTCGGATCTGGCGCGCGCGATGAAGACGCCGGCTCGCCTGGAATTCGTCGGGATCTCCAGCTACGGGCGCGGCCGATCCAGCTCCGGCGAAGTCAAGCTCACCAAAGACCTCGACGTCTCGGTGGAGGGCCACGACGTCATCGTGGTAGAGGACATAGTCGATAGCGGCATCACGCTCAGCTATCTGATGCAGGTATTTCAGCAGCGCCGCCCCAAGTCGCTGCGCGTCGCAACGCTGCTGGATAAGCCCGACCGCCGCCAGCGGCCCGTGAAGGTGGACTACGTCGGCTTCCATATCCCCGACGAATTCGTGGTCGGCTACGGATTGGATTTCGCCGAGGATTACCGCAATCTTCGCGATGTGTGCGTGCTGGGCGAGTAAACCAGTTTCACCCGCCGCGCAGCAGGCGCATCGCCTCGGCCATGGCGGCGGCTTCCTTGGCTTCGCCCTTGGCGCCGTTGTCCTCCACCGTGTCGCCTTCGCCGGGCGCCAGAAACAAGTTCGCTTCCAAGCCGTGCTGCCGCGTGTACAAGTCCCAATAGCGCCCGCCCAGCTTGTAAAGTTGATCGTGCGTACCGCGCTCGACGATCCGTCCGTTCTCCACCACCAGAATCTGATCCGCGCGCCGGATAGTCGACAGACGGTGCGCAATCACGAACGTGGTGCGGCCTTCCATCAGGTATTTCAAACCTTCCTGAATCAGCGCCTCGGATTCCGAATCCAGGCTGGACGTGGCTTCGTCCAGGATCAGGATGCGCGGATTCGCCAGAATGGCCCGCGCGATCGAAACCCGTTGCCGCTGCCCGCCGGAAAGCTTCACGCCGCGTTCGCCCACGATGGTGCCGTACTTCTTCTCGAAGGTCTCGGCGAACTCGTCCACGCGCGCGATGCGGCAGGCCTCCATGATCTGCTCGTAGGTGGCGTTCGGCCGCGCGAACGCGACATTCTCCTCGATCGTCCCGTCGAACAGGAACGTGTCTTGCAGCACTACGCCCAATTGCGTCCGGTAGGAATCCAGGCGCACCGTGGACAGATCCACGCCGTCCACGGTGACGCTTCCCTGGTTGGGAGTGTGAAACGCCGCCACCAGGCTGATGATGGTCGATTTGCCGGAACCCGAAGGTCCCACCAGTGCCGTCACCGTTCCCGGCTCGGCGCGGAAGCTCACGTCGAACAACACCTGCTTGCCCTTCTCATAGGAGAATCCTACGTTGGAGAAATCGACCTCGCCGCGAATCGTGCCCAGCGCCGCCGCGCGCCGGGGATCTTCGTCTTCGGGCCTCTCACGCAGCACTTCACGCGTGCGCTCCAGCCCTGCGAAGGCTTCGGTCAACTGCGTGCCGATGTTGACCACCTGCATCACCGGCGCGATCAGGAACGCCAAGAAAGCCACGAACGTCATCAGGTCGCCCAGCGACATCCGCTGAGGTACCGCCAAGACCTGGTGCGCTCCCACGAACCACACCACCGCTCCGACGATGCCCATCAGCACCGTGGCCGACAGGGCCATCAGCGACATCGCCGTTAGCGACTTCAGTACGTTATTCAGCAGGCGCGTCACTCCGCCCGCGAATACTTCCGCCTCGCGCTCCTCGGCATGATAGCCCTTCACCACCCGCACTCCGCCTAGCGATTCCGTCAGCCGCCCGGTCACCTCCGCGTTGATCTTGCCGCGCTCGCGGAAAATCGGACGGATCTTGGTGAACGCCTGTTTCAGCGTGAAAGAAAACGCGATCACGAAGAAGGCCGTCAGCCCCGTCATCAGCGGGCTGATGCGCAACAGCATCACCAGCGCGAACAGCGCCGTCAGCAGGCCGCCCACGAAATCCACCAGCCCCGTCCCCACCAGGTTTCGCACGCCCTCCACGTCGCTCATGATGCGGGCCACCAGCACTCCGCTCTTGTTGGAGTCGTAATACGACACCGGCAGCCGTCCCACGTGCTGCTGAACCTTCTCCCGCAGTTCGGCGATCAGCCTCTGGCCGGCCTTGGAGAGCAGTTGCGTGAGCGAAAAGGAGGTGACGCCTTGCAGCAGCGTCGCTCCCAGCACCGCTCCCACCAGCGGCGTCAGCAGTTCCACCTGACGATGCCCGATCACCCTGTCGATCAGCGGCTTGGTGGAGTACGGCAGCACCAACGCGGAGGCACGGTTGAGCACCATCAGCACGAACCCCATCGCGAAGATGCCGCGCCGCGGCAGGATCATTCCCTTGATGTCCGGCCACAGCTCCCGGAAGCGCTCGGACTGGCTTACCTTCGGTTTGGAGATCTTAGATCCCGGCTGCGTTTCCGGGGAGCGGGGTCCGCGCCGCTCTCCGTGTCCCATCCTGCCCATTCCTGGTGTCATTGGTTTTGTCCGCCCGCACAGGGCCGGCGCGGTGCTTGATCCTCTTACAGCCTGGACTCGCCAAGCCGCGCCAGGCTCCGTTGTGCGGGCGCTTTCATTTAAGTGTAACTTCTAATTAATGGCCGCCCTATATGCCGGCACTTCCGGCTTCGCCTACCCCGCCTGGAAACCGGATTTCTATCCGCCCAAACTTCCGCAAAAGGACTTTCTTAAGCATTACGCCACCCGCCTGAACGCGGTCGAGATCAACTACACGTTCCGCCAGTTGCCCTCGTCCTCCACCTTAGAGAATTGGATGAAAGCCACGCCGGAAGGATTCGTCTTTGCGCTGAAGGCGCACATGCGCATCACGCACCTGCTGCGACTAAAGGAATCCGAATTCACGCAGGTCTTCTTCCGCGCCATCGATCCCCTGCGCGTCACCCGCCGCCTGGGCCCCGTGCTCTTTCAGTTGCCGCCGAACTTCAAGGCCGAGCCTCCCACGCTCGCCGCATTCCTTGAAAAGTTACCGCAGGACATTCGTTGCGCATTCGAGTTCCGCAACGCCAGTTGGCTCACAGAAGAGGTCTATAAGCTCCTGGAGAAGCACGGCACCGCCCTGTGCCTGGCCGAATCGGAGAAGTTCGAGGTCCCCGAGGTCCTGACCGCCCCTTTCGTCTACGTCCGTTTGCGCAAGACCGATTACTCTCCCGAAGACCGCGCCGAAATCGCTCAGCGAGCCCGCCGTCTTCTCAATGGAGAAAGCGATGCCAGCGGCCGCGACGTCTACGCCTTCTTCAAGCACGAGGAAACTCCCGCCGGGGCCCTTTACGCCGAGGAGCTATTGCGAAAATGAATGACGGAGGCCGCAGAATGCCCCGAGTCGCCGCGCCGATCTTTGCCCTGGCCTCTCCCCGGCGTTGTGCACGCCCAGTCGACTCTCGAAATCCGAGGCACGGTCCTTGATCGCGCTAGCCGTGCGGCTGGCGGGACATCCTTGTCCCGCTCACCATCTGATCCGGATCGCTGGCCGCATGCCTCCGCCCGGTCATCGGAAACTCCTCAACGAATCCGCAGGAGCATGGTAAGTATGTCTGACCCTTCGGTCTGGCATGCCATTGAAGACGTTGATCGTGGACGACGAACCCATCGCACGCAAGGTGCTGCGCGAGGAGCTCGAATCCATCCAGGACGTCGAAGTCGTGGGCGAGGCCGATAACGGCGCGTCCGCCCTGGAGGAGATACAACAGCACCGCCCCGATTTGGTGCTGCTCGATTTGCAGATGCCTCTCATGGGTGGTCTGGAGGTCGTCCGCAACTTAAAACGCGGGCCGAGCATGCCCGTGATCGTCATCGTCACCGCTTACGACAGCTACGCCATTCAAGCCTTCGAGGCCGGTGCGGTCGATTACCTGCTTAAACCCGTGGGCCATGAGCGGCTCGCCAGAGCTGTCGAGCGCGCCAGACGCGTCACCGGTAAGGAGGCCGTCGAGAAGCTGGCGAGGCTCCAGGAAATCGCCGGCCCAGCCTCCGGGCCCCGCGTCAGAAAGGTGGTTGGCAAGGTCGGGGAAGAATTCTTTCTCCTGAGCACCGCCGACGTCTCCGCGTTTCAAGCCGACGGCGACACCGTCTGGATCTTTGCTGCCAAGCAGAAATACATGGCCACCCAGACGCTGAAGGCGTTGGAGGAGCGCTTGGAGAACACCAGCTTTCGACGCATTCATCGCAACGCACTGGTCAACGTCGATCACATTCTGAAAATGAGTGTGCTCAGCAGCCAAAGGTGGCTGATTACCTTGAGCAACAATCAGGAATTCATCGCCAGCAAGCGCCAGGCCCGCGCCGTTCGCGAGCTTCTGAAGTGGTGACGGGTCCACTCATCTGCGACTTCAGTTCATTCGTCGTCATTTCCAGGCTATCTGTCAGATTCTCCTAGGGGAATTGCACATCCCACCGCAAAATCGAAAAATGAAGATTCTCGCCAAAGCGGTCGTCATCTGTCTCGCGGTCTGTTTCCCGATAGCCCTTCGCGCCCAGTCCACCAGTGCCAATTCAGGCACGGTTCGCGGCTCGGTTCTCGATCCTTCAGGAGCCGCGATCAAGGGCGCCTCGGTCGAAATTCAGAATCCGGTGTCCGGGTACAACCAAAAGACCCAGACCGATGTCAAGGGAAATTTTGAGCTGGACAACGTTCCGTTCAATCCCTATCACCTGAACGCGTCCGCGCCCGGATTCGAGACCGGCGGGCAGGATGTCGACGTGAAGTCCTCCGTGCCCCTCCAGGTCATGACCATCAATCTGAAAATCGGGACCTCGACGGAGACCGTGAACGTTGTCGAGGCCGGCGACTTGATCGAGACCGATCCTGTATCGCATACCGACGTGGATCGCGCTCTGTTCGATAAGCTCCCCCTGGAAAGCCAGTCCTCCTCGCTGAGCTCCTTGATTACTCTGGCTTCGCCCGGAGTCTCCGCCGACTCAAACGGTCTGTTCCATGGCATGGGCGACCACGCTTCCAACTCCTTCTCCGTCGATGGCCAACCCATCACCGACCAGCAGAGCAAAATCTTTTCGAATCAAATTCCCTCGGACGCGGTTCAATCCCTGGAAGTGATCGAAGGTGCGCCTCCCGCCGAGTATGGTGATAAAACCAGTCTTGTGATCGTTGTCACCACTCGCTCCGGCCTCGGCTCCACGGAGCCGCATGGCGATTTCACCAGTTCCTTCGGTTCCTTCGGCACCTACAACGAAGCCGCCAATCTCAGCGTCGGCGGCAAATCCTGGGGCAATTTCACCTCCGTCAACGGCATGAACACCAGTCGTTTTCTCGATGGCCCCGAAAACACTACTCTGCACGATCACGGCAATCAGGGCAATCTGTTTGATCGCCTCGATTTCAAACCCTCGCAGGCCGACACCATCAACTTCAACTTCGGCTACACGCGGTCCTGGTTCCAGACGCCCAATTCCTTCGACTCTCAAAACGCCACGGCTTGGTCCGGTCCGGTGTGCGAAAATTATCTTCCCTACTCCGACGCCTGTAACGGCCTCGGCCCTGACGGAAAGTTGGTGGGACCCCAGGATCAGCGTTCCAAGATCCGGACCTACAACATCGCGCCGACGTATACGCATTTAATTGGCTCGAACACAGTCGTTACCTTCGGCGGCTTCGCGCGGCAGGATCAATATAATTACTACCCCAGCCGCGATCCCTTCTCCGACCTGACTCCAAATCTTCAGCTCACGACCATCGGCCAGGACCGCCGCCTGACCAACCTCGGTCTGCGAGCCAACGTGTCTTACGTGAAGGGCATCCACAATTTCAAGGCCGGAGTCACGTATTCGAGCACCATCCTGACCGAGAAGGACACTCTTGGGGTCATCGATCCAACCTTTAACGCCGTTTGTTTGAACGCCGATGGAAGTAACGATCTGGACCCGTCTCTGACCAACCCATCCAAGTGTACCGGCGCGCTGCAACAGAATCCCAACTTCAATCCCCTCCTGGCCTGTTATGACTTGACGCGCACTGCGGCGCTGCCGGCCTCCGACGGCTGCCCCAGCCCCACCAGCGGTCTGTATAGTTTCAACGGCCACGCCGATATAAAACAACTGGCCTTATTTATCCAGGACAGCATCTCGCTGCACAATTGGACCTTCAACCTCGGACTGCGGGGCGAAACCTATAGAGGCATCACTAGCTCCAACCAGGTCGAGCCGCGTCTTGGTATCTCTTACAGCATCAAGCCCACCAACACCGTCCTTCGGGTTTCCTACGCCCGTACGCTCGAAACGCCGTTCAACGAAAACCTGGTCCTCTCGAGTCTCGGCTGCAACGACGCGATCGTGAATGCGATCATGTCGGCCTCTGGGCCCTGCATCACGGTGCCGCTCGCTCCCGGGTGGCGCAACGAATTCCATGCCGGCCTCTCGCAGGCTTTTGGCCGCTACTTTGTCGTCGACGCCGAATACATCTGGAAGTACACGCATCGTGCTTACGATTTCAGCATTTTTGCCAACACACCGATCACCTTTCCGGTTGAGTGGGCCAGCTCCAAGATCCCCGGTTACGCGATCCGCGCCACCGTTCCCAACTTCCACGGCCTGACGGCATTCGTGGTGATGTCCAGCGTGGCCGCGCGATTCTTCACTCCTCAGGTCTCCGGCATCGGCGCAGTCCCCGGCGGAAGCACCGTCTTTCGCATCGACCACGATGAGAAATTCAATTCAACCACTCACCTTCAATACCAGCCCTGGAAGAAAGGTCCGTGGTTCAGTTTCAATTGGCGCTACGATAGCGGACTCGTGGCCGGCGCCACCCCATTCGGAGATGGCGTCAACCCTGTTGACGCCTCTGGCCTGACTCCCGACCAGCAATTCCAGGCGGGACTCTTCTGCGGAGGCGTCTATGCCACCCCAACCACGCCTATCAGTGCCGACAGCATGTGCCCGGCATCAAAGTATGGATCGAAGTTCCTCCAGATCCCCGCAGCCGGAACCGAGAACGACGATCACAACCCGCCCCGTGTCGCATCTCGCAGCCTCTTCGACCTCGGCGTCGGCGACGATAATCTCTTCCGCGGAGACAAGCACCGCTGGAGCGCCCGCCTGACGGTAGTCAACCTGACCAATAAGGAAGCGCTCTACAACTTCCTTTCAACATTCAGCGGAACGCACTATGTGACTCCGCGCGCGGTCAACGGAACCATCGGATTCCACTTCTGAGCGCACCCGCACTCACGCGTGCCGCACCGCTGTCTGTTCGATAGAGGCAATAGCGGCTCCCTCGCCGGCCCGCGGAGGGAGCGGTCAAACTCACGCTGCGGTTCCGCTACCGTGGATGGCCAGAGGGAGCTTCAAGCGGCCCCTATTGCGAGCTGAATTCGACAGAACGCCCGCATTGTTCACCTTCGACAGTGGCACAACCACCTACCGCCTCATCGGTCACTATCGGTGTATTTAGGGGGCTCGGCCGAAGTGGGGAGCGGCTTGAGCGGAGTGTGGTAACTTGTGAGCAGAATGAGAATTACCACTGCCATCGGGATGTTTTTGCTGGCCGGCGCCGGGCCGTGGATGCGAGCGCAGGCGCCAGACGCATCGAAAGAAGCGCCGGTGCGGGCTGTCGGTCTTCCACCGAGGGCGACGCCGGCCGATTACCAGTTCCGCACGCAGGCGGGCTCGGTGACGATCTGCGCCGAGTTCATGGGACACGGAGTCCCCACCGAGGAGGGCGGCCCGTACTCGACGGAGAATTACGTGGTGGTTGAGGCGGCTCTGTTTGGCGCGCCGAATGCGAAAATCCAACTCTCCTACAAAGACTTTTCAATGCGCATCAACGGGAAGAAGCAGGCGGTGCCCAGCCAGCCTTACGTGCTGGTGTTCCCCAACCTGAAAGATCCGGAGTGGGAGCCGCCCGAGTCGGAGAAGAACCAGGCTGCAACCAGCATCAGCGGGGCTGGAGGCAGCCAATCCGACGCGCAGAAAGTGGTCCCGAAGATGCCCATGGCGTTGCGGCACATCATGGAGCAGCGGGTGCTGAGGGCGTCGCTCTCGGAAGGGGAGCGCGTGCTTCCGCAAGCGGGATTGCTGTTCTTCGAATGGCGCGGCGACACCAAGAACATCCACTCGATGGAGCTGCTGTATAGCGGTCCGGCGGGGAAGGGAACGCTGGCGTTGCAGAAGCCGTAGATTCGCAGGCCGGGGGCCTGCGCCACAAGCTCACAAGTCAGGGGTTACAACCGGCGGACGGCGACGACAGTGATGTCGTCGGCGGCGGGGGCGCCTTGGGTGTACTCGGCCACGGCGACGTGGATGGCCTCGACGATTTCGGCGGCGGGACGGTCGCGCATCGAGGATACCAACTCGGCCAGGCGGGCTTCGCCAAACTCCTCGCCGCTTGGGTCGGGAGCTTCGGTGACGCCGTCGGTGAACAGAACCAGAACGTCGCCGGGCTGCATGGTAGCGCGGGCTTCCGAGTAAACCGCCTTGGGCAGAATGCCGAGAATCATGCCGCCGCCCCCCAAAGTTTCGAAGCCTCCCGCCGAGCGCACCATGAGTGGAGGATTGTGGCCGGCGTTGGCGTAGACCAATTCGCCCGTGGCCGGATCGGCGACGGTCATGAAAAACGTGATGAAGCGGTTATCGGGACAGTTCTGGCAGGTGCTCTTGTTGAGGCGGGTGACTTTCTGAGCCAGGTCGTCGCCATCCTCAAACAGCACGTGGACGCGCGCATGGAGGCTGGACATCAACAGACTGGCGGGCATGCCCTTGCCGGCGACATCGCCGACGAGCAGGCCGACGCGGCCGTCGGGGAACTTGAGGAAGTCGTAGTAATCGCCGCCCACGGTGCGGCAAGCGGTGGTTTTGCCCGCCATATCCAATCCGGCGACGACGGGAGCCTTGCCCGGAAGCAGGCTGTTCTGGATGAGCGCGGCCTGCTGCATGTCCTTGGCCATGGCGCGCTCGGCTTCCTCGACCTCGTTGAGACGGACGTGCTCGATGCGGATGGCGGCGACGTTGGCCATGACGGTGAGCAGGTTGAGATCCTCGCGCGAAAATTCGCGGACCAGGTTGGGCGAGTCCAGATAGATCAGCCCGATGACGCGGTCGTTGGTCTGCAAGGGAACCGCGATCATGCTGCGGACCTTCTGCTCGACGATGCTCATCTGGCCCTTGAGGCTCTGGTCGAGCTGGGCGTCGCGAACCAGCAACGACTCCTTCTTCTTGATGACGCGGTCGCGGACGGTGGTCGAGATTTTGAAACCTTCGCCGCGGGCGGCGCGCACGCGCAACTCGACTCGCTCCGGCGCAACGGTGCCTAAGTCGGTCGAGGAGCTCGTGGATTTGGAGGGTCGCGCCGGCCCCGCGGCTGAGCCTTCGACGGTCATGAGCACGCCACGTCCGGCGTTGACCGCTTCAATGGATAGATCCATGATGACCTGAAAGAGTTCCGCCAGCGGGCGGTGCTCGGAAAGCTCGCGGCCGGCTCGAATCAGAGCGCGCATCTGCGGGTTTCCCTGCATGACGGTGGTCTGATTCATCATGGTCTGACTGAGGTCCTGGGGTCCCATGACGCCCTGGGGGCCCAGGACGGCGTCGAGATTGGCCACGACGGTGGTGGCGGTGGTCGAAAAGCTATCTTCATTTTCGACAAACACCACGGTCTCGGGGACGAAACCGGTGACGTCGGCGAATTCGATGATCAGGTGACCGGCGGTGATGCGGTCGCCGGAGCGGAACGGGGAGGGCGCCTCCAGGCGCCGGCCGTTAAGCAGGGTGCCGTTCTTGCTGCCCAGATCCTCGACGCGCCAGTCGTTACCGGTGCGCACGATCGCCATGTGCTGGCGCGACAGGCCCGCATCGTCGGGATAGCACAGCTCGCAATTGCTGGAGCGGCCCAGCATGATGCGGTCGCGATTCAGGGGAAGGGTGATGGTTTTACCTTCCAGGTCTCGAACGACCAGTTCTTTGGCTGAATTCTGGGGGGTGGGAGCCAAGTCAATAGCTTAACACCACGCTTTGCCTGTGGCATCCTGAGGGCATGCGGCTCGCAACACAGCCGCGGACGCCGCCCGGCTTTTCAAGATTCATCCGGCCACCGTCTCACGGTTGCTCGCGAGGGCCGCGTTCCAAGACCGCGTATGCCAAATAGCGCCGAAAGAACTATCCCAAATAATTCCGAAAGTGACAGGAGGCATCTGACACTATATACTGTAAATAACTCCGCGTCCGCAGGAGACCTTCATGCGGCGTTTCCCATTTTCTCTCTCTCTCCGTGCTTGCCTCACCGTGGTGACCGTAACGTGGGCGGCGGGCGGGACGTATGGATTCAGTGCAGGGTTCAATTACTCGCTGTCCGATCCGAGTGCGATGATCGGGGCGATTGCGGCGGATGCGGCGGGAAATACGTATCTTACGGGCAGCACCTGCTCGGCGACATTCGCCACCACTCCGGGAGCGTTCCAGACGAAGTATGGCGGCGGAGCATGTCAGATTCTTCCATTTCTCAACACTCCTCTTCCGTCCGGCGACGCATTCGTCGTCAAGCTCGATCCAACCGGCAGCGTGGTGTGGGCGACGTACCTGGGCGGGAGCGGGGAGGATGTCGGGCAATCGATTGCCGTCGATGCGGCGGGTAATGTTTATGTCGCCGGCACAACGGCTCCGCAGGCTGGCCCCGGCACGGCGAACACATTCCCAGTGACGGGCGGCTCGGCGTTTCCTTCAGGAGCGACGCAAAACGACGCGTTTGTGGTCAAGCTGAATGCGGCGGGCAACCAGATGATTTACGGGACGTATTTACCGGGAATGGCCTATGCCGGAGCGACGAGTTCGATGGTCTCGGAGGCGATTGACGGGAACGGCAACGCGTACGTGGCGGGTCAAGCGCAGCCGGCTCAGTTCAATTTTCCCACGACGGCGGGAGCATATCAGACGTCCTCCGGTGAGAAATTCAGCGGCGTGATCGCCAAGCTGAACGCCGCCGGCTCGGCGCTGGTGTACGCGACGTATCTGGATGGGGCCGATCCGCTGGCGATCGCCGTGGACTCTTCGGGGAACGCGGTTCTCACGGGATCCGCTTGCGCCTCGGACTGCGCCTTGGGCTCGGGTTTCCCCGTCACGCCGGGAGCGTTTCAAGTACAAGAATCGGGCTCGGGCCCGGGCGACGAGACGCCGTTTGTAACAAAGCTGAACGCATCGGGGAGCGGATTGATCTATTCCACCTTCCTCGGCGGCGGCCCCGAGGGACTCGCCGTCAAAGTGGACTCCCAGGGGCGCGCCTATATCCTGGGCAATGGCGGCGCTAATTTCCCGACGACTCCGGAACCCGGCGGATCATTGGGCGGCTTCCAGTTTCTGGCGAGCTTGAGTGCGGATGGATCGACACTGGTGTATTCCAGGTACGTAGGCGGCGCAGCGGCTCTGGATGTGGATGCATCCGGCAATGCGTATGTGGGGGGAGGCGCGCCCAGCGGATTTCCGGTGAGCTCGGGAGCTTTTCAGCAATGCTACTCCGGAGGCAACGGCGACGGAGTGGGAACCGACGGGTTCATTGCGCAGTTTACTCCCAGCGGTGCGCTGGCGGCGGCGACTTACTTCGGCGGGCCGGGGGTGGAGTCCGTGTACGAGATAGCGGTTGCACCGAATGGCTACGTCTCGGTCGGGTCCGGGTCGTATGCGGGAAGCGCGGAAGTCTCGCCATCCACGCGGAACGACTTCGTCGCCAGTCTGCTCATCAACAATCCAGCGCAACAGGATGGACCGTGCATGTCGCCGCTGGTCCTGAACGCGGGCAGTTATTACAGTTCGGTTCCAAGCTTCATCGCACCGGGCGAGTTGGTCACCCTGCAAGGCTCGGGGTTCGGTCCGGACACGGGCGTGTCGTCGCCGGTTGGAAGCGGGCTGCTGCCGACGCAGCTAGCGGGCGTGCAGCTGTTCTTCGATGAACTCGCCGCGCCGCTGATGTATGTGCAGGCGGGACAGATCAACGCGATGGCGCCGTGGGAGCTGGCCGGGAGGACCTCCACGCAAGTACACGTCGTCTACAACGGAGTTCCGACGAACGCGCTGACCCTGACCGTGTATCCGTCCGCGCCCGGGCTGTTTTACCTGAACTACAACTCGTTCCAAGGAGCCATTCTGAACTCGGACGGCAGCATCAATTCGGTGAGTAATCCGGCGAAACCGGGCGATGTGATCTCACTGTTCGGAACCGGAGGAGGACCGACCATTCCTGCGGGAGTGACCGGAGGGTATTGGGCGATGGGCACGAATATATCGTTAGCGCTGCCTGTGATTGTGCAAATCGGCGGCGTGTACGCGCCGGTAGTTTACGCAGGAGCCGCGCCCGGTTTGTTGTCCGGCGTGTTCCAGATTAATGTGCTGGTGCCGCCGGGGCTGCATTTGTTGGTGAAGGGCGGTCCGTCGTTCGGCGTCACAATGGGGCTCGGCGGGCTCAGCGTGGACGATACGCCGGCGCCGGCCACGGTCGCGGTGCAGTAAGGGCGTTGTCGATGAGACGCGTCGATCCCAACCAGGCGGCGATGGCGATTCGGACGAGGCCTTCGATACGTGGGACTGGCTCCATCCAGATGGGATCGACGATTTCCAGATACTCGACGCGAATGCCAGGATGGGCGAGCACGGACAAAGCCTCCTGCTTGACGGATTCAGGGTCGCGTGAGCCTTGGGCGATCCGGCTCGCGGCGAGTTGCAGAGCTTGGTAGAGCAGAGGCGCGAGCGCCCGCTCGGCTGGCGTCAGACGCTGGTTGCGCGAGCTAAGCGCGAGGCCGTCGGGCTCGCGCACCGTGGCGATGCCGATAATTTCGACCGGCACGTTGAGATCCGCCACCATGCGGCGGATCACAGCCAGTTGTTGCGCGTCTTTTTCTCCGAAGTAGGCCCGGTCCGGCTGGACCATCTGAAACAGCTTCATCACGACCGTGGCCACGCCGCGGAAGTGGCCGGGGCGGAATGCGCCTTCGAGCTGCTCGGTGAGGCGCGCCACATCGATAAAGGTCTGTTGGGGCTGCGGATAGATCTCCTCGACGGACGGCGCAAAAACGATGCCCGCTCCGAGCGATTCGCACAACGCGGCGTCGGTGTCGAGGGTGCGGGGATACTTGGCGAAGTCCGCGGGATCGTTGAACTGGGAGGGATTTACGAAAATGCTGACAACCGTGCAGCCGGTTTCACGAACAGAGGTTTCGATCAGCCGGCCGTGTCCCAAGTGAAGCGCGCCCATGGTGGGGACGAAACCGATGGTGGGTTTGCGTAAGGAGGCGCCGTTGCGCAGGGCGGAGAGCGCTTGGCGCAGCTCCCGAATCGAGCCGAGAACCTGCATTTTCAAGACGCTGCGATTTTTTTTACCGTCCCCTTAACGTCCAGCGAGTAGCGCTTGGCGGCGGCGACGATTTCATCTCCGATCTGCGAATAGCGCTTGGCGAAACTCGGGGCGGAATCGCCGGTGATCCCGAGTGCGTCGTAGCAGACCAGCACCTGGCCGTCGCAATAGGGACCCGCGCCGATGCCGATGGTGGGGACGCTCAACTCGGCGGAAACCTTGCGAGCCAACTCCTCGGGAATGGATTCGAGCACGATCGCAAAGACGCCGGCCTGTTCCAGTGCCTTGGCGTCTTCGAGGAGCAGGTGCGCGCCTTCCGCTGACTTGGCCTGCTGGCGGAACCCTCCCAACTGGTTCACGGATTGCGGATTCAACCCTAGGTGGCCCATCACTGGAATGCCCACTTCCACGAGCCGCGAGACGGTTTCGGCGACGGAATGGCCGCCCTCGATTTTGACGGCGTTCGCGCCGCCCTCCTGAACCAGGCGTCCTGCGTTGCGGATGGTTTCGGGAACCGTCACGTGGTAGGTCAAGAAGGGCATGTCGGCGACGACCAGGGCGCGGCGGGCTCCGCGGCTAACCGCCTTGGTGTGGTGGACCATGTCGTCCAGCGTCACTGGAAGGGTGTTGTTGTAGCCCAGCAGCACCATGCCCAGGGAATCGCCCACCAGGAGGACGTCGATCGCGGCCTGTTCCAGCAGGCGCGCCATAAGGGCGTCGTAGGCGGTCAGCATGGCGATTTTTTCCCCACGCTTCTTCATTTCCTTCAAATGAGACGGCCACACTTTTTTTACTTCGTTCATGGTTCTGTGCCCCGCATGACGTATGTGCGCAATAGCGACTCGATTTTCCCGCGATCGGTTGCGGGGTTTTTCCGCCGGACGATCTCGATTGCATGCAGCCCGGCTTGGCGATACAACTGTCTCACGGATTCCGGGGCGTTGTCGAGCGCGCGCAAATGGGCGGCGATGGTGCGCTCGTCTCCACGCTCGATCGGCCCGGTCAGGGCGGACGCCGGTCCTAGACGCAAGGAGTTTTCGACGCTGGCGCGAACCAAGGGGCCGAGGGCCTGTAATGCAGGCTTTGGGTCTTCCCCCTTCGCGAGGCCGGCGAGTTCCATTAGGATGACGGCGGCATCGATCATCGCCACGACGTAGTTGCTGGCCATGACCGCGGCGGCGTGATAGAGAGGGCGGCTTTCGGCGGGGATCGTCAAGGCGTGGCCGTCGAGCAGGCGGACGATGTCGAGAGCCCAGGCGACGGCTTCGGTCGAATCTGGAATGCCGCCGCTGGCGGCGCCGGTGATTCCAAATGACGAGCCGGGGAGGTCGGCGACGCCTTGCCCAGGAGTCGTGATGGTTTGAAGAGGATGCAGAGTCGCGCAAGCTGCGCCGCGGGCGGCGAGAGCAGCCAGGGCTTCCGGGCCTCGTGAGCCGCAGGTGTGCAGGGCGATACTGATGGGCTGCGAAGCGGCGGCTAAAGTACGAGCCACCTCGTCCAGGGCGTCGTCGGGGACGCAAACCAGGACTCGGGCAGCGTGGCTGGGCAGGTCGGAATAGGAGACCGGGAGCACCTCCTTATTGATGAAAGCCGCCGCCGATGCGGTTCGCCGGGGATCGCGGCCGGCGATGGCGGCGACGGGCTGGCCACGGTCGTGGAGAAGCCGTCCGAGGGCCTGGCCCAACCGGCCAGAACCGGCAATTCCGATCCGCTGCATTACAATTTGACTCTAGCATCGCACGCATGCCCCGAAATCCGAGCTTGACGAAGCGGCTGGAGATACCTGACAATGATTCTTTCGGGTTACAGCGGGAAATCTAAAGCAGAGAAAGAAGCCTTGTTGCGAACTCATCGATTTCTCATCCGGTTGCTGGCGGTAACGGTGGCGTCCAGTTCCTTGGCGCTGGCGGTTACTCCGCTCAAGAAGAAGACTTCGGGCAAACAGGCGGCGAGTAGGATTGCGCTCCGTCATGTGGCCCTCGCGGCAGCGGCGAGTCCCGCAAAGACTCCCGCCAAGGCTCCGGTAAAACCGGCAGGCCACTGGCGCGCTCCCAACTACGCCGATTCGACTGCCGGCGACATCGCCACGGGAGAGGATCCGATCGCCCGTCAGGCGGCCGTGCAGGCGCTGGGGAAACTGAACGGCGCCATCGTCGTCTCCGATCCGGGAACGGGCCGGATTCTGGCGATGGTGAATCAAAAACTGGCGCTGACGAGCGGGTTTCAGCCGTGCTCGACGATCAAGATTCCAGTGGCGCTGGCGGCGCTGAGCGAAGCCGTGGTGGATCGCAACACGCAGATTCGTCTGTACGGCAAGACCAGCATCGCGATGACCGAGGCATTGGCGAAATCGAGCAACCAGTACTTCGCCAGTTTGGGCGAGAAACTCGGATTTGACCGGATGAGCTACTATGCCCGCCTGTTCGGGCTGGGGGAGAAGGCCGGTCTGAACATTACGGCCGGTATCAATACGGAAGCCGAGCAGCCGGGTATCCTTCCGCCTGCGACTCCCAAGAGCGGAATGGGCATGATGACCAGCTTCGGCGACGGCATTACGCTGACGCCGCTGGAGTTCGCAGGACTGCTGGGAGCGGTGGCGAACGGCGGCACGCTGTTCTATCTGCAATATCCGAAGACGCAGGAAGAGGCGGAAACAATTCTGCCGACGGTCAAGCGGCGTCTGGAGATTGCCGACCTGATCCCGGAGATTAAGCCAGGTATGATGGGCGCGGTGGCGTACGGAACGGCGCGGCGCATCGGTTCGGACGATCCCAACGAGGCAATCTACGGCAAGACGGGCACTTGCACGGATACGCGCACACCGACGCATCTGGGCTGGTTTGGCTCGTTCGCGGAAAGCGGCCGCCAGAAGGTAGTGGTGGTGGTGCTGCTGACGGGCGGGAGCGCGGTCAGCGGTCCGGCCGCCGCCGGGGTAGCGGGTCAAGTCTATAAAAACCTTGAGGCGGCGAGCTTTTTCGCCCAGGCGCAGTCGGCTGGGGGCAACTTCCAGGCTTCAAATGGATTGACGAATTTTATGCTATCCAACGCGATCAAGCCGTGATATCATGTGACCCATGCGTACACTCGTGTCTCTGTTCATCGCTACAGCGGTATCTCTGGCTAGTTTCACGCTCCTCGCCCAACCCCCTCAGGGTGGCGGCAAAGGCGGCGGAAGGGGCAAGGCCCCTCGCGAGAATCTAAAGGTCCTCCCGGACGATGCCAACCTGGTTCCCACCATGCAGATGTTCGTGGGCGCTCTCGGTCTCGCCGATAAAGGCGGGTGCAATTACTGCCATGACTCCGCCCAGGGTGCGTCCAAGGCCAGCGACGCCAACCCCAAGAAACTGACGGCGCGCATGATGATTTCGATGGCTAAGGAAATCAACGGCAAGTTCCCCGACGGCAAAGACCACGTGACGTGCTACACGTGCCATCGTGGCAGCACTATGCCGTTGGCCGCAGCGCCGTAGAACAACCGGCTGGTCTTTTCCGGCTAAGAGTTGCCCCGATGCCTTTTGATGGGCTTCGTGTCCTCTCGCTCGAGAGCCGCAGAGCGGCCGAGATCGAGCGATTGATCCGAGGCCAAGGCGGCGTGCCGTTTGTCGCACCCTCCATGCGGGAAGTCCCGCTGGAGCAAAATCCTCAAGCCTTTGAATTCGCCGCCCGGTTGTTCCAGCCGGGCGGCGATTTCGATATGGTGATCTTCCTGACCGGCGTCGGCGCGCGCCTGCTGAACCAGATTCTCGAGACCCGCTATCCTCCAGGAGCTTTCATCGATGCCTTGCGCCGCGCGGCGGTAGTCGTGCGCGGATCGAAGCCGGCCGCTGTCATGCGCGAGTGGGGCCTGCCCGTTGCCGTCTCGGTACCCGAGCCCAACACTTGGCGCGAGATTCTGAAAGCTACGGAGAACCGCCCGGAGCGGAGGATCGCGATTCAGGAGTACGGGCGCTCCAGCATGGAGTTGCTGGAGGGTTTGCGCGGGCGAGGGGCGGAAGTCACCACAGTTCCTGTATATCAATGGGATCTGCCGCAGGACTTGCAACCTTTGCGCGAGGCGGTTCGCGGAATTTGCGCGGGCGAGTTCGACGTGCTGCTGCTGACCACGTCGGTGCAAGTGGCGCATCTCTTGCGAGTCGCGATCGAGTTGGGAGTCGAGCAGAAGGTGCGGAGCGCCCTGCGGCGGATGGTGGTCGCGTCGGTGGGTCCTTCCACCAGCGAGACGCTGCGTGAGCACGGCATCGAGCCGGATTTCGAGCCATCGCATCCCAAGATGGGCTTCCTGGTGAACGAAACCGCCGCGCGGGCGCAGCAGTTCCTACACTCAAAGAAGTGAAGAAGGGCGCGGGGGACAATCAGGGGAATAGCGACCAGAATGTGTGGCTTACGGTCGGGCGCTATCTTGCGTTGATGAGCGTGGTGCCGGCGGCGATCTTTGTCGGCTATGGGATCGGCCTGGGATTGGATCATCTGTTTTCGACGCACTTCCTCAGGTTCGTTTTCGTGGTGGTCGGCACCGCGGCCGGATTCGTGCCCATCATCTGGGAAGTGAGCCGCAATGAGTGAACCGCGATGACCGATCCGAATAGTCGGCGGATGCTGAACCGGATGACTCTGATCGGCGCGGTTTTGGGCGCCGCCGGGGCTCTGGCGCTGCTGGCCCTGCGAGGACCCAAGTGGGGAGCGGGATTCCTGGTGGGCGCGGCGTTTTCGCTGCTCGGCTTGGAATGGTGGAAGGCCATCGGACGAGGTCTGGGAAGCTCTGAAAAGAGGTCGATTCTGGGCTCGGCAACGTTGCTGTTCCTGCGGCTGCCGGTGGTGATGGGAGCCGTCTATGTTATAGTAAGAATTTCCGGGATTGCTTCAGGAGCTGTAGTGGCGGGCTTGCTCGTATCCACAGCCGGGATTGTTCTGGAAGTCCTCTACGAAGCCGCTTTTCCGAAGCGCTAAACAATTATGGAGCACGAACTGGGGCTGACAGCCCTGTTTAACGACCATCTGGCAGGACTCGGCAACGCCATTCTGAGCGCGGTGGGAATGATCGCCGAACACCCCGCGAGGCCATGGGAAAACTGGATCGTCATGGAGATCCTGGTGGTGGCGATTCTGGTGGCGCTGGTACTGGTTTTGCGCGCGAGTCTTTCCGCGGAGAATCCCGGCAAGATCCAGCACCTGGCCGAGGCGCTGTATGGGTTCCTGCTGCATCAGGCTCACGAAGTCGGGATTGAACATCCCGAAAAGTACGTCAACTATTTCGGGACGGTCTTCATCTTCATCCTGTTCATGAATCTGATCGGGGCCATTCCGGCGTTCGAGTCCCCGACGATCTCGGTGGTGGTTCCAGCGGGGCTGGCAGCGTGCACGTTCCTGTACTACAACGGGATGGGCTTCGGCGCGAAGGGCATCGGGTACCTCAAGCACTTCATGGGGCCGGTGTGGTGGATGGCGCCGCTGCTGATCCCGATCGAAATCATCAGCCATCTGGCGCGTCCGCTCTCGCTGACGGTTCGTCTCTACGGCAACATGTTCGGCGGGGAGCAGGTGACGGGAGCCTTCCTGAATCTGGTCCACCTATTGATTCCGGTGATTTTCATGGGCTTGCACGTGTTCGTTGGATTGTTGCAGGCTTACGTATTTACCTTGCTGACCATGATCTATGTGAGCATGGCGACGGGGCACGATCATTAATACTCGAAGACGGGCATTATCGCGCCGAGTGTGAGCCGCCGGCCCCCCAGGACCGGTTGGAACCACCTCCTCGGCGCAACTTCATAACGAAAGGAAAGTACAACATGCGTGGAAAGAAGATGTTGGTGCTGTTATTTTTGCTGGCGGCGCTTCCGATGTTCGCCCAGACTCCGGGCGGCTCGGGAATCGCGCCCGGCGAGTTGAAATTCTTGGGAGGCGTGATCGGCATGGGCATCGCCAGCGGCCTCTGCGGCATCGGTCAGGGAAGGGCTGCGGCGTCGGCCGCGGAAGCCACGGCTCGCAACCCCGGAGCCAGAGGACCGATCCTGATCGTCATGGTTCTCGGCCTGGCGCTGATCGAGTCGCTGGCCATTTACACACTGGTGATCGCGCTGAACGCAATTAAGTAAATTAAAAATGGGGACAGAGTGTACTGTCCCCATTTTCCTCACATGAAGCTGCACGGCATTTTCCCTCCCATCGCCACGCCGTTCGATCACAAAGGCGATTTGTACCGCGTCAAGGTCCAGCACAACGTCGAGAAGTGGAACAAAACGCCGCTGGCCGGATACGCCGTGTGCGGATCGACCGGCGAGAGCGTGTACCTGACCACCGAAGAAAAGATCAAGATGTGGGAGTGGGTGGCGGAGTATGCCGATTCCTCCAAGCTGCTGATCGCCGGCACGGGCGTTGAGGGAGTACGGGAGACCGTTGCACTCACCAATCAGGCGGCGGAGTTGGGCTACAAGGTCGCGATGGTGCGCACGCCGCACTATTACAAGAACCTGGTGAACCGGTGCGACGCGCAGGTGCTGTACTTTCGCGCCGTCGCCGATCAGGCGAAAGTCCCGGTGATGATTTACAACTGGCCGCAGGTCACCGGCGTGGACATCATGCCGGAAGCGGTGGCCATGCTTTCCGAGCATCCCAACGTCATCGCCATCAAGGAAAGCTCGGGCAGCATCGAAAAAGTGATGCAGATGATCCGCGAGACCAGGGCCGGGTTTCAGGTGCTGACGGGGAGCGCGCCAACGCTGGCGCCGTTTCTAGCCGTGGGATGCGTGGGCGCGGTGCTCGCGTTCGCGAATGCGGCTCCGTACGCCACCATCAGCATCTATGAGGCTCACCGCACACGCGAGGCCGCGGCGGCGCTCGATTGGCAGAATCGCATCGCGCGCGCCGCGCAACTGGTGACGGTGAAGTACGGAGTGCCGGGGCTCAAGTACGCGATGGATCTGAATGGATACTACGGAGGGCCCCCACGGTTGCCGCTGACGGTCCTGAAGCCGGACCAGCAGCGCGAAATCGAGGTGGGCTTCGACGGGATTAAGGGGTGACCGCGGGCGCTGGGCCGATGGCGAACAACAGCTCGGGATCGAGCACGCGGAGCGTTCGGCCACCGAAATCCAGTTTGCCGTGAATGCAATCGCGCTCGCGGGCGTGGATCATGTTGGAGACGCGGTCGGCGATAAAGCCCAACAGGCGCGGTCCATCGGCTGTCCCGATTTCGACGACGATGATGCAGGGATGACGGCCGTGAGTTCCATGCGGCAGGTTGAGCCGGGCGCGGAGATCGACCACGGGAATATCGCGGCCCCGGAGGCTGGCGAATCCGCACATGCACTCGCCGAAAAAGCGGGTCAAGCTGGGCGAGGGTGCGACCGGCTCCAGGCCGCGGGCGGCCAGAATTCCGCGCAGGCGGGAGGCCTCAATGGCGAAGTCGATGCGCGCAACTCGAAAGGTCAGATACTGACCCACGCGGCTGACGGCTTCGGTTTGGCGCGTTTCCACATTGGGCTTATCGGCGAGCGGAAAGCGAGTCTGAGTCCGCGCCCATGGCTGGATGTAAGGCGGCCACCGCGGCATAGCCGCAGCCGACAGCACCGAGAAACATCGCCAACACCTCGCTGTCGCCGAGGTTGACCTCCTCGTATCCGCCGACCATCATCGCCAGGATCACGGCGATGACGCCATGCAGGACCCATCGAGCTTCGCTTGATCCAGGCAATGTGGGCAGACGCCGCAAAGTGCGCGCGAAATCTTAGAGCGCCCGGCCGAGAAACCAGAGCAGCGCCGCAAGCGCGGGCAAGCCCCGCTCCGCGTATAGTGGAAATAGACGTTGTGGAGATGCCCGTAATAGCCGGTAGGCGGAGGGCGCGGGACATCGGGCGGGATGTATTGCTGGTATTGCTTGCCCACCTGCTCCGGTCCGACGCCCAGCAGAGGATGCGCGCGAATCATTTCGATGCCAATGCGGCGCAGAACGGCGCGGTGCTGGTTTGAATCGGTATCGCCGTGGGGGCGGACGATGGAGATCATGCGCTCCCGCGCGCTGAAGGGATTCGCGAGGTAGAGGACTGCGGCCAGAACCGGAAGAGCCACGATCACCCAGCGGCGGCTGAACCAGAGCAGGTATATGACACCGACGACGGCTCCGCCCCACATGCTGCGGGTTTCGGCGAGGAAGAGAGCCACGGCGATGAGGACGCCGGAGGCGGCCAGCCACCACTTTCCACGGTGATTCTGCGAAAACAGAATAAGTGCGGCGAGCAGCACCACAGCCATCGTCATCTGCCCGCTGAAGGTCATCCAGTGGCCCATGAGGCCAGTGATGCGGCTGGCCACGCAATAGGAGTAGAAATCGCGATACCCGGTACGCACGGCTTCGTAAGCGCGGTACTTTCGCGCGAACCGCTCCAGGCCCCAGGCGGAGGAGAGCGCGGCTGCGGCGACGCAGGCGATGACCACTCCGCGGATTTGGCGCAGCTCGCGGATGGCGTTGTAGATCGCGAACAGCATCGCAAACCAGATGAATTTTTTGATTTGCGGCAGACCTTCGCGGGGCTAGCCGGAGGCGGCGAGCGAGATCAGCGTCCAGACCATCCATAAAACGAGAGGCGCGGTGACCGCGGGCCAGCGAATCTGCCGGCGCGAGGCCGAGCAGGATTTCGCTGGCGACGATGGAGACGATGGCGGCGGCCATGGCCGCGCCGGCCAGATAGACGGCGCGCGCTCGAAGCGGGTGGGCACTTGGTCTAGTATTGCATCCGCTCGAGTGCCTGTTCGTACACCGAGGCGTTGCGGCGCCAGCGCAGGATATCGGCAGGATCGGTTCGCGATGCGGCGGCTAAAGCGTCAAGGAGGGCAACGGGATTGGCGGTGCGGACGATCTGGTGTTGCTCGCCAGCGGCGAAGTGCAGGGTGTAATCCTGACGCGACGGTTGCGCGAAGCTCGAAGTGATGGAGATGGCGATGCCGGCGGCGCGGCCACGGAGGACGCAAGTTTCGTCGACCTTTCTTGATTCGATGGACGCATGGTCGATCAAGCCGGGGGCTCCGCGTTCGGGAGCGGGAGGGGAGGCAATCACCTCCGCGATTTCGATTTCAGAATCGAGCAGCCGATGGACGAAGTCAACCCCATAGCAGCCGACGTCGAGGAAGCTTCCGCCGCCGAGCTCGCGGATGTAACGGAGATTGTGATCTTCCGTTGCGAAGAAGGATTGATGGATATCGATCGATTGAAGCGCGTCGAGAGGAGGGAGATCGCGATAGGCGGGCGAGAGTTGATAAGAGAAGTTCTCCATCAGAACGCGGTTGCACGCCAGTGCGGCCGCAGCGACGCGATCGGCTTCGGCAACGGTCAGGGTGAGAGGCTTTTCGCAGAGCACCTGTTTGCCGGCTTCTAGCGCCCGAACGGTCCACTCGGCGTGCATGGAATTGGGCAGAGGGATGTAGACGGCATCGACGCCGCGGTGATCGAGAACTCGCTGGGCCTGGTCCCAGGGGAAGGCATGAGGGATGCCAAACTCGGTCTGAAACCCGGCCAGGCGAGCCGGATCGCGGCCCGCAATGGCGACGATGCTTTGTCCGGAGCGCAGAATGGCGGGAAGCAGTCGCTTTCTCGCGGTCCGCGCGGTTCCGAGCACGCCCCAGCGGATCAGAACTTTTTTAACTCTTCGATCAGGGCGGTCAAGCCCTTCTTGTTGTAGATCTGGGAAAGGCGCTGCTCCTCCGGGGACGGCGCGATCACGCGGCGAAGCTGCGGATCGTCTAGTTCCTTGCGGCTCGGGATCCAGTAGGAGCCGTCGGCGAACTCGGCGCTTGAGATAAATCCGCGCATGCTCTGAATGGCGCTGTGTCCGGAGAAGCGCAGCGAGGCGTCCCCGACCACCTGGCTGGATTGGCCGGGCGCCAGGCTCAGATCGGCGGGCAGCGAGGCGGCCAGAAATTCGCGGCCGTCCTGGTCCTTCAGAATCCAGCCGATTTCCAGATGCCGCACCGGACGCTTGGAAATGTTGCGCACCGCAAAATGCGGGGCGCTGGCTTCGTTCGAGGAGACTCGGGCGAGGCCGCCGCTGAGCTCCACGGGAGTGTCCGGAAGACGCAGGAACGCGAACTGCATGTCCTGGCCGGCGTCGCCGTTGGTGGCTCGGGCGCGCGTCATCTGACCACTGGGTTGAGGAAGATCAGCCTGGCGCGCGAGGCTTTCGAGCATCTCCGTCTGCAACCACCCGGGTCCGGAGGCCTTCAGTAGCGTCTTGAAATATTGCCGGTCCTGGCGAGCTTCCAGCTCCCACGCCGTCATGTTGTGCTGCAAACCCAATTTGTCCGGGCCGTAAAAGCTCAGATCTTCGAACAGCACGCCATCGAGCTGCACCTGAACGAAGGGATTTCCGGAAGCCGGAGCCAGCAGCGTCTGGTTGATGTGAATCGCGAACGTATCGCCGGGCGCGACGTTCAGGCTGGGCACGGACACCGAAGCATTCCCGCCCGGGGAAGCCGCCTGAGCCACAATCGTCAGCGCCACGCTGCGAACGCGCTTGGCGCTGGAATTACGAAGAGACAGAGTGGGATGAAAATCCACCAGGTACGCGCTGCCGCGCGGGGTGACTCTGGTATCGCCGGAATCGTAGGAGACCAGGGTTACCGACGAGTCCTTGTCCTTGGCCAGATCGATCTTTGTATTCGGCGTTTGCGCGCTCACCGCCACGGTCACGGTTAGATAGTCATGCGCCGGGCTGGCCGATGCCGGCGCGCTGGCTGTGCTCGCCGGCATCGGGGCTGCTTGCGGAATCGGCATGAGAACGCCATTCTGCTTCAACTCGACGCCGTCGGGAGAAACTTGCGCCACCGGCTGATTCTGGACGAACGGGGTCGAGGGCCGGCCGCCGGACACCAACGAGCGCGCCATATTTCTAAACGACCGCGCAAGCGACTCGCTATCGGAGGAGGGCAAGTTCAGCCACCACGCCGCGCCCAACACTGCGACCAGCCCGGTGGCCACCGCCGCAGGCTTCCACCCGGCGAAGGAGGCCGGCTTCCTGCGCCGCGGCGCCACGCATTCGCCCGCCGCCAGACCGACTCGAATATTGGCGGTCATCTCCGCCGCCAGGCGGTCCCAATTCACGCCCGCGGGCACTTCACCGGCGGCCAGCTTCAAGCTCTGACGTCCCAGGCGGTAGACCTCCACACGCGCGCGGCAGGCCTCGCAACGGGCTATGTGCAGGCACACCGCGGCGTATTTCCACATGCTCACGTCGCCGGAGACGAAGAGCGCCAGATCGGTTTCCGCTATATGACGAGCCATGGCATTTCGCGGCATTTTAGGCCTGCCTTCTTTCAAAATGCCGGCGCAGCTTCACACGCGCGTTGGCGATGTGCGAGCGCACGGTAGCCTTGGAGCAATTCAGCCGCGCGGCCACTTCCTCGGCCGGCAGATCCTCGACGTCGCGCAGCAGTAGAGCCGTTCTCTCGCGGATGGTCAGCACTTCCAAACCAGCTTCCAGGCGCTCGCGATGTTCGTTGCGCAAGACCCTCTGCTCCGGGTTCTCCTCGCGCGAGCTGACCAGTGGCTCCGGTAAATCCTCGAGATCGGAAAAACTCACGCGCCCCGAACGCCGCAGAAAGTCGATGGCCGTGTTGCTGGCGATGCGCGAAAGCCAGTGCGCGGCTTTTTCCAGATCCTTCAATTGATCCTGGCGTTGCAGCGCCTTGATGAAGGCTTCCTGGGTCAGATCCTGCGCGTCGGCGACGTTGCCGACGATGCGGTAGATCAGCAGGAACACGCGGCGCATGTTCTCGGACACAAACCGGCTCTCAAGTTCCGACGATTGTGGAACACCGTCGAAGAATCGAGTCGATCCCGGCGCTTCGCTCATGCTCAGTCTCAATACCGCCTGCACGCGCTACACGTCTCCTACAACAAGTTGACGCGGAAACCCTGCTCAGCGTGCAGTCCTTCCATCGGCGGCGTTATCCTAATCATATATGAAAGCCGTGGCGGTGATTGGGATTGGCAAGACCGCTTTCGGGGCTTTTCCGGACCGGGACTTGCGCTCCCTGGCTGTGGAAGCGGGTCAAAAGTGTCTCGCCGATGCGAACGTAAGTGCTTCACAAGTCGAGGCTTTTTACCTCGGCAACTTCGCGGGACCTTCATTCGTGGGACAGAATCACCTGGCGCCTTACGTGGCCTCGGGCATCGGCATCACCGACGTTCCGTGCACCCGGTTTGAGGCCGCCTGCGCCTCCAGCGGGTCGGCTTTTTTTCACGCGGTTTCGAGCGTGGCCGCGGGAATCTACGACCTGGTGCTGGTGGGCGGGGTGGAGAAGATGACCTCGCAATCGACGCCTAAGGTCACCGAGATCCTGGCGGGAGCCGGGGATTGCTCGGGCGAGGTTCGGGTGGGCGCGACGTTCCCCGCGTTATTCGCGATGATCGCGCGGCGGCACATGCATCAGTTTGGGACCACTCGGGAACAGATGGCCGCGGTGGCGGTGAAAAATCACGCCAATGGCGCGAAGAATCCCCTGGCGCACATGCGCAAGGTCATCAGCATGGAGCAAGCTCTGGCCGGCAAGCTGGTTTCCGAGCCGCTGACGGTCTACGATTGCTCGCTGATCAGCGATGGCGCGGCGGCGGTGATGATCGCGCCGCTGGAACGCGCCCACGAGTTTACGAACAAGCCGGTGAAGGTTCTGGGAATCGCGCAGACCTCGGATTCGGTGGCTCTGGATTCGAAAGAGGACATCACCACGTTCCGCGCCGTGCGCATGGCGGGCGAAAAAGCGTACCGGATGGCCGGCGTCACCGCGAGCGACATCGAGTTCGCCGAGCTGCACGATTGCTTCACCATCGCCGAGATTATCGCCACCGAGGATCTGGAGTTCGTTCCGAAGGGGCAGGGAGGGCGGTATGCGCTGGAGGGCCGCACTTGCCTGAAGGGTGAGCGTCCGGTGAACGCCAGTGGTGGCCTGAAAGCTAAGGGGCATCCCGTGGGCGCAACCGGCGTGGGCCAGATCTGCGACGTGGTCACCCAGATTCGAGGCGAAGCGGGCGAGTTGCAAGTGGCGCGGCATTCGCTGGGGTTGGCGGAGAATCTGGGCGGCTCCGGCGCGACGGCGGTGGTGACGATTCTGGGGGCCGCATGACGGCGCCTTCCCAACACGCCACCGTTTACACGGAGACCGTGGTGCACATGGCGCCGGAGCAGTTCACGGCCGATGCTCCGTATCAGATGGCGATCGTGACGCTGGAAGACGAGAGCCGGCGAACGGTGCGGATCGCGGGCGAGCGCGTCCACATCGGCGATGCCGTGGAGTTTGTCGAGGATCGCAACGGCATTCCTTTCTTCCGCAAAAAGGCGTGAAGATTTTCCTCTATTACATCGGCAAAGCGCGTGATGCGCACGCCAACGCCATGGCGGAGGAGTACATCAAGCGCTCGACTCGTTTTGCGGCGTGCGAGATGCGGGAAATCCGGCCGCTGCGTTTTGACCCGTGGGTGAAGCACCTGTCTGCGTTCAAAGTACTGCTGGACCCCGCGGGGAGCGCGATGGATTCGGCGAAGCTCGTAAGGCTGTTTGACCGCGATCTCGTGTTCATCATCGGGGGCGCCGACGGATTGCCGCCGGAGTGGAGAGATCGCGCGGATCTTCTGCTGGCGCTGTCGCCGATGACCATGCCGCATGAGCTGGCTCGGGTGGTTCTGGCGGAGCAGATCTACCGCGCGCTGACCACGCTGCGGGGGCATCCGTACCCGCGTTAGTACAATCAAGCTGTGTCTCCCGGTGTGAATCAATACGACGCGCTGCTGATTGTTTCCTTCGGAGGGCCCGAAAAGCACGAGGATGTGATTCCGTTTCTGGAAAACGTTCTGCGCGGGCGCAACGTTCCGCGGGAGAGGATGCTCGAAGTTGCCGAGCACTATTACCACTTTGACGGCCGCAGCCCCATCAACGACCAGAATCGCGCGTTGATCGGGGCTCTTAAGGAATATTTCGCGTTGCGGGAGCGCCTTTCGCTCCCGATCTACTGGGGCAATCGCAACTGGCACCCCCTGCTGGGCGAAACCGTGCGCCAGATGCGCGATGATGGCGTGCGGCACGCGCTGGCGTTCGTCACCTCGGCATTCGGTTCGTACTCGGGATGCCGCCAGTACATCGAGAACATCGAGCAGGCGCGCGCGGAGGTCGAAGGCGCGCCGCGCATCGACAAGATCCGCCCGTTTTCGGCGCACCCGAAATTTCTGGAGGCCATGACCGATCGCGTCCGCGCGGCGTTGGAGGAGTTGCCGCAGGGACGCCTGGTCTTCACCGCGCATTCCGTCCCGGTGTCGATGGCGCAGTCGAGCCCGTATGTGCGGGAACTGGAGCAGGCTTGCGCTGCGGTCGCAGGCGCGCTGGGCCGCGCGGAGTGGAAGCTGGTGTATCAGAGCCGCAGCGGTCCGCCCGGGCAGCCGTGGCTCGAACCGGACATCCGCGACTATTTGCGCGGAGTCCGCAAAGACGCCGTACGCGATTTTGTGATTGTCCCGATCGGATTTCTCTCCGATCACATGGAGGTGATTTACGATCTCGATGTGGAAGCCAAGGAGCTCGCGGTCGAGTTGGGCATCCGCATCGCGCGGGCGCGCACCGTGGAGACGCACCCGGCCATGATCGAGATGATCGCGGGATTTGTGAATCAGGAGCACGCGCCGTGTGCAGGGGATTGCTGCGCTGCGCTCCGGCGGCCGACTGCCAGATAAGGCTACGAAATGACCTTGCGATACAGCTCGCGCTTGGGGATCCCGCGCGTCCTGGCGACTTGTTTGACGGCATCCATGCGCGAGAGGCCCTGCTGCTCCAGCCCGCGAACTTCGTCTTCGGCCTCAGTAAGACTCACGGGTTTGTCATGGGTGGCGAGCCGCCCGATCAGCAAGGTAATCTCTCCCTTCACGGATGGCCGCGCGGCGAGCTGGAGGCGGATTTCGGAAGCCGTGCCGCGCAGGAACTCCTCGTGAATCTTGGTCAACTCGCGAGCCACCACTACGGGCCGAGTTCCAAGCACGGCCTCGATATCTTCGAGAGCCTCCAAAATCCGGTGCGGAGCCTCGTAAAAGATCAGCGTGCAATCCGCCTCTTTGAGGGATTCGAGAATCTTACGGCGAGCCCCGGCGCGGGGAGGCAGAAATCCACGGAAAGCGAATGCGTCCGTGCCGAGGCCTGAGCCGGCCAGCGCAGCCAGCGCGGCTGACGCTCCCGGAACGGGAACAACCGCGATGCCGGAGGCGATGGCCGCGGCCACCAGGCGATAGCCGGGGTCGGAAATCAGCGGCGTGCCGGCGTCGGAAACCAATGCGCCGCTCGATCCCGCTTGCAGTTGCTGCACCAACTCCGCCGCGCGCGCGGCCTCGTTGTGCTCGTGATAGCTCACCAGCTTTGTAGCGATGCTGAAATGGTCGAGCAATTTGCGGGTCTGGCGCGTGTCCTCGCAGGCAATCCAAGCCACTTCGCGCAGCACTCGCAGCGCCCGCAGAGTGATGTCCTCCAGGTTGCCGATCGGGGTCGCGACGAGATAGAGAATGCCAGCCACGTAGTACGATGAAACGGTACCTGAAATGGAGACACCAGCACAAGATGCATCCGCGTACTATGTGTGGGAAGCCCCAGGGAGGGCGTTCGAGATCCACGTTCATTTGGGCGTGATTGACGCGCTTATGGCGGAGATCATGCGAGGCTTCGGGGCGGTGCCCAAGCGCGGCGCGGAAGTGGGCGGGCTGCTGCTCGGCTCGATCGAGCGCGGAGCTATCGAATCCGCGTCAGGCGCGGAGACCGTCGTGCGTATCGAGGATTTCGAGCCAGTGGAGTGCGGCTACGCGCGCGGCCCCTCCTACCTGCTTTCCGCCGAGGAGCGGGAGACCTTCAAGGATGCCTGCGAGCGCTGGCGCCCGGAGGCCTCGCGAGACAGCTATGCGGTGGGCCTTTATCGCAGCCATACGCGCGACGGGTTATCGCTGGCGCCGGAAGACGTCGAGCTGATGGATCGATACTTTTCCGGTCCTTCGCACGTAGCTCTGCTGGTGAAGCCCTTCGCTACCAAGGCAGGTTTGGCGGGATTCTTTTTTCGCGAGGATGGGGCATTTCAAGAGACGACCCCGCTGGAGTTTCCGTTCCGCCGCCGTGAATTAACGGGCGAGGAACCGCCGGAGCGCCGGCCTTTGACAGAGCGGAGACCGCGCGGCGCACGCGGGCTGGTTCGCGCCGGTCGCGAAAGTACCGTTGAAGATCCGGAAGCTTCCGGCGCAAGTTATTTCGCCAATGCGCAGGGCGCGGCTTACGCCATCACCACCCCCGCGCGCTCCCGTCTGGGAGCATGGATGTGGATTCCTCTCTCGTTCATCTTCCTTCTGCTGGGCGTGGCGCTTGGCTATCTGGCGGCGCTGAACGTCGGGCCCAGAGGGGCGTCCGCCGCCGCGACGGATTATTCCCTCGGGCTGGCGGTGCTGAAAACCGGGGAAGATTTGTCGGTGCGATGGAACGGCGAATCCGCCCTTATCGGTAAGGCGGAGCGCGGGGTCCTGGAGATCCACGATGGCGGCTACGCCAAGGTTGTGAATCTGGATGGGACCCAACTGCGCAACGGCAAACTCACCTTTCACAACGCCACCGGCTCCGTCAGCTTTCATCTGACCGTGTACCTGAACTCGAATTTGAGTGTCAGCGAGAATCTCGACTGGCGTCAGTAGCGGGTCAGTTCGAGCACGTCGCCGGCTTGGGTGGAGGTCTCGGCCAGCCTTCCCGCGGGCAACTCCAGCACGGAGTGCGCCCGCAGACTGAAGGCGATGCGGCGGCGTCCCATATTCGGCCGGATCTTCAGCACCTTGCGCTTCTTGTTCAGGAACACTACGTCGATGGGAAATTTCATGAAGAACGTATGCACACCTTCGCAGGGAACGATCCACAATCCTTCGCCGGGCGCAAGGCCGCTGTGTTTCAGCAGGCCGGTGCGGCGCTTGGCGCTGGTATCGGCGATATCGGCGCGGTCGGCGAGCTGGGTTCCGCGGGTCGTGTTGTTCACCCTGAGCTTGGTCGCGACGGTCAAGACTTCAGCCTAGCAGTCCCTGATTTGGGCTGTGAGGGTACAATCAAGATATGGAATCTGGATCTCCCGAGAACGCGCTGGCCAAAGCCACCTTCGGCGCAGGCTGTTTTTGGGGCGTCGAAGCGGCCTTTCGGCGCTTGACCGGCGTGAAATCCACGCAAGTGGGCTATACCGGCGGCAAGCTCGACCATCCCACCTATGAGCATGTCTGCACGGACCGAACCGGACACGCCGAGTCCGTGGAAGTGACTTTCGATCCGCACGTCATCAGCTACCACGATCTGCTGGAAGTCTTCTGGACCAATCACAACCCCACCACATTGAATCGTCAGGGACCGGATTACGGCAGCCAGTACCGCTCCGCGATCTTCTATCACTCAGCGGAGCAGGAGGCCGAAGCGAAAGCCTCTCGCGACGCCGCGCAGAGCCGCTTTCCGCGGCCGATCGTGACGCAGATCGAGCCCGCGCCTGAGTTCTGGCCCGCCGAGGAGTATCATCAGCAGTACCTGGAAAAGCGCGGTCTGGCGCATTGCCACATTTAGGGCATCCACGTGAATTAAGGCTCCCAAGGTGAAAATCGGCTTCGTCAGTCTCGGTTGCCCGAAGAACCTCGTCGATACGGAGGTGATGATGGGCCAGCTCACCGCGCATGGACACGAGCTCACGCCGCATCCGGGTGACGCCGAGGTCATTGTCGTCAACACGTGCAGCTTCATCGATCCCGCCAAGCAGGAATCCATCGACACCATCCTTGAAATGGCCGAGTACAAGAAGACCGGCCGAGCCAGGAAGCTGATCGTGGCCGGGTGTCTGGTGGAGCGGTTCCGCGGCGAGATCGAAAAGAATCTGCCGGAGGTGGACGCGGTCCTGGGGACCAATGAACTGGAGCGGATCACGGCGCTGTGCGAAGGCCTTGAGCCTCTGCCGCAAGATCCACTGAAGCTGTACCTCTATACCGATTCTACGCCGCGCGTTCTGGCGACGCCGCGTCACTACGCCTATATCAAGATCGCCGAGGGCTGCGATCATCCCTGCACCTTCTGCGTGATCCCTCAATACCGCGGCAAGTTCCGCAGCCGGCGGTTCGAGAGCGTGATCTCGGAAGCTACGCGTTTGTTCTCGCAGGGGGTGCGCGAGATCAACCTGATCGGCCAGGATACGACCTGTTACGGCGAGGATCTGGGAATCAAGGATGGGCTGGCCGTGTTGCTGGCGCGGCTGGCGGAAATCGAGACGCCGCACCCCAAGTGGGTCCGGTTCTTGTACTGCTATCCGAACAAGGTCACGCAGAAGCTGCTTGATACGATCGCCGCGCACGAGGCGTTGGTCAAGTACATCGACATGCCTTTGCAGCACGCCAGCGCCACGGTGCTGAAGCGCATGAAGCGCGGGGCCAATGGCGATATCTTTCTGAAGCTGATCGAGCGTATTCGCCGCACCATTCCCGGCGTGGCCATCCGCACCAGTATGATCGCCGGATTCCCCGGCGAAACCGAAGCCGATTTCAAGACCCTGTGCGAATTCGTCCAGGCCGCCCAATTCGACCGTCTGGGCGTGTTCTCCTATTCCGATGAAGACTCCAGCGGCAGTTTCGGGCTGGACGGCAAGGTCGGCGCGCGCGAGATCTACGACCGCAAGCGCGGATTGATGGCCCTTCAACGCAAGATCTCCCGCTCGCGCAATCGCGCGCTGATAGGCCGCGAGTTTCCGGTGCTGGTGGAAGGGCCGTCGCCCGATTCCGAGCTGGTCTGGCAGGCTCGGCTGGCATCGCAGGCGCCCGGCATCGACGGCGTGTGCTACATCTCCGATCCGGGTGAATATCCGCTCGAAGCCGGACACATTCGCCGCATGCGGATCACCAAGGCGCACGATTACGATTTGACGGGCGAGTTAACGGACGTTCCTCAGACTTTAGCCCCTCCGCCGTTTGCCGTGCCGGCCACCGCGTTCGTCCAAATTCGATCGGCTCTGCCGGCTCGATAATGAGTTTGATGACGCGCTGTCCGATTTGTCATAAGCCCGTCCAGCGGGACGATCCCTTCATGCCTTTTTGCAGCGATCGGTGCCGCATCCAGGACCTGGCCAATTGGGCTGATGGGAAGTATGTGATTCCGGGGCCGGAAGAGCCTCTGGAGGACTCTCTCAAAGAGGACGACGAGTGAGCTTTGCTCGCGTGCTGGCCACCTGGTTCTATTGCGGCTATGCACCCAGGGCTCCGGGCACCGCCGGATCGCTGGCCGCGCTCGCCATCGCGTGGCTGCTGCACGAGTACGCAGGCGTGCCTCCGCTGGGCTTTGCGATCCTGGCGCTGGCGCTGCTGGGTCCGGCGATTTGGGCCGCGGACGTCACCGCCCGCCAGACCGGCCTCAAGGACCCCCAGATCGTGGTCGTCGACGAAGTGGTGGGACAATGGATCGCCATCGCCGGAGCGTCGTTCGGGAAAGCCGGGCTCGACTGGCACGCTGGTATCGATTGGCACGCTGGGATCAATTGGAAGGCCTGGTGCGCTGCGTTCGTGCTGTTCCGGACCTTTGATATTTGGAAGCCTCCGCCCGTCCGCCAACTCGAACAAATACGCGGCGGAGCCGGTATCGTGCTCGACGACGTGATGGCCGGCATCTATGCCGCACTTGTGTTGGCCGCCGCCGGATGGTTCAATCGTTAATAGCTCCCTGCTTATGCCCCTTCGCAAGTCATCCGGCGCGCATTCATCGGGAAACAACCCATCGGGAAACGACCCCTCGGCACATGACGTCCGGCCGCACATTTCCGGGGTTTCCCCCGCGGCCGCGATTCCGGGAGGCGACTTTCAGATTCGCGGCGAGGGCCTGGCCGCCGGCAAGGGCCTGGCCGCCGGCGAGGGCTTGGCCACGGGAGACCGTCCGAGCGTCCGCTTTGGAAAGACTCCCGCTCAGATTGTGGTGGGATCGGATGCTTATGTCGTGGCGCGCGTGCCCGCGGGACCTTCCAACGGGGAACTCTCGGTGGGCGCGGACCCGGAGAACAGAGTCACGTGGCCGTGCCATGTCGGCGTGCGCATCGCCGATGGTTTGCATCCGGTTTCCAACCCCGTGGTCGACCGCGCGGGAAACATCTTCGTCACCTTCAGCGGGCCGGCGGGGCAAAAGACTCCGGTGTCAGTTTACAAGATCGACGCCACACTGACCTCCCAGCCGCTGGTGACGGACGTGATGAACGCCACCGGCCTTGCGCTCGACAAGGAAGAAACGCTGTACGTGTCCAGCCGCAGTGACGGCGTGGTCTATCAGGTTTCTCCCGCGGGCAACACGTCGCCTTACGTTGAAGGCATGGGAGTCGCCACCGGCATGGTGTTCGATCCCGACGGCAACCTGTTCGTGGGCGACCGCAGCGGCACCATCTTCAAGATCAGCCGCCAGCGCCAGATCTACGTGTTCGCGACGCTGGAGCCTTCGATCGCCGCCTACCATCTGGCCTTTGGCCCGGACGATTACCTCTACGTCACCGGACCTACGACGTCGAGCTTCGATTCGGTGGCGCGCATCTCGCGCGATGGCCACGTCGAGCGGTTTTACCGCGGTCTCGGCCGGCCCCAGGGCATGGCCTTTGACGTTCAGGGGAACCTGTACGTGGCGGCTTCCCTGGGCGGCCGGCGCGGCGTGGTCCGGATCTCGCCCGAAGCTCACGCGGAGCTGTTTCTGTCGGGGCCATCCATTGTCGGCCTGGCCTTCACTCCCTCGAAAAGCTTAATCGTGGCGACCAAGGAATCCACTTCGTCACGCGGGGCGGAAGGCTCGTTGTATCGGGTGAACCTGGGCATCGAAGGCCGCAGGATCCATTAGCTCACCATGCCCGACGCCTCCACACGCGATGCCGAGATCATCGCCGTGGGGTCGGAGATGCTGACCTCGCAGCGCCTGGACACCAATTCGTTGTTCATTACGGATCAGCTCAACGCGCTGGGCGTGGAAGTGCGGCGCAAGCTGATCGTGGGCGACGACCGCGCAATCCTGGCCGCCGCCGTCCGTCACGCGCTGGCGCACGTGAACCTGGTCGTCGTGACCGGCGGCCTCGGGCCCACCGAAGACGACCTGACGCGCGAAGCCGTTGCGCAGGCGCTGGACCGCCCGCTGGTGTTCAGCCAGGAACTTTCCGACGCCATCGAGGAGCGTTTCCGCCGCCGTGGACGCAGAATGGCCGCGAATAACCGGCGCCAGGCGATGTTGGTCGAAGGCGCCGAGGCGCTGCCCAATCCAAATGGGACCGCGGTGGGTCAATGGATCGACCAGGGGATTGCCGCGCCGGATGGGCGCGTGATCATGCTCCTGCCGGGACCTCCCGGTGAGCTCAAACCGATGTTCTTGAGCGAATGCGTGCCGCGTCTGGCCAGCCGCCTCCCGGCGCAGGTGATTCGCGCGCGCCTGTATCGCGTCACGGGAATGACCGAATCCGATCTGGATCAATTGATCGCGCCGGTCTACTCGAAATTCGTCAATCCGGCGACGACAATTCTGGCTTCGCCCGGCGATATTCAGGTGGACCTGCGCGCCCGCTGTGATACGGAAGACGAAGCCGAGCGGCTGTTGGCCGAGGTCGGAGGACCGATCGAGGAGTTGCTGGGAGACCGCATCTTTTCCTGCAACGGCGATTCGCTGGAAGCCGTGGTGGGGCAACTGCTGCGAGCGCGCGGCGCGACCTTGGCCGTAGCCGAAAGCTGCACCGGGGGCCTGATTGCGGAGCGCGTCACTTCCATTCCCGGCAGCTCCGATTATTTCTTTGGTGGTTTCATCGTTTACAGCAATCGCATGAAGGAGAATCTGCTGGGCATCGATCCGGCGCTGATCGAGCGGCACGGCGCCGTGAGCGAGGAGGTGGCTCGCGCAATGGCCCAGTGCACGCGATCCCGCGCCGGGGCGACGTACGCCGTATCGACCACCGGCGAAGCCGGACCCGAAAGCAGCTCCGGCACGCCCGTGGGCACAGTGTACTTGGGATTCGCCGGTCCCGATGGTGCGGTCGAGGCGCTTAAATTCACCTACCCCGGCGACCGCACCCGCATCCGCCTCTTCGCCGCGCAAGGGGCGTTAGACTACTTGCGGCGGCGGATATTGGGGCGGCAACGACGCTAGCCTGTTACTCTTTGCCTAGCTTTTCGATCTCGCGCTCGGCCTTTCGCGCTTCTGTATACGAAGGAGGGGTTGCCCCCAGTGTGCCAAAGATGGCACACTAACACTTGATTGACCGCTCCAAAAAGCTCCCCGCCTTTTTCTATGAAAACGCGGGCGGTCGTCATCCGGTGCGGGAGTGGATCTTGGGGCTTTCCCCGGAAGACCGGAAGCGCGTCGGTCGCGACATTAAGAAAGTCGAGTTCGGATAGCCGCTCGGCATGCCTTACTGCCGCAGCCTCGGCAACGGCTTGTGGGAAGTGCGGATCGACCTGACTGTTGGCAGGATCGCACGGGTGATTTTCTCGATTGTGCGCGAGCGCATGGTGCTCCTGCATGGCTTCATCAAGAAAACGCAGCAGACTCCCGCACAGGATTTAAAACTCGCGCTCAAGCACATGAAGGAGATGAACTGAAATGGCTCTCAAGAAAAAAGGCGGACAGAAGGCCCAGGGAAGGATTGGTCCGTCCTTTGACGGCTTCCTGGCCGAGCAAGGAATGCTTCGCGAATGCGAGGAACAGGCCATCAAGCAGATCCTTGCCGATCAGATCAATGCCGCCATGGAGAAGGGCCGTCTCACCAAAGCGGCGATGGCGGCCCGCATGCAAACCAGCCGCCGCGCTCTTGACCGCCTGCTCGATCCCAAGAATACCGGCGTCACCTTGCACACCCTCCAACGCGCCGCTGTTGCCGTCGGCCGCCAGCTTCGCCTTGAGCTAACCTGATCGCCGGAAGGTTGCAAACCCGCTCCGGCTTTGTTATCTTAAAGTTTCTAGATCCTTTTGGGAGGTACCGGGCGGGATTCCGTCCGGGCCGTTTGGACCAATCCATAATATGAGCCGTACACCAGGCAAGAAGTACTCTGCCGCATCCAGTCAGGTTGAGCGCCGTCCCTATCCGATAGAGGAGGCTGTCCCGCTGGTCCAGAAAGTCAAGTTCGCGAAGTTCGACGAAACCGTGGAGCTGCATGTGCGCCTCGGCGTCGATCCCAAGCACGCCGACCAGATGGTGCGCGGCACCATTGTGCTGCCCAACGGTTTGGGCAAATCTAAAAAAGTGCTGGTGATCGCCTCGGGAGACAAGCAGCGCGAGGCGACCGAGGCCGGCGCCGATCTCGTCGGCGGCGAAGATATGGTCGCCAAGATCCAGACCGAGAACTGGACCGACTTCGACGCGGTCATCGCCACGCCGGATATGATGCGCTCGGTGGGCAAGCTCGGCAAAGTGCTGGGACCTCGCGGATTGATGCCCAATCCCAAGACCGGCACGGTGACGGTGGACGTCGCCAACGCGGTCAAGGAAATCAAGGCCGGTAAAGTCGAGTTTCGCGTGGATAAGACCGGCGTCATCCACGTGCCGGTCGGCAAGGTGAGTTTCGAGACGCGGAAGCTGGTGGAAAACGCCTCCATGCTGCTGCAAGCCGTGGTGAAGGCCAAGCCTGCGGCCGCCAAGGGAAAGTATGTGCGCAGCGTGACCATGTGCTCCACCATGGGGCCGGGCGTGTTGCTGGATGTTTCTCAGTACAATCTGAAAGCAGTCGATTCGAAATGAAAAAGAAACCGGAAAAAGAGAAGGATCTCGAGGCGTTGCGCGCGGACTTGCTCAAAGCCGCCCATGTGTTCCTGGCGGGCTACGAGAAGACCAAGGTGCAGCAGGATTTCGAGCTGCGCAAGATCGTTCGGGGCGCTGGCGCGAAGTACAAGGTAGTCAAGAACTCGATCGCCGAAAAGGCGTCCGTGGGCACGGGATCGGCCGAGCTGCTGAAGGCGCTCAAGGGCATGAGTTCGATCGCCTATACCTCCGGCGATCCGGTGGCTTTGGCCAAGGCGCTCACGGTCTACGCCAAGGCGAATCCGTCTTTCAGCTTCCGCGCGGGAGTTGTGGAAGGCCACGTCGTGGACGTGGCGGGCATTCAGGCTTTGGCGAATCTTCCGGCCAAGGAAGAAATTTACGCCAAGCTTTTGTGGCTCATCAATGCGCCGGCCCAACGGCTGGTGACCGCGGTGAACGGCGTCGGCCGCAATCTGGCCGTCGTAGTGGATCAGGGCGTCAAGGAAAATAAATTTTCGTAGGGTCGGGCAGGCCCGAACTCTACAGTCAAGGGGAGTCGAGAGAAGGACATGGCAGACATCAACGCGATTGCGGAACAGATTCAAGGGCTCACGCTGCTGGAGGCTTCGCAGCTGGTCAAGTTGCTCGAGGAGCGGTTGGGGGTCTCCGTGGCGGCAGCCGCGGTAGCGGCAGCGCCGGCTGCGGGTGGAGCGGCAGCGGCAGCCCCGGTTGAGGAAAAGACCGAGTTTGCGGTGGTCCTCACCGCGGCGGGCGCCAACAAGATCAACGTGATTAAAGCGGTTCGCGAAGTCACCAGTCTGGGACTGAAAGAAGCCAAGGACCTGGTGGACGGCGCGCCCAAGACAATTAAGGAAGGCATCAATAAGGAAGAGGCCGAAGCGATCAAGAAGAAATTCACCGACGCGGGTGCTACTGTAGAAGTGAAGTAAGCGTTCTAAGGTGAATCGGGAAGGGCCGGGTCGGTTCCGGCCGCAACCGCCGTTTGACGGGTAGAGCGGCGTTTGCTACCATGGTAATGCCCGGAAAGAGCGCCGGCCCTTGCTACAGTGACATTGGTACCCCGCGACCTGCTCGGCAGTTCGTTTGAACTCCCGCGCGGCTTTTCCCTGCGCGCATTTACCCCGCCCGAGGTGTATCTCCACCGCTACTGGAGCCCTTGGGCTGTTTTGTTTTGATTCCGGCGGATTCTTGATTTGCTTCGACCGCCGCGGCACTCGAAGAAGGATTGTGGACGATGCTAACCCCCGAAAACAGCGCTGCCTATGAACGAGTCGATTTTTCGAAGATCCGGACCACCATTCCGATCCCGAATCTGATCGAGGTCCAGAAGAAGTCCTATGAGCGTTTTCTGCAGATGGACTTGCTTCCCAGCGAGCGCGACGACACTGGGCTTGAAAGCGTCTTCAAGAGCGTTTTTCCGATCTCGGATTTCCGCGGCTTGAGTCAGCTCGAGTTCGTCGACTACGCCATCGGCAATTGGGAGTGCAAATGCGGGAACCTCAAGGGCCTGCATCACCTCCGCTCCACTTGCCGCAACCCCGCCTGCGGAGCCACCATCAAGACCGATCCCTTTCACCTGGGCGACGTCTTGTGCCACCGCTGCGGCACCTTCAACAAGAACATCGTCACCTTCTGCAACCGTTGCGGCGATCCCGTGGGGTTGCAGCTTAAATACGATGTAGCCGAGTGCGAGGAGCGCGGCATGACCTACGCCGCGCCGCTCAAGGTCACCATCCGCCTGACCGTTTTCGACAAGGACCCCGAGACCGGTAATAAGACCATCCGCGACATCAAGGAGCAGGAGGTCTTCTTCGGCGAAATCCCGCTGATGACCGAAAACGGCACCTTCATCATCAACGGCACTGAGCGCGTGATTGTGTCCCAGCTCCATCGCTCTCCCGGCGTTTTCTTCGAGCGCCAGCAGGCGCAGGGCTACTTCCTCGGCAAGATCATTCCTTACCGCGGAAGCTGGGTGGAGTTCGAGTACGACAACAAGAATTACCTGCACGTGCGCATCGACCGCAAGCGCAAGTTCTACGGCACCATGTTCCTGCGTGCGCTGGGTCTCAAGACCGACGCGGAAATCCTGCGCGCCTTCTACCAGTGCAACGATATCGTCATCAAGGACAAGAAGTTGTACTGGAAGGTCTCCGAGGGTCTGATCGGCCACAAGCTTTCCCACGCCATTACCAAGGGCGGGGACACCGTGGTCACCCAGGGCCGCAAGATCACCGGAAGTGTTTACAAAGATCTGCAAAAAGCCCGCATCGAACAGGTCGAGGTTTCCCCCAACGATCTCGAGGGCGCCTATGTCGCCGCCGACGTCATCGACATGGAAACCGGAGAGGTGTTGATCGAGGCCAATCACGAGGTCACGCCCACCATCGTGGGCAAGCTGATCGAAGCCCGCATCACCGCCTTCGACATCTTCTTCCCGGAAACCGACGAGGTCGGCAACGTCATCTCCATGACGCTCAAGAAGGACGGCGTCCGGGCGCAGAACGAAGCGCTGCTCGAAATCTACCGCAAGCTGCGTCCCGGCGATCCGCCCACCGTGGACACCGCCACGCAACTGTTCCAGGGCATGTTCTTCGACGCGCGCAAGTACGACTTTTCGCGCGTGGGCCGCATGAAGTTCAACATCAAGCTGTACGACAAGGCCGATGCCACCCCGCTCGACCGGCGCACGCTCGATCACAAGGATTTCATCGACACCATCCGGTACCTGCTCAAGCTGCGCAAGGGTATCGGCTCGGTGGACGACATCGACCATCTGGGCAACCGCCGCGTGCGCGCGGTGGGCGAGCTGCTCGAAAACCAGTTCCGCATCGGCCTGGTCCGCATGGAGCGCGCCATCAAGGAAAAGATGAGCGTGTACCAGGAAATGTCCACGGCCATGCCGCACGACCTGGTCAACGCCAAACCGGTCATGGCCGCCATCCGCGAGTTCTTCGGGTCCTCCCAGCTCTCGCAGTTCATGGATCAGACCAACCCGCTGAGCGAGATTACGCACAAGCGGCGTCTGTCGGCTCTGGGACCGGGAGGCCTTTCGCGCGAGCGCGCCGGATTCGAAGTCCGCGACGTGCACCCCACGCACTACGGCCGCATCTGCCCGATTGAGACCCCGGAAGGGCCCAACATCGGCCTGATCAGCTCGCTTTCCTGCTTCGCCCGCATCAATGAATACGGCTTCATCGAAAGCCCCTACCGCCGCGTCAAGGATGGCGTGGTGGTGGAGGAAGTGCGCGTACTAAACCCCGGCGATACCGACCTCAAGGTCGGCTACGTCACTTCGCGCGGGGAAATCGACAAGGTCAACCGCGGCGCCGGCGCCAAGAAGCAGGCCGCCGAATTCGAGGCCCACTGCGATTACCTCTCCGCCTGGGAGGAAGATAAGTACACCATCGCCCAGGCCAATGTGCCGCTGGACGAGAAGGGCAAGATCACCGCGGAGCTGGTCAACGCCCGCCAGGCCGGCAACTTCGTGCTCAAGCACGTGGGCGAAATCCAGTACATGGATGTGAGTCCCAAGCAGTTGGTCTCGGTCGCCGCCAGCCTGATCCCGTTTCTGGAAAACGACGACGCCAACCGCGCTCTCATGGGTTCCAACATGCAGCGCCAGGCGGTGCCTTTGCTGCGCGCCGAAGCGCCGTTCGTGGGCACCGGGATGGAGCGCGTCACCGCCCGCGACTCCGGTGCGGTCATCATCTGCAAGCGCTCCGGCGAAGTCGATTCGGTGGATAGCGAACGCATCATCGTTCGCGTCACGGGTAATACCCAGGAGGGGCAGCTCTCGCGTGAGGTGGGCGCGGACATCTATCCGATGACCAAGTTCAAGCGCTCCAACCAGAACACCTGCATCAATCAGAAGCCCATCGTCCGGCAAGGCTGGAAAGTGAAAAAGGGCGACGTGCTGGCCGACGGCCCTTGCACCGAAATGGGCGAACTGGCGCTTGGCCGCAACGTGCTGGTCGCGTTCATGCCCTGGCGCGGCTACAACTTCGAGGACGCCATCGTGGTTTCCGAGAAGCTGGTCAAGGAGGATTATTACACCTCCATTCACATCGAGGAGTTCGAGGTCGACGCCCGCGACACCAAGCTGGGACCCGAGGAAATTACCCGCGACATCCCCAACATCGCCGAAACCTTCTTGCGCAACCTCGACGAAAGCGGCATCATCCGCATCGGCGCGACCGTGAAGCCCGGCGATATCCTCGTTGGCAAAGTCACTCCCAAGGGCGAAACGCAGTTGACCCCCGAGGAGAAGTTGCTGCGCGCCATCTTTGGCGAAAAGGCCGGCGACGTCAAGGACGCCTCGCTGTACTGCCCGCCCGGGATCGAGGGCACCGTGGTCGATTGCAAGGTGTTCTCGCGCAAAGGCGCGGAGCTGGATGAACGCTCCAAGCTGATTCTGGAAGGGTCGGAAGAGCGGCTGCGCCGCAACCTCGACGACGAAAAGCGCATCTTGAACGACGAGCGCGCCAATCGCCTGGCCAAGATCCTGGAAGGCAAGGAGTTGCTGGCCGATCTCCACGACGAGAAAACCAACAAGAAGCTGCTCGCCAAGGGCACCGACCTTTCGCGCGATCTCATTGAAAAACTGCGTGCCCGCGATCTCAAGCGCATGAAGCTCAAGGAGAAGGACCCGCGCGTCAATGAGCAGATCGACGAAATCGAGGAGATGACCTCGCGCCAGATCGCTGTGCTCGAAAAGATCACCGAGGAGAAGATCGCCAAGCTGCGCAAGGGCGACGAATTGCCTCCCGGCGTCATCAAACAAGTGAAGTGTTATATCGCCATGAAGCGCAAGCTTTCGGTGGGCGATAAGATGGCGGGCCGGCACGGCAACAAGGGCGTGATTGCGCGCATTGTTCCTGAAGAGGACATGCCGTATCTTCCCGATGGCACGCCGGTTGAAATCGTGCTGAATCCGCTGGGCGTTCCCAGCCGTATGAACGTCGGCCAGATTCTCGAAACCCACTTGGGCTGGGCGGCTCGCGCGCTGGGCGTCCGCTTCGCCACGCCGGTTTTCGACGGCGCAACCGAAAAAGACATCAAGTCGCAGTTGCGGGCGGCGAATCTTCCCAGCTCGGGCAAGGTCCAGCTCTGGGACGGCATCAGCGGCCAGGCTTTCGAGCAGCCTGTGACCGTCGGCTATATTTACATGCTCAAGCTGAGCCACCTGGTGGACGACAAGATCCACGCCCGCTCCATCGGGCCGTATTCGCTGATCACGCAGCAACCGCTGGGAGGCAAGGCCCAGTTCGGCGGCCAGCGCTTCGGAGAAATGGAAGTGTGGGCGCTCGAAGCTTACGGAGCGGCGTACGTCCTGCAGGAACTGCTGACCGCCAAGTCCGATGACGTCTACGGCCGAGCCAAGATTTACGAAGCTATCGTCAAAGGCGAAGCCGCCGCCGAGCCTGGCGTGCCCGAAAGCTTCAACGTCCTCATCCGCGAGTTACAGTCGCTGTGCCTGGACGTGGAGTTGATGAAGATCCGCGAAGAGCCCATCGAGACTCACGAGACGGCTCTCGCAGCAGACTAAGGGATGTCATGACTGACTCGCAGCTTTACTTGATTATCGGGATGCCAACGCTGGCTGTCCTCGTTGGGATTTTGGTCAACGTCAGCCAGTTTGCCGGAATGAACAGCCGATTCAATGCCCTAGAGGCGCGCTTCGATGGACGCATGACATCGATGGAGACGCGCCTGGATGCGCGCATGAGTTCGCTCGAGGCCAAGTTCGATATTCTCGTCGGCAAAGTGATTGAGGTCGACAACCGGTTAACCCGGGTGGAAGAGCGGTTGAAGCATTAGACGAAAGAAGAGGCCACTATATGTATCGTTCATCGCCCTATGATCGCGCCAATTTGATCGCGGACTTCGATTCCATCCGCATCTCGCTCGCCTCTCCCGAAAAAATACGGAGCTGGTCGCACGGTGAAGTCACCAAGCCCGAGACCATCAACTACCGGACCTTCAAGCCCGAGCGTGACGGCTTGTTTTGCGCGCGTATCTTCGGGCCCATCGCGGATTGGGAATGCCTGTGCGGCAAGTACAAGCGAATGAAGCATCGCGGCGTCATCTGCGATAAGTGCGGCGTCGAAGTAACGCTGTCCCGCGTCCGCCGCGAGCGCCTCGGCCACATCGAGCTGGCCAGCCCCTGTTCCCACGTCTGGTTCTTCAAGGGCCTGCCTTCGCGCATCGGCTACCTTCTCGACATCACTCTGCGCGAGCTCGAGCGCGTGCTGTACTTTGAGGCCTTCGTCATCGTCGATCCCGGCGAGGGCACCGGCCTTTCCAAGGCCGAAGTCATCAGCGACGAGCGCAAGCGCCAGCTCGATCAGGAATTTCCCGGCAAGTTCATCGCTATGATGGGCGCCGAAGGCATCAAGGAGCTGCTCAAGAAGATCGACGTCGAAGCGCTCAGCCTGGATATCCGCGAGCGCATGAAGACCGAGGCTTCGCAGCAGAAGAAGCTCAAGTTCGCCAAGCGCCTGCGCGTCGCCGAGAGCTTCCGCAAGTCCGGCAACAAACCCGAGTGGATGATCCTGGACGTGCTCCCGGTGATCCCGCCCGAGCTGCGCCCCCTGGTTCCGCTCGACGGCGGCCGCTTCGCCACCTCCGATCTGAACGATCTGTACCGCCGCGTTATCAACCGCAACAACCGCTTGAAGAAGCTGATCGAGCTGCATGCCCCCGACGTCATCGTGCGCAATGAAAAGCGCATGCTTCAGGAAGCCGTCGACGCGCTGTTCGACAACGGCCGCAGGGGCCGCGTTCTGCGCGGGGCTAATAATCGACCTCTTAAATCCTTGTCCGATACGCTCAAGGGCAAGCAGGGCCGCTTCCGCCAGAACCTTCTCGGCAAGCGCGTGGATTATTCGGGCCGCTCCGTCATCGTCGTCGGACCCGAGCTGAAGTTGCACCAGTGCGGCCTTCCCAAGAAGATGGCGCTGGAGCTGTTCAAACCTTTCATCTACCATCGTCTGGAGCAGCGCGGCCATTGCACCACCATCAAGCAAGCCAAGGAGCTGGTGGAGCAGCAGGACGCGGTGGTGTGGGATATTCTCGAAGAGGTCATCAAAGACCACCCCATTCTGCTCAACCGCGCGCCCACGCTGCACCGCTTGGGAATTCAAGCCTTCCAGCCGGTCCTGGTCGAGGGCAAGGCCATCAAGCTGCATCCGCTGACCTGCACCGCGTTTAACGCCGATTTCGACGGCGACCAGATGGCCGTGCATATTCCGCTTTCGCCGGAAGCTCAGATCGAGGCCTCCACGCTTATGCTGGCCTCCAACAACATCCTTTCGCCGGCTCACGGAGCGCCCATCGCCGTTCCTACCCAGGATATGGTGCTGGGCCTGTATTACCTCACCAAAGCCCGTCCGGGAACCAAGGGCGAGGGCCGCACTTTCGCCTCCATCGACGACGTGCTCATCGCGCTCGAAATGGGCGAAGTCGAAACGCTTTCTCCGATCAAGCTGCGCTACACCGGCAGGGTCATCGACCTGGTCAAGGCTTTCGACAACCAGAACCTGATGCACACCGAGCCGATCGAGTTCAACAAGCAGTACATGGACACCACCGTCGGCCGCGTCATCCTCAACGACGTGCTGCCGGAGGATATGCCCTTCATCAACGGCCTCTTGAAAAAGAAGGGCCTCAGCCAGATGGTGCAATACTGCTATCTGAAGTTCGGGCTTACCGTCACCGTCGGGATGCTCGACCAGGTCAAGTCGCTCGGCTTCCTGTACGCCACCCGCGCCGGCATCTCCATCGGCATCGACGACATGACCGTGCCCAGCGAAAAGGCTGGCCTGGTCCGCGACGCCGAGAAGGCCGTCATCGAGGTCCGCTCGCAATATCAGGAAGGCGCCATCACCCAGGGCGAGCGCTACAACAAGATCATCGAGATCTGGTCCAAGGTCACCGAACGCGTCTCGGAAGAGATGTTCAAGGCCATGGAAGACGACGACCGCACCGGCCGCTATCTCAACCCCATTTACATCATGGCCGACTCCGGCGCCCGCGGCTCCAAACAGCAGATTCGCCAGCTCTCAGGAATGCGCGGCCTCATGGCCAAGCCTTCCGGCGAAATTCTCGAGACCCCCATCACGGCCAACTTCCGCGAGGGTCTCAACGTTCTCGAATACTTCATTTCCACGCACGGCGCGCGCAAGGGCCTGGCGGACACGGCGCTCAAGACCGCCGATTCCGGCTACCTCACCCGCCGCCTCTGCGACGTGGCCCAGGACGTCATCGTCACCGAATCCGATTGCGGCACCGGCGACGGCATCTACGTCGAGCCCATTGTCGAATCGGGCGAAATTATCGAGCCTCTGCGCGACCGCATCGTGGGCCGCGTGGCGCTCGAAGACCAGCTCGATTACGAGGGCAACCGCATCGTGGCGGTCAATCAGGAGATCACCGAGGATCTGGCCGGGGCCATCCAGGCCGCCGGTATCGAGCGCGTCAAAATCCGCTCCGTGCTTACCTGCGAATCCAGGCGCGGCGTGTGCCAGTTGTGCTACGGACGCAATCTCGCCACCGGACGTATGGTCGAACGCGGCGAAGCCGTGGGGATCATCTCCGCACAGTCCATCGGGGAGCCGGGCACCCAGCTCACCATGCGCACCTTCCACATCGGCGGCGCCGCCACCGGCTCGGCGGAGCAGTCCAAGCAGGACGCCAAGTCCGACGGCTTCGTCAAATTCATGGCTATTCAGACCGTCAAGAATGCCAAGGGAGAGTTGATCGCCATGAATCGCAACAGCATCATCGCCATCCTCGACGACAAGGGGCGCGAGAAGGAGCGCTATCAGGTGGTCTACGGCGCCAAGATTCACTTCGAGGACGGCGCCCGCATCAAGGCCAACAACGTGTTGCTCGAATGGGATCCCTACACCTTCTCCATCCTCACCGAAGTCACCGGCGTGGTTCATTTCAAGGACCTGACCGATGGCGTCACCATGCAGGAACAGGTGGACGAGATCACGGGCCGCTCTCAATGGGTGGTTATGGATTCCACCGACGAGAAGCGCGTGCCGGCGGTCTACGTCCGGCCCGCCGGCGGCACCAAGCATGAAGAGAAGCGCTATCTCATGCCCATGCACGCCCATCTTATGGTTGCCGACGGCGATGAAGTTCACGCCGGCGACGTGGTCGCAAAAATTCCGCGCGCCACCACCAAGACCAAGGACATCACCGGCGGTTTGCCGCGCGTGGTGGAATTGTTCGAAGCTCGCAAACCGCGCGAAACCGCCGTCATCACTGAAATCGACGGCATCGTTAAATACGGTGAGATTTCAAAAGGCGTCCGCAAAATCTACATCGTCGGCGACGACGGGGAGCAGCGCGAATACGCCATCCCCCGCGGCGTCCACATCAACGTCCAGGAGGGCGAGCGCGTCCATCACGGCGATCCGCTCATGGACGGCCCCCGCAACCCGCACGACATCATGGCCGTGCTCGGCGAAATGGCGCTCCAAAAGTACCTGGTCAATGAAATCCAGGAAGTCTACCGCTTGCAGGGCGTCAACATCAACGATAAGCACCTGGAAGTCATCTCCCGCCAGATGATGCGCTGGGTCAAGGTCGAGGACATCGGCGACACCGAGTTCCTCCCCGAGGAAGTAGTCGATAAGTTCAAGTTCCGCGAGGAAAACACGCGCGTCGAGGAGGCCGGCGGCCGGCCTGCTCAGGGCAAGACCGTGCTGCTGGGCATCACCAAGGCCTCGCTTTCCACCGATTCGTTCATTTCCGCGGCTAGCTTCCAGGAAACCACCCGCGTGCTCACCGAAGCCGCCATCAACGGCAAGGTGGATCATCTGCGCGGCTTGAAGGAAAACGTCATCATGGGCCGCCTGATTCCGGCCGGCACCGGCATGGACTACTATCGCGGCGTCAAGATCGCCGGCGAGGATGTCGAGGAGGAGATGGTGGCGGAGCAGGAAGCCGCCGCGCTGGATGCCATCCCCGGTTACGACGAAGAAACCCGCGCGCTGTACAACGGCGGGTTGTCCGAAAAGGAAACGCCGGTGGAGGACTCGTTAGCCGAATAGCCGGAGTCTTCTCATGGCGGCGCAGTTGCCGGCTCATCTCCGGTTCGTTCGCGGGCTGCTGCGCCGCCTGAACTACCACATCTCCAAGTCCCAGGCCTCCTCCGTCGAGCCGTTTGACGCGGAGCGGTTGAAGCAAGCCGAACAAGCCTTACGCCAGATGCCGGTGCCCGCCGAGGCCAAGGCGTATCTCGAAAAACACCTGAGCAGGTTGGCTGGAACTCTGGCCTTGGTCCCACCTCCGCAAGCCACGGGCCGCGTCCTGGAGCTGGGATGCTATATGCAGATTACGCCGTTCCTCAATCGCTTATGCGGGTACCGGGAAGTCCGCGGCGCCTATTACGGACCCGTGGGCCGAGTCGACCGGAAAACCATGCAGTTTCCCGACGGCGAGTTCGTCTGCGAAATCGATCATTTTGACTGCGACCGCGATCCCTTTCCTTATCCCGACGGCCATTTCGATCTGGTGATTGCGGGCGAAATCATCGAACACTTGACGCTGGACCCCATGCACATGATGCTGGAGGCGCGGCGCGTTCTCCGCGACGGCGGCTATCTCCTCATCACCACGCCCAACGTCGGCAGCCTCACCAGCGCCGCCAAGGCGCTGGACGGACGCGATAATCCGCAGATCTTCTACCTCTATAAGCGGCCCGACGGGCAAGGCGAGATAGGGCACGTCCGGGAGTATACAGTGCACGAACTCAGGAACACAGTTGCCTCCGCCGGCTTCGAAGTGCAGCGACTTTTCACCACCTTCATCGAGGAGTTTGCGCCGCACTGGCCGTTGCTCAATCTACTGGCCGCCCATGGCTTCGACACGGAGAATCGAGGCGAGCAATCCTGGTGCCTGGCGGTCAAGCGCGCCTCTCTTCCGGTCGACCGTTTCCCCTACTTTCTCTACACTCTGTAGGCGTCCACGCGCGTCTGCTCATGCAAAGGGCCGCCGCTTACGCCGCCGAGAACAGGAGTTGTTGCTCGGCGTAGGCCGCGTCGAACGGCGCTAACTCCACCGGATACTTCCGCCGCAGGTCCCTCGGCGCGGACCCGCGCACGCCGGTCATCGCCGCCCGCAGCTCCAGCGCGTTCACGAAGCTCTTCCCGGCGGCGTCATTGTTGAACACGACGAAGGTCCGGTCGGCGAAACGCTGGAGGTGCCCGATGCGCCTGGCCCAGTCCTCGAGCTCCGCCTGGGTGTAGAGATAGTCGTGCTGGCGCAGGCGGGCGGCGCTCTTGTCGTGAGTCCTCTCGTGAATCGGCGCTCCCAGCGTATTGGCCGGATTGCGGCCGTGCAGCCGCACGTAGCCGATCCCCGAGGTCAGCAGCGAAGTCGGAGGCATCGCCCGCGTATACTCGGGCTGGTCGATATTGCAGAAGCCAATGCGGTAATCCAGGAACGTGCCCACGGCCTCCTCCGCCATCCAACTGCTGTGGCGCATCTCAGCCGCCAGCGGAAACTCGTGAAAGGCCCGCCGCAAACGGATCACGAAGTCCTGGTTCTCCGCGGTAAAGCGGAAGGACCATGGAAACTGCATCAACAGCGCCCCAAGCTTTCCCGAATTCAGAAGCGGACAAATCCCTTCTTTGAAATCGCGGATCTCGGAATCTTCCAGAATCCGTAGATGCGTGAAACGCTGGTGCAGTTTGGCGGTAAACAGAAACTTCGGCTGCTCCGAAACCTTCTTAATCCACAACTTTACTAATTCTGGCTTAAGAAATTGATAAAAAGAGCTGTTGATCTCGACAAGATCCAGATGTTTGGACACCAGCTCCAGGGGGTGACTCCCCGGAGCTGGCTTCCTTGGATAGACCACCCCGTTCCAGTGTGGATAAGCCCATCCAGCCGTGCCGATGTAAAGGGAAGACGCCAGTTCTTGAATCATGCCGACTCCATATTCGTCTTTTGTTCGCTAATCTATGATAGCGAAGAAGGGGCGAACATGTCAAGAGCCTGGAGCTGTATTTTTAAAAGGTTGCGACGACGGGTTATGGAGCGCCGGACGGCCAGAGCGTGACATAACCGACCGACGCCTCCGCCGCGGGGACCACTGTGACGTTAAACGAGTAGGCTTGGGCGATGGAAGGAATCACGCCACAGGGAGCCGGCGTCGTGTCTGTGCTCGCCTCAGTGGCCGATTGCACCGGGATCGTTATCGTGCCTCCGGCTGGTATCGAGGGCGCTCCGAAAACGGAGAGATCCCGTTAAAGTTAGCTGCAGCGCCCCGCGTATCCACAAGTCGGCAGGGCGTAATCGCGAAATGCGCACTCCTTATCTGTTTGGCCCTCAACTCGACGTTCAGGAATCGGTGTGAAGAATCCCTCGCCCAGTGAGTCAGCGCGGCGCATCCGCGCGAGCTTGGACCGGAGAAACGCCGTGTCGCGCACCACTGCGACGGCGACAGCCGCGCCGCCGCCTTTAGAACTTGCGGCGTCTGTGACGGCACCCCTTGGTCAGGGTGTCTGTCCTTCTCCTCCTGATGGTCCGGATCCGTCGGACCTCGGCCGGTGCCGCTTCCATTCTCAGATCAAAAACCTCAGGCACCGCTCGATCCGCACCGGATGGAGCCCATCCTTCTCGGCACAATCAGTCAGAGCCTCGATTCAGGCCGCAGCCTTCCTTCGATTCGGGTCTGGCTGGTCTCGGGCGTTGTTGCAAGCTTGACGATCCTCGCTCTCGCATTGCATTTTCCATTACAGCAACGCGAGGAACCGCGGCCAAGCGGTGACATCCCCCTAAACCCCAATCCGTGTCCGCGCTGGTTAGTAATCCCGGGTCCGCTGCAATTTTCGCCGAACTTGCTGCAAATCCCCCTTTGCGTCCGGCGGCTTTCGCCGTTCAACACGCCTCCCTGAGCGTGAAGGAAGCTGCTTGGATCTCCGCCTGCGCTCACGGTCAAGAGATGTTCCAAACAATGGTCTCGCCGGGGGATACACCCAACTTCGAGTTTGCGAACCGGGCAGTAGTCCGTATAGTCCGGATAGGAAACGCCGGCGGCGTGGAGCTTGCTGTGAATTGGGCCGCCATCGGTCAAGTGGGGTCCGAAGGAGAGCTACGGATACTCGAACTCACCCACGAAAGGCTTCCGGCTCCTTTGGCTGCCACCAGACGCCCTCATCCGCTTCGGGCCCGTCCGCACTGGCGCGGTCACTCGCCGCACTGCGCCACGAGTCTCACCATCGTCGCGCCCCCCGGTGGAGAAATCGGCGAACGCAAGGGATTAATTAAAATCCGCCTGGGTTCTTGTTCTGAAGCGCTCCATAAGGTCAACACCACCGATCGTAAGGTGTACACTAGTCAGAGCTTGAATTCCCTAATGAGGATTACAGTTACAATCGGGACCATTTCCTGAAGTCAAGAAACGAAGCATAACGGCCGATCTTAACTGAAGAGTGTAAAGTCCCGATAACCGGCAAAGGCACGGACCCATGATTCAGAAATTGAGTAGGTCTTGGCTAACAACTCTTGCGCTTGTCTCGGTCGTGACTACCGTTAGTCATGCGCAGTCACGGGCCCCGCTGACGCGTCATACCCGGGAAGCGACTCTTAATGGACAAGCGCAGTTCGTCGGGCGCCTGCCCGGGACGCAGACGATGCGCTTGGTCCTGGTTCTGCCGCTCCGCAACCAGGCGGCCTTAGATGAGCTTCTGAAACAGCTCTACGATCCTTCGAGCGCGTCTTACCACCAGTTCCTCACGGTGGAAGAGTTCACTACGCGGTTTGGCCCAAGCCAGGAGGATTATGACGCCGTAATTCATTTTGCCGAAGCAAACGGCTTTACGGTGGTGGGCACTTCGCGTAATCGCGTGAACGTCGATATTACGGCGTCGGTACAAAACATTGAGCAAGCCTTTCATGTGACCATGGATGTCTACCGGCATCCCACTGAAAACCGGACCCTCTACGCTCCGGACCGGGAGCCCACACCGGACCTCCCGGTCCAGCTCTGGCACATTGCCGGCTTGGACAACTACTCGATCCCGCATCCAAATTTCGTGCAGAGAAAGCCCTCTCTGCTGGCCCATTCCGCAGCGCCCAATGCCACAATTGGCTCCGGTCCCTCGTCATCCTTTCTCGGCAGCGACATGCGGGTGGCTTACTACGGTGCAACGGCTCTCACCGGAAGCGGCCAGTCGGTCGGGTTGCTGGAGTATTACGGCACTGATTTGGCCGATCTGAACAAATACTTCACGAACGCGCAACAAACGAACAATGTTCCTATAACTCTCCTCTCCACGGACGGGACCAGCACCAGCTGTGTCTCTCCTGCCTGTGACGACACCGAACAGACCATAGACATGACTCAGGCGCTGGGCATGGCGCCCGGCCTGTCCAGCCTGGTGATGTACGTGGGATCCACCGATTCCGCCATTTTTAACGCCATGGCTACAGCCCATCCGCTGAATGCGCAATTGAGCTCTTCGTGGACGTGGGGACCGGCGGATCCTGCCACGGACAACCCATACTTCCTGGAGTTCGCGGCGCAGGGCCAGAATTTGTTTCAAGCGGCCGGTGACAGTGACGCGTGGAATTTATCTTCCCCGATTTACCCGGCGGACAGTGTGTATGTCACATCGGTTGGCGGCACGGACTTAAATACAAGTAGCGCCGCCGGCCCCTGGAGTTCGGAAACCGTATGGGTCGACGGCGGCGGTGGAATTTCGCCAAACCAGTTTGCGATTCCCACCTGGCAGACCGCTGCGGCCAGCGGCTGCTCCAACTGTTCCACATCTTATCGCAACGGTCCGGACGTCTCGGCAAACTCGAATTTTAGCTTTTATGTCTGCGCCGACCAAACTACTTGCACCGCCAACGAGTATGGAGGAACGAGTTTTGCGACGCCCCTGTGGGCCGGCTACCTCGCTCTCGTCAATCAACAGGCAGTCGCCAACGGGGGGCATACGGTCGGCTTCATCAATCCGACCTTATATAGGATTGGTTTGGGCCCGACGTACGACGCCGATTTCCACGACATCACGGTTGGAACGAGCGGCTATTCGGCAACAACCGGCTACGACTTGGCGACCGGCTGGGGCAGTCCGAACGGCAGCGCCTTGATCAACGCACTCGCGGGACCAGACTTTTATCTCACGGCCGCGCCAGCCTCGCAAGTGATCCCCAGAGGCTCAAGCAGTACTTTTGCCGTCACGGTGACTGCCACGGGCGGCTTCGCCGGTACGGTCAGCTTCGCGGTGAGCGGGCTGCCTCCAGGCGTCACAGCGGGTTTCAACCCGGCCTCGGTGAACGGATCCGGCTCTACGACCTTGACCCTAAACGTGCCGGCGACAACAGCCAACGGCGTCTACACCATGACTATCGAGGGAACCAGTGGAAGCATCGCCTATCCGGTGAGCGTTTCGATCACGGTCTTCACTCCGGCAACAGAAGTGTTTGTGAAATACGACGCCACCACGCAGGGGACCTGGAAGGGAGTGTACGGGTCCAACGGCTGGTCCATTGTGAACGACTCGACCAACTACCCGGCATATGCGCAAGTATCGGTGAGCGGGCCCGGCGCCTACACGTGGG
>Ga0182024_10001509_pt1 | contig 59927 bp, 47 predicted proteins | sample P32metaG_FD_120480 | JGI IMG/M metagenome (GOLD analysis project Ga0182024, IMG submission 120480) | Permafrost microbial communities from Stordalen Mire, Sweden - P3-2 metaG (Illumina Assembly) | ecosystem: Environmental > Terrestrial > Soil > Wetlands > Permafrost | place: Sweden: Stordalen...
CGATAAAAAGGGGCAAGTGGTCGTGGACGAAACGCCGATCGGCAACTTCTGCGAGATCGAAGGGCCGTCGCGCTGGATTGACGCAACCGCGAAGAAGCTCGGAGTTGCTCCCGCGGATTACATCACGAAGAACTACGCGACACTGTTTTCCGATTGGAAGCAGGACACCCGCAGTGCGGCGAACGAGATGACCTTCAATGATGTTAAGCGTCCGTAGGGTGCCCCATTCTCGCAACTCACGCCCCGTGGCATTTCTTATACTTCTTCCCTGACCCGCAGGGACACGGATCGTTTCGTCCAACTTTTTCCTGACCCCGGACGACCTGTTGTACCGGCTGCGCGTCCCCCGCTCCGGCCATCCGTGCCTGTTCGAGTTCGCGGCGCTTGCGGCGCATGAAGGCTTCTTCCAGTTCGTCGGCAGAAGTGGATACAATGCGCGACGGGCGGCGTCCGTTGCCATCTCCATCATGCTGACCGGGCGTGCCCGGCCCAGGCCCTTGCCCAACCGGCGCACTCGGCGGCGGACCACCCGCGCCAGCATCGGGTGGCCGCTCCAGAATCTGCATCAGGTAGAGGTACCGGACCGTGTCTTCCTGGAAGCGCTGCATCATCGCTTCGAACATGTCGAACGATTCTCTCTTGTACTCAACCAGCGGATCGTGCTGCCCGTAGCCGCGCAGCCCGATGCCCTCCTTCAGGTGATCCATGCTGAGCAGGTGATCTTTCCACTGCTGATCGATCACGCTCAACATGATCATGCGCTCGTGATGGCGCATCGCATCCGACCCAATGAGTTTTTCTTTCGCGTCGTAGCGCTCTTTGAGTTTCTCGAAGATCGCGTCGCCGAGTTCCTGCCGGTTCAGCGTATCGGCCTTCACCCCTTCGGCAAGGAAATCCACGCCAAAGCGGGTAAACACCGCATCTTTCAGACCCTTGATGTTCCAGTCTGCTGCGTGAGCCTTAGTTGGACAGTATTCCTCCAGCAACTCGGCGAGAATGGCTGAGACGTAATCCTCAAGGATGAGATCCTTCTGATCGGTCCCTTCGAGCAAGCGGCGCCGCAGGCCATACACAGCCTCGCGCTGTTTGTTCATCACGTCGTCGTATTCGAGCAGGTGTTTGCGGGATTCGAAGTGCTGGCCTTCCACCGCCTTCTGCGCTGTCTCGATTCGGCGGCTAATCATCTTGGACTCGATCGGCACGCCCTCCTCCATGCCCAACTTCTGCAGCAGGGTTGAGATCCACTCCTTGGCAAAGATGCGCATCAGGTCATCTTCAAGCGCGAGGTAAAAACGCGAAGAGCCAGGATCGCCCTGGCGTCCGGCGCGCCCGCGCAGTTGATTGTCAATGCGCCGCGACTCATGCCTCTCCGTGCCCAGAATATGCAACCCGCCGACTGCGATCACTTCATCGTGCTCCACGTCAGTCTGCGCCTTGTAGCGGTTGAGCGCATCCGCCCACGCATCGGTCGGAACTGTGTACTCGTTGCCGTTGTAATAGAAGATGGAAGTCTTCCCATCTTCCTGCGGCCCTTCGATCTTGCCCTGCGCCACGCGCAACTGCTGCGCGATTCCCTTCTTCACCAGTTCCTGCTTGGCCATGAACTCGGGATTGCCCCCGAGCAGAATGTCGGTACCGCGGCCGGCCATGTTGGTCGCGATCGTGACCATACCCTTGCGGCCCGCCTGCGCAACGATTTCGGCTTCGCGCTCGTGGAATTTCGCGTTCAGAACAACGTGCTTGATTCCATTTTTCTTCAGCAGGTCCGAGAGCCGCTCGGATTTTGCGACGGAAGTCGTGCCCACGAGCACCGGCTGGCCTGTCACGGCCAGTTGCTGAATTTCGTCCGCCGCCGCGAAATATTTTTCTTTTTCGGTGCGGTAAACGATGTCCGGATTTTCGACCCGCCGCATCTCCTTATTGGTCGGAATTACGACGACATCCAGCTTATAGATGTTGTCGAACTCGGCCGCTTCCGTTTCCGCCGTGCCGGTCATGCCGGCCAGCTTCTTGAACATGCGGAAGTAATTCTGGAAGGTAATGGTCGCGAGCGTCTGGTTCTCGCGTTCGATCTTCACGCCTTCTTTCGCCTCAATCGCTTGATGCAGGCCGTCGGACCAGCGCCGCCCCGGCATCATGCGTCCCGTGAATTCATCGACGATGATGACTTCCCCGTCTTTAATAACGTATTCCACGTCTTTGCCATACAGGGCGTGCGCTTTGATCGCGGTCTCGACGTGATGCTTGAGTGGCCAGTTCTCCGGATCGGCGATGTTTCCAATCCCGAGCAGTCCCTCCACTTTCACCCAGCCCTCATCGGTCACCGTAATGTTGCGGTGCTTTTCGTCGACCACGAAGTCGCCGGTGAGTTCGGCGGGTTCGCCCGGTGGACCTTCAATCTCCTCGCCCTTCTCCAGCCTGGGAATGATGCGGTTGACCTTGTAGTATTTGTCAGTCGACTCCTCACTCGCGCCCGAAATAATCAGTGGCGTGCGGGCTTCGTCGATCAGAATGGAATCCACTTCGTCGACGATCGCGTAATGGTGTCCGCGCTGCACACAGTCCTTGATGTCGAATTTCATATTGTCGCGCAGGTAGTCGAAGCCGAACTCATTGTTGGTGCCGTATGTAACGTCGGCCGCGTAGGCGGCGCGACGCTGCTCATCGTCCAGATCGTGCACAATCACGCCGACCGTGAGGCCGAGGAACCGGTACAGCCTCCCCATCCATTCCGAGTCGCGTTTGGCCAGATAATCGTTGACCGTGACCACGTGAACGCCGCGGCCGCTGAGCGCATTGAGATACACCGGAAGCGTAGCGACCAGCGTTTTGCCTTCGCCGGTCTTCATTTCCGAGATCGTCCCCTGGTGCAGCACCATGCCGCCGATCAACTGCACGTCGAAGTGACGCATGTTGAGCACGCGCCGTCCCGCCTCCCGGACCACGGCAAACGCCTCCACCAGAATCTCTTCGAGGACTTCCTGCAGCGCTTCGTACTGTTCTTTTTCAAACTGTTTCTGCTGGTCAAAATCGGGCTCGTCCTCGGCTCCTGAGTCGGGGACCTCGGCTTGAGGACTCCTGGTAACGCGGCTCAGTCGCTCCTGAATGCGCTGCCGGAATTCGTCCGTTTTGGCGCGCAGTTCGGCGTCGGTGAGCTTCTGGATCTGCGGCTCAAGCGCATTGATCGCCTGGACGTTTGGCGTCAACGACTTAACGACCCGTTCGTTCTTCGTCCCAAAAACCTTGCCTAGCAGCTGATTAATCAACCGGAAATCCTTGAGGGGGCAGCGCGCCCGAAAATACCTTTAAAGCCTAGCACATTAGATGCAGGCGCAGTCCGCGACGAAGCACGTCAGGCGCACCTAAAGTATAATGGCCGCGTCAGTCGCTGGTCACGGAGGCTCCCATGACTGCACGCCTCTCCTCGCTGGTCCTTTTGGTCGCGCTGTTGGCCGGTCCTGCAACCGCTAAGGACAAAAAGAAATCCTCGCTGCCGGAATATGTTTTGAGAGCCACCACGGTGCTGGTAGTGATAAGCCCGGAGGCGAGCGAGCCGGTCAACCAGCCCATAGCCAATGCAACCGCCCGCGACAGTGTAGAGAAGGCGCTGATGCAATGGGGCCGGCTGCGCCTGGTGATGGCGGGTGAGGAATCTGATCTGGTGATCGCGGTCCGTACGGGCAGCGGCAGGATGGTGCAACCTACCATCAAGGGAGGACCGATTGACCAGCGCCCGGGAACGGTGCAGTCGACGGATGGCGGCATTCGGATTGGGGGGCAGCAGGGTCAACCGCCTCCGCTCAGTAATCCGGGTGCGGGACCGCCGCAAAATGGCCCGCGCATGGGCAATGAGGTCGGCGCATCCGAAGATACGTTCGAAGTCTATCGCGGCGGTGTGCAAGATCCGTTGGATTCGTCGCCAGTCTGGCGCTACATAGCCAAGGACTGTCTGCGCGAACCCGGCGTTACCGCCGTCGAGGAGTTCCGCAAAGCGATCGCGAAGGCGGAACAACCGCAACCTCCTAAGAAGCCGTGAGTAAACGCGCACGACTGGAACGAACTTTATCTTCCCACTCTTCTAAATATCGTCCGCAGCAAGGCCAGTAGCCGAAATTCGCACCACATATTGGGTCCGACTCCACACTGCGGCTCGAGCCGCTTTTCGTGTATATTCGCCACGACCAATGCCCACCTTCTACGATCGCTTTGTCGAGTGCGCCCAGCAGTGGCCTGACAATGTTGCGCTCGAACTGCAGCGCCACGATCACCTCGAAATCTGCACCTACTCCGAACTGCACCGCATGGCAGAGTCGGTGGGCCGATGGATTACGGAAAGAGGGTTCGCTCGCGGATCGCGGCTGGCTATTCTGGCCGATAATCACCCTCGATGGGTCGCCGCATATCTGGGAATCATCGCCTCCGGCTGCGCCGCTGTTCCCTTCGACACCGCCCTGCACGATGATCAGCTCACCAAGCTTCTGAAAGATAGTGGGGCCTCAGCAGTCTTCTGTGATGCAAAGCATGTTCCAGTGGTCCGCCCAGCGGCGACCGAACTGAAGCTGGGTCTCATCCTCATGGACCCAGACCGCATGACCGAGCAATCCAACCAGGAACGCTGGCTGGGCAATCTGCCCGCGATTTTCGACGCCGGCCCGGGCAACTTCAAAGCGGCGGCATCAAGAGATGACGATCTCGCTTCCCTGCTCTACACCTCCGGCACCACCGCCGACCCCAAAGGCGTGATGCTGACCCACGCCAATTTTCTCGGCGAAGTCGAGGCGGTCTTCAACTGGATCGACCTTGGCCCGTCCGACGCCCTGCTCGGCGTGCTACCGCTGTTCCACGTTCTGGCGCAGATGGCAAATCTCCTGCTGCCTCTCGTCAAGGGCTCGCGCGTCGTCTACCTTGAGACCCTCAACACCACCGAACTGCTGCGAGCTCTCAGCGAGCGCAACATCACCGCATTTGCTGTCGTTCCGCAGTTTTATTACCTGATTCACGAACGCATCTTCCAGGAGATCAAGAAGCGCGGCGCATTTACCAGGAAAATCTTTGCCGGCATGGTTGCGCTCAACCGTACTCTGCGAAAAGTCGGAATGAACGCGGGGCCGATTTTGTTCCGTAAAGTGCACGACACTCTGGGACCCAAGATGCGCTACCTGGCCACAGGCGGTTCGCGTTTCGATCCCTCAATTGCGCGGGATTTCCACGATCTCGGCATCGACGTGTTGCAGGCTTACGGCCTGACGGAAACGACCGCCGCCGTCTTCGTCAATTCGCCCAAGGATAACGTGATCGGCTCAGTCGGCAAGGCGATGAAGGGCGTCGAAGGCAAAATCATCGACCCGGCGCCACAGGAGGACAGTCCCCCAGTTGGCGAGGTCGCGCTGCGGGGCGCTGTGGTAATGAAGGGTTATTGGAACCGTCCTGACGCGACGGCCGCAGTCCTCCGCGACGGATGGTTCCTCACCGGCGACCTCGGCTATTTCGACTCGCACCGGCACCTCTTCCTCACCGGGCGCAAAAAAGAAGTGATCGTGCTGAGCAATGGCAAGAATGTTTACCCCGAAGAGATCGAGGCGTACTACCTGAAGTCGCCATACATCAAGGAACTCGCGGTGATGGGACTGGAGGGCAAGCCCGGCGAAGGCGGCGACCGGCTGCACGCCGTGATCGTCCTGGACTTCGACGCGCTGCGGCAACGCAAGATTGTCAACGCGAAGGAAATCATTCGTTTCGATATTGAAGGCCTATCGCCAGGAATCGCTTCCACCAAGCGCATTGGCAGCTACGAAATCTGGCAGGAGGATTTGCCCCGCACCACAACCCGCAAAATCAAACGCTTCGAAGTGGAGAAGCGGGTAAAAGCAAATCAGTCGAAGAAAGTTGCAGACGATTCGGAACTCCCGACGGAGAAACCTTTAACCGCGGACGAGACCGCGTGGCTCGACCAACCGGACGTCCAGCGCGCTCTGAAGATCGTTCGCGAAACCGCGCATTCTACGCCGCCCATTCTGCGGCCTACATTCAATCTGGATCTCGATCTCGGCCTGGACTCGATGCAGCGCGTCGAGTTACTCAGCCGACTCGAAGAAGAACTCGGAGGCAACGTTGAAGAGTCGCAACTCACCGAGATCTACACCGTCCGCGATCTGGTCGATGCCGTCCTGAAAAGCGCCGCTACCGGCGCAGGCAGTCCTGGAACGCGCGTCACTTTCGCCGGATGGAAGTCGATCCTGGCCGAAGATCCCGAAGACCCCGACGTCCTCGCGCTCGCCCATCCCAATCGAATCATTGACACGTTCTGGTACGTGGTTTCGAGACTCATGCAAGTGATCGCTCTTGACCTTTTTCATTTGAAAGTGACGGGGCTCGACAAGCTCCCCAAGACTGGCGCTTACATTATCTCGTCGAACCATCAGAGCTATCTCGATCCGCTGATCCTGGCCGGCATTCTGCCAGCGGATGTTTTTATGAGGGCCTTTGCCGTGGGCACCAGCGAAATTTTCGGCGAGGGGATGATGCGCCGGCTGGCACGCTCCATCAAGGTCATGGTGCTCGATCCAGACGCGAATTTAGTTCCCGCCATGCGCGCCGGCGCTTTCGGACTGCGGCACGGTATGGCTCTCGTTCTCTATCCCGAGGGCGAACGCTCGATCGATGGCACGCCCAGACTGTTCAAGAAAGGGGCGGCGATTCTTTCGATTCACTTGCAGGTGCCGATCGTTCCGTTGGCGATTGAAGGGTTTTATCAGGCGTGGCCCCGAAACCAAAAATTCCGCGGCTTCACGCCTCTGAAGATGGTTTTCGGCGAGCCGATCTTTCCGCCGCCGGAGTCCGGCGCGTCGGAAGCTGCCTACGACAAACTCACTGCCGACTTGAGAGCACGAATCGTTGAAATGTGGGAGAGGCTGCGACAGCCCCAGTGACGCGGTCGGCTCAGGCGCGCGCGCCCGCGGCCTGCCCCCCGAAAGCAGTGGTGAAGCCGTTCAGCACGAGCGAATCGTAGCGGCTCCCCGCGCGTTTGATCACTTCCTGTCCAGCCTGCGCGGGCGACATCTTTGCGCCTCTTTCCCCGCTAGTCAGCGTTTCGTACTCTTCCGCGAGCACCAGAACCTGCACCTCGAACGAAGCGTCGTCAGGCTTGCCGCCGGTTTGCCGCAACTCTCGCTCCGACAGAAAAATCGGGATCGCCCGCCGCAACGACCCACCCGTGGCGCCGGCCTTCGTCCCCGCTTTGCCGCGGCTCTGCATCGCCTGCTGCAAGTCTTCCTGGGATACTTGCGCGGCTTTGCAGAGAACTTCGTTGGTGATTCCCAGTTCCTTCATGTTGAACAACAGCGCCGCTGTGCGAATATCTTCGACGCTGCCCGGGTCCAAACCGACCGATTCTGCAATCTTGGTGGCGCACATCGAAATACGGTAAGCGTGAGTGTCGTTATGTTTTTGGTTGGCCAGAAAATTCTGCAGGATCATCAGCATTCCGTCGTAGCCGTCTTCCATCTCCCGCAGGGTTTTCTGGTTGCGCTCGTAGAGCGTTCCAGTGGCGTAACCGGCTATCATCAAGACTCCACCCCACAGCGCAACGTCGAACCAGCGGGCATCAAAGGGCAGTTCCACGCGTCGGGTAAACATCGCCGGATTTATGTATGTGAGTAAAACCACTAACACTACGCTGGCAAGCGCAGTGAGCGTAGCGTGCCGCCGTCCAAAGTGATAGGCGGAAAAAAGTGTCGGAAGAAAATAAAAAACCAGGGCCATCCGCTGCGAAGCAACCAGAAAATTCAACATCGCAGCAATCAGTACGAGAAACAGCAGTAGCCAGAGTTCCGGATTGATCTTGCGCACAGTGCCTCCCGGGGCTAGAGGTACCGAACCTGAAGTCAACCACAGAAACCTCAGGTCTTTCCCATTCTTCAGTATTTTCGAGGCACGGCCGGAGAACGACCAAATTACGGAGGTAATATGCGAAACGCCTCGCTACTTTGCGCGGGGATGCGTCTGATCGTAGACCTGCAACACGTACTTCATCGAAAGCTGCGTGTAGCGCTGCGTGGTGGCGAGACGCTCGTGGCCGAGCAGTTCCTGAATGGCGCGCAGGTCGGCGCCTTCTTCCAGCATGTGCGTGCCGAAAGCATGGCGCAAGGTGTGCGGATGTACGTCCGGCGAAAGGCCCTTCGCGACGGCAATCTCCTTGATGATGCGGCCCACGCTGCGAGTGGTCAACCGCCCGCCGCGCCGGTTAATGAGCAGTGCCGCCGTGTTCTTGCGCGTTTCCGTCAGAGCCGCCTGTCGTGCCGGAAGATATGCCGCCAGCGCGCTTCTTACCGAATCGCCAAACGGAACGTACCGTTCCTTTTTCCCTTTCCCGCGAATCAAGATTGCTTCCGCGCTCAGGCGAATATCGTCGAGGTTGATTCCGGTAAGCTCGGAGTTGCGGATGCCGCACCCATAGAGCAGTTCGAGCATGAGCCGGTCGCGCTCGGGAAAGGCCGCCACTTCCGGCATTTGCCCATCGAGCACCGAGTTCATCTCCTCAATAGTGGGGACACGCGGAAGTTTCTTCGCCAGCTTCGGCGTCGATACCAGTTTCGCGGGATTCTGTTCAACCACGCCCTCCCGTGCCAGCCAGCGATACAGCGACCGCACCGCCGCCAGCGCCCGCGCCACGGAGGTTTTTCCTAATCCCTTTTCGTAGAGCTGCGAGAGAAATCCGCGAATCGCGATGTGGTCGATCGATTTCCATCCGCGGGAACCCGCGTAAGCAGCGAAGTTTGCCAAATCGCCGCTATACGCTTTGATCGTGTGCGGCGAAGCGTTGCGCTCGCGCAAGTGGCGGAGAAAGTCGGCCACGGCGCAACTTACGACTGTATGCTGTTTGGTCATTTTGATTGTTGATTTCTGATTGTTGATTTCTGATTGAAAAGTCACAGGCGGAAATCTCTCGGTGATTTTCAATCAGCAATCAGAAATCGACAATCAGCAATTGCCTTATCTCGCCTTGGCCCTCGGATGATGCTTCTGATACACCGTCCTCAGTCGATCAAGCGCCAGATGCGTATACACCTGCGTGGTCGAAATATCCGCATGGCCCAGAATTGTTTGTACCGTTCGCAGGTCCGCCCCGTTTTCCACCATGTGCGTCGCGCAAGAGTGCCGCATCATGTGCGGCGAAGCGTGCCGCCCGGACGCAAGCGACGCTGCCCCCACCATCTGCCACACTCGCTGCCGCGTCAGTTTGCGCCCACCCCGCGCGATAAACAGAATCGGCGAATTTCGAACGTTGGTAGTCTCAGCCGGGTGCCCCACCCTTCTCGCGTTCTTTGCGAGAGGGTGGGGATTTTTGAACTTCCCTTCAGCCAGCACGGACCGCCCCTCCGCCAGATATTCCGAAAGCGCATCCTGTGCCGGCTTGCCCAGCGGCACAATCCGCTCCTTGTCCCCCTTGCCGCGCACCAGCATGTACCCCGCATCCAGCTTCAAGTCTTCGAGCGTGGCGTTCACCAATTCGGAAACCCGCAGTGCACCCGCATAGAGCAGTTCGAGCATGGCCCGGTCGCGAGCCGCCAACGGCGCCGAGTCTTTCGAGTTGCGCTGCCCATTCGCCAACCGCGCAGCCGGAGACGCCAGCGTCGATTCCACTTCGTCGCGCGCCAGCGATTTCGGCAAGACTTTCCACTGCCGGGGCGATTCAATATTCAGCGTCGGATCGTGGTCGATTTTCTTGTCAAGCAGCAGATAGCGGTAAAGATGACGCAGCACCGAAAGCTTCCGCCCCACGCTGCGCGGGTCGACCTGATTCGAAAAAAGCTGCTGCAGAAATTCGCGCACATCGCTACGGCGCGCGGTCATCAGCAGCCGTTTTCGCTTTTCCAGGAACTCGGCAAATTGAAGTATGTCGGTCGAATAAGCGCTGATCGAAAGCCGCGCCAGTCCCTTCTCGATGCGCAGGTAATCGAGAAAGCCAGAAAGTATACGCAAGTTAGCCTCGGAAGCCATGACCAAAGAAGAAATTCAGTGTGGCAGGTAATGGACACCTAGAAAAGTGATGAATAGGATGCGGATGGTAATCATGTAGTAGAGACGTAGCTTGCTACCTCTCTCGCGCAGCTCTCAGCAGATCGACCGCGAACAGCGCCCCTTCCGGCGTTTCCTCATGCTTGAAATAAGCAAACACATCGCGCCCCGCAGCGACGTCTTGCCCGATGCGGTCGATCATGGAGCGCCGTTCTTCCCCCGAATAACTGGGCTTGCGAAAGCGGTAATACACAAAAGCGGCAGTCGCAACTTTAGGCGTAGTCAATGTCTCCGTCTCGGCCACACACAGCGCCACGTTACTCGACTTCAGCAAATCCCACGTCGAATCGCTGAACCACGACTCATGCCGAAACTCAAACGCCGCCGGCACAGTGCGCGGCAGGACCGCCAAGAAATCCTTCAGCAGCGCCGCATCCACCTTCAGATTCGGCGGAAGTTGAAACAGCACGGGTCCTAGTTTGCCCGCAGCGGCCAGGGGCTCAATGGTCGCCAGAAACCGCGGCACAAAGTCCTCCGTCCCCTTGAGCCGCTTGATATGGGTGATGACCTGATGCGCTTTAATACCGAAGCGAAAATGCGCGGGCGTATCTTGAAGCCAGTTCTGGATGGTCGTTTCTTTGACCAGTTGCCGAAAAGTAAAATTCACTTCGACCGTATTCAGTTGCGTTGCGTAGTGACCCAGGAATTTCTTCTGCGCCAGTTTGGCCGGATAAAAATCAGGTTTCCAGGTCGGATAAGCCCATCCCGATGTTCCAACGAAAAGTTGTGGCATAGGTTGCTCTGTCGGCGAGTTTCACTCGTTCCCCACGCGGGCAGGAGCACCCGCGCCACACACAAACCCGGCATTATATCTTGCCCGACTTTTTGCGAGCGGGCTTCTTCGCTCCAGACTTTTTCTTCCGCGCCGCTTTCCGCGGGTCTGGATGATGCTCATCGGCTTCGGCGATCTCGATGCGCTGCGGTTCCTTCGCCGCGCCGCCGGCAACGCCTTTCAGATCCGGCAGCCGCTGCTTCAATGTGAGCACCGGCGCAAACAAATCGCCAATCTTCTCAAAACGCGAAATCACCTGCGGAGCTTCGAACACCAGCAGGCTCGCATCCTTCTTTTTGAAAGTCCGTTCCACATCTTCCCACGTTACCGGAGTAGAAACCGTGGGGTGCTCGCGCGCCCGCAACGAATAGACCGCGACCGTCGTCTTGTGCTCGTCATTCTGACTCCAGTCCACCAGGACTTTGCCGGTACGAAGAGTTTTCTTCATATCGGAAACGACCATCTCTGGATGATCCTGTTCCAAGAGTTGCGCCAGAGCGTGTGCAAACGCCTTTGTCGCCTCGTAGTTTGTCGGAGTGTTCAGCGGTACGTAAACCTGCAGTCCCTTCGACCCCGACGTCTTCGGAAAACTCCGCAGCCCGAAATGCTCGAAGATCTCCCGCAGCCACAGCCCCACCTGGCTGCATTTCACAATATTCGCCGGCGGCCCGGGATCGAGGTCGAACACCATCTCCGTCGGACATGTGATGTCCTTCGCCAGGGCGAGCGACGGATGCAGTTCGAGCGCCGCCAGATTGGCCAGCCACACCAGCGTAGCCAGGTCATTCGCCAGAACGTAATACACCGTGCGCCGGTTGCCCTCGCTCCAGATCGGGGCCGTCTTCACCCACTCCGGCCGGTATTTCGGGGCGTTCTTCTCAAAAAATGGTTCGCCCTCGACGCCATCGGGATACCGCTTGCGCGTCAGTGCCCGCCCTGCCAGATGCGGAATGATCGCCGGCGCGATCCGAGCGTAGTAATCAATGACCTGCTGCTTGGTGAATCCCGTAGCGGGATAAAGCACCTTCTCCAGGTTTGACAGCTTGAGATGCCTGCCTTGAATCTCGACGGCCGAGTCTGTCATGCACTCTCCTCCTGCCATTGTGCCTGAAAGACACGTTCACGCAAATACAGCGTTGTTCCTAAACCGACCGTGGGCTAACCCCGGTTTGACAACTTCCCTCCCGGCCACGTACTTTCAAACTTCTGCCCTGCTGCTCCGTCCAACACATGTCTGTCGCAGAAGATGCTCGCCCAACCGCCGGAGGTCCGATGAAACACCATATTCTAAGAACTGCCGTTGCCTTCCTTCTTCTCTCCGCCTTTGCTCTGGCGCAAGACGTCGCATCTTTCGAAAAGCGCATCACGGTCAAGAAGCTGCCCAACGGCCTCACGCTCCTGATTTGTGAGCGACCTGAGGCTCCCGTCTTTTCCTTCTTCACTCTGGTAGACGCTGGTTCCGCGCAGGATCCCATTCGCGCCACCGGCCTCGCCCACATGTTCGAGCACATGGCATTCAAGGGTACCGACAAAATCGGCACCACCGACTACGCCGCCGAAAAGCCCGCTTTAGAGAAGGTCGAAGTTGCCTACGCCGCTTACATTGCCGAGCGCGACAAGACCGTTGGCGGCGATGCAGCCAAGTTGAAGCATCTGGAAAAAGCCTGGAAAGACGCCATCGCCGAGGCCGACAAGTACGTCGTCAGCAACGCCTTCGGCAAGCTGGTCGAACAAAATGGCGGCGAGGATATGAACGCCAATACCAGCTACGACGAAACCGCCTATCATTTCTCGCTGCCGGAAAATCGCCTCGAACTCTGGGCGTACCTCGAAACCGAGCGCTTCCTGCATCCCGTGATGCGGGAGTTTTACAAGGAGCGCAACGTGGTCATTGAAGAGCGCCGCATGCGCACCGACAGCAACCCCATCGGCCGTCTGGTCGAGCAATTTATCGCCGCCGCGTTTGAAGCTCACCCCTATCATCGGCCGACGGTAGGCTGGATGGCCGATCTGAACTCGTTTTCCGCTACCGACGCGCTGAAGTTTTTCGATAAATACTACGTTCCTTCCAACATGGTGGTCGCGGTCGCCGGTGATGTGAAAGCGTCCCAGGCCATGCCCATCCTCGAAAAATATTTCAGCCGCCTGCCCGCGCGTCCCCAGCCCGACGAGACCACCACCACCGAGCCTCCGCAAAACGCCGAGCGCAAGGTGGTGCTCAGAGATCGCTCGCAACCGCTTTACCTTGAGGGCTACCATCGCCCCGATTACCGCAGCAAAGACGACGCCGTCTTCGACGCCATCACCGACCTCATGTCCGAAGGCCGCACCTCGCGTCTCTATCGTGCGCTGGTGCGCGATAAGAAAATCGCATCCTTCTCTGCTGGATTCAGCGGCATGCCCGGCACCAAGTATCCGCACCTGTTCGCGTTCTACGCCGTGCCGCTGCCCGGACACTCTACGCAGGAAATGGCCGACGCCATCCATGTGGAAATCGACAAGATCAAAAAGGAAGACATCACCGACGACGAACTCAAGATGATCAAGACCCGCTCCAAAGCCAATCTGATTCGCGGCCTGGCCGACAACGAGGGACTGGCCACGCAACTAGCGACCTACCAAACCCGGTACGGCGACTGGCGCGAGTTGTTCCGCTCGGTAGATCGCATCGATCAGGTGACCAAGGCCGACATTCGCCGCATCGCGAACGAGATCTTCGTCGACACCAACCGCACCATAGGCGTGATCGAAACCTCAGGCGGAGACGGCGCTCCCGGCGCAGGCGAACCATCCTCGAGCAACCAACCCTCCAACGACGCTGCCGATCAGGGAGGTGCGCAATGAAGAAGCTCCTTCTCATCATGCTGATGGCTGTCGTCCCGACCTCAACAACAGTTTCCCAAGCCGCGGCTCAGGCCGCGAGTTGGCAGCAGATACAAATTCCTCCGCTGGCCGCTTTCAAGCCGCAGCAACCCAAGCGCATCGAACTCAAGAACGGCATGGTGATCTTCCTGCAGGAAGATCACGAACTCCCGCTGATCGACGGCACCGCCCGTATCCGCGGCGGATCGGTCAACGAAACTGCCGCCAAGGTAGGCCTGGTCGATATGTACGGCGAAGTCTGGCGCACCGGCGGCACGAAAACCCAGACCGGCGACCAACTCGACGACTTCCTCGAAGTCCGCGCGGCAAAAGTGGAAACCGGCGGCGGCCCCGACTCCACCACCATCAGTTGGTCATGCCTGAAAGGCGACCTCGACGACGTATTCAAAGCCTTCGCGGACGTGTTGCGGAATCCCGAATTCCGCGCCGATAAAATCGACATCGCCCAGAAGGAAGCCTTCGACAGCATCTCGCGACGCAACGACGACGTTGGCGAAATCGCGCACCGCGAGTCCGTCAAACTGGCCTACGGCCCCGACAATCCCTATGCCCGCGACGCCGAATATGCCACTGTGTCCGCAGTCACGCGCCAGGACCTGATCGACTGGCACGGCAATTACGTGCGCCCCAACAACATCATTCTCGGCGTCAGTGGAGACTTCGACTCCGCTGCCATGGAAGCCAAGCTGCGCGCCGCATTCGAGTCGTGGCCCAAGGGTCCAGCGTTCCCGAAAAATCAAATTCAATACCAGCCCGCCCATCCCGGCTCTTACCTGGTCGCTAAAGACGATGTGAACCAAAGCACCATTCACATGGTGGGACTCGGTACCACGCGCGACAATCCCGACTATTACGCCATCAACGTATTCAACGAAGCCTTCGGCGGCGGCTTTTCATCGCGCCTGTTCAACGACATCCGCACCAAGCGCGGACTCGCCTACAGCGTCGGTGGCGGCATTGGCACCAATTTTGGCCACCCCGGCATCCTGCAGGTTTCAATCGGCACCAAGAGTCAGAGCACGATTGAAGCGATTCAGGCTGCCACCGAAGACATTGACAATCTCTCAAAGCAGCCCATCACTGACGACGAAATCCAGCGGGCGAAAGATGCCATTCTCAACGCGTTCATCTTCCGCCTCGACTCGCCCGACAAAATTCTCGCCGAGCGCATGACTTACGAATATTACGAATATCCTCCAGACTGGCTCGACAAATACCAGGCGGAAGTCAAGAAAGTAACGGCCGCCGACGTCAGTCGCGTCGCTGCCAAATATCTGCACCGCGATCAAATGGCCGTCCTGGTAGTCGGCAACACGAAGGAATTCGATAAGCCGCTCTCGTCGCTCGGTCCGGTGAAGAACATCGACATTACCATCCCGCCTCCACCCGCCGAAAAGGAACAAGGACAAGGAGAAGGCGAAGGAAACGCCAAGCCCACGACCTCCAATTCCGAAGGCCAAGCGCTGGCCGCGAAAGTGGCTGCCGCCATGGGCGGCTTGCCCAAGCTCAAATCCGTCAAGGCCATGCACGTCAACATTGCGGAAAGCGACTCCGGTGGTCCGCCTTCCCCGGTCGACGTGTTCCTCGCGTTTCCTGACCGCATGCATGTCGACGTGCAGATGCCGCAAGGCAAGCTGGCCATCGTGGCTTCGCCTGAAGCCTCCTTCATGTCGATGGCGGGCATGGGCTCGCGCAGCATGCCTCCTGCGCAAAAAACCGAGATGCTGTCTCAACTGCAACATGATCTCGTCTACGTCGCTCAGCACGCCGACGATCCATCTTTCACTTTCACAGCCGCGGGCACGGAAAAAATCGGTGACGTCGACACCGCCATTCTCGATATCGACGGAGCCATTCCCTGGCTCCGCTGGTACATCGATCCCAAAACGGGCTACGTTCTCCGCGAAAAATATAAAGCCATGGGACAATCGGGCCCCTTCGAGGGTGAAACGAATCTCGCTGACTGGCGCGCCGCCGACGGCCTCACCATGCCGTACAAACATCAAAATAAGCAGGACGGCAAAGAAACCAGCAACGCCGAAGTAAAGAAGATCGAACTCAATCCCCAGCTCGATCCCAAGCTTTTTGCCAAGCCTGCGGAAAAGGCGGCCGAGCAGGACGAGAAGCCGGAGAAGCAATAGTGGTCTCGTGGTGAGAACAGACAGATTGTGCTTCCCATCACGAGCCGCGAAGCCGCGAAATAATCAGATGGGCAAATTCCATCCGGACGACGATGCGATTGTGCAGACGATACGAATGCCCGGAGGCGGCTACGGTGCCATGTCCTACTGGAACGGCCACGCGTTCTTCGCCGCCAGCGATGACTACCTCCGCGATTTCGCCATCAAGAACGGCCAATCAAGCTGCCGCCTCTTCCGGAAGGAAATTTGAAAATCCCGGCGCGACGCCGTCCGTCTCAGCCGATGGCAGCAAGAACGCAATCGTCTGGGCGGTCGCAACCAAAACCTGGAACGGTTCCGACAACAAACCTGCGGTCCTGTATGCCTTCGACGCCCCCAGGCTCAGCCAGCCGATCTACACTTCCGAACAGAATAGCCAACGCGACCGCGCCGCCATGGCAACGCGTTTCGTCATCGCTGTAGTCGTCAACGGACGCGTATACTTCGGCGCGAGAGGTGAAATCGAGGTCTACGGCCTCTTGAAATAAGAACGGAATGAACCATGACACCCAACACCGTACCTGATGAGGATCTGCTGCCTGCGTTGCCTCTCGCCAGCTGGAACGACACTCTAGCCACGTTGCACATGTGGACGCAGGTAGTCGGAAAAGTGCGGCTCAAATTATGTCCGCTGGTGAATCATTTCTGGAATGTCCCCTTCTACTTGACCGCGCGGGGAATGACAACTTCGGCGATGCCATACCCTCGGGGAACGATCGAAGTACGATTTGATTTCGTCGACCACAAGCTCTTGCTCGAAACCAGCGAAGGCCGCATTGTCATAATCGCGCTTAGGGCACAAAGCGTCGCTGAGTTCTACAAGCAGTTCATGGATGCTCTTGCCGAGCTCGGCGTGGCTGTGAAGATCTGGACGACGCCGTGCGAGATTCCCGATCCCACTCCCTTCGAGCGGGATCGCCTTCATGCGGCCTACGATCCCGAAGCCGTGAATAAATTTTGGCGTATCCTGGTCTGGGTCGATCAGATATTGAAGGAATTCCGAACCGGATTTCTGGGAAAAGTCAGTCCCGTACACTTTTTCTGGGGAAGTTTCGATCTCGCTGTGACCCGCTTCTCCGGCCGAAGAGCGCCGGAGCGGCCGGGAGCCGACTCCATCACCCGCGAAGCGTACTCTCACGAAGTAAGCAGCGCCGGTTTCTGGCCCGGCGACGGCGAGATCCAGGGACCGGCTTTCTATTCCTACGCTGCGCCTGAGCCTTCCGGATTCGCGGAACGGCAGGTTCGCCCACCGGCGGCCTTCTACCATCCGCAGATGAAAGAGTTCCTGCTGATGTACGACGACGTGCGCACCGCCGATTCTCCGAAAACAGCGCTGCTGGAATTCCTGCAAAGCACCTACGACGCAGCGGCCGATTCAGGGAACTGGGACCGCAAGAGTTTGGAACGCTAGCCGCGCGGAGGGCACATACGATGCCCAAGACTATCCGTGCTTCCCTGAAAGAGCAGGCATTCAATCTCAAGAAATTCCCAATGAGCGAAATGGCCTGTGGGTGTTGAAAAAGGGCTGCGCGGGATCGGTGGTCTTGGCGTCTGGCCGAGGAAGCGCACCAGCCGTTTGATATTTTGCGCGGCCGCCGCCAGAAAGAACTGCTCCCGAACAAACTTTAATCTCCGCAGACGCAGGCGACGGAGTCCAATCTGATTCTTGAGTTCTGCAAACAACGCCTCCACCTTTTTTCTCTTTCTCTGCGCGTCAACAAAGGCGGCAGTGTTAACTAGATCGCGAGCCCGTTGCCGAGCCGGCTCATGCATGTGGATGGCAAGATACTTCAAGGGTGAACTGGTGCATTGCGCTTTTTGTGCGCACGCCCCGCAACGTTTGCGCGTCCCGATGCAGACATGGGTACGGTTCCGGGTATTGTGTCCTTTGTAGTTGAGTTGCTGGCCCGCGGGACAGAGGTAGCTGTTGCTTTCGGGAAGATAGGTAAAACGCTCGGGACCGTAGAGCGGACTGTTTTTGCGCAGAGCACTGTCGCGTGTGCGCATATACGGGGTGATGCCCCGCTCCATTAACCATTGCAGGAACTCGCCGTTCCCATAGGTGGCATCGGCAACGACCGACTCGGGCTCTCGTCCTTGCCATTCGGCGAAGCGAGCGATCATATCTTGGGCAGCCACCGTCTCCTGGCTCATGCGTGCCGCCGTCGCTTGCACGCCGACGATCACGCGACTGTGATTGTCCACCAGATAGTTGTCGTAGTAACCCAGCCGGGCAGGGGTTCCACCTTTGGTCGCGTAGGTCGAATCGGGATCAGTAGTCGATACTTGGTCCTGCTGGTGCACTAGCTCTTCCGTCGGGTTCTGCTGTTCCAGTTCGATCAGATACTGGCGCACGCTTTGGTTTACTTTTGCCGCTTCCGCCAACTGCTCGCGCGGGATGCGGCTCTCCTTGCTGGCATTGGCCTCCACGAAACTGCCATCCGCCGACAAGTTGTTCCCTTGGACCAGCCCGGCTTCCAGGCAGCGCGCCACGATCTCTTCAAACAACTGCTCGAACACTTTCGATTCCTGAAAACGTCCGTGGCGATTCTTCGAGAACGTGGAGTGATGCGGAATCTCCTGATCGAATCCCAGCCCGGTGAACCAGCGCCAGGCCAGATGCATGCGCAGTTCCTCGACCAGTTTACGCTCACTGGTAATGCCATACAGGTAGCCGATCAACAGGATGCGCAGCAGAAGCTCTGGATCGATTGAAGGGCGGCCCGTCTCGCTGTGACTTTGCTTCAACTTCTCGCGCACAAAGGCAAGGCTGATGTGCTTATCGATGAGCCGCAACAGATGCGTCTCAGGAACCTGATCTTCCAATCGGAAGTAGTAGAACAACGCATCGGATCGGGAGTGTTGTCCCATCATGATCAGCGCACCTCCGAGAATGGTGATCCAGCAAAGCATGGCAGGGAAATTACTCCTCCTTAATTGCCACGCTTCTGCCACTTTTCCTCTCGCTAATCACAGTGACTCTTTCAACACCCACGCCTGATCGACAGTTATCGGGTGTTGCTATCGAAACGGGGTACCGCCTCACATTAGTATCGATTTCAGAAACTCTTTCGTACCGGATGGCCCTGTCATTCGCAACGTGACTGGCCCCATCTCTGGTTCCACAGCCAACTCAAACCTTAGGAATGGGCAACACTCACGCTCAGCCGCTATCAGTTCAGCAGCGATTGCAATCCATCTCTTGTCGTCGCGGATTCGGAACAGGTAACCGTCAGCGAGCTCCTGAATCGTAATCAGGGCAGTTTTGAACTGAGCAAGAAGAGTTGCCTCTCGGCTGCGTAGCTCTTGACTAGACAACCGGCACGCTACAGGAATTTCGTCAGGCATGTCTTCACCCTCCAATCAGGTGGCGGCTCGACCACCAACGTCGCGCTGCCACTCCAGCCCAGACAAACTCAACGACTCCAAACGGCCACGCACCTTGCAGAAACCCATAAGCGGAACCCATCAAGCAAGAAATGGCGAACGCCAAGATGAACCACGCGCTATGTTTTTCCAGCGCATAGCAAACGAGCATAGCGGTCACCGCGAAAAGCCCGAATGTTGTCAGTGGAGTCATGGTCGTAAGGCCAAATTCTACACAGGCCAAATTCTACACATTGACAAAGGGCGGGCTCGAGAATTACCATAGGCGAATAAAAGACGAACATGGCATGTCTTCCCTGCCCTTCCTCCCCGTGCCCGATAAGCCGCGACTTATCGGCATCTTCCGTCTGGCCTCCGAAGGCGAATCTCTGCGCGAAGGGCACAACGTCGAATACTTCACTCTCCCCTCCAAGTCGCTGCTGAACCGCTGCGTTAGCAACCGTCTGATGCCCTTTACTTGGACTATCAATCCCTACCGCGGTTGCGAATTCGGATGCCGCTACTGCTACGCCCGCTCACCCACGAGTTCATGGAAATGCGCGATGGCATGGAGTTCGAGCAGAAGATTTACGTCAAGCAGCACGCTGCCGGCCTGCTCCGCCACGAACTCCGCCGCGTCAAATTCGACGAAGCCATTGCGCTCGGCACCGCGACCGATCCTTATCAGCCGGCGGAACGCCGCTACGGAGTTACGCGCGAAATTCTTGGCGAGTTCGCCCGCCATCGCGGCTTCGAGCTCGGCATCGTTACCAAGTCGAATCTGATTGTCCGCGACCTCAACCTATTGCAGGAAGTCGCTCGCTCGAACAAACTCTCCGTCCACATCACGGTCACAACTCTCGATGTCGAACTGGCGCGGATTCTCGAGCCCCGTGCCCCGCGGCCCGATCTGCGCCTCGACGCTGTGCGCACCCTGAGCCAGGCCGGACTGCGCGTGGGCCTGAGTTGCTCGCCAGTAGTTCCGGGAATCACGGATTCGCCCAAGGACTTGGAAAGCTTGGTCCGCGCCGCCGCCCAAGCCGGCGCCGACTACGTCTTTGCGAATCCACTTTTTCTGAAGCCGTGCTCAGCGGCCGTATTCCTTCCCTTCCTCGAGCAAAACTTCCCGCACCTCGCCGAGAATTACCGGCAGCGCTATCAAGACCGCGCCTTCCTTCCGCCCGCCTACGCCAAGCGACTGTCGCATCTGATCGCGCACCTGCGCGAGAAATACAAGATCACAAGCGCCCGCCGCGAGCGCTACGCGCCGAAGTGGCCGGTTCAGGCTTTCGATGAGCAGTTGAGTCTGTTTTAAAAAAGCCTTTCACCGCTGAGTACGCAGAGTACGCCGAGTAAAGTCTTAAGACAGATACCTTTCTAGGTCAACATCTGAGCTCGCCAGCCAAGAACTTCCTAGCATCGCGTTCTCTGCGTGCTCGGCGGTAAGAAACATCTTCTATAATCGTGATTCCACATGACCGCCTCTTTCCCACCCGCGGGACAATCCCCTGCCGAACGAATCCCGACTGGCACGCGCCTGCACAATTTCTGGCGGCGCGTCACCGAAGGTCTCGAGGTCAGCCAGCTCTGGTCGCAGTTCGAGTCCGAGGCGCGTACCAGTTATCGCCTTTACTCGCGCGACGTCGAGGCGAAAACACCGGAAGGGCTCACCCGGCGCGGGCGGCGCCTGCACGTCGTCAAGGAATTCTTCTGGGCGGTATTCGAAAAGCTCTCACCCGCACGCCGTGTCTTGCTGCTCCTGGCGCTGATTCTACTGGTACTTCCTCACAGCGGATTCGAGTACAGCGGCGATGGCAAAGGCCACATCGTCGAATTCGATCTTCACTTCTGGGCAGCCCTTCTCCTGCTCCTGCTGCTCATGCTGGAGATCGCCGATCGCGTGGTCATGAAGCGCGATCTCCAGATCGCGCGCGAGATCCAGACCTGGCTCTTGCCCGGCGCCCCTCCTCAAATTCCGGGCTTGGTCGTCGCCTATGCCACGCGCCCCGCCAACACCGTCGCCGGCGATTACTACGACGTCTTCCCGCGCCCCGGCCGAATCAACGAAGGGAACCGCGTGATCCTCGCAGTTGCCGATGTAGCCGGCAAGAGCATTCCCGCCGCCATGCTCATGGCCACGTTTCAGGCCAGCCTCAAAACTCTTTCCACCGCGCAGGTAGCCCTGCCCGAACTCGCTTCCAACATGAACCGCTACGCCTGCAGCAACAGCCAGGGCGGCTTGCGTTTCACCACCGCGTTCCTGGCGGAATACGATCCCCTCCGCCGCACGCTCGACTACATCAACGCCGGCCACAACAATCCCATCCTGCGCCGCGTTAGTGGACAAATCGAGCGCCTCGATGTCGGCGGCCTTCCCTTCGGCATTCAGCCGGAAGTGAAATATGAATCCGCGACCGTCACGTTAGCGCCCGGCGACTGGCTGATCATCTTCACCGACGGATTAGTGGAGGCCGAAAACGCCCGCCAGGATGAATACGGGGAGCGGCGCCTGCTGAGCGCGATTGAAGCGGGACAAGCCGTCGCGCCCGCAGAAATGCTCAAGCGCCTCATGGCCGAACTCGATCTTTTCGTTGGCAATACCCCCCAGCACGACGACGTCACTTGCATGCTGCTGAAGGCCGAAAGCTTCTTGTAGCGCCGGCCTCTTGCCTTCGCAGGCGCGGGCGAGACGCCCCCGCGACGGCGGCGCTACGTTTTGAAGGTACTGCCGGCCCACATACGCAAGCCAAAGCTTCGCCAGCGTTCTAATGTCAGGAATTGTCAGTTCTCCGACACATTTTGCCAGATCGAGGAAGTCGAACTCCAAGGGAAGAGACTGAAGTTTACCCTTCCTCTGAAAACAAAGCGCTTGCCGAAGTGCTAAGGGGACCCAAAGTAACTGGCGACTTTGGCTAAGCAAGTGCAAATATCGTGACGACTGCGTGATTCATGAGCAGAATAAAATTCGAAACAAACGAGGGGAAAATCGAGATGCGTAAACAAAAGGGTTTCTCACTAATCGAGCTGCTGATCGTGGTGGCAATCATCCTGATCATTGCAGCGATTGCAATTCCAAACTTGCTGCGCGCCCGCATGTCAGCCAATGAGGCGTCCGCCGTCGGCTCCATCCGTACTCTCAACACGGCTGAAATCTCCTATACCACTACCTATACGGCCGTCGGCTTTTCGCCGAATATCCTTTCTCTGGGCGGCGCCCCCGGTGTGGCGTGCGTTCCGGCAGTCGGTTCGGCCTGCTTAATCGATAGCGTGTTAGCTGCAGGCATCAAGAGCGGTTACACCTTCTTGGCAACCAGCGTTGCCGGTGGGCCTCCGACCGTGTCGTACGAAGCGTCGGGCGTTCCGGTCACTGTCAACCAGACCGGCATCCGCAGCTTCTGCTCTTATGAAGACGGTGTGGTTCGCACTCAGCCTACGGGCGCCGCGATCGCCACCGTGGCAGCTTGCCAGGCTCTAGCTCCTCTCTAAAAAGCTAGTTTTAAGTTGGCAAAGTACCTGGGGGAGGGTACCAGCCGGGGAGCAGCGAACGAAAGTTCGCTGCTCTTTTGTTTTTGGTTTTTGTCGCCGCTTTTCCGGCCATTCTCTGTTCCCCATTGCGCATTGCCAATTCCTGGCAGGACGACAAAAAGTGTCAGCCCAATTGTGGCAATTCCGCTTTATGGGATCAGACTCCGCCCATGCCAAGTTTCCCCGTTCTCCCTGAAAAACAAGCACTTCGCTTCATTGTGACCCATTGAGGCATGTGCACCGGACTGTGGAAATTCACATGCATCGGAAAGGCGGGGCATCTGAGAAACACGGGTCAACAAATTCAATCCAAGGAAGAAGGGGAAATACAGATGCGTGAACAAAAAGGCTTTTCACTAATCGAGCTGCTGATCGTGGTGGCTATCATCCTGATCATCGCAGCGATCGCAATTCCGAACTTGCTGCGCGCCCGCATGTCGGCCAATGAGGCGTCCGCCGTCGGCTCCATCCGTACCCTCAACACCGCAGAAGTCTCCTATGCCACTACCTATTCGACCATCGGCTTCTCACCGGACCTGCCCTCTCTGGGCGGCGCCGCCGGTGTGCCGTGCGTTCCGGCAGCCGCTACGGCCTGCCTGATCGACAGCGTGTTGGCCGCCGGCATCAAGAGCGGTTACACCTTCGCGGCTGCCAGCGTCGCCGGCGGTCCGCCCACCGTGTCTTACGAAACGTCGGGCGTTCCAGTCACAGTCAACCAGACCGGCATCCGCAGCTTCTGCTCTTACGAAGACGGTGTGGTTCGCGTTCAGCCTACGGGCGCCGCGATCGCCACGGTGGTAGCTTGCCAGGCCCTGGCTCCTCTCTAAAAAGCTAGTTTCAAGTTGGCAAAGTACCTGGGGGAGGGTACCAGCCGGAGAGCAGCGAACGAAAGTTCGCTGCTCTTTGTTTTCTCTTCGGACCTCTGGAAAGTGACAATTTCTGTCAACGCGCCGAATGCAAACCACATTCATGACGCGCACTCTGCCGGTCCCTCGCGTAAGCCACTAGTTTGGAGAGACATAACAGTTACTGCTTTGCTTACGGGAAAAGTCGGAGTGGCGACGGAAATGCTGAGGATTAACTGTTGCCCAGCGCCTGAGAGGAAGTTATTCAACGAGCTAAGCATATGCGTACACAAACGGGATTCTCCCTTATCGAGTTGCTGATCGTGGTGGCGATTATCCTCATCATCGCAGCCATCGCGATTCCCAACCTGCTCCAAGCCAGGATGTTGGCCAACGAATCCTCCGCAGGCGCGGGGTTGCATGTCCTCCAGACCGCGGAGATCACCTACAACAACTCCTACCCAACCGTTGGTTATGCCAACACCCTCGGACAGTTGGGCGGTGCGACCCCGTGCGCTCCAGCAGTAGCCACAGCGTGCATCATCGATAATTTGCTGGCTACCGCAACGCCTGGCAGCGGGGGCAAGAACGGCTACTATTACCAGGCAACCGGGACCGTGAGCGGAGGAGCCACTTTCAACACAGCTTATATCGTGGGGGCAGCGCCCATTACCGTCCACTCCACCGGAAACCGTGATTTCTGCTCCACCAACGATGCGACTCTGCGTGCGCAGTTAGCCACCGCGGGTGATTTGCCGGTGACTACCGAGGCAGCCTGTGTCGCGTACCCGGCGGCTCTATAAGGACTGAGTCTTATATCAAGTTGAGAAACCTGCCAGCCGTAGAATGTTTTCTCTCTATCCACAACGTCCGACCCTGATTTCACTTTTAACGAAATAGTGACTCTCGTAACTGGACTGGCCATTTTCTATTGTCCTATCTTGCTGATAATATTTTTTGAAAACACTTTTTGGACGGTACTTTCGCACAATGGCCGCAATCGAAATCCTTGGACTTGAAAAGACCTACATGGTGGGCTTCTGGCGCAAGCGCCCCAAACGCGCCTTGCAACCGCTTCATCTCACCGTCGAAGAGGGAGAGATCTTTGGCTTCCTCGGCCCCAACGGCGCGGGCAAAACCACGACGTTGAAAATGCTCATGGGCCTGGTGTTCCCGACCGCGGGCTCGGCTCGCATCCTGGGTCACGAATGGACCGATCCTGAAGTCAAAGCACAGATCGGCTTCCTTCCCGAGCAGCCTTACTTCTATGACTACCTGACTGCCCACGAATTGCTCGACTACTACGGACAGCTCTCGGGAGTTCCCGCTAAAGACCGCAAGCGTCGAGTCGAAGAAGTGCTGCAGCGCGTGGGTCTCACGGACGTGAAGGGCGTGCAGTTGCGCAAGTTTTCCAAAGGCATGCTGCAGCGTGCCGGCATCGCGCAAGCCATTTTGCACAACCCCAAACTGGTCTTCTTCGACGAACCGATGTCGGGCTTGGATCCGCTGGGACGCCGCGAAGTGCGCGACCTGATGGAGCAACTCAAGCAGGAAGGCAAAACGGTATTTTTCTCTACCCACATCCTCTCTGACGCCGAAGCGCTCTGCGACCGCGTGGCCATTATTCACAAAGGCGAATTGCGTGGCGTGGGTGCGGTGGAAGATTTGACCTCGACCGTTCAGGGCAAGGTGGAAGTCATCTGGCAAGGCACGCAAATCCCGGCTTCCATGAAAGCCTTGGGCGCGGAATGCCACGTCACCGGAGATACCGTCCGCGCCATCCTCCCCGAGAAGCAGCAGGATGCCGCCATCGACTCCCTGCGGCGCGAGCGCATTCGGTTGATTGCCATCACTCCACTCCGCACGTCGCTCGAAGCCTACTTCGTGGAGAAGTTGCAGCACTCCCAAACTACCGCGGGGAAAATGTCATGATCCCGCGCATGATTTATATTGCCTCTAACACTTTCCGCGAAGCGGTTCGCGACCGCGTCCTCTATAACCTGATCGCCTTCGCCCTGCTGCTTTCGGGCGCGGCCATTTTCGTTGGCCAGATTTCCATCGACATTGAGCGCCTGGTCGTCATCAACCTTGGGCTGACAGCGGTCTCTCTATTCGGCGTGGTGATCGCTATCTTCATCGGGATCGGCCTGGTCTCGAAAGAAATCGAGAAGCGCACGCTCTATACCGTTCTGTCGCGCCCCGTCCGTCGCTGGGAGTTCATTGTCGGCAAGTTTCTGGGCTTGGCCGGAACGCTGGTGGTGAACACGTTCTTTATGGCCATTGGAGTCTTCGGGGCACTGCTCTACGTTGCTCACAAGTTCTCCGCTCCCGACGCGTTGATTCTGGTGGCGCTCTATTTCATCATCCTCGAATTTCTTATTATCTGTTCGCTGGCGCTGTTATTCTCGTCGTTCTCTTCGCCGCTGCTTTCCGCCGTCTTCGCGTTCTCCCTGTTCGTGATCGGCAGCTTCGCCGACGACCTGCGAGGTTTCGCCACCTTGACTCACGGCCCCACCCGATGGTTCGCCACAGCCGCGGCCTACGTGGTGCCGAACTTCTCCGCGCTCAACGTGATCAGCGCGGTCGCGCATCAGCAACCGCTCGGCTCGCAACTCATCCTGCAGAACACGCTCTACGCATTGTTCTATACGGTGATGGCCCTGAGCGGCGCAGTCCTGATCTTCGAGCGCAGGAACCTGAAATGATTTTGCGAATTCCAGACCGGAGTTCCGTGAGATGACCGCCCCGCAGCGCACCACCATCATCGCCGCCGGGTGCCTGGCCGTCTCCATGGTCGCGAGCATTCTTCTGCTGCGGCGCCTCGACCAAATCCGCCCTCAGGCTACTCTCGACGATGCTCTTTACATCAGCTCACCGCAGATGGTGAAGCGCGCCAGTCTGGGCTTCGACGGCATAATGGCCTGCATCTATTGGACGCGAACCGTTCAGTACTTCGGCTACCGACTTCACAACCGCTCCCGCAGTTACAACGAACTAGCCCCCTTGCTGACGATCACCACGGCGCTCGATCCGCATCTGTTCCCCGCGTACGAGTTCGGTGCCAGTTTTCTCGCGCCGCCCCCGCCCCACGGCGCCGGCGAACCTGCCCGCGCCATTGAACTGATGGAGTATGGCATCCAGCACAATCCTGATAACTGGCGGCTCTACTATGACCTCGGCTTCGTTTACTACACCGAGCTTAAGGACTACAAGAAAGCCGCCGAGGTCTTCGAACAGGGCTCGAGGGTTCCCAACGCGCATCCCTTCTTGAAGGTTCTAGCTGCTGACATGGCCGGGCACGCCGGCGATCTCACTACGGCGCGTTTGTTGTGGAGCGCCACCTACGAGTCCAGCCACGATAAGTTAATCCGCCAGAACGCTGTCGAACACCTGCGCGCGATCCAGGTGGACGAGGACGTCACGAAGTTGGAATCCGCCGTCACTCGCTTCGCCGATCGTACGGGGCAGGTTCCCAGCAGCATGTGGGAACTTGCTTTCGCCGAACATCTTCCCGGCCTCCCCGTCGATCCGGACGGACATCCCTACGTTCTGAGTCTGGAAGGCCACGTCGAAGTAGAGAACCCGGACGATTTCAACTTCCTCACCAAGGGCTTGCCGCCCGGATACAAGCCTCCCGCATTGCCCAAATTCCACGAGCACAACCAGTAGTCTGCGCTTTGACCACGAAAGTCCACTAGCCCGTATTATGTCTAAGCTTCCCGTTTTTCCATGGATTCTCCGTCAGAAATCAGTGTCTTGAAAACCGTGTGGCGATGGTGGACGTACGCTGCCTCGTACGAGGGCTACTACCGTGCGACCCGCCGCCTGGTCGGAGTTTTGTGGGAGTTCGCGCGCGATTCCACTCCCGAGCGTCTGCGGCAACGCTACGGCGATGCCGACTACGACTGGGATTATCGCGTCAACACGACCAGCGGCGCCGTCGGATGGCGCGATCGACTGCTGGGCCAGTTCCATTCCGCATACCAGCCCACCGAACCGGCGGCGTTTCACGAGATGCTCAACGCGCTGCAGCAGTCATCAAGTCGGGACCAGAATCCCAACCGGACAGTTCTTGACTTCCGCGACTTCACCTTCATCGACCTGGGCTCCGGAAAAGGACGCACGCTTCTGATGGCGTCGGACTATCCCTTCCGTCGCATCGTAGGCGTGGAGCTTCTTCCGTCGTTGCACCAAATCGCGCAGCAGAACCTGCGCCAGTACAAGAGCGAAGCGCAGAAATGTTTCACGTTCGAATCGATCTGCGCCGACGCCACAGCCGTCCCTTTTCCCGATGAGCCACTCGTGATTTTCCTGTTCAATCCCTTCCCCGAATCGGGCATGCGGCATGTGCTTTCGAACCTGGAACAATCTCTGCGCGCTCATCCCAGACCGGTCTATGTGCTCTATCACAACCCGCTGCTGGAGCACGTGCTGAGCGAGGGCGCGCAGTTGCGAAAAACAACCAGTACGCACCAATATTCAATCTTCAGTAACCTATAATCTCTGACCTGATTACCGTCTTCCCTTCTTTGGAACTTTTATGCACTTCCTACGATTGCTTTACGCGATCTTTATGAGTTTGTGGATGTAATTGACTATCTGAATCACACAATGGGGACGTAATAACTATGCGAACTTCTCTGTCTAAAGCCTTAACCGCGACTTTCCCTTGTGCACTCGGTCTCGTTCTCATCTTCACTCAAGTGGAGCATTGCAATGCCCAGACGATGGCTGCGGCGCGTGAACAGCCGCCCGCTGGGGCCCGCGACGATGGAAGTGGCTCCGGTCATCCCGCGCCGACAGCAGCGACGGTCGCGCCCGATCCGGAAATACCGACGGCGGTGGCGAAACAGCTCGCCGCCATGCAGGCGGAAATCGAGGAACTCAAGGCAGAACTGAAAAACCGTGGCGCGACTGGAGCAGCGTCTCCTTCTTCTGAAGGATCGGCATCTGTCCCCCCACCAGCGACCAAAGCAACCGAAGCCACGCCCTTGACGGCGCCGGTCGAGAAAGCCGCGGTGCAAGCGCCCAGCGACTCCCCGGCAGCCGCAGCTGCAACAAAAGAGAAAATCAAACCGTTCTCGGACTGGGACTGGACTTGGCTGAACGGCAACCCGCGCAACAAAGACACGGCCTTTGATTCAAAATTCTTCACTCCGGAAATTCGGGCTGATGTGACCTACACCTACGATTTCAACAAACCGATAGACAACTCCATGGGAGGATCGAGCGAACTGTTTCGCTCGAATGAAATCCAGTTGGAGCAATTGGGCATTGGTGGCGATTTCCACTATGACAATGTCCGCGCCAGATTCATGACTCAGTTCGGCATGTATTCCACGGCGACTGTGCGCAATGATCCGAGCTATGCCAAAGGACAATGGACGGTTAACGAGGCGGACCGTCTTTTGTCGGAAGCTTACGGCGGTTATCACATCGACGCGTTGAACGGAATCAACATTGACGCCGGAATCTTCATGTCGTACATCGGCCTATTTAGCTATTACAACTTCGATAACTGGGCTTACCAGCCGTCGTACGTTTCCTCAAACACTCCATGGTTTTTCGAAGGCTTGCGCGTGCAGATTTTCCCCACGCCCCACTTGAAGATCGAGCCCTGGTTCATCAATGGATGGCAATCGTACGCCTCCGCCAATTCCAGAAAGGGGTTGGGCGGGCAGATTAAGTGGACGCCGAAGCCCTGGATGAACATCGTCTCCAACAATTACGGGTTGGGCCATGACGACCTGTACATCCCCAACCGCGGCCGCATCCACACCGACGACAGTATCGAAATTAAGTATTACGATAAACCGGGACAGACGCTCGATAAAATGGCGTTCTCCTTCACGGGCGATCTGGGATGCGAATTTGGCGGGGGCGTCAGTTGCTACGGAGATAAAGCCGGCGGTCCCAAGCAGAGCTTTGTCGGCTACATGCTCTACAACCGCACGTGGTTCAAAAAGGATACGTACGGCTTAACCATCGGCGGGGGCCAGATTAATAACCCCGGACGCTATCTGGTGCTGGTGCCTCCGATCAACGGCGAGACCGCATCTTCGGCGGCGATTAACGCACCCTACTTCACCGGGAATCCCGGCGATCCGTTTAAGGCGTGGGATATGTCGTTGACCTACGATTACATGCCCCGGCAATGGCTCACCTTCCGCTGGGAATACGACTATCGCCACGCGAGTGTGCCCTACTGGACGGGTCGCGGCGGAGTTACGCCGCCGGGTTCAGGCGGAGTGCCCTACACCAACAACGGATCTCCCCAATTCTTTGCCTGCAATGACGGAAATACGTCTGGCGCATTAACCCTCGGCGGCGCGCAAACCGCATGCGCCGGACAAGGCAGCAGCGTATGGTTTCCTGATCTACGGCGGGACGAGCAATTCGTCGACATCGACATTATGGTTAAGTTCTAGGGGTGAAAACGAATTCTCGACTCCCGTGAATAGGCGTCATCTTGACCGGAGCCGTTTCTCAGGCGGAGGGAAAGATCTCGCGCGCAGACCCTGGCACGTCCGGAGAAGCTCACACCGAGATCCCCTTCGACTCGCTCCAGAGCAGGCTCTCCGCCGACTGAACCCCGCCGTCGTCGGGATGACGTCCTCGAAATGATGACGGGAGATCCAAAACTAAACCACCCTCGGCAAACTGCTACAATTTGGTAGGAGTTCCCCAGCAGGAGCCTGCCCCGTGTTTCCCTCCCGAGTGCGCGTGAGGGTGCTGACATGTTTGGGCGAGTACCCGGTGAAAAGCTATCGACATGCGAATCCGTTTGCTTCGCTTTGCCATTGTGCTGTTCGTGACGTCGACTTTCCCGTCAGCTGCTGGCTTTGGTGTTGACGTTAAGACGCTGGCGGCGGCGGTCGATGTTCACTACAACCATCTGCACTCGCTCCAGGCGGAGTTTACCGAAGTGTATCGGGGCTCGGGGATGGAGCGAACCGAGTCCGGAACGCTATGGCTGAAAAAACCCGGCAAGATGCGGTGGGAGTACCGTTCTCCCAGAGAGAAGCTGTTTGTCAGCGATGGGAAAGACGCGTGGTTTTACGTCCCGGAGGACCGCCAGGCGCGGAAGACGGCGGCAAAGAAGCTGGAAGACGTGCGCTCTCCGCTGGCATTCTTGCTAGGTAAAACCAAACTGGAGAAAGAGTTACAAGGATTATCTCTAGCTCCGGACGTAGAACCGCTGCAGCCGGGAAACGTGGTTCTCCGCGGGGTGCCGCAGGCGCTGGCGGATCGAGTCAGCGAGATCTTGCTGGAGATTACGCCAAGCCACCAGATTGCCCGGATTGTTATCCAGGAGGTGGACGGGGCGGCCACGGAATACCGCTTCGGTGAGATGAAGGAGGATGTGCCGATCGGCGATGGGAAGTTCAACTTTAAGCCTCCGGCGGGAACGGAGACGGTGGAGGGGGGCCTGGGGCCTTAGGGTTGGGCGGTGATCGCCTCGCTTCGCTTGGCGGACAGCCGAGGCGGCTGTCGCGACGTGAGATGCCGGGGTTACCTGCGGTACTGCTGGGGCGGTTTTGAACCTCGCCGGCGGCTTAGAATAGTAAGTGGGAATGTTAGACTGAGGCTGGAGGGGTGTACTCCGGAGACGACAGAATAGTCGGCACATGGCGGAATTTGTCGTAAAAATCGCGGACGATCGCGGGCGCGTCCAGCAGCACGTCGAACACGGCTATTCAGAGGCCGAAGTGCGCGACCGCTTCTCGCAGCAGGGCTACCTCGTTTACTGGGTCAAGCCCCAGGGAATGTTGACGTCTGGAGTTTCGCTGCGCCGCCGGCGGAAGCTGAAGCAGGACACGTTTCTGGTGTACAACCAGCAGTTCCTCACGTTGATCCGGGCCGGGCTGCCCATCCTGAATTCGCTCGAACTGCTGATCAAGCGGCAGAAGGACGCGCAGCTGCGGCAGATTCTGGAGAACGTGCGGGAGCGCGTAAAGGGCGGAGAGCTGCTCTCTGATGCCTTCGCGGCTCAGGGCATTGTCCCCAAGATTTACACCACAACTTTAATGGCGGGCGAGAAGAGCGGCAACATCGACGAGGTGCTGACGCGCTACATCGCCTTCCAGCGGCTGGCCATGACCTTCCGCAAAAAGTTGTTCGTGTCGCTGATTTATCCGACGCTGCTGGTCACCGTCGTGCTGATCATGGTGACATTCCTGTTTACCTACGTTGTGCCCAAGTTTGCGGAGCTGTTCAACAGCCTGGATGCGAAGCTTCCGGCGATCACGTTATTCATGCTGGCGGTCGGGCAGAACGCGCAGAAATATGCCCCGTTTTTTTTCGTCGGGCTGGCAATCCTCGGTTTTGTGCTGTGGCGCTGGAAAGATACCGACCGCGGCGCGGACCGCATTGACCGGATCGTGCTGAGCATGCCGCTGCTGGGCGATATCCGGTTGAAGCACCAGGTGGCGAGTTTTTCCAGAATGCTTTCGACGCTGTTGCAGGGCGGGCTGCCGCTGGTGCCGGCGATGGAAACCGCAGGCTCCTCGATGAGCAGCCGGCGCATCTTAAAAGGTGTGATGCGGGCAGGCATTCGTGTGCGCGAGGGACAGGGCCTGGCTCCCAGCCTGGAAGAGCAGGAAATTTTTCCGGAGTTGGCCGTGGAAATGATCGAGGTAGGCGAATCTACCGGAGCGCTGCCGGCCATGCTGAACTCAGTGGCGGAATTTTACGAGGAAGACGTGCAGACGGCGCTGGGAGCATCGATGGCGCTCATTGAACCGCTGATCCTGATCGTGATGGCGATTTTCGTGGGCGGAGTACTGATCTCGCTGTATTTGCCGATCTTCACTCTAGGCGTGCACTGAGCGGGAGCGGAGAGAAAAACGGATTCCTCCGTTCGGTCGGAATGACAACGCTGCGGGTCGGAATGGCAAAGGGTTTTTAGGGCGCGGACGCGGATAAAAGAAATGGCGACAGCCGATAAGAAATCGTTGTTCGTGAATGGTGGGAACGGCGGGCCAATTAGCCCTACCGGCAATCCCCTTACCGACCTGGAGCGTGCGCAGGACGTGGCGCGGCGCTATCGCTGTGAATTCATAGATCTAGGTGGCTTCGAACTGCATCACGAACTGTTCAAGAAGATTCCAGTCGAGCTGATGTTCCGCTACAACTTCGTTCCGCTCGAAGAGACCGCTGACGGCAAGCTCGCCATCGCCATCGCCGACCCTAGCCAGCTGATGATGATCGACGAGATCAGCTTGCTGCTGAAGCAGCGCATCATCACCAAAGTTTCGACCCTGAAGCAAATCTCGGACATTCTCAAGAAAACCGAGCAGTCGCAGCGCGTGCTGGAGGAAGCCAGCGAAGGCTTCACCATCATCCGCGAAGACGAAAACACCGGCGTGGAAGAGACGCTGACCATCGACAAGCTGACGGCGACGGGCGACACCAGTCCGATCATTCGCCTGGTCGATACCACGATTTTCACTGCGCTGCAGCGGCGCGCTTCCGACATTCACATTGAGACCCGCGACGACTCGGTGGTCATCAAGTTCCGCATTGACGGCGTGTTGACGCAGGCCATGCCGCCCATTGGCAAGGAGCATCACTCCACCGTGATTTCACGTATCAAGGTCATGAGCGAGCTCGACATCTCCGAGCGGCGCGTGCCCCAGGACGGACGCTTTCGCGTGAAATACAACGGGCGCGCCATCGACTTCCGCGTCTCGATCATGCCCTCGATCCACGGCGAAGACGCGGTGCTGCGCGTGCTCGACAAAGAGTCGATGAGCGAGAAGTTTCGCACCCTCACACTGGACGTGGTTGGTTTTGACGAGGAAGACCTGCGCAAGTTCCGGCGCTATATTAAAGAGCCGTACGGCATGGTGCTGGTCACAGGGCCGACCGGCAGCGGCAAAACGACTACGCTCTACGCCGCGGTCAACGAGATCAAGACCGACGAAGACAAGATCATCACCATTGAAGACCCAGTCGAATATCAGCTGCGCGGCATCACGCAGATTCCGGTGAACGAAAAAAAAGGGCTGACCTTCGCCCGCGGACTACGCTCGATTCTGCGCCACGATCCCGACAAAATCATGGTCGGCGAAATCCGCGACACCGAGACGGCGCAGATCGCCATTCAGTCGGCGCTGACCGGACACTTGGTGTTCACTACAGTGCACGCCAACAACGTGGTCGACGTGATTGGGCGCTTCCTGAACATGGGCGTGGAACCTTACAACTTTGTGTCGGCCCTGAATTGCATTCTGGCGCAGCGCCTGGTGCGCTTGATCTGCGAGTCGTGCCGCACCGAAGTGCATTATGCGCCTGACGTTCTGGAAGCCAGCGGGCTCGATCCAGCGCAGTGGGGCAAAGTTCCGCTCTATGAAGGACCGGGGTGTATTGAGTGCGCGGGTACGGGCTTCCGCGGACGAACCGCGATTCACGAACTACTGGATTTAAGCGACCGCGTCCGCGAGATGATTCTGGCCAAAAAGCCGACGTCGGAGATTCGCCGCGCGGCCAGGGACGAAGGCATGCGCTTCCTGCGCGAGTCGGCGCTGGACAAAGTGCGGCTGGGGATGACCACCCTGAAAGAGATCAACAAGGTCACGTTCATCGAGGCGATGCGGTAAGGAGTAGCGCCGCCGTCCCGGCGGCTGTGGTGGGGGCGTCCCGCCCGCACGTGCGAGGGCAAGATGCCCTCGCGACAACCGGCAAAGGCTGCCCTGCGCGAAGTCGAAGGGAGGCCGGCGCTACGTTTCTAAGTGCCCTTCCAGCTATTGAATTTGTTGATGATTCGAGGTCTGATTGATAAAGGTTTTTTTCAAGGGCGTGCCCGGTAAATGAGTTCAACTTCAAACACACCAAAGCCTAGGCTGGCCTGCGAAATTGCCGCGGACCGCGTGCTGGCCGGTCGGCTTACCGACCACGGAGACGGCCTGGAGGCGTCCGCTTCGCGCGAACTGGCGCCGGGAAGCGTGATTCCCGACCTGGTGGAAAACAACCTGCGTCAGCGGGACGCGGTACGCGCCGGGATCGAAGCAGTATTGGGTGGGGTTGCCGGACACTCTAAAGACGTGATTGCAATTGTGCCCGACGCCGCCGTTCGAGTAATGCTGGTGGAGTTCGATACCCTGCCCTCCGATCGCGACGAAGCCCTCGCGGTGGTGCGATTTCGGCTGAAGAAGTCCCTGCCGTTTGACGTGGACAAGGCGAAAGTCTCCTACCACGCGCAGAAGGTAAATGATGAAGTGCGGGTCGTGGCGGCCGTGGCAATGGCGAGCGTAATCGACGACTACGAGGCCGCATTTCGCGACGCCGGATACGATCCCGGCATCGTGCTGCCGTCCACACTGGCGGCACTTGGCGCCGCGGAAGCCAAGCGACCGACGCTGGTGATCAAGGTGGATGCGCATACGACCAGTATTGCGATCCTGAATGAAGACCAGTTGCAACTGTTTCGCACGCTCGAAAATACACGCGGAGTATTGATCACCGGTGAGCAATTAGCGGAGGAAGTCTATCCCTCCGTCGTTTTTTTTCAGGACACCTACCGCCTGAACATCGAGCGAATTTATATTGCAGGACTGCCGGAGTCGGGCGGCGCGGCCCCAGCGTTGCGCGCGCAGACCGGAGCCGAAGTGCAGGAACTGGTGGCTTCTTCGCAACTGGGGGCGTCCGCAGGCGGTTCGGTACCGCGTTGGAGAATGGCAGGAGTGGTGGGAGCACTGATCTCGTAGCTTCGATTACAAAAGATCATGCGTCTTGATATCAATCTCGCGAGCCAGCCCTACGAAGATGCGCGGCAGTTCTGGATGCGCTGGGGGACGGCCGTGGCCGCGGTGGGACTGCTCACGCTGGTGCTTCTTGCGCTGGACGTTACGGGCTGGATCAACGCGCGGCGGGATCGGGCCGCGATTGCCGAGAAACGCGCAATGATTGCCGATCGCGATCAACTCCGCGCCAACGCCGAGAAAATCCTCAATTTGCCGGAAAACCGAAGCACGCGGGATCAGTCGCAGTTTCTGAACGAACTGATCGAGCGCAAGGCATTTTCATGGACGCGGGTGCTGGAAAATCTGGAGAAAGTGATGCCCCCGCGAGTGCACCTGATGTCGATCAATCCGCAACTGGATGAGGATAATCAGCTCGGACTGAAGATGACGGTGGCGGGCGATTCGCGGGATCGGGCCATCGAACTGGCGCGCCGCATGGAAGAATCGCGCCGCTTCTCGCAGACCAATATCGTTTCAGAGAGTTCTGGACAGTCAACCAGTGGCGACACCGAGCGGTTTGACATTGTTGCGATTTACATTCCTGAACCGCTAGCCGCCGCCGGCGCAGCGCCGAAGCCGGACACGAAATCGAAAGCGGAAGTGAAACCGAGGACGCCAGTGACGAAAGGGAGTAAGCACTAATGCCGGACCTGCGGCGAACCCGGAAGAACTTGAAGACGGCGCTGGCCATTATGGTGGGCGTGGATCTGCTGGCGGCGGTGGTGTATTTTTCGCCGCTGGTCGGCTCGGCGGAAACGCGCCAAATGGAAATGAATCAGCTTCAGGCTGAGTTAACCACCAAGACACGCCAGGTTGCGCCGCTGAGAGATCTTCCGCAGAAGGTCGCGCTGGCAAGTCACCAGATCAACGATTTCTATAGGAAGCGCTTCCCTACCCAGAACTCGCAGATTGTCACTGAGTTCGGCAAGGTCGCGGCCGCAAATGGTGTATTGATCGAGCACGTGACCTATAAGTTGAAGGAAGCAGAAACGGGCGGGCTGCAACCCGAAGAGATTGAAGCAGACCTTGAGGGCAACTACACCTCCCTGGCGAAGTGCATCAACGCGCTGGAACGCGACGAGATGTTTTTCATTATCGACAGCATAACCCTCGGCGGCCAGCCGAAGGGGCCGGTCAAGTTGAACATGAAGCTGGAGACATATTTGAAGGCGGGAACGTAGTGCAACTGGGACTTGAAAATAAGAAGAAGACGACCTGGGCAGTGGTGCTGGTTGTGCTGGCGCTTCTGGCGGTGGCGTATGAGTTCATCCCGTTTTTTACGGGATCGTCGACGCCGACCTCAAGCGCACAGGCAGCGGCTCCTGCGGCCACGCGTGACAAACCGCGTAACGGAAAAAAGCCGGGAAAGAAACCGCGAGTGGAAAATCTTGATCCGACGCTAAGGCTGGACTTACTGGCCGCGAGCGAGAGGACCCAGTACGAAGGCAGCGGACGAAACATTTTTGTGTCGCAGGCGGAAGACGTGCACATACCACGCCCCGGCTCCCCCCCAGTAACGGACGCGCAGAACCTGGAACACGGATACCAGACTCCCACACCGCCACAGGCCCCACCCATTCCGTTGAAATTTTATGGCTTTGCAAGCCGCACTGGGGAATCGAAGAAAGTATTTCTCAAGCTGGGCGAGGATGTTTTTGTGGCAGGGGAAGGCGAGATCGTGGACCGGCGATATAAGGTGATCCACATTTCGCCCACGTCGGTTCAGATTCAAGACGTGGTGAACAGCGGTCCGCCGCAAAACATCCCGCTGACGCAGGGGTAAGACGGGAATAGTAATTGAGTAAATTGGTAATTGGATAATTTGAACGCCTTGGGATTTTCAATTACAAAATTACCCGATTCCCCAATTACTAAATTTTTTATGGCTTGGTATTCACACATTCGGCGCAGCGTGCCTCACGGGAGTAAGCCTCGACGGGGCGAAGACGGCTACATCATGCTGACGCTGCTTTTGGCGATGGCCCTGCTAATCATCTTCGCGGCGGCAATCGTACCTTCGATTACATTCGATATCAAACGCGATCGCGAAGAGGAAATGATCCATCGCGGAACGCAGTATTCGCGGGCCATCCGCGCCTACTACAAGAAATTTGGCCGCTATCCTACGAAGATTGAGGATCTCGAGAGCGCCAACAACCTGCGGTTTCTGCGCAAACGCTACAAAGACCCGCTGAATTGTAAGAACTCGAAGTGCGAAGACTTCAAGCTTCTGCACTTCGGCGAAGTCCAGCTGTCGCTCAGCGGAATCTCAGGCGGAAATATTCCCGGCGCGACTCCGGTCAGCGGAATGAACTCAGGAACGGGCGGCTCGGGAGGGTTCTCTCAGCCTTCCACCTTGGGGGGAAACAGCGGGTTCGGGGCGAATGCCAACTCGTCGTTCGGTCAGAATCAGCAAACTGCAAACAACCCGCCCGCTGGTTCGGATCCGTCGCAATCGGGATCGCAGCCCTCATCGGATGCCGGAACGAATTCGTCAGGAACCGGGAACGGCAATTCCGGAAGCAACCAGCTGGGCTCTGGCCAAATCATCGGCGGGCTCATTGTCGGAGTTGCCAGCCTCAGCAAAGACAAAACGATTCGCGAGTTCAATCATAAGAACAAGTATAAGGACTGGGCGTTTGTGTACGACCCAGGCATGGACCGCGGCGGCATAATCACGACTCCGTACCAGCCCCAACTGCAGGGATTTGGGCAGCAGGGCACGCAGAATCTCAACGGGCAGACCGGCAACGGCGGCGCCTTCGGCACCGGCAACGGGTTTGGCACGTCTCCTTCGGGGATGCAGAACAATCCGAACGCGCCAGGCACGGGAGGATTCTCGACGCCGAATCCGCCGAGTAATCCTCCACCGCAGCAGTAACCCCTGAACGACAATATCGCCCTAAAAGGAAATGGCCTCATCGCAAGCGATAGGGCCATTTCCTTTTTCTGAGCTTTCTCCACGTATGGAGAGCTGCCGTGCTTCGCACGGGCGGACAGCCGAGGCGGCCGTCCCTACGTGTGTTACACGCTGAAGGAAGATCCGCAGCCGCAGGTGCTTTTCACGTTCGGGTTTTCGAACTTGAAGCCTGCGCCTTCCAGCGTCTCGACGTAGTCGACGATGCAGCCATTCAGATACATGACCGAAGTCGCATCGACGAACACCTTGAGTCCGTCCATGTCGAAAGTCTTGTCCATCATTCCGGCGCCATTTTCAAATTGCATCGAATAGGAGAAGCCGGAGCATCCGCCCCCCACGACTCCGATGCGCAAGCCGGCAGGAACGGGATTCTGCTGCCCCATAATCTCTTGCACCTTGGCAACAGCATTGGGGGTGAGAGTAACGGGCGCGGTCTTCTTGGTAACTTCAGGGACCGTAGTGGTGGCCATTCGTATCTCCTTGGCTTTAAAGCTGTTCGATTATAGCAGAAGTCTTTTCCGCCAGACATGTTCCTTTGTTCCAGCCTCGGGAAGCTGCCTGTTAGTTGGATGCGGCCTGCGGCTCGGAAGTCGCATTCTTCGCGCTCCTGTAACAGACTCCGAACAAAGGGATTTATTCGGCGCCAGGGCTTGCCAACAGGGCTATAATCATTCCCGTTAGGGCCTTCCCCGGGACCGGTGCGGGGTTCTGCGCTCCCCCGTTCCACGAAGTGGAAAGCCGCTGCACTTGGGTTGGAACCTGCCGAGGTGGCTTATGACGCTGACTGTGGTCGCGGTTGTATTCGGAGTTTTCGCCGTTGGTCTGGTCGTCCTCCTGATTTACAAGAGCACACTTACCATGCACGAGGATGAGCAACTGTTTCTGGATGACGCAAACTCGCACATGCAGGAAGAGCAAACGGAACTGTTGACCAAAGTCAACCGGCTTACCATTCCGGTCCGGGTGTTCAGCATTGGTTCCGGAGTATTTCTGCTGGTGCTCGTGGCAATGCTGATTTATCAAAAGCTGAACGAAGTCCAGTAGCGCCACTTTCGGGAGTTGCGCCAGTCGAGCCAGCTTTCTGGCACAGCGCAATGCGAGGCAGGCCGCAAGGCCCCGTCGTGGTCGAGCGTTTCCCTGTCCACCAGAAGCCCAAGGGGAGGTACGCTTCGTATTTATATGCGATGGCCTCTTAGCCTGCACCCAAGGACGCCACCCTCGCACTTCCTCGCACGTTTGATCGCATCGGCAGAATCGCAGAAGCGACTGTCCCTGTCATTCCTGTCGAAGAAAAGTTCAGAACTGAGGTTGCAAGCAGCAGCGATCTTCGCGATCTATATCGTTGGGACGGACATTTCACGACCCGGGAATGATGCCCGCGGCTCCCCGAATAACGCTTGGAAACGAACTCGCGGTCAGATAAGTTAGTATCGGCAGAAGCAGGGGGCAACTTTTGCCGTGTAACCAGATTCCTACGGCGGGAGTATTTCACCCATGCACACAGTTGCTGCGGAAGTGAGTCCCGACTCGACGACTCCGCAATCCCAGCCGGAACCACCCAAAGACGACCGCGCTGGTTCGCGGCGACTGCGCGGCTGGATCGTGATAGCTGCGGCGGCGCTGCTTCTTGGCGTCGTCCTGCTTTTGGCGACACGGAGCAAAACTCCCACCAGCGGCAAGTCGGCACAGTCAGCCGCCAGCATTCCAACTCAAGTTTTACGCCTTAAGGGAACGACGGAGGCGGTGCAATCGCGTGCCATCCTCGCGCCTCTGCTCGCCGGCCAACAGGTTCCCACACTCACGATTATCCGTTTGACGCCTGCGGGGACGCGAGTCAAGCAGGGGGATCTGCTGGTGGAGTTTGACCGGCAGGCGCAGATGCGCGATTTCATCGACAAACAGGCTGAATATGCGAAGCTGGTAGACCAAGTCGCGGAGGAGCAGGCCAAAGAAAGTGCGGCACGCGCCAAAGATGAGACCGAACTGAAGGCGGCAGAAGATAATCTTCGCAAGACGGAACTGGAAATGCAAAAAGCGGAAATCGTCTCGCGCATCGATGCAGAAAAAAATCAGGAAAATCTGGACGAAGCCAAGGCCACTTACGAGCAACTTCGCGAAACCTTCGATCTGAAGCGCAAGGCGGCAGAGGCAGCGGTTCGCATCCTGGAAATTCAGCGCGATCGAACGCAGCAGACCATGTTGCACGCTCAGGCCAACGCCGACCTCATGCAGATCCACTCGCCCCTGGATGGAGTCGTGGTGCTCAATACAATCTGGAAGCAAGGAACCATGGGCGAAGTGCAGGAAGGCGACCAGGTGCGTCCGGGGGTGCCGTTTATGCAGGTGGTGAATCCGGCGAACATGCAGGTCCGTGTGATGGCGAATCAGCAGGACTTCCCGAGTTTGCAGGTGGGGCAGACGGCCAAGGTCCGGCTCGATGCATATCCCGATCTGGTGTTCGCGGCTAAGCTGGACCAACTTGCTCCGATCGGCGAAGGCGGAAGCTTCTCAAATAAACTTCGCGCCTTCGTGGTGATTGTCGCGATCGAGGGAAATGATCCTAAGCTCATGCCCGACCTTTCCGCTGCCGTTGATGTCGAAGTTGCGAAGCACGGCGCGGGATCAACTCCTGAACGGAGTACGGCGCAGAACGCGGGGAGTGGTTCCTGATGATACAACGCTTCCATCGGCTTTCGATTCAGCGCAAGGGGATGGTTATCGCGATCGTCCTGCTGGCGGGAAGCGGCATGGTGTGGGGAGCAGCGCGTCTGGGAAAGCGATCGCCCACAGTTCCCACTATCGCAGTGAAGCACGAGGAATTTCTCGACTCGACGCAATTTCGCGGCGAAGTGAAGGCTCTGAAATCGGTCACAATCAGTGCGCCGGCGGAAGCGGGCGACCTGCAGATCGTCAAAGTTTCGCCGGAAGGTACTGCGGTGAAGCCCGGAGATGTGGTGGTCGAGTTCGATAAGACGAAGACGGAGCAGGAACTGGCGCAGTTTCAGTCCAGCCTCAAGTCGGCGGAGGCAGAGATCGGGCAAGCTCGCGCTCAGGCGCGGCTCGCCGAAGAGGAAGATAAGACGGCTGTATTAAAAGCCGGCTACGACGTGGAGGCGGCCAAGCTCGAGGCCAGCAAACAGGAGATCGTTTCCAAAATCGAGGGCGAAGAGGCAAACCTGAAGGTGGCAGACGCCGAGCAGAAGCTGCGCGAAGCGCAAACAAAAGAGAAATCAGACAAGACGCTGAACCAGGCGACTATTGAGAGCAAGGAACAAGCCAGCAAGAAGGCCGAGTATGATGTGGAGCGCGCCAACCGTGGGCTGGCTCAGATGATCCAGCGCGCGCCTTCGGCAGGGACCATCAGCCTGTTGCAACACTGGGCCGGCTCGGGTATGACATCGTTCCGTCCCGGTGATCACGCCTGGCCTGGGGCGCCCATTGCCGAACTGCCAGATGCAACCACGCTGCGGATTTCCGCGCGGGTAGATGAAACGGAACGCGGAAGGCTGGCGGCAAAGCAGCCGGTTACTGTTCAATTGAATGCCATTCCCGACCGGCAATTCACGGGGCACATCGAGCAAATCAGCACTATTGCGAGTATGGATTTTTCCGGCGGCTGGCCCTTTCCTCGCAACTTTATCCTCGAGATTGTTCTCGACCAGACAGACCCGCGGTTCAAGCCTGGCATCACCGGGCAGGTAACGGTGATCGTCGACCGTGTTCCGAATGCAGTCACCATTCCCGCGCAGGCCATGTTTCAGAAATCGGGACAGAATGTCGCCTATGTGTGGCGAGGCTCGCAGTTTGAGGAGCGCGCCATCGAAGTTGGACGAAGAAGCGGCGACAAAATCATGGTCGCGAAAGGCGTGAATCCCGGAGAGCAAGTGGCACTGAAAGATCCAACCTTGAAAGAGTAGACGGAGCTGAAATGAGAAGCCGGCGTGCCATTACGTGGGCGGTAGTAGCGGTTATTCTCTGCGCCGTGGTTGGCGTGGTGGCCGCGGTGCGCCGGGCCACGCCCGCCGCTACGAAAGACGACATTCCCACCCGACGCGTGCAACGCGGCAATCTTGACATGAGGGTCTATGTTACGGGCGAGTTGCGCGCCAGCCATTCGGAAATGCTGACGGCTCCTCCTATCGGCGGGGGCGCACTGCAAATCACCCATTTGTTGCACACCGGCACCGCCGTGAAGAAGGGCGATCTGGTAATCGAATTCGATCCTAGCGAGCAACAGTACAAACTAGACCAGAACCGCTCCGAACTGATGCAGGCGGATCAGGAGATCACCAAAGCTCGCGCAGACGCGGCGGTGGTGGCGGCAGAAGACAAAGTTAAGCTGCTGAAGGCGCGGTTCGACGTGCGGCGGGCGGAGTTGGACGTGCAGAAGAACGAACTGGTCAGCACGATTGACGCGCGCAAGAATGATCTCGCTCTGGAACAGGCTAAACGAGTTCTTGCGGAGTTGGAGCAAGACGTCAAGTCCCGCAGCGCCTCGAATCAGGCCACCATCTCGCTCGCGGAAGAGAAACGGAACAAAGCGAAGCTGGCGATGGACCAGGCCCAAGACAATATCAACAAGATGCGGGTGATGGCTCCCATCGATGGGCTGGTTGCACTGGAAAAGAACGAGGGTGACGGAATTTTTTTTACTGGGATGTCGATACCGGAATATCACGAAGGCGACCAGGTGCAACCCGGCAACACGGTATGCCAGGTCATCGATCCCAAAGGAATGGAACTGGTCGCCAAGGTTGGAGAACTCGAACGCAACAACGTTAAGCAAGGACAGTCTGTAGACATCCAACTCGATGCGCTGCCGCGAAGTACGTTTCATGGCACGGTGAAGACCGTCGGAGGCAACAATACCCGCAGATTCTGGGAGGACGATTCCAGCAGCAAGTTCGAAGTGTCCATCGCGCTCGCGACTACGGACGCACAGATGAGACCGGGTCTGACGGCACGAGTCTTCATCAATGGCGATCCACAAAAGAACGTGATCTACGCGCCTCGCCAGGCTCTGTTCGTAAAAGACAACAAGCGCGTGGCGTATGTGCGCAACGGCAACAACTTTGAACCGCGCGAAGTGAAGATACTGGCCCAGAACGAGAGTCGCGCCGCCATTGAAGGTATTAGCCCGGGCACCGAAATTGCTTTAGTCGACCCAACTGCACCACGGAAGATAGCGAATTCCAGCGCGCCGTCGCCAGGCGGCGGAGGAGGAGCTCCGTAATGGCGACTATAGCGTCCACTCCTTCCCCCCGCATGTTGCACGGCTATCAACAGTGGCTGCCCGACCTGCAATTGGGGTTTCAGAACCTATTGCTGCACCGGCTGCGCTCCTTACTCACGATGCTCGGCATGATTTTTGGAGTCGCGGCCGTGGTCTCGATGCTTTCGATTGGTGCGGGCGCGCGGCAGAAGGTGATGGCGCTGATTGAGCAGATGGGCGTCCACAACCTGATTGTCGAAGCGAAAGAGACCACGGAGTGGCAAGCGCATCAAAAGATTCGCAAGATCTCTCCCGGACTCTCGTTCCAGGATTATCGCGTGATCCGCGATGATGTGAGCGACATTGTCGCAGCCACACCCAGGAAGCGGATGACTCCCTCGAAGACTCTTCCGAAATCGCAGCAGGATCCGCCAACGATGTACGGAGTCAATCCCATCTACCTGAAGATTGCCGGATTACAAGTTCTCGAAGGACGATTTTTCAGTGAGGATGAAGAAACCCGCGGCGCGCCGGTCACAGTGCTGGGCGCGGCCGCCCGGTCGAGCCTGTTCGGTTCCGCGGATCCGGTCGGCCAATACGTGAAGGCCAATGAAACGTGGTTCCGAGTGATCGGAGTCGCGTCCCCGCAGCTCAGTTCCCAAACCGAGGTGACGGGCGTGCCCACGCAGGATCTCAACAACATCATGTACATCCCGCTGAACTCGGCGATGCTGCGGCTGGAGGATAACTACAGCTTCGTACGCGATGAAATCGATGGAATCTACCTGAACATTCGCGACGGCGCGGATATGGCATCTGTGGCGCAAGTCGTGCGGGCGATTCTGGATTCTTCGCATCATTCGGCCGGAGATTTCAGCGTCATCGTGCCGGCCGAACTGCTCGCCGAACAAAAGCGCACGGAACGTCTGTTCAACGCCGTCATGGTTGCGATTGCTTCCATTTCCCTGCTGGTGGGCGGGATCGGGATTATGAACATCATGCTAGCCAGTATTTTGGAGCGCACGCGCGAGATTGGCGTTCGGCGAGCCGTGGGCGCGCGGCAGTCCGACATCATTCGCCAGTTCGTCGTCGAGGCCATGCTGATTTCCTTTGTCGGCGGAACCTTTGGCATCATGTTCGGCTTCATGATGTCGCGTTTGATCGCCTGGCTCGCAGGATGGTCGACCATTGTGACGCTCAGTTCCATACTGCTGGCGTTCATCGTTTCGATTACGGTCGGACTTGTGTTCGGAATTTACCCCGCGGTCAAAGCGGCACGCCTGGATCCGGTCGAAGCAATTCGTTGGGAGTAGGCGGCACGGCCAAGTCCCTTCACAGCACGAGCCAGCACAATCTTGGAGGATTTGAGAAATGAAATATTCTCGCCTGGGGCTCTCCGCTTATCTTCTGCTACTTTTCATTTTGAGATTTACCTCGCCTTCCTGGGCGCAAAAGGGCGAGGGATATGGCGATCTGCTCACACTGCAGGTTCGCTCAGACAAACTGGCAGCGCCACAGCACTTACGGAATCACGTGGTGGATGGAAAGCTTACGCTCAGCCTGCGCGATGCGGTCGTTCTTACGCTTGAAAACAATAGCGGCGTGAGGATTCAGGAAACACAGGTGGAATTTTCCAAATTTGCGCTGCTGGGGGCGCACGCGCCGTTCGATCCGCTGTTGACGAGCTCTTACAACCTCACCAGTACTACTACTCCGCCTTTCACTACGCTCCAGGGAACCGGCGGCGCGACCACTATTTTCAAGAACACAACCCAGTTTGCTCAGTTCAATTACTCGGAAACTTTCGAGACGGGCACCAACGTACAGGCATGGATGAACAGTAACAACAATTTTACCAACAACTCGTTCGACATTTTCAATCCTTATATTAGTTCGGCGCTGAATTTCCAGGTTACCCAGCCGCTTCTGCGAAACGGATGGCTGTTTGCCAACCGAGCGCCGTTGCTGATCGCGCGGCGCAATCTCCAGCAGTCGCGGGCCAACTTTGCCGCCGAGGTGAATACTAACGTCTTGCAAGCTGTGGGGCAGTACTGGTCGGTGGTTGAAGCACGCGGAAACCTGGAGGTCGCCCGCAGTTCCATGGGCGCAGCCGAGGCCACATACAAGCGTGACAAACGCGCACTGGAACTGGGCGCTTTGCCACCGCTCGACATCTACCGGTCAGAGTCGCAGGTCGCGTCGCGTCGCGTGCAGGTTATCCAAAGTGAATACGCACTCAAACAGGCGGAGGATACGCTTCGCATGACCATTGGCGCGGACCAAGACCCGTACTTTGAAGCTCTCGATCTTGCACTCACGGAAAAGCCGGAACCTGAGGGCGAATTGCGCACCATGGATACGGGGGATGCGTTGCAACGGGCGCTCACCAAGCGGCCCGAGTTTGACGCAGCCCATGCCGCTCTGGCCAACGACCAAACTCGCATTCGTTTGGCGCACAATCATCTCTTGCCCGAACTCGACCTGAACGGCCTTTACGCCAGCAACGGACTGGGGGGCACGCAGTTCAACGGCACGGGTCAGAAGATTACGAGTTCTTCGGTGAATCAAGTTTTCGGTTTTAACTACCCAACTTATTACGCGCAGTTGTCGTTAAGTGTGCCACTCAAGAATCGGGCCGCGAAGGCTGAAATGGGAAACGCGCTGGTTTCGCGGCGCAGTGATTTATACAACGAACGACAAATCCGCGAGCAGGTCACGCTCGATGTCAGCAACGCCGTCCACCAACTGGAGCAGGCAAAACTCAGCATCGCCGCCGGCAAGGAATCGTTGGACTTAGCCAAGAAGACTATGGCCGCAGAGCAGCGCAAGTACGACCTGGGTTCAGAAACGATTTTCTTTGTGCTGGAGGCGCAGACCGAACTCGCAAGCGCCGAGCTAGGCTTGCTGCAAGCCGAAGTGAACTATCAACTCGCGGTGGCGGACGTCGATCATGCCACCGGCGAACTGCTGGAGCCTTATCAGGTGCAGATCACCGAACTCGCGCACTAAGACTAGCGCGTCTTTCCCCACAGCTATCAAACAAAGTAAACTATATTCCCGACCGTGCGAAAGTGGCGGAATTGGCAGACGCACCAGACTTAGGATCTGGCGGGTAAAACCGTGGGGGTTCGAGTCCCCCCTTTCGCACCAATAATCTACAGCGATCTTGAATCGGTCCCTTCGTATTCTTTATCTTGTGTAGTGGTCTTCTCAAGCCTTTTGCCGCCTGTACTCTTTCCCGTCGTCTGTCGATTTGCAGAACTCTTGATGGGAAAACCTACGCCAGAACCACTTTCCGCAGGCACACTCCAATCCCCTTTCCGGACCATCTTTCCAAGACCCAAAAGAAAGTTCGTAGACCGCCTGAACCCCGTCATGGATCCGGAGTTGCAGTTTCGCCCCCAACAAGCTCAGATTCGATATCGGGGCTTTCCCGATTTGGGAATTGCGAAACCTTTTGCGTGCGCCATCGCTAAAGCAGTTGCCGTCCCAGCCGATGGTTCCGGTATCACGTCTCACGGCAATCGTTTTCCCTTTGCGCCCTCTAAGTTGTGGTAGTCGACACAATCGATTGAAGTCGGCGCCATGAGCGCGCTGCATCATCGATAACGGCCACGCAATGGATTAAAACTATAATGGCAAAGATGTTTGAACCGTTCTACTCGACAACCAAAGAGAGGGAGGACAAAGGAGTGGACATGTCCCTCGTCCCTGGCATCGTGAAAAACCAAGTGGGGGCGACCGCGGTTCACAACGAACCCGGAAAGATTCCCATCTTTCAACTGTACCTGTCCGCGCCACAAAAGACCTCCGCGGAAGCTCGCACGCAGCCGGCTCAAGAGGAATTCCGAGGTCACGGCGAACGGGTTTTGTTCGTCGATGACGAGGAGTCGATGGTATTCCTGATGGGGCGCTGGCTGGAGCGACTCGGGTATAAAGTGACGGGCTGCACGGTGCCGGAGCAAGCGCTAGAGATGTTCCGGTCAGCGCCACAGGATTTTGACGTCGTGCTGAGCGACCTCTCCATGCCTGAAATGTCCGGCGTAGAGTTCGCGCGGGAGCTTCTGCAAATCCGGCCTGGCATGCCCATCTTGATTGCCTCCGGATATATCGCTCCCGCGGACAACGAAGAAGTTCGCAGTCTCGGCTTGCCCGACCTGCTGCTGAAGCCCAACAGTATTGAGGAACTCGGTCAAACCATTCACAGTGTCTTCGCAAAGTGCAAACCGTCTTCACCTGCGGGACAAACTCGAACCGATTCCAAGCCCGGACAAATGGCCTCTGGCAGTTGAGGCGCCGCGGACTCGTTCATTGCGCCGGCGGCACATTCTTCGATCGAGCGCCGCTGCATGTGCCCTTTGGCGGCTCTACTGGGCTTTAGCCAGAGCCGAGCGTGCCACTTTCGAGTTTGGCTCCCGTGCGGCTCACTTCCCCTGGCTGGCCACCCGCGGCGCTCCGGTGGTTATCGGAGGCTGATTAGTAACCAGCCAGTACATACCGAGGAGCTTCACCATTTTCCGGAACTGTTCGAAATCAACCGGTTTCTGCAGGTAGCTGTTAACACCAAGGTTGTAGCCGCTCACCATGTCCCGCTCTTCCCGCGAAGAGGTCATCAATACGATGGGGATCGTCCTGGTACGGGGATCGCTTTTGACCTGCTCGAGAACCTGCATTCCGTCTACTTTTGGCAGCTTCAGATCGAGCAGCACCAACTTGGGCGGGTGCTCAAAGGACCGTTGGCTATGAGGCCCGGAACAGAAAAGGAAGTCCAGCGCTTCCTCCCCGTCGCGCGCGATGAATACGTGATTCGCCAGGTTTTCCGCACGCAATGCATGCAGGGTAAGGTCAACGTCGTCTTGACTGTCGTCGACCAATAGAATATCGGTTTCATCGGAATTCATAGTTAGGCTCCTGCTGAAGCATGTTTGGTTGTCGAGGTGTTCGGATTCGCATCATCCGGGCTGTTTGGTTTGATATTCGTGGGTTCGGCGGCTGCGAGGGTGAAATAAAAGGTCGCACCTTTATCGAGTTCCGACTCGGCCCAAACGCGGCCTCCGTGCTTGCGAACGATGCGTTGCACCGTGGCCAGGCCGATGCCGGTGCCTTCGAAATCCTCGGCCCGATGGAGACGCTGGAAGACACCGAACAGCTTGTCTTTGTACTTCATGTTGAAGCCAACGCCATTGTCGCGAACGAAGAGAAGGTTTTGTCCATTTTCCGGGAGATGGCCGATCTCGATGACGGCGCGCTCCCGAGGACGGGTGAACTTGAGAGCATTGGCGATAAGGTTCTGAAAAACCTGCTTGATGAGGATGGGATCGCATTCGGTCGGTGGCAGGTCCGCAATCTTCCACGTGACTGCCCTGCCCTCGACGTCGTGCTGCAGCAAAGAGACGACCTCCTCGATGACCGGATTCAGCGGTGCGGTTTGAAGGTTGAGCGCGTGACGGCCAACCTGCGCCAGGTTCAGAAGTCCATTGATGAGCAGACCCATGCGGTGAACCCCATCCTCGATGCGCTGCAAATGATGGCGCGCTTCGGGCGCCATGGCGGGGCCAAAATCTTCGGCCAGCATCCGGGAAAAGCCGCCGATGTGGCGGAGCGGCGCGCGCAGGTCATGAGACACGGAGTAGGTGAAGGCCTCGAGTTCCTGGTTGGCTTCCTCCAGTTGCGCGGTGCGTTGTATAACCCGTTCCTCGAGTTCTTCGTTGAGTTTGCGGATTTCCCGCTCGTCCACGATACGCTGGGTAATGTCACGGAACGCGACCACGCCGCCGAGAACCTTACCATCTTTGCCTTTCAGTGGGCTGGCGGTGGACTCGATCCAAACCCCCTCGGCGACCTCGGGATTACGCACGAACATCTCGGCGCTGCTCACCTCTCCGCGAATGGCACGGAACAACGGATTTTGTTCTGGAGGAAAAGGAGTTACGGTATCGGGCAGGTAGACACCGTAGTGAGGGTTCCATTCCTGGGTGGGGACGTTGGCCGCGCCCATGCCGAGAATCTTGGCCGCGGCGGGATTCCACAAGATGAATTTTCCCTGCTTGTCGGCGGCGACCAATCCTTCCACCATGCTATCGAGCACGCACTGCAGCATGAGGGTCTGGTTTTCCAAAGCTTGCCGGGAGCGAGTCAACTCGTCTGCCTGTCGGGAGAGTTGCTCCGCTTGGCCCGAGAGCCGCTCTTCCGCCTGTTTGCGTTCGGTAACGTCGGTATTCGACTCCAGGATGCGCAGGGTGCGGCCTTGCGCATCGCGATGCAACACCCAAACGCTGGCGACCGCCACATGGCTGCCATCCTGTTTGCGGTGCCCCAGTTCCCCTTCCCATGTTCCGGTGCTCTCAAGCTCTGCTTCGATTTGCTTCAACGGTTCGGAAAACTGAGTTTGAAGCAGCTCGTGATATGGCCGACCGACGGCTTCCTTGCGGGTGTAGCCGTAAAGTTTTTGCGCGCCCTGAGTCCATAGAACGATGTGGCCTTGCATGTCTCGCACCATCACTTGGGCGAGGTCCAGAACTTTAGCCTGTTCGCGCAGAGCCTCCTCCACATGTTTGCGTTCCGTGATATCGGTGCGGATGGCCACGTATTGCCGCGGTTTGCCATCCGTGGCTAGAGTCGGGACGATGGTCGTATCCACCCAGTAGGTCGAACCGTCCTTGGCCCGGTTCCTGATCTCGCCATGCCACACCTTGCCATTGGCGATGGTTTGATACATTTCCTGGAAAAATTCTTTAGGATGGTGACCGGAGTTGAGGATGCGGTGATTCTGGCCGATCAGTTCCTCCTTGGAATATTGACTGATGGTGCAGAACTTGTCGTTCACGTAAGTGATGGTGCCTTGGACGTCGGTGACGGCCACGATGGCATGTTGATCTAGAGCAAATTTCTGGTCTGCCAGTTCCTTCAGCGCAGCCTTGCTGGTGGCGAGGCTTTCCTGCAGAGTTTGCTCGGCCCGCTTGCGCTCGGTGATGTCGCGCGCAATTTTCGATGCGCCAATAATGACACCGCTATCTTTGATCGGCGAAATGGTAACCGAAACGTCAATCTTCGTGCCATCCTTCCGGACACGAACCGTTTCGAAGTGCACAACATTCTCGCCACGCCGGATGCGCGCCAGAATGTCAGATTCTTCGCTGACACGCTCCGGTGGCACCAGCATCAGCATCGGTTTGCCAATGACTTCCGATTCCGAATAGCCGAATATTTGTTCAGCGCCGTCATTCCATGCGGTAATGATTCCGTTGAGATCCTTGCTGATGATGGCGTCATCGGAGGAATCGACCGCCGCCGCCAACCATTCCCGCGCTTCTTCCGCCCGCTTGCGTTCGGTGATGTCGGCGCGGATCGCCATGTACTGCCGAGGCTTGCCGCTGGGTTCGAGGAATGGAACGATGGTGCTGTCGACCCAATAAATCGACCCATCTTTTGCGCGGTTGCAGATCTCACCCCGCCACACCTGGCCGTTGGCGATGGTGTGATACATCTGCTGAAAGAATTCTTTGGAATGATGGCCGGAGTTCAGAATGCGATGGTTCTGGCCCAGCAGTTCGTCACGCGAATATTTGCTGATGGCACAGAATTTGTCGTTGACGTAGGTGATGGTTCCATGAACGTCGGTGGTCGCGACAATCGCGTGCTGGTCGAGTGCGAATTTCTGGTCAGCCAACTCCTTCAGCACAGTCCCAGTGGCGGCGAGGGTCCGCTGCGCGGCTTGTTCCGTTCGCTTGCGCTCGGCGATCTCCTGCTCTAGCGTGCGATTCAGACCCTGCAAGTGTACCCGGGCCGGAACCGAGATGACGGCAGGAACCAACGGGATGAGCATCCCCGCCGTGAGCACCGACACGGCGGCCGTAACGCCCTTGATGACTCCCGCGAGCATGTAGCTGCCGTGCCATACATTCCAGATCTCCATCAGGTGAGTGGTGCCGCAAGCCAGAATGAATGCGCCGAACATCCAGAAAATGTGATTAAAGGGAAGCTCGCGGATGAAATAAATGAGGATGACGGGAATGGCGTAGTAGGAGAGTGTGATCAGTCCGTCGGAGATGACATTCAACCACACAATTCGGGGATCCCACAGGTAGCAATACCCGTGCGGCATGAAATCCGCAGATCCAAAAACGGACAACTTGTTGGCAGCAAAGACGGCCAGCCACCCCGATCCTGCCGGTACGAGAATGGCAATTCCCGCCTTGACGAGACGAGATGCGGGAGCGCTACTCATGGCTTCCAATAATTTCCTTCGTACGTGAACACCTACCCAAGCGATGTACGCTTTATTGGGTTATCGGCGGAGATGAGAGGAGCTTTAAAGCTGGTGAGTGTGTGCATTGGGGCAGAATGGGAATTCCCAAATGCGGAACTCTCTCCGCTCCGGTAGCGGAACATCGGCGGGTCGAGAAGGATTACAGACGCTTCTCTTTCTCGGTGGGGCGGGCCCCCTACGCCTTGCCATTCGGCTGACTTCCAGCTGCTTGATTCTGAAATATGTCTTGATCGGTTCCTCGGTTCAGCAGGCGGTCGAGCTCGTCAGCGAGGGATCGCGAATTCACCGGTTTCGACAGGTAGCCATCAAACTTTGCATTCAATATCTTTTCCCGGTCGCCCTGCATGGCATACGCGGTGACCGCCACTACCGGAAGTGGGGCCAGGCGAGGATTCTCGCGGATTTGACGGACAACCGCAAATCCGTCCAGCACCGGCATGCCGATATCAAGCAGCAGCAGATCCGGTGGACTTTGTTCAATCATGCGCAGCGCCTCTTCGCCGTCACACGCTTCCACCACTATGTATCCCCGCATCTCCAGCAACTCGCGAAGCAGTTCCCGGTTCACCGCATTGTCTTCGGCGATGAGGATTTTGATCATGGCTGCCCCGCCGATTTTGCCCGCTTGCGGCCCTGAGCAACCCTTCCAACCTCGACCATCAGCTGTTGTTGCCAGGAGCCATTCTTTTGAAACAACGCCTGGGTTTCGCGACCCAGCAGAGCGATCTGCGCCGGAGCCAAGGTCATAGCGGTCATGACAAGAATGGGTAGCTCTTTCAAAGTCGCTTGTGCGCGCACATGTCGGATGACCTCAAAACCGTCCATCCCCGGCATCAGCAGATCCAGCAAAACTGCACAGACCCGTTTCGAGGAGAGCACTTCCAGAGCTCTCGCTCCGCTGTGCACGCTTCGAGTCTCGTACCCCGCGGACCCCAGGATCTCCTCCAGCAACTCCAGAGTTTTGGGGTCATCGTCCACCAGTAAAATAACGGCATCGTCGGTCTGCTGCGGCACGTGCTTGCGAATGGTTTCCAGCAGAACCGGTTTGCGAATGGGTTTGACGAGATAGTCCGCCGCACCCAAAGCAAAGCCCACCTGCTTTTGGTCCACGATGGAAATGATAATGATCGGGATATTGTCTGTTTCGGGGGATTTTCTCAGTTCTACCAGGGTCTCGAAACCGTTACCGCCCGCCATTAGCACGTCCAATGTAATCGCGTCCGGGCGCAATTGGTGAGCTTTCTTGACGGCTTCAGCTCCGGACTCAGCCAGGACAGTGCGATATTCCGAATCCAGGTAGCTAGCGAGAAGCTCCCGGGCGGGGACCTCGTCGTCTACGACCAGAATGAGTGGTTTCTTGACACCTCTACCCATTGCGACAATAGAACGAACTGGGCCGTTGACTGCGAGATTTTTCGAGGAGGTTCCGGATCCCAGGGGCAGGGTAAAAGTAAATCTGCTCCCTTTCCCTGGTTCGCTCTCCAATGAGATTTTCCCGCCTTGCTGTTCGACCAGACGCTTCGTGATCGCCAATCCCAGTCCCGTGCCTTCATTGGGCGCATCGGTGTTTCCCTCAACCTGGCGGAATTCATCAAAAACGACTTCTTGGTCCTCAGCTCGGATACCGATCCCGGTATCCGTTACCGAAATACACACCTCGTTCCCTTCTTCCACGCAATCCATGTCGATTCGCCCGTTCTTGGGCGTCAACTTCACCGCGTTGCTCAGCAAGTTATGCAGAACTTGCTTAAAGCGAACCCGATCCGCATGCACCGACAGATCCGCCTCGACCTCATGCTGAACTTGGATGTTTTTTTTCATCGCCAGTGGATGGATGGTGGAGAGAACCTCCGGCAAAGCATCCGCGACCAAGAAATCTTCCCACCGGAGCTCGAGTTGTCCGGCTTCGATCTTGGAAAGATCCAGAATGTCGTTAATGAGCTGTAATAGGTGGGCTGAGCCCTGTTTAATGTGATTAACGAAGCGCTTCTGCTTATCATTCAGTTCGCCGGACACCCCTTCCGCAAGAAGATCCGAAAAGCCCACAATGGCATTGAGCGGGGTTCGCAGCTCGTGGCTCATACTGGCGAGAAACTTGCTTTTTAATCGGGTAGCGAGTTCCACCTCGCGATTACGAAGCTCCAGTTCCTGATTGCTGGCGGCTAATTTGTCCATGAATTTGCGCTTTACTGCGTCATCCCGCTTTCTCTGCGTCACGTCCACCGCGACAACCACTTCCACATCCCGGTCGGCAAAGCGCAGAGCGTAAGAGGTATTTTCCACATCGATCACGGTCCCGTCTTTTCGTCGATGCCGCCAGATGCCGAAGCTCTCATTCCCGTCCCGGACGTCGACGCTTTCGAGCGGGACAGGTAAGTCCGGGTGAATGTCTTTGATTGTCATCGCCAGGAATTCGGCTCTGGAATAACCGTACGTGCGCAGCGCTGCGGAATTCACCGCCAGAAATCGCAGCGTCTCCCGGTCAAAGCCCCAGGTCGGATGTGGATTGTTGTCAAACAATTTGCGGTGCCGCTCTTCGCTCTCCTGTAACAACTCTTCCGCCCGCCTGCGGGCGGGGACGCCTCGCAGCAGCACGAAATAAACCAGGCCTAGCAACAGTAACCCCAGGAAGACCACGCAGGCGAGCGTCAGGCTTGTCCTCTGAGTACTCGCTTGGAAATTCCGGTCGCGACGTTTCAGCAGATCCTCCTCTTCTTGCTTCATCTCGGAAATGATTGTCCGCACCTGGTAAAACTGCTTGATGCCCATGCCTGTCGCCACTCGCCGTTGTGCCGCTTCAAATCCTTTTTGTTCGCGCAAATCGATATTCTCTTGCAGCGATTCGAGCTCGACGGCAGCCGCGCTTTCCAGCAAGGCAAGGCGGCGCTGCTGGTTAGGGTTATCGGAGATTAGAAACTTGAGTCGCTGAAGGTGAGCACGAACCACTAGGACGGTCGCCTGGTGTATTTCCCGAAACGTTTTCTGTTGGGTAATGACGTAACCACCCGCCGCGGTCTGCGCCTCGCTTATGGCCGAAAAGGTCGCTTCCAGTTCCGCCAGAACCTCGTGGGTGTGCGACACCCAGTTGCTGGCTTCGAGGAAGCTGCGTCCATTCCGGTACAACAACACAGCCACCAACAGCAGAATCATTCCGGCTACCGCCAGACCCGCGCCGGTCTTTTTTTCGATTGACCACTTCATGTTGGCGCCTCAAGTTTGCTCTAGGCGGATGCGAAAAGCCTTGCGAATGCAGGCGGCGCGCCGCGGAAATGCGTGGACTCCACTAGCCCGGTGATTGGCTCTTATCCAGCCACCAACTTCAGCCTTTGACGTCCAGCGGCCGTACCTCGCGACAAAGCGTCTCCCGCACCACCGCTCACCAGCCGCTCGAATTGGTCAAAGATGTGCGGATCCCACCAGCCTTTGGCGACCTCTTCCTTCATGGTTTGAAGTGCATCGGTGACAGAAAGCGCCTTTTTATAAGGCCTGTCGGTAGTCAGCGCATCATAAACATCGACGACTTGCAGCACTCTGGCGGTTCCGGGAATCTCCTCTCCCCGAAGTCCATCGGGATAGCCGGAGCCGTCGAATCTCTCGTGATGGTGGCGAATGATCGGAAGCACAAAACGGAACGATTTCAAGGGTGCGCAGATTCGCTCCCCCACCAAAGGATGCTGCTTGATTAATGTCCATTCCTCTGTGTTGAGAGGTCCTGGCTTCAAAAGAATCGCATCCGGCACCGAAACTTTTCCCACGTCGTGGACGACCCCAGCGCGGCGGAGCGCAATCAGTTGCTCCTCAGAAAGCTTGAGGCGCTCTCCCAACCGAACCGAATACTCTGCCAGGCGTTCACAATGACCATGCGTGTAAGGATCTTTGCCTTCAATGCTTGACGCCAGCGAGAACAAGACCGACTCGGCCTTCTCCAGTTCGTCCGTGCGATGCTTAAGATTCAAAAGTGACCTTACGCGAGCGAGCAGCTCCGTTCGGTCCACGGGACGGCTCAAAAAGTCGTCTGCTCCAGCCTGGATGCCTTCCAGCCTGTCCTGCTTGTCAGACAGCGCCGTAATCATGACTACCGGTATCAAATACGTGTCCGGATTTTTCTTGATGTTCTCGCATACCTCAAACCCATTCAGGTGCGGCATCATCACGTCCAGAAGTACCAAGTCCACTTGGGTTCGGGAAAGTTCTTCAACCGCCGCCGCTCCGTCCGGCACAGCAATCACTTTGCATCCCTGCTCCGCCAGGAGCTCCCTTAGCAACTCACGATTTGCGGCTTGATCGTCAGCGACCAAAATGGTGCTGGTGATTGGCCGCTGCGACTGATGGAACACTGTTCACCTCGTATTCCCGAATACCACGTACTCTTTGGAGACTCGAATCGCTCACGGCGAGGTCTTTTGGTGCCGGTTTGCCCGCTTGCGGTCAGTAATATCGGTACCAATCAAAATGTACTGCTCTTTTTTCCCCCGCTCGCTCTCTTGATCATCGGCAGTGGGGTCGCCGGACCTTAGTGGTGCGTCAACTCCATACCGGCAAGTCTCTGGTCGGAACCGTAGAGGTTGTGAACTAGAATGTCGTCATGAATCTTGTCGACCTGGTCCTGGGGCGTCCTCTCGCAACGGAAGATGAGAAAGCTGAAAGAATCGGGCCCACGAAGGGCATTCCTATCTTTGGCCTGGACGCGCTGAGTTCCGCAGCCTATGGCCCCGAAGCCGCTTTGACTCTTCTTATCCCCTTGGGAATGGCCGGGGCAGCGTACATCTGGCCAATCAGCATCAGCATTATTGTTCTGTTGGCGATTGTCTACATCTCGTATCGCCAAACGATTGAAGCGTACCCGCAGGGAGGTGGCTCCTATACCGTCGCCAGCGAAAATCTTGGAGTAGGGGCGGGGCTGCTGGCGGCGGCCTCACTGATGGTCGATTATGTCCTGACCGCGGCAGTTGGAATCTCCGCCGGCGTGGGCGCACTCGTTTCAGCAGTTCCTTCGTTGCAACCGCATACGCTGATCATATGTCTCGGAATCCTGGCGGTTCTTACCCTGATTAATCTGCGTGGAGCGCGGGAAACGGGCGGGGTCTTTCTGATCCCCACCTACCTGTTCATAATTTGCATGCTGGGAATGATCGCCGTCGGCGTGATTAAAGCGATCGCCGCGGGCGGACACCCAGTTCCGGTGGTAGCGCCGCCGAGATTGATGCAAGCTACGGCAGGCGTTGGCCTATGGCTTCTCTTACGTGCCTTCGCTTCTGGTTGCACCGCCATGACCGGGGTCGAAGCGGTGAGCAATGGAGTCATGGCTTTCAAGGAGCCGACGTACAAGTATGCGCGCTTGACTTTGACGATCATCATCGCCGTCCTCATGGTAATGCTTTTAGGGATCGCATATCTGGTACGAACCTATGACGTTGCCGCGACTGTGCCGGGTGCAGCAGGCTATCAGAGTGTGCTCTCACAATTGCTTGCCGCGGTCACCGGAAAAGGCGCCTTTTATTGGACCAGTATCGTCTCGATCCTCGTCGTGTTATCTCTGTCGGCGAATACCGCATTCGCCGACTTTCCTCGGCTTTCCCGGGCCATCGCCCTCAACGGGTTCCTGCCGCATGCGCTCACCCTACGCGGGCGACGTCTGGTCTTCGCAGAAGGGGTCTACGCGCTCGCGATCCTGACTGCTGTTCTGCTGGCCATTTTTGGCGGCATAACCGATCGGCTGATCCCGCTCTATGCCGTAGGCGCATTTATGGCGTTTACCTTGTCGCAGGCTGGCATGGTGGCGCATTGGAAGAGGGTGGGCGGCCCGGGCGCTCGCAGGAATATGTTTCTGAATGGACTGGGCGCCATCGCTACCGCAATCACTTTAACCGTCGTCTTGATCGCGAAATTTACGGAAGGCGCCTGGATCACTATCATTCTAATTCCGGCGATGATTCTAATGATGGCAGGCATCAAACGGCATTACGGTGCCGTCGAGAAGCAGACCTGTACCGATGTTCCAGTCAACACTCAAGGCCTTTGCGCACCCATTGTATTGATTCCCATGGATCGCTGGAGTGTCGTGTCCGAAAAAGCCCTGCGCTTCGCCTGGGGTATGTCCACTCAAATCCAGATTCTCCATGTGGAGTGCGGAGAAGATACCGAGAGCCTGTGTCGAAATTGGACCAGACTAGTAGAAACTCCTGCGAGAGACGCCAATCTGCCAATTCCTGAGTTGGTGCTGCTGAAGTCGCCATTTCGATTTGTGGTCAAGCCGATCGTGGAATACGCCTTGAAAATGGAAAACGAGAACGCGGACAAGCATTTCGCCGTTGTGTTGCCAGAATTGATGGAACGACGCTGGTATCACCTGCTGTTACACAATCACCGATCCTCCGCGCTGAAGGCACTTTTGTACTTTCAAGGCAGCCAGCGGATTAGCGTCATCAACGTTCCCTGGTATCTCGGCTGATTAGACAATTGCCGCTCTGTCGCAACGGCTCGGAGGATGATGAACGATCAGGAACTATTGCAAGAGGCTCTCGAAGAGGCGAGGAAGGGACTGCGCGAAGGAGGCTTGCCGATTGGTTCGGTCCTCGCCAACCAGCAAGGGCAGATCGTGGCCCGGGGACATAACTTGCGAGTGCAGAGTGGAGATCCCACAGCGCATGCCGAAACAGTTTGCCTGCGCAGTGCGGGCCGCAGACGAGACTGGGCGGAGTTGACTCTGGTCAGCACTCTGAGCCCCTGCATCATGTGCACGGGCACGGCTCTGCTGTTTCGTATTTCCCGGGTCGTGATCGGAGAGAATCGCAACTTCAAGGGCGCTGAAGATCTGTTTCAGCAACATGGAACCAGCGTCGTGATTCTCGACGATGCGGAATGCATTCGCATGATGCGCGAGTTCATCAGTGCGCATGCCGACCTGTGGAATGAGGATATTGGGAAGTGACATAGCGAGCTTGTCAGGCGAGACCAAGACTGCCTGCCGCAGTATCCACAATGGTCTTGCCGATGGCCAGTGAGGCCGTAGCCGCGGGCGATGGAACGTTCAGGACGTGCAGGACTTTGCCGGAAGGGACGAATCGGAAATCGTCCACTAAGGCGCCGTCGGGCCTAAGCGCCTGCGCGCGCACGCCGGAGTCGCCAGGAACCAGATCCTTCTCGCTTACTTCCGGAAGCAAACGCTGCAAAGCGCGAACGAAGACCGGCTTCGAGAGCGAACGCCGGAATTCGTCGAAACCATTCCGCCAATGCTGCCGGGCCATGCGCCAAAAACCGGGGAACGCCAGGTAAGAAGCCATGTCCCGCACGCTAATGTCGGAGTGACGGTAACCCTCCCGCGCCAGCGCGAAGACGGCATTCGGGCCGGCGTCCACTTTGCCCGAGATGCGCCGCGTGAAGTGCACTCCGAGAAACGGAAAGCGCGGATCGGGCACGGGATAAATTAAAGCGCGCACCAGCGAGGCGCGCTCCGGCACCAGATCGTAATACTCGCCGCGGAATGGGACGATCATTACACCGGGATCGTCGCCCGCCATCCGGCTGATGCGGTCGCTGAACAAACCGGCGCAGTTGATAAGTGAATTGGTGAAGAACGCACCTCGGGAGGTTTCGACTACGATTTCGCTCGCCAGGCGGCGGATGCCAACGGCGGCCGCAGAAGTGAGAACCGTGCCACCGCGTGCGGAAATCAACTCCGCATATTTCTCGCACACTTTGGCGTAGTCGGTGATTCCCGTCGAGGGCACCGCCAAGGCTTGCAGGCCCGTGGCGTGAGGCTCAATTTCGCGCAACTCCTCGGGCCCGATCAAGCGCAGGCCGACCAGGCCGTTGGCTTCTCCGCGCTGGCGCAATTCTTCGAGACGCGGGAGTTCGTCCACGTGAGTTGCAACAATGACTTTCCCGCAGACCTGGTGAGCAACCCCATGCTCGCGGCAGAACTCGACCATGGCCGCGGCTCCGCTCACGCAAAGACGCGCCTTCATGGAACCGGTCTTGTAGTAAACGCCGGAGTGAATGACGCCGCTGTTGTGTCCGCTCTGGTGACGGGCAACCCGGTCTTCTTTTTCGAGCAGCAAGAGATGTAAATGCGGAAAGCGGCGCGTAATTTCGAGCGCGACTCCGAGCCCTACTACACCCCCTCCGATGATGA